>Ga0209121_10000119_pt1 | contig 78620 bp, 65 predicted proteins | sample Cruoilmetagenom3_FD_187292 | JGI IMG/M metagenome (GOLD analysis project Ga0209121, IMG submission 187292) | Oil polluted marine microbial communities from Coal Oil Point, Santa Barbara, California, USA - Sample 3 (SPAdes) (version 2) | ecosystem: Environmental > Aquatic > Marine > Oil seeps ...
CCCCGAATCACCCCGCCGCTTATAGCGTTTCGTTAGAATTTTACGACGGTCTGTTCCTTTTCGGGGGGTTGGAAAATCCCCCCTCCCCATAAATGGGGGGGCACAATCCGCGAATTTCATAAAAAAAGGACACATGTCATGGTTGTTTTCCCGAATGCAACAAGGCGAGGCTTTACATGTCGACTGAATGGATTCTTGATGTTCTTACCGACCTGAAGGCTTTTGCCGAGCATAACGGGATGGAGGCGACCGCGGACGCGTTGGATGACGCGCGGCTGGTGGCCCTGACCGAATGCGCAAGTCTTGTGGGCGGCAAGGCGGAGACGACGCGTGCGCATGAAGGCAAAGCTGGAGACAATACTTACCTCGTTGCAGGGCGCGACCACGCTTGAAACCCTTCAGGCGACCACAGAGGCGTTGCAGGCGCACTATGGGGTCAGCCACATCGTGTATCATTGGGTGAATGCGGTCGGGGAACGGTTCGGCGCGGGCACCTACAGCCCGGAATGGGTCGATAATTACCTCGAGAAGAATTACCTCAGCATGGATCCGGTCATTTTCGGCTGTTTTAAGCGCTTCACCCCGGTGAATTGGAAGGAATTGGACTGGTCCTCCAAATCCGCCAAGGCGATGCTGCACGATGCGCTGGAATTCGGCCTGGGCAACCAGGGCTATTCGATCCCGATCCGTGGGCCTCAGGGGCAGTTCGCCCTGTTCACGGCCAACATGCACAGCAATGACGCTGCGTGGGAGGCGTTTATCGAAGACAACGGTCGCGATCTCATGATCCTGGCGCATGAGTTCAACAAGAAGGCATTGGAGTTTGAGCAGGGTGGCGAAGGGGCCGCGACACCGACCCTGTCACCACGCGAATTGGCGGCGATGAAGTGTCTGGCGCAGGGTCAAAGCCGTGCTCAGGCAGCGGCTGATCTGGGCATCAGCGAACATACGTTGCGCGTGTATATCGAGGCGGCACGCCACAAATTGGGGGCGTTGAACACCACCCACGCCGTGGCCCGCGCCCTGTCCACCGGTATCATTATCGTCTGAAAGAACGGATTGTTTCTAATATACGAACGGTGCTTTCGCGTCATGTTAACCATTTTCGTTCACATTTGTTCTCGAGCACACCGGACAAAGGACCCCATCATGCTGCGCTATGTATACGCCGAAGACCTGACCCGTTTCCCCCGTCTGCGCGATTCCATGTTCCGTGATCGGGCCGACCAGTTTTCAAAACGATTGGGGTGGGATGTCCGGGTGAATGCCGCTGGCGAAGAGCGGGACGAATACGATGCGATGAACCCGCTCTATGTGATCTGGGAAGGCGCCGACGGCTGCCATGGCGGATCAATGCGCTTCTTGCCGACGACGGGCGACACGATGGTGAATGACCATTTTTCCCACCTGACGGACGGCGTACGCATCGAAAGCCCGTTGATCTGGGAATGCACGCGGTTCTGCCTGTCTCCCGGGGCGGACCGTCGCGTGTCCGCCGCCCTGGCGCTGGGGGCGGGTGAGCTGATGCAAGCCTTTCACCTGAAACACTTCGTCGGCGTGTTCGATCCCCGGATGGAACGGATCTATCGCCTGATGGGGTTGGAACCGGATGTCCTGGGCACCGCAGGCGAAGGGCGCGACAAAATCGGTGTCGGCCTGTGGGAGATGAATGAGGCGGCCTTTGCGCCGACGTTGAAACGGGTGGGTGTGACCCGGTCGGTCTCCAAAGGATGGCTGCGGTATTCCCTGGCCGGACGTCCGGTCGCGGATGACTGCGCGATGCCCGCCTCGGCGTAACGATTTTTCGCTCGAAAAATCACCCTCCGCTGGTGCTTGCGTGACCCTCAGGTTAGGGTCGCGCCATGTCCCAGACCACAGCCCAGACCACAGCCCAGACCCAAATCACCTTTTCTGATGATCAGGCCGAAGCCCATGACCGTGTCGCCGAAATGCTGCGCGGCGCGGGCGTTGATCTGGACGAAAGCCTTCTGACCCCGATGGCCGATGGCAAAGCGCAGGTCATGGCGGTTCTGGGCAAGGCTGGATCCGGCAAGACCCTATTGCTGGCCCAGCTGTACAAGGCGTTGGAGGCGGCGGGCGTCGAGGTCGTCTCTGGCGACTGGGAGGGGCGCAAGCGGCGCGACAAGCGCACGCTGGCGATCCTGGCCCCGACCAACAAGGCGGCCAGCGTTTTGCGCAACCGCGGCGTGCCCGCGACGACGATCCATCGCATTCTGTATACGCCCGTTTATGACCCGGAATACGAAAAGATCGCCGAGTGGTTGGCGGGAAACGGTCCGCGCCCAGACGTAGAAGGGTTGACCGACGAAGCGCTGGATCGGGCGTATTCGTTTTATCAGGCGCAGAAATCCATTCCGGGGGCCTTGGCGGCGGCTGGCCTGCGGGGCTCGGATTTCATCACGGGCTGGAAACGGCGCGATGATCCGTTGGACATCGGTTTTGTTGATGAAAGCAGCATGTTGGACGAAAAGCAGTTCAACGACTTGCGCGAGATTTTCCCGACCCTTGTGCTGTTCGGCGATCCCGCTCAGCTGGCCCCGGTGGGTCAGTCGGGCGAAATGATCTTCGACAAGCTGGGCGACAGTCGCAAGATGGAGTTGCACCGCATTCACCGCCAGGAACAGGACAATCCGATCCTGGATCTGGCCCATGCGCTGGCCGACCCAGCGCTGGCGTTCGAAGATTTCGAAAACATGATCGAAGACGCGGCCCGGCGCGATGATCGCGTGGTGCTGGCGCCACGGGTGAACGCCGACCTGATGGCACGCAGCCCGGTCCTGGTTTGGCGCAACAAGACCCGCGTGCGCCTGATCCGCGCCTTCCGCGTGGCGTTCGACGCCCCGGACCACGAATTGTTGCCGGGTGAACCGTTGATCTGCGATGGCATCGAACTGCCCCTGAAACACCGCAAGAAACGCATCGACCTTGAGGCGCGCGGCCTGATCAAGGGGGCGCAATGCGTCTATCTGGGACCAGGCAACAAATCCGGGTTCTCGCGGCTTCATGTGATGGGGGCAGAAGACCCGCGCGTGTCAGCCGCCAGCATCATCAAAATCGAATTGCCGGACGAAGAGGAGCCGTTTATCCCCTTTGCCGCCCGCATGGGCGCGGCATTCCTGCATGGGGCAGCGGTGACGATCCACAAGGCGCAAGGCTCGCAATGGTCCGATGTGCAAGTGTTTGCCCCGGACCTGTGGGCGGCCTCGCGTGCTGGCCGGATTGAGGCGGGATTGCCGCTGTGGAAACGTCTGGCCTATGTGGCGATCACGCGGGCCGAAACCCGCCTGCATTGGGTGAAACGCTATGCGCTGGCGCGCCCCGAAGGGCCGCTGTCAACCGATGATTTGCGCATGGGTCCCGCGCCCCTGACATTAGAGGTCCAGACGGATGAATAGTATTCTGGTCACCGGTGCCAGCGGCGGCATTGGCCGCGCTTGCGCCGATCTGTTCCTGGCCAAAGGTTGGACCGTCGGCCTGTTGGCCCGCCGCGGCGCGGTGCTGGAGGAGGTCGCCGCCGGGCGCAGCAACGCCGTGGTGCTAGAGGCCGATGTCAGTGATCCTGCGGCGGTCGAGGCAGCGTTCGACCGGTTCCAGGGGGCGGCGGGGCGGCTGGATGTGCTGTTCAACAACGCGGGTCTGTTCACCCCGGCGGCAACGATTGACGAGGTCACGCTGGACGACTGGAAACAAGCGCTGGACGTGAACCTGACCGGCATGTTCCTGTGCGCGCGCGCAGCCTTCGCGCGTATGCGCAGGCAGACCCCGCAAGGTGGGCGGATCATCAACAACGGATCGATCAGCGCCCATGTGCCGCGCGCTGGCGCGGTGACCTATACGGTGACGAAACACGCCGTCACGGGCTTGACCCGACAACTGAGCCTGGACGGCCGCCCCTTTGATATCGCCTGTGGTCAGATCGACATCGGAAACGCCCGCACCGATCTGTTGCAAGGGATTGCGGATGCCGCCGTGGCTGCAGGGCATGAGCCCCCCGAAACGATGGATGTAGCCGATGTCGCACGTTCGGTCCTGCACATGGCCAACCTACCGCCCGAAGCGAACGTGCAATTCATGACGGTGATGGCAAGCAAGATGCCTTACATCGGGCGCGGCTGAGACATTTCCAATTCTGGCCCAGTTCTGGCCCGGTCCCGGACCGGATCAGGTGCGCAGGATCAGTCGAAAAATCGCAGAGGCCCCCCAACCGGCGGCGATGGCGATGACCAGCGACAGCAGGCCATAGATCAGCGGCTGTTCATGCGCCAGGTTGAACACCCAGCGCTCCAGCCCGACCTTTTGCACGTTGATCACGGTTTCATATTGCGAGGCCACATAGCCCCCCCGCGTCAGATAGATGCGCGTGCGATATTCGCCTTCGGTCAGGTTGGCGGGCAGCAAAATACGTGTGTCAAACAACGTGTCTTGGGTCAGGTTCACCGCGTTTTCTTCCAGCTTGTACAGGCCAGCAGCGGTGCGAATGCGAACGACGGCCTCGGCGAAGTCGCGCGGGTTAAGACCCTCTTCGGCTTCGCCGACCAGACGGATGGATTGTGGGATCGTCACGTTATGGCGCAGGTCTTCCAACTGGCTGATGCTGTCCGCCAGGCTGGCGGACGTCGCCACCGCATAGAAAGACGGTGCCGCGTCGACCTTGACCGCATCGACGTTCACCCAGATGCCATAGCGTTTGGCCTTGCGTCGGACGGTGACGGGGCCTGACGGGCCCTCGACCACGACGACGACCTGCAAGGGGTCCGCGTCGGGCATGGGTTCGTCGCGTTTCACCGCGCCAAAGATTAGGATCTCGGACCCGACGAATGTCGCAGTGATTGATACGCGGTTTTGCGATAGGCCAGCGACGATTTCTTCGGCCCGTGCGGGCAGGATCATCAGCATGAGGAAAGCAAGGGCAATGCGGATCATCTCAGTGCCCCCCGCCTGCGCCAAGCTCGTACAGCTCGGACGGCATCAACAGCAGGTCGAACGCCAGCTTGCCACAGACCACCAGAACCATGATGGCCAGCAGAATGCGCAGCTGTTCGGCCTTCAGTTTCACACCGATCCGGGCGCCGATCTGGGCCCCCACAACGCCGCCCACCAGCAGCAGAACCGCCAGCCCCATATCGACGGTAAAGTTCGTGGTGGCGTGCAGTAGGGTGGTAAATGCGGTGACGAATATGATCTGGAACAAGGATGTGCCGACAACGACTTTGGTCGGCATGCCCAGCATATAAATCATCGCCGGAACCATGATGAAACCACCACCAACCCCCATGATGGCGGCCAGAATACCGACCAATACGCCAACAATCAGCGGTGGAATGACTGAGATATACAGCCCCGAGGTGCGGAACTTCATCTTGAAGGGCAGGTTGTGCAACCAGGTGTGTTTGCGCCGCGTGGGCACCGCGCCGCCACGCGTTTTCATGATCGCGCGCAACGATTCAACAAACATCAGCGCGCCGATAATGCCCAGAAACACCACATAGGACAGCTTGACCAACAGATCGACCTGGCCGATTGCCTTCAGGGTGTTGAACAGTTGAACCCCCAAGGTCGCACCGACAAGACCTCCGATCAGCAGCACAAGCCCCATGCGCAAATCCACTGTCTTGCGTTTGAAATGCGCAAGCACGCCGGAGAAGGATGACGCAACGATCTGGTTCGCTTCGGTTGCGACGGCCACAGCAGGCGGGATGCCGATGAAAAACAGCAGCGGCGTCATCAAAAAGCCGCCTCCGACACCAAACATGCCTGACAGAATACCAACAATGCCGCCAAGACCCAGCAGCAGGAATGCGTTTACCGAGACTTCGGCAATAGGAAGGTAGATTTGCATGTACAACTACTGCTGCAAGAGTATGAATGTGTCCAGTGCCCTCGCGGCACCTGACACCTTCCTTACTGCGACAAATCGGAGCGATTAGTCACGTGTTAAGTAGCCTCTGACCAGTTTTTCCAGCTTTTTTGCACCAACGGGTGCCATAGCCTTGGTGTGTTCGTGCGAAATGCTTTCATCCGACAGGCCTGCGGCCATGTTTGTAATTGATGAAATCGCGGCGACGCGCAGGCCCAGGAACCGGGCAAGAATCACTTCTGGCACGGTCGACATGCCCACGGCATCCGCACCCAAGATGCGGATCGCACGAATTTCGGCGGGGGTTTCAAAGGACGGGCCGGAATACCAGGCATAGACGCCTTGGTTCAATGGGATACCTTCTTCGTCCGCGATCTCGCTCAGCGCGGCGCGAATGGGGGCGTCATAGGCCGCAGTCATGGGCACAAACCGCGCGTCCGTCGGCTCTCCGATCAGCGGGTTCAGGCCCGAAAAGTTGATGTGATCGGACAGCAGCATCAAGTCACCGGGCGGAATATCGGGGCGCATGGACCCGGCCGCATTGGTCAGGATCAACCGGTCTGCCCCAAGTGCCTTTAGCACCTCCAACGGCAGGCGCATCGCATCGCCCCGCCCGCTTTCGTAGTAATGCGCCCGGCCGCCAAAGACGGCAACGCGCGTGCCCTCAAGGTCGCCAATCACCAGGTTCGGGTTGTGGCCCGAGACGGCCGATCCGGGAAAGCCCGGCAGGTCGGCGTAAGGGATCGCCACGCCATCCACAGCGTCGGCCAGATGACCCAGGCCTGAACCAAGCACCAGACCAACCGCGACCGGTGCATTCCCTGCGCGGTCCCGAATGACCTTGGTCAGGGCCTCAGCGTTCTTTGACATAGGGTTCACCACCGGCCCGCGGGCCAACGGCTTTGCCGCCAAACCCAGCCAGGATCAGCACAGTCAGGATATACGGCAGCGCCTGCATGAACTGCACCGGAATGACGAAGCTGCCCAGATCAATGCTTTGATAGCGGTTGGCGATGGCTTCCAGCAGACCAAACAGCATCGTCGCGCCAAGCGCCTGCCAGGGCCGCCATTTGGCAAAAATCAGGGCTGCCAGTGCGATGTATCCACGCCCCGCGCTCATTTCTTTGACAAAGCCAGCGGCCAGACCAGTGGCCAGATACACGCCCGCCAGACCGCACAGCAGCCCGGCAATGCCCATCGCCGCATAGCGCATTTTGATGACGGAAATGCCCGCCGTATCCACCGCCGCCGGGTTTTCCCCGACCGCGCGCAGACGCAGACCGAACCGGGTGCGATACAACAGCCACCAACTGGCGGGAACGGCCAGCAGCGCGACATAGACCAACAGCGTGTGGCCCGAGATCAGGTCGTGATACAGCGGCCCGGCGAACGGCACCGGCATGATGGCCTCTGACAGCGGCAGTTCGATCGGGCGGAACCGTTCGGCGCCTTCAAGCGACGGGGTGCGCCCGCCAAGCGAGAACCACGCCTGACCAACCAGCACCGTAATGCCAGAGGCAAAGAAGTTAAGCGCGACGCCTGAGATCAGTTGATTGCCCCGGAAGGTGATCGACGCCAGCCCGTGGATCGCCGAGAACACCAGCGAGGCACCAAGCCCGGCGAACATGCCCAGCCAGACCGACCCGGTCAGCGCGGCAACACCCGCGGAAAAGAAGGCCGAGGCCAGGATCTTGCCCTCAAGCCCGATGTCAAAGATGCCCGCGCGTTCGGAAAACAGACCGGCCAGGCAGGCCAGAAGCAACGGGGTGGCCAGGCGCACGGCGCTGTCCAGAATTTGCAGGATGGTCAGGAAATCCATCAGCTTTCCCTCCGTTTTGCCGCGCGTATGAACATGCGTTCCACGGGCGTGCGCACCATATTGTCAAGCGCGCCGGTGAACATGATGACAAAGGCCTGGATCACGGTGACCAGCTCGCGCGGGATATTCATGCTAAAGGCCAGTTCGGCGCCGCCCTGATACAGAAAGCCGAACAGCAAGGCCGCCAGCAGCACGCCGAACGGGTGGTTGCGCCCCATCAAGGCCACCGCGATGCCGATAAAGCCCGCGCCTTCGATCGAGTTCATGATCAGCCGTTCGCCTTCGCCCATCGTGTTGTTGATCGACATCATGCCCGACAACCCGCCGGAAATCAGCATGGCGATCATGGTGATTTTGAACGGTGAAATTCCGGCAAAGACCGACGCCGAGGGACTTTTGCCAAAGGCGCGGATTTCATAGCCCAGCCGCGAGCGCCACATCAGGAAATAGACGAGCACACAGGCAATCAGCGCGATAAAGAAGGTCACGTTCGCGGGCGTGCCGCGAAACAACACGTTGTCGGCGGTGGAAAACATGTCCTGAAACGTCGGCAGGCGCGTGGCTTCGGGAAACCGGGCCGAGGCCGGATCCATCGACCCCTTGGGCCGCATGACATTGACCAGAAGATAGTTCAGCAGCGAGGCCGCGATAAAGTTGAACATGATCGTCGTGATGACGATATGGCTGCCGCGCTTGGCCTGGAGATAGGCCGGGATCGCCGCCCAGAGCGCGCCGAACACCGCCGCGCCCGCCATGGCAAACAGCAAGGCCACGGACCAATGTGGAAAGGGAATGTATAGGCAGACCAGAGCCACCCCCAACCCGCCAATGGCCGCCTGTCCTTCGCCGCCGATGTTGAACATCGCCGCCTGAAAGGCAATCGATACGGCCAGGCCGGTGAAGATGAAATTGGTGGTGTAATACAGCATATAGCCCCAGCCATAGGTAGAGCCCAGCGTGCCTGTGACCATCATCTTGACGGCTTCAATCGGATTTTCCCCGATGGCCAGGATCACCAACCCCGATAGGGCAAAGGCGATGGCCAGGTTCAACAGCGGGATCAGGGCAATATCCGCCCAGCGTGGCATCTTGTCCATCACGCGGCCCCTTTCGTGTCACTGACACCGGCCATCAACAGGCCCAGTTCTTTTTCGTCCGTCTCACCCGGCATGCGTTCGCCCATGATGTGGCCGTCGAACATGACGACAATGCGGTCGGACAGCGACAGGATTTCCTCGAGCTCGACCGAGACCATCAAGATTGCTTTGCCCTGATCGCGCAGGTCGATGATGCGTTGGTGGATGAATTCGATCGCGCCAATGTCGACGCCGCGCGTCGGCTGCCCCACCAACAACAGGTCGGGATTGCGTTCGATTTCACGCGCCAGAACGATCTTTTGTTGGTTGCCGCCCGAGAAATTCTTGGCCGTCAGCATCGGGTTGGGCGGACGCACGTCAAAGCGATCCATCTCGCCTTGCGCCGCTTCGATCATGCCCGCGTTGTCCATCAACAGTCTGTTCTTTTGGTATTCCGGGGCGTGGTGATAGCCAAAGGCAAGGTTCTCCCAGGCTGTGAAGTCCATGATCAACCCTTCGGACTGCCGGTCCTCGGGCACATGCGAAATGCCGCGTTCGCGCCGGGATCGCCCATCGGAATGCTTGCCGGTCAGATCGATGGATTCGCCCTTGATCTGAATGTCGCCGGTCGCCGTCGCGATGCCGCCCAGCACCCGCAACAGATCGGATTGGCCATTGCCGGACACGCCTGCAATCCCCAGAATTTCGCCAGCTTTCACATGCAGGTTGATGCCCTTCAGGCGTTCCACCCCATGTTCGTCGACCATGCGCAGATCCTTGATGTCCAAGACCGTTTCGCCCAGCTTGGCCGGTGCCTTGTCGACACGCAGCAACACTTTGCGCCCGACCATCAGTTCGGCCAGCGCGGCGGGGTTGGTGTCTTTCGTCTGCACGGTTGCGGTCATTTCGCCGCGTCGCATGACGGACACGGTGTCGGTGATTTCCATGATCTCGCGCAACTTGTGAGTGATCAGGATGATCGTCTTGCCCTGTGCGCGCAGCCCTTCCAGAATGCGGAACAAGTGGTCGGCCTCGGCCGGTGTCAGAACCCCGGTGGGTTCGTCCAGGATCAGGATGTCGGCCTGGCGGTACAGGGCTTTCAGGATCTCGACACGCTGCTGCATGCCAACGCCCAAATCTTCGATCAGACTGTCGGGGTCGACGTGTAATTCGTATTCGTCTGCCAGTTCTTTCAACAGCTTGCGGGCTTTTGACAGCGAGGGCATCAGCATCTCGCCCTCTTCCGCACCCAGCACCACGTTTTCCAGAACTGTGAAGTTTTCGACCAGTTTAAAGTGCTGGAACACCATCCCGATGCCGGCGGAAATGGCGGCCTGACTGTCGGGGATCTGGGTTTCACGGCCATTGATGTGGATCGTGCCCGCATCAGCCTTGTAAAACCCATAGAGGATGGACATCAGCGTGGACTTTCCCGCGCCGTTTTCGCCGATGATCCCATGGATCGTGCCGGGCATTACCCGGATCGCGATGTCCTTGTTCGCCTGCACCGGCCCAAAGGCCTTGGAGATACCGCGAAGCTCAATGGCAGGAGCAATACTATCGCGTTGCTCTCCAATGGCGGGGGCAACCGTCTTCGGTTGCCCCTGTTGATTTTCGGTTGTCATCAACCTGCTCTTACTGAACCGGGCAGTTGTCGTCGGACATATAGTCGTGGACCACGATATCGCCAGCGATGATCCCGGCAGCTGCGGCTTCGACCGCGGCCTTCATTTCATCGGTCACCAGGGCGGCGTTGTATTCGTCCATGGCGTAGCCCACGCCACCAGCGGCCAGGTTCATGACCTTCAGACCGGCTTCCATCCCGGTGCCAGCCGAGAAGGCTTCGTAAACCGCATTGTCAACGCGTTTGGTCATCGAGGTCAGGACCGATCCGGGGTGCATGTGGTTCTGGTTGCTGTCCACACCGATGCCCAGGATACCCAGGTCGGCAGCGGCTTGCAGAACACCGATGCCGGTGCCGCCAGCGGCGTGATAGACAACATCAGCGCCCTGCGATTGTTGGGCTTTGACCAGCTCGGCACCCTTCACCTGGTCGTTCCAGGCGGCAGGGGTGGTGCCGGTCATGTTCTGGATGACAGTGGCGTCGGGGTTCGACGCTTTCACGCCCTGCACATAGCCACAGGCAAAGCGGCGGATCAGCGGAATGTCCATGCCACCGACAAAGCCGACGGTGCCGGTTTTCGACGCCATCGCGGCCATGATGCCAACCAGATACGAGCCCTCGTGTTCCGTGAACACGATCGAGGACACGTTCGGCGCATCAACAACCATGTCGACGATGCCGAACTTGGTATCCGGGTAATCCGGTGCAACCTGTTCAAGCGTGGATGCAAAGGCGAAACCGGTCATGATGATCGGATTGGAGCCTGCTTCGGCCAGGCGACGCAACGCCTGCTCACGCTGGGCTTCGTTCTGCAATTCAAATTCCTGGAACGCATTGCCCGTTTCTTCAGCCCAACGCTGCGCACCGCCAAAGGCCGCTTCGTTGAAGGATTTGTCGAACTTACCGCCCAGATCGAAAATGATCGCCGGATCGGCCAGCGCGGCGCCTGCGCTCAGCGCCAGCGTCGCGGCAGCGCTGAAGAATTTGGTCATGAGGGTCATATGTCGTCTCCCAAAGGTGTTTTACTTGGGTACAGGCAGGTGCCTGCGATTCCCATTCTGCGAGCAGATCGCTGCTTAGGATCATCCGCAATTTCGGACGTAGGGCAAGGGCATGGTCAAGTTAAGTTTTTACCACGGGGTCAAAAGTTATGGGATTTCAGCGTGCAGCGGCACCTAAGGCGGGAACTTGCCGTTAGGTCAGGGCCTTGTGCAGGATGATCGCATCAACCGCCGGGGTGTTTTCGCGTGGATAATATCCACGCCGCCGCCCGGATTTGCTGTATTCGGCTGACCTGTACAGACCCAGCGCGGCGGTGTTATCGGCGGCGACCTCCAGGTGGGCCACCAGCGCGCCGCGCTGTTTTGCCTCGGTCTCGAACAGGGCCAGGGCGGCGCGAGCGGCGCCCATGCGGCGGGCTGTGGGGGCGGTGGCGATGGTCAACAGCTCGACCTCATCCACAACGACCCGGCCCAGGGCAAAACACTGGCCTTGCGCCACGACAAACACGTGCGGCGAGGACAGCAGGCTTTCGAATTCTGCCGCCGACCAAGGGCGTTGGGTGCGAAAGGCGCTTGCGTGGATCCGGGCAAGGTCCGCAGGGGTCACGGCAAGATCACCGGCGCCGGATCACGCGGCGGGGCGGCGTCGGCGGCACGAATATACAAGGGCGCGGGACGGGGGATGTCGTGACCCTGCGCCAGTCGGGCGGCGGCGATGCGCGCGATTGCGGGGGCAACCGGCACATTGCTGTCGGGCCCAACGCTGGGGGACAGCGCGGCGGCCCCGGGGCCGGACATCAGCGTGGGCGCCCCATCGGTGCCCAGCCGTTGCGCATAGATCATGTCGCGGCGCGCGTCGATCAGGGACCAGACCGGGCGCGGTACGTCGATTGCCTGGGCCTCCAGCGTCGACACGCCAACCGCAGGCACGCCCAGCGACAGGGACAGCCCACGTGCAGCGGCGACCGAAATGCGGATGCCGGTGAAATTGCCGGGCCCGACACCGACGCCAATGGCGTCTAGGTCGGACCAGTTGACGCCGCCTTCGGCCAGAACCTCTTTGAGCAGGACGAACAAGCGTTCCGCCTGGCCCTTGGCCATGTTGTCCTGTCGCGCCACGATGATGTCGTCCCCCGACAGCAAAGCGGCCGCGCAATGCGCGGCCGATGTGTCGAATGCCAAGATCACAGGGGTCATACCGGGGCCACCCAGGGATCAGGCCGCAACCGGGCGAACTTCGATGACCTCGGGGATATAATGCTTCAACAGGTTTTCGATCCCCATTTTCAAGGTCAGGGTCGATGATGGGCAACCGGCACAGGCGCCCTGCATGTGCAGGTAGACAATGCCGCGATCAAAGCCGTGAAAGGTGATGTCACCACCATCCTGTGCCACAGCCGGGCGCACGCGGGTGTCCAGCAGTTCTTTGATCTGGTCGACGATTTCGCCGTCCTCACCGGTGTGTTCGGCATGGGCCGCCGCGGCGGCACCTTCCATCACGGCGGCACCGGATTGGTAATGTTCCATGATCGCGCCCAGGATCGCGGGTTTGATGTGGTCCCAATCGACGTTTTCCGCCTTGGTCACCGTCACGAAATCGGTGCCAAAAAACACGCCCGCCACGCCTTCAACGCCAAAGATACGTTGGGCCAGAGGGGATTTTCCTGCGGCATCGACGGTCGGGAAATCGGCAGTGCCAGCGTCCAGCACGGGCTGACCCGGCAGAAACTTCAACGTCGCGGGGTTCGGAGTGGATTCGGTTTGAATGAACATCTGTGGCGCACCTTTTCTGTCGGGTATTCATATGCGCTCGCATAGGCTCCAAGTCAAGGTAACCACAGCTGCAGATTGCCGCAGCCCCCCCTATACAAAGGGTGTGGAACCCTATAGACGCGCCCGATTGCCCCCTTTTCGAAAGCCGCCCCAATGAAACAAGCCCTGTCCGACGCGCTGAAAAAGCAAGGATACGACACCCTGACACAGGTTCAGGAGGCCGTGACCGCCCCTGAGCTGGCCGATGCCGACCTGTTGGTGTCTGCCCAGACCGGATCGGGCAAAACCGTGGGCTTTGGCCTGGCGATCGCATCGACCCTGTTGGGCGAGGACGAGAAATTCGGCATCGCCGGGGCACCCTTGGGCCTGGTTATTGCGCCCACGCGCGAACTGGCCATGCAGGTGCGCCGCGAGCTGACTTGGTTGTATAGCGAAGCAGGCGCCTATCTGGCGTCTTGTGTCGGCGGCATGGATTCACGTGACGAACGCCGGGCACTGGCGCGGGGCACACATATTGTCGTGGCCACGCCGGGCCGTCTGCGCGACCACATCATGCGCGGGGCGATTGACCTCAGCCAGTTGCGCGCCGTGGTGCTGGACGAAGCCGACGAAATGCTGGACCTGGGCTTTCGCGAAGATCTGGAGTTCATTCTGGGCGAAGCGCCCGAAGATCGCCGCACATTGCTGTTTTCCGCCACCGTTCCGGCGGCGATCGCCAAGCTGGCCAAAGGCTATCAGCGCAACAGCGTCCGCGTGACGACGGTGTCCGAGGCAACCCAGCACAGCGACATCGAATACAAAGCCATGAGCGTCAGCCCGCGCGATGGCGAAAATGCCATCATCAACGTGCTGCGGTATTATGAGGCGCCCAACGCGCTGGTCTTTGCCAACACCCGCGCCATGGTCGCCCGCCTGACGGCGCGCCTGTCCAACCGGGGGCTGAATGTCGTGTCCCTGTCCGGGGAACTGACCCAGGGCGAACGCACCAACGCGCTGCAAGCCATGCGCGATGGTCGGGCGCAGATCTGCGTAGCCACGGATGTGGCCGCACGCGGCATCGACCTGCCGAAACTGGATCTGGTGGTGCATGCGGAATTGCCGTCAAACCACGAGACCCTGCTGCACCGCTCGGGCCGCACAGGCCGCGCCGGTCGCAAAGGCGTGTCCGTGCTGATCGTACCGCCGGCGGCCTTTAACAAAGCCAAGCGCATCCTGAAGTTTGCCAAGGTCGAAGCCGAATGGGGCACCGCCCCCTCTGCCGAAGCCGTTCTGGAACGCGACGCCACCCGCATGCTGGCCGATCCCGCCTGGGTCGAACCCGTCAGCGAAGGCGAGGCCGCACCGGTCGCGTCCTTGTTGGAGCAGTTCCAGCCCGAACAGATCGCCGCCGCTTTCTTGCGCCTGTACCGCGCGCAGCACAGCGCACCCGAAGAATTGGGCGCAGTGAACGCAAAACCCGAACCGCGCCGCGAATTCGGGCCCAGCGTCTGGTTCTCGGTCTCAGGTGGCCGCGCGGCGAACGCCGAAGTGCGCCGTCTGCTGCCCATGCTGTGCAAGGCTGGCAACATCACCAAAGACGAAATCGGCGCGATCCGCATTCAGCAGACCGAGACCTATATCGAGCTGGCCGAACGCGCGCTTGATGGGTTCATGAAGGCGCTGAACGGCCGGATGGAAGTCGAAGAAGGCGCGGTTTTGACCCGGCTGAACAAACCACCGGTCATCTCCGGTGGTAAGCCCGGCGGCAAACCGCCCTATAAGGGCAAGCCCGGTGGTAAACCCGGTGGCAAGCCGTCTTATGGTGACAAGCCGCGGTATGACAAGCCGCGTGATGATAAACCCCGGGGCGACAAGCCCAAGTGGGACGACAAACCGCGCGGCGACAAGCCCGCCTATAAGGGCAAGCCGTCGACCCCGCCGGTCGACTATGACGATGCCCCCGCGCCGCGTCACAAGAAACCCAAGGGTGCGCCCAAAGGCGGTGCCAAACCCTATGCGCCGCGCGAGGATCGTCACGAAGGTGCCGTGTCCGAACGCAAGCCGCGCCACAAAGCGGCCGGGAAGCCAGCAGGGAAACCTGCCGGAAAACCGGGCGGTGCTCCGGCAGGGATGGCGCCTGCCAAAGGCAAACCGTCGTCGAAAAAGAACCGGGCCCGTGATGCCGCCAAGAAGGCCCTGGCCAAGGGCATGAAGGGCGGAAACGCCACGCCGAAGCGGCCGAAATAAGCCGTCAAACGGTTGTGAAATCAAAAAGGGCTGCCGATTGGGCAGCCCTTTGTCGTTTAAAACGGGGTGCGCTTAGGGATACCAGCGCAGATCCTGCCCCTCGGGCCAATCCATCTTGATTGTGATCTCCACGGTCTGGGTCGCGCCCGGGGCCAGTGACATGTCCCAGCTGGACACGCCGCGTTTGTCGTCAATATCTGTCGCGTCCGGTTTCGGCGTGACCGACAGGGCGATGCGCAGGTCTTCTTGTTCGGAATAGGTCAGCGGATAAAAGGCGGTTAGGTCCTGCGCCTCACCGGTCAGGTTTTCGACCGAGAAACTGATCTGTTGTTCCCGTGTGTTCGAGCGGCTCAGAATGCCCGTATCGCCGGTTTCATTGCGCGCAATCGCGTGGTTCAAGCGCAGCCCTTCGATAGGCCCCATCGGCAGGGTCGCCTCGGCCCCAGCGGGGACCAAGGGGAATTCGGTCTCTCCCATGAAATGCCCCTGACGGAAGACTTGCGCGCTGCCCGGCAACAGGGGCTCGCCGGTTTCGTTGGTGAACAGTGTCATCAGGAAGGCGGTGTCATCGTGGCGCGGGCTGGCGTGGATTTCAGTCGTGGCTGCAATGGTCAGCGTGTCGAGTGTCAGCAGGACCTCTTCTCCATCGGTCAGGGACACTGGACGCGGATAGGCATAGGTTACGGCGACGCCGTCAACCTGCGTCATAGCGCGGATCATGGGCGCGGAATCGGCGATGATCATCGGCTCTTCCTCGACCATCATTTCCAACTGAGGTGCCGCAGATCGCACCATGGGGGTCGGTTGTGGCAGATAAATCGAGGCCTGATTGGGCCCCGTGTCGCTTGGCGCCAACTGCCCGTCAGGAGAGACCGAGGACAGGGTCAGCATCACGTCGTGCCAAGGTGTGTCACTTTTCAGCCCAATCATGGCCTTGCGATCCAGCGACAGGGTCCCATCCGCCGCAAGTCGCAGGTCATAGACCGGGGCCCAGGCGGCATAAGCCGTGCCTTCGACCGTCAACTGCGCCGTCATCGCGTGATCCACGACCAGATCCAGGGTCATCAGGTCCATTTCGGCCTTCGGCGGGTTGAGCTGTGCAAGCCGCGCGCGCGCTGTCGCAAGGTTCTGTTGCAGATCCGCCAGCGTTTCGGTTTCCGCCCGCAGCCCTTGCTGCGCCACCGCGATGGCTGCCAGAGCTGTGGCCGTCTGGTCATGCACATGCTGGGCCAGGGCCGCTAGATCATCAGGTGTCGCGCCGTCCTTGGGTGGACGGATGGCGGACACAAAGCTCTGCTGAATATCGAGTGCGGTGAGTTGGCTGGCGATACCCGACACACGGTCCTGTTGGGCGGTCACCTGGTCTTCCAGCGCCTCAACCGCGTCGCGCGCGGCGATCAACGCCGGGGTAAAGAAGTTTTCGGGATCCACGGGCGCATCATACTGCTGACCGATGGTCCCCACGGTCACGCCAGCCGGACCTGTGACCGTCGGCACCCCGTCTTCGCCGATTACCGGGACGAACAGGCGATGTTCCCCGGCCGGCAGATCGACGGAGATCGTATGTGTGGTCAAAGCACCGTCAGGATAGATCGTGGCGGCGGTGACGGGGGCGGGGGCGTAGAAATCAGCGGCCAGCGTTGGGCCAGCAAGGGCGACAAGGGCGGTGGTCAGAAGGATGCGGTTCATGGAAAACTCCGAGGCTTTTGAAATGCTTGGGATCAGTGGAGCATGAATTTGCAGGGTGGGGAAGGGGCGCGGTGACGCGGTGGCGGAAAACCCCACCCGCCCGGCACGTCGCCCACCCTATGCCACGTCGCGCTGGCCGCACAGTGGCGGTCCCCCACCCCGCCGTGCCGGGCAGGTCATATGATGGGGTCTGAAGCCAGGGCCAGGCTGCGCAATATGTCAATCTTCTGTTGACGGGCCTGGGTCAGGGGCGTGAGCCCCGACATGTTGCGCCAGTCCACCAGCGCTTGCATCCGTTGAAAAAACAGGCGGACTTGCGGGGCGATCTCCTGACTATTACAGCCCTTGGAAAAGGCTTGAAACACGGTGGTGAAGGCATCCGGGGGTGCAGGGTTCCCGTTCCAGCGGGTCAAAGCATCCATAGCAAAGGAAACCATGTCACGCATCGCTTCGTCCTCTTGGTGATTACCAAAGTCGATGCCGAACAGAATTCCGTCGCGGTTCAGGATCAGATTGCCCAGATGGAAATCGCGGTGCGTGATGGCCCGCCGGGTCGGTTTTCCGTCTGCCTGTGCCGCCAGCGTTGTCAGGCTGTCTGTAAGGGCCTGATACTGGGCGTCATCTGCCAAGCTCGCGCAGTTGGTTTTCTTGAACCAGTTCAATAGAGGGGCGGGGTCAAAGGCGCTTATCCGCGCAGAAGGGGCGTGGAATTGGGCCAGCCACTCGCCCGATTTGCGAAACAGCCGGCGGTTTTCGGCAATCGTCTTTCGCTTGCTCCAGACTTGGCGCAGGTCTCGCCCTTTTGCATCTTCCATGACAAACACGTTGTTGCGGTGATCGAAATGAAGCGGGTTTGGAAGGCGTAGCCGCTCCGTTTGGAAATATGCGGCCATTTCGGTTTGACGGTTGAACTGTTGGTGTAACCGATCAACGGCGGCATCATCGCGCGCACCTGTTTTACAGATCACTGAAAACCCGGCTTTGTCGTGGGCGCGCAGCACCCAGTTCAAATCTTCGAGGCGGGGTGGTTTAAGACTACTCAGTGTAAAGCGGCGATGCGGATAGAGCTGTGTCAACGCATTGAGCACATTTTGCGTGGCTACGCCCGGGCCGATCTTTAGAGCCATGCTGGACTACTCTGGTGAATACAATCACCTTTCATGATATCACGGTTGGTGCAAAACAAAACCCCGCCGAGTACGGCGGGGTTTCATGGTCAGGCATGGCTGGGTCAGCCCTTTTTCAGAACCTCACGGCCCAGCAGTTCGGCGATTTGCACCGCGTTCAGGGCGGCGCCTTTGCGCAGGTTGTCTGAAACGCACCACAGGTTCAGGCCGTTTTCGACCGTCACGTCCTGACGGATGCGCGATACGAAGGTGGCGAAATCGCCGACGCATTCGACCGGGGTGACGTATCCGCCATCTTCGCGCTTATCGACCACCAGGATGCCAGGCGAGGTCCGCAGGATGTCACGCGCTTCATCTTCGTCCAGGAAATCCTCGGTTTCGATGTTGATCGATTCCGAATGGCCGACGAACACCGGCACGCGCACGCAGGTGGCGGTGACCTTGATGTTCTTGTCGATGATTTTCTTCGTCTCGGCGATCATCTTCCATTCTTCTTTCGTGTCACCGCTGTCCATGAAGACATCAATATGCGGGATCACGTTGAAGGCGATCTGGCGCGGATAGACCGACGGTGCGACTTCCTGACCGGGCACATACATGCCCTTGGTCTGGTTCCACAATTCGTCAATCGCGTCTTTGCCGGACCCCGACACGGACTGATAGGTCGACACGACGACGCGTTTGATCTTGGCGCGGTCATGCAGCGGCTTTAGCGCGACAACCATCTGCGCGGTCGAACAGTTCGGGTTGGCGATGATCATCTTGTTCTTATAGCCGTGGATCGCCTGCGGGTTCACCTCAGGTACGATAAGCGGGATGTCGGGATCATAGCGATAGAGCGAACTGTTATCGATCACCACACAGCCCGCCGCGGCTGCCTTGGGGGCGTATTGTTTGGTGGCGTCCGAGCCAACGGCAAACAACGCCATGTCCCAACCGGTGAAATCAAATGTGTCCAGGTCCTGGGTCTTCAAGGTGGTGTCGCCAAAGCTGACCTCGGTGCCGAGGGACCGGCGCGACGCAAGCGCGGCGATCTCGTCCACGGGGAATTGGCGTTCAGCCAGGATGTTCAGCATTTCGCGGCCCACGTTACCCGTGGCGCCAACGACAGCGACCTTATAGCCCATCTGAGGGTCTCCTTAAGTGTGTGTCATAGGACGGGCGCGGTGTAGCGGATTGGCGCGGGATGGGGAAGAGCGGATTGATTTACGTTGACTTAATCCCCATCTGCTGTGATAGGGACGCAACCTCTGCCCCGCTGCCGCGTGAGCAGCCCGCCGATTTTGGCATGGCAGAGACGACCATGAGGCGCGCGATGCGCCCACCCTAGTTCCCAATTCACGCGGGGTTCTGACGGCCGGATCGGCGTTTTGGGCACGGTGTCCGATGCGCGAGCAGCCAGGCCGCAACCGCAAGACAGACCGCTTTTGGCGGTGCTGTATCCGTTTATGTGGTGCGCCCCGGGCGTGCCCAAAGGAATGATATGACGACGTTTGACGACCTGGGCCTTGCGCCCAAACTTCTCGAGGCCATCAAGGCCGCTGGTTATGACACCCCAACCCCGATCCAGGAAAAAGCGATCCCGCTGGTTCTGGAAGGGCGCGACGTGATGGGCCTGGCCCAGACCGGGACGGGCAAGACGGCGGCCTTTGGCCTGCCGCTGATCCATCAAATGCTGAAAAGCCACGAAAAACGCGAATCCAAGTGCATCAAGGCGCTGATCCTGGCGCCGACGCGTGAGCTGGTGAACCAGATCACCGAAAACCTGCTGTCTTATGTTCAGGGCTCGCACCTGAAGGTGAACACGGTGGTGGGTGGCGTTTCCATCAACAAACAAATCCAGTTTCTGGCGCGCGGCACCGATATTCTGGTGGCAACGCCCGGTCGCCTGATCGACCTTATGGATCGCCGCGCGATCCGTTTGGACCAGGCCAGTTTCCTGGTGCTGGACGAGGCCGACCAGATGCTGGACATGGGCTTTATCCACGCGCTGCGCCGGATTGCCCCCGAACTGGGCACGCCGCGCCAGACCATGCTGTTTTCGGCCACTATGCCGAAACAGATGGCGGAACTGTCCAAGGCATACCTGAATGATCCCGTTCGTATTCAGGTCGCAAAGCCTGGTAAAGCCGCCGATAAGATCACTCAGGGTGTGCATTTCGCGCAGGACAAGGGCGACAAGCTGCGCCTGCTGGAACGCTATCTGCGTGATTCCCCGGACGGGCTGGCGCTGGTTTTTGGCCGGACCAAACACGGGTCTGAAAAGCTGAAGAACGATCTGGTCAAGGTCGGGTTCAACGCGGTGTCGATCCACGGCAACAAATCGCAAGGCCAACGTGAACGGGCGCTGAAGGCGTTCCGTGACGGCGAGGCCCGCATTCTGGTCGCGACCGACGTGGCCGCACGCGGGATCGACATCCCCGGCGTGTCGCATGTCTATAACTATGACCTGCCCGAAGTGCCGGAGAACTATGTTCACCGCATCGGCCGCACGGCGCGGGCCGGGGCGGATGGTGACGCGATTTCCTTCGTGGCCGGGGTGGATATCAGCCTGCTGCGCGACATCGAAAAGCTGATGAAGATCGAAATTCCGATCCTGGGCGGTGACCGCCCGATGGAAGAAAAACGCATCCAACGCGGCGGTCGTGGCGGTGGCGGCGGTGGTCGTCCGGGTGGCGGTGGCGGTGGCGGACAACGTCGCGGACCGAAGGCACAGGGTCACGGCGGACATGGTGGCGGTGCCCACGGTGGTGCCGGTGGCCACGGTCACGGCGGTCACAAAGGTGGCGGCAATGGTGGCGGCAAGCCCGGTGGCGGTGGACGCCGTCGTCGGCCCGCGCGCAAAGCAGCCTAAGACACATGTGCGACGGGGCGGCTTCCGCCCTGTCGTCACGCATCAAAGATGCGCGCCGAACGCCGTGAGCCCATCAGAACAATCACGGGTCATCCCGAAGTGTTGGCAGGCCATGTCCTGTTGTTGGCGAGCAAGCCATGTCTTCAAGGGCGTGGGTTTGACCGCCGCTGGTCTCTGACCCGTAGGTCGGGGCTGACGAGGCTCAACAGCTCAGTGCCGTTTCGCATCCGCCGGATAGGTGCCCAGAACCTCGATATGCGAGGTGAAATAGTCCAGCTCTTCCATCGCCAGTTGTACGTTGCGATCGTCCGGGTGGCCTTCGATGTCGGCATAGAACTGGGTCGCCGTAAAGGCACCATCGACCATATAGCTTTCCAGCTTGGTCATGTTCACACCATTGGTCGCAAACCCGCCCATGGCTTTGTACAACGCGGCAGGGATGTTGCGCACGTTAAAGACAAAGGACGTCATCATGCCGTGATCGCCGCGCCGTTCCAGGTTCGGTTGGCGCGACATGATCAGGAACCGGGTCGTGTTGTGGTCCTGATCTTCGATATGGCGGGCCAGGATGTCCAAGCCATAGATCTCGGCGGCCAGGTCCGAGGCCAGCACCGCTTCGTTCGTCAGCCCGCTTTGGGCCAGATCCATCGCAGCCCCTGCGCTGTCGGTGGCGGCGATGCCACGGATAGTGTTGGCGGCCAGAAATTCGGCGCTTTGCGGCAACAGCACGGGATGCGCGCGCACGGTGTCGATTTGCGGCAAGGTCACGCCGGGCACGGCCATCAGGCTGATGTGTACGCGCACGAAGGCCTCGTCGATGATATGCAGCCCGCTTTCGGGCAACATGCGGTGAATGTCGGCAACGCGGCCATAGGTGGTGTTTTCCACCGGCAGCATCGCCAGGTCGGCATCCCCATTGCGCACAGCGGCAATGACGTCTTCGAATGCGCGGCAGGGCAGGGCTTCCATATCCGGGCGCGCGTCATGGCAGGCCTCGTGGGAATAGGCGCCAGGTTCCCCCTGGAAGGCAATTCGTCGCGTCATATCCGCATTCTTTCCGATGTTTGCGCCTAAAGCGCGGCCTGTCGCGGTCATATCGCTTGATATTGATCAAGGGAAGCGGCTAGAAGGTTTTGAAATCTGGATGAGACGGAACGCGACATGTTCGACACTATGACAACTACCAAACTGGGCGGCGGCTTTCTGGGCGCGCTGTTGATCTTCCTTCTGGGCAACTGGGCGGCTGACGCGCTGTACGCCACTGCGCCGGACGCGCACGGGGATGAACACCACGCGGCGGGCTATGCCATTGCGGTGGGCGAAGAAGAGGCCCACGTCGAAGAGGAAGTCGAAGAAGTTTCCTTTGCCGATGTGATGGCCGCGGCCGACGCCGACAAGGGCGCGAAGGTCTTTTCGAAATGCAAGGCCTGTCACAAGCTGGAAGACGGCGTCAACAGCACGGGGCCGAGCCTGTTCGGCATTGTTGGCCGCGACGTTGCCGCCGTTGGCGACTTTGGCTACTCTGATGCGCTAACCGCTTTGGGCGGCGCCTGGGGGCCGGATGAGCTGAATGGCTATCTGGAAAATCCCAAGACCTATGCGCCGGGCAACAAGATGTCCTTTGCCGGCCTGAAGAAGATCACCGATCGCGCAAACCTGATTGCATATCTTCAGACGATCGGCGGCTGATCCCGGCCCGAATGGAATTCAAGAAGGGCCGTCCCGTCCGGGGCGGCCTTTTTCATGCGCGCAACACCGCCGTACAGGCGCTGAACGGCGCGTTCACGCTTCCTTCACCAAAACTCAACTTGAATGTTCCACGGGTGCCGCTTTAGCTTGGATTGAACGAAAGCGTTTCGACTTTTTGTTAGGTCACAACAAAATGGCGAAACGCTCAGGAGCCATAGAGGTCGCGGGCGTTTCCAGAGCAAGCGGGGTCCCCTTTGATCTGGAAACGCTTTAAGATCCTGCGCACAAGCGCGTTTTTCGGAGGAGAGCACATGCAGCCTGTCACGGTGAAAGCCAAACGGATCGACATTCGCAAGGCGCTGGTTACGCCCTTCATGACCACGGCTGTGGTGTTGCTGGCGCTTGCCGGGGTGGCCAAGGCCGAAGGCACCACGGTCTCGCATGGCTTTTCGAATTTCGGCGCGCTGAAATATCCCGCGGATCTGGCACATCTGGACTATGTGAACCCAGATGCGCCCAAGGGGGGGGAGCTTTCGATATCGGCGATGGGCACGTTTGACAGTTTCAACCAATATGCCCGCAAAGGCGTGCCGGCGGCCCAGTCGACAGTGAACAACGAAGCTCTGTTGACGTCCTTTGCCGATGACCCCTATGGCGTCTATTGCTTCCTGTGCGCGACGATGGAATATCCCGAGGACCTGTCCTGGGTCACCTTCAACCTGCGCGATGACGTGACCTTTGCCGATGGCACGCTGATGACGGCCGAAGATGTGGCGTTCAGCTTCAATTTGTTCCAGACACAGGGCATCAGCGAATACCGCGCCATCATCGAAGGCTATGTGGCGGGCGTCGAAATCCTGGGCCCACACCAGATCAAGTTTTCCTTTACACCCGAGGCCCCCATTCGCGAACGCGTCGGGCTGGCGGGGGGCACGCCGGTGTTCTCGAAGGCGTGGTTCGAAGAAACCGGCTCGCGACTGGACGAAAGCAGCGATCAGCTGTTCATGTCCACCGGACCCTATGTGTTGGACAATTTCGACATCAACCGCCGCGTGGTCTATGGGCGCAACCCGACCTATTGGGGCGCGGATCATCCGATCAACGTCGGGCGCAACAACTTTGATACCATCCGGGTGGAGTATTTCGCCGACAGCACAGCGGCCTTCGAAGGCTTCAAGGCGGGTGCCTATACGTTTCGCGAGGAAAGCTCCTCGCTGATCTGGGCCACGGGGTATGATTTCCCGTCCATCGATGCGGGCCATGTCATCAAGACCGAACTGGCGGATGGGGCCATTGGCACGGCGCAGAGCTTTGTATTCAATTTGGATCGCACTGATTGGCAGGACAAACGCGTGCGTGATGCGATCGGCATGATGTTCAACTTTGAATGGTCCAACGAAACGCTGTTCTATGGCCTGTATACGCGGGTGAATTCCTTCTGGCCGGGCTCGCGTCTGGCCGCCACGGGCACCCCGTCGGCGCAAGAACTGGCGATTCTGCAACCGCTGGTCGACGAAGGGCTTCTGCCCGCCACGATCCTGACGGACAAGGCCGCGCTGGCCCCGGTGATGGACGGCAAGGAAAACCGCCCCGGGCGGCGCATCTATCGGGCGGCATCGAAATTGTTGGACGATGCAGGCTGGGAAATCGGCGATGACGGTATCCGACGCAACGCTCAGGGCGAGGTGCTGGAGCTGGTGATCCTGTCCTTCAGCCCCCAATTTGACCGCATCCTGAACCCATACATCGAAAACCTGACCCGTCTAGGTGTGCGTGCGAAACTGGACCGCGTCGACAATGCGCAATATATCGAACGGCGCCGGTCGGGCGACTTTGATCTGGTCGGTCACGGCATTTCAATGGGGTACGAACCCGGTATTGGACTGGAACAGTGGTTCGCGTCGAAAACCGCCGACAACAGTTCGCGCAACCTGATGCGTCTGCGCAATGAGGCGGTGGACCGTATCATTCCCAGTGTTGTGGCGTCCCAAAATCTGGACGAGCTGACCACATCGGTCCACGCGCTGGACCGGGTGCTGCGCAGCCTGGGGTTCACTGTGCCGCAATGGTACAAGGACGTTTATACGGTGGCCTATTACGACATGTATGCCCACCCGGCCGAATTGCCGCCCCTTGATCTGGGATACCTGGATTTCTGGTGGTATGACGCTGAAAAACACGAGGCCCTGAAGGCCGCCGGCGCGCTGCGCTGAGCTGAACTCACACAGGCAAGGACGACCCAATGGGCGCCTATATCCTCAGGCGATTGCTGCTGATCATCCCGACGCTGATCGGGATCATGGTGGTGAACTTCACGCTGACTCAATTCGTGCCGGGTGGCCCGATTGAACAGATCATTGCCCGCATGGAGGGCACGGGCGATGTGTTCGAAAGCATTTCGGGCGGCGGCGATGTGGGCGCAGAAAGCGGCGGCGGGGGCGATGAACGATATCTTGGCGCCCGCGGATTGCCGCAGGACTTTCTGGACAGTCTCGAACTGGAAATGGGCTTTGCCCGCATCGTCTGTGAAGACGGGTTCGACGGTGAGCCAGACCTGAAAATCGACGGTTGCGTAAAAGAAGACATCCCCCTGGTCGAACGCTTTTTCATCATGATGGGCAACTATCTGCGGTTCGATTTTGGCGAAAGCTATTTCCGATCAATCGGTGTGTTTGAACTGGTTGCCGAAAAGCTGCCGGTCTCGATCACCCTGGGCCTGTGGTCCACCGTCATTGCCTATCTGATCTCGATCCCGCTGGGCATCCGCAAGGCGGTTCGGGACGGCAGCCGGTTCGATACCTGGACCAGCAGCGCAATCATCGTGGCCTATGCGATCCCCGGCTTTCTGTTTGCGATCCTGCTGCTGGTGGTCTTTGCGGGCGGGTCATTTTTCCAATGGTTCCCGCTCAGGGGCCTGACCTCGGACAATTTCGATGACCTCAGCGTGCTGGGCAAGATCGGTGACTATCTGTGGCACATCACCTTGCCGGTGCTGGCCTCGACCATCGCCAGTTTCGCGACCCTGACCCTGTTGACCAAGAACAGTTTCCTGGATGAAATCAAGAAACAGTATGTCGTGACTGCCCGTGCCAAAGGCGTGTCGGAGCATAAAGTCCTGTACGGCCATGTTTTTCGCAACGCCATGCTGATCATTATCGCGGGCTTTCCCAGCCTGTTCCTGGGTGTGTTTTTCGGATCCTCCGTGATCATCGAAACGCTGTTTTCTTTGGACGGGCTGGGTCGTTTGGGGTTCGAGGCCGCGTTGCAGCGCGACTATCCGATCATCTTTGGCACGCTATACGTCTTTGGTCTGGTCAGCCTACTGGTCGGCATCCTGTCTGACCTGATGTATGTCTTTGTCGATCCGCGCATTGATTTCGAAGGGAGGGAGACATGACCCTATCCCCCCTGAACCAACGCCGTTGGCGCAACTTTCGCCGCAACGGACGCGCGTTCTGGTCGCTGATCCTGTTCCTGGTCCTGTTCGGCCTGTCGCTGTTTGCTGAATTCCTGGCCAATGATCGCCCGATCCTGGTCAGCTACCGCGGCGCATTGCACGTTCCGGTGATGAAATTCTATCCGGAAACGGCCTTTGGTGGCGATTTCAAGACCGAAGCGGTCTACTCCGACCCTGAGGTTGAATGCCTGATCGTCTCAGGCGGGCTCGAGGCCTGCTGGGATGACCCCGAGGGCGTGATCGAAGATGCCCAGGATGGCGTTGTCGACGGTGAAGAGATCGCCAAGGGGTGGGCCATCTGGCCGCCTGTGCCCTATGGCTATAAAACCATCAACGACCTGGGTGGCCCGGCGCCTTCGGCCCCTGACGCCGACCACTGGCTGGGCACCGATGATACCGCCCGCGACGTGTTGGCGCGGGTGATCTATGGCTTCCGCCTGTCGGTCTTCTTTACCATCGTGGTCACGATCTTGACTTCGGTCATCGGCATCGCGGCTGGGGCGATCCAGGGCTATTTCGGCGGGCGCATCGATCTGATCTTTCAACGTGCGCTCGAGATCTTTACCGCCACCCCATCGCTTTATGTGATCATCATCCTGTTTGCGATCTTCGGGCGCAGCTTCTGGTTGCTGGTGTTTGTCACGGTGCTGTTTGGCTGGCCCGCCCTGGTGGGCGTGGTGCGTGCCGAGTTCCTGCGCGCACGCAACTTCGAATACGTCCGCGCCGCCCGTGCATTGGGAGTGGGCAATGGTATGATCATGTTTCGCCACGTTTTGCCCAACGCCATGGTCGCGACGCTGACCATGCTGCCGTTCATCATTACCGGCACGATTTCGACCCTGGCGACGCTGGATTTCCTGGGCTTCGGCCTGCCGTCATCATCACCCTCGCTGGGCGAACTGACCCGCCAGGCAAAACAGAACCTGCAAGCGCCCTGGCTGGCGTTTACCGCCTTTGTCACCTTCTCGCTGTTGTTGTCGCTGCTTGTCTTCATCTTCGAAGGCGTGCGCGATGCGTTTGACCCAAGGAAGACCTTCAAATGAGCGTGCTTGAGGTCAAGAACCTGAACGTGTCCTTCCGTCAGGATGGCAAATCCCACCCGGCGGTGCGCGGCGTGTCGTTCACCATCGAAAAGGGCGAAACGGTCGCCCTGGTTGGTGAAAGCGGCTCGGGAAAATCCGTGACGGCACTGTCGACCGTGTCGCTTCTGCCGGATTCGGCCGAAGTCACCGGCTCGGTCACCTATGAGGGGCGCGAGATGATCGGTGCCTCGGACGCCGACCTGCGCGCGGCGCGCGGCAATGACATCAGCTTTATCTTTCAAGAGCCGATGACATCCCTTAACCCGCTGCACACACTGGAAAAACAGCTGGCGGAATCGATCGAACTGCACCAGGGGCTGCGTGGCGACGCCGTGCGCGCCCGTATCATTGAGCTGTTGATCAAAGTTGGCATTCGTGACCCTGAAACGCGGCTGAGCAGTTATCCGCACCAATTGTCTGGCGGGCAACGTCAGCGCGTGATGATTGCCATGGCGCTGGCCAACGGGCCGGACCTTTTGATTGCCGATGAACCAACCACGGCGCTGGACGTCACGATCCAGGCGCAGGTGCTGGAGCTGTTGGCCGGGCTGAAACAGGCCGAGGGAATGAGCCTGCTGTTCATCACCCATGATCTGGGCATTGTGCGCAAAATTGCCGACAAGGTTTGCGTGATGAAGGGCGGGGTGATTGTCGAGGCCGGACCGACCGCCCAGATTTTTGATAACCCGCAACACGACTACACCCAGATGCTGCTGAACGCCGAGGCGTCAGGCCAGCCCGGCCCGGTGCCCGAGGATGCGCCAGTGATCGCCCAGACCGATGCGCTGCGCATCTGGTTCCCGATCACACGCGGGTTGATGCGCCGCACTGTTGGGCACATCAAGGCGGTGAATGCCGCGTCCTTCACGGTGCGCGCGGGCGAAACCGTTGGCATTGTTGGCGAAAGCGGGTCGGGCAAAACCACACTGGCGCTGGCGGTGATGCGGCTGATTTCATCGGACGGGCCGGTCGTGTTCATGGGCAAGGATGTGCAGGGCTGGAAATCACGCGACCTGGCGCCCTTGCGTCGTGACATGCAAATCGTGTTTCAGGATCCCTATGGGTCGCTGTCCCCGCGCATGACCTGCGAGGAAATCATTGCCGAAGGCCTGTCCGTGCACGGGTTGGAACCGGGCCGGAACCGCTCGGAAATGGTCGCCGAAATCATGGAGGAGGTTGGCTTGGACCCGGCCACCATGCACCGCTATCCGCACGAGTTTTCCGGCGGGCAACGTCAGCGCATTGCGATTGCGCGCGCGATGATCCTGCGCCCGAAACTGCTGGTGCTGGACGAACCGACCTCGGCGCTGGATATGACGGTGCAGGTGCAGATCGTCGACCTGCTGCGCGACCTTCAGGCCAAGCACAAGCTGGCCTATCTATTCATCTCGCATGACCTGCGGGTGGTGCGTGCGCTGGCGCACAAGGTGCTGGTGATGCGGGCGGGTGATATCGTTGAAAGCGGCCCGGCGGATCAGATATTTGACGCGCCGGAAACGGATTACACCCGCGCCCTGATGGCGGCTGCGTTCGATTTGCAGGTGCGCGAAGGGGCCGCGGATTAAGCCACCCGGCTGAAAGATGCGCCGCCGGGCCAAAGGCGCGGCCACGCCCAACCCGACGCGTTTTGCACGTCATCCGAGGGATGGATTATGTGCAAAGCGCCCACATCATTGAAATGGGAGTGGGCCATTTCCATTCCCCTTGTTTCAGGAAAATGCAAAAGGCTTTAACGCGACCCGACAGGATCAACGTGAGGCGGGAGCGTACCGGATCAAGAGGGGCCGATCACCTTACAAGTCGCATTGCGCGCCTCCAGCCGGCGACAGGCCAGCTCGGCGCCTTCCTGGCTGAGCCCAACGAAATTCGCGTGCCAGCCGTTTGGCCGTTTCACAACTTTGCGCAGCGCTTCGTCCAGCGTGCCAAGTTCGTTCAGCGCGGTCTTTAACAACAGCCGTTCGGCCTGATAGCGTGACGTCATGACGCCCACGTTCACACCCCAATGTCGCCCGCCAGATGTCGACATCCGCGTCACGACCTCAGGGGCCGCTTCGGCAACAGGTGCCGCTGGCTGAACCGAGGCCAGCGTGATCGTCGCTGGGCGTTGACGTGGGGCAGGGGCCATCACCGGGGCCGACACCGTTGCGGCGATGACCTGTGCAACAGGGGTTTCAGGGGCGGGCGTCGGCGCTGTCACCGGCGCTTGCGCCAGCTCCACGGCTTGTTCCACAGCATCGGCGACCCCTTCCTCCAACGCGGCCAACAGGGCGGCGGGGGCTTGGGCCACGGGGCGCGGTTTTGGGCGCGGGCTGGTTTTCGGGGCGACGGCCACGCGGACGATCTTGCCTGCGGGGGTGGCCCCAGGGGCGACTTCGCGCCCACCACCGGCGTATACCGGGATTGCCGGGCGGCGCACGGCGGCGCGGGTCGGTGCGCGTCGGAACCCAAGGTCCATCAGCTCGGCCACCTGCGCGTTGCGTGAGGCGGTCGATCGGCCACCAAACACGGTGGTGATGATCCGTTCGCTGCCCCGTTCCGCCGAGGCCACCAGGTTGAAGCCCGCCGCGCGGGTATATCCGGTCTTGATCCCATCCGCGCCGCGATAGGCGTTCAGGAACCGCGTGTTGGTATTGTTCACCGTCTTCATGCCCGCATCCGCCGTGCGGCGTGAAAATAGGTTGTAATAATCCGGGTGGTCGTAAAACAGGTGCCGGCCCAGCGTGGTCATGTCCCGTGCGGTCGACAAGTGCCCGCTTTCGGTCAGCCCGTTGGCGTTCTTGAAATGCGTGCGCGTCATGCCCAGCGCCTTGGCCGTACGGTTCATGCGCCGGGCAAAGGCGGCTTCGGAGCCTGAAATCGCGATGCCGATCGCGGTCGCCGCGTCATTGGCGGATTTCACCGCCGCCGCGCGGATCAGGTACCGTAGTTTGATGCGTTGTCCCGTGCGCAGACCCAGTTTCGAGGGCGGCTCGGCTGACGCCTTGGAGGTGATCGTCACCACGGAATCCAGGCTGATCTCACCATGTTTGATCGCCTCGAACGCGATATACAGGGTCATCATCTTGGTCAGGGATGCCGGATGCAACTGCGTGTCCGCGTTGCGCGAATGCAGCACCTTGCCGGACCGCGCATCAACCACCATCGCCGCATAGGGCGCCGCCAGGGACACCACAGGCGCAAGCGCCGTTGCACAGCCGATAACTGCCAGAAATAGCCAAAATTGGACGTACTGCCCCAGACGTTTTGTCACGTCGCTTACCTTTATCTGCCTCAAACGCCGGATCTATCGCCCAGCTGATGTGTGGTTAACCTAGCACGGTCCAGGTGGATCGGAAAACATTCTATTTTCAACAGCTTTCACAGTGACCTTGAAGTCACGCCGCTAGATATAGGGGTGCATGGCGCGAAAATGGCCAAGTTTATACCAGATCGGCGATCAGAGCGGGCAGGGCAGCCAAATCCGGCACTGTGCGAAATCTTGCGTGGGTCACGGGCGGCGCAGCACGTTCATAGTCCCAGGTCAAATCATGCGGCACATGAATGCCCCAGGCCCCGGCCTCGAGCGCGGGAATGACGTCGGATTTCAAAGAATTGCCGACCATCATCGCGTTGCCCGCCCCACCATGGGGGGCAAAGGCGGTGTGATAGATGGCCGCGGTCTTGTCCGACACGATCTGCACCCCGTCAAACAGCTCTCCCAGCCCCGATTGCGCCAGCTTGCGTTCCTGGTCCAGCAGGTCGCCCTTGGTGATCAACAGGATCGTATGGGTCTGCGCCAGCGCTGCCACGGTTTGCGCAGCATGAGGCAACAGGTGGACCGGGTGGGCCAGCATCTCTTGCCCGGCGTCGATCAATTGGCGGATGACGGAGGCTGGCACGCGGTCTTCGGTGACCTCAATCGCGGTTTCGATCATCGACAGGGTGAAACCTTTGACGCCAAATCCGTAATGCCCCAGATTGCGCCGTTCAGCCGCCAACAGCCGTTCGGCCAGGTGATCAGGGTCGGCGAAATCCGCCAGCAGCCCGGCAAACCGGTCCTGTGTCAGCTGAAAAAACGCCTCGTTTTGCCACAGCGTATCGTCCGCGTCGAAACCAATTGTTGTGACTTTTGTGTGCATTCTGTATGTGCCTCGGGATCGAACATGGCATGTGCCCCTTTTCACCGGGACCACAGGTCCTATATTGTTCGGTCTGAGAGCCTTGGAATGCAAGCCCCGGAGACGCGCGTGAGTATTGTGCCCCTGATGATGTCCGACAAGGACGATCACGACGGTGATGCCGATCTGGCCGTGGCCACGCGGCCCAAGACCAAGCGGCCGCCGATGTATAAAGTGATGCTGTTGAACGATGACTTCACCCCGATGGAATTCGTCATCATGGTGTTGGAACGGTTCTTTGGCATGAACCACGCCCAGGCGTTCGAAATCATGCTGACCGTGCACAAAAAGGGCCTGGCGGTGGTCGGGGTCTTTTCGCACGAAGTGGCGGAAACCAAAGTCACGCAGGTCATGCAGGCGGCGCGCGAGCACCAGCACCCACTGCAATGCACCATGGAACGAGAGTAAGCGGACACATGTCCAATCCCAGATTGTCGCTGGCGCTTGAGGGCGCTTTGAACCTGCCCGATGATGGGCGAATTGTCGTATTTGGCGCGCCCGAAGGGGCCGACCTGTCCGCGTTGCCCAAGGCCCGCGTGACGGTGGTGCAGGGCCTGTACCCGGCGCATCTGTATTGGGCCCGGATGGGGTATGACGTTGCCGTGCAGGCCGAAGGCACCTTTGCCGCCGCCGTGGTGTTCGTGCCGCGCGCCAAGGCCGCCGTACGGGCCTTGCTGCACGAGGCCGCGCGCGTGACCGATGGTGGTCTGATCGTGGTGGACGGGCAGAAAACCGACGGGATCGACAGCATCCTGAAGGCGCTGAAGGGTGTTACGACGCTGGACGGCGTCATCTCCAAGGCGCATGGCAAGATCGCCTGGTTCACCGGCGGAGATTTCACCGGGTGGCAGGCACAGGACACGGTTCTGGAGGGCGGTTTCATCACGCGCCCCGGCGTGTTTTCCGCCGATGGTGTCGACAAAGGCTCGGCCGCTCTGGTGGCCGCACTGCCGGCGACGATCACCGGTCGGGTTGCCGATTTGGGCGCGGGCTGGGGATACCTGGCACGTGACATCCTGACCCGCGAAGGGGTCACCGCGCTGGAGCTTATCGAAAGCGATCACGCTGCGCTGGACTGCGCCCGGCGCAACATCGACGACGACCGTGCCACGTTTGTTTGGGGCAATGTCACGACCCACATCTGCAAGGCGCTGTGTGATGTGGTCGTCTCGAATCCACCGTTCCATGTGGGCCGCGCCGGGGACCCCGGCCTGGGCCGTGCGTTCATCCGGGCCGCCTGCGGTATGCTAAAGCCGACCGGCACGCTCTGGATGGTGGCCAACCGCCACCTGCCCTATGAGGCCGAGCTGAACGAATTGTTCCGCGAAGTCGAAGAGGTGGGCGGCACCTCTGGGTTCAAAGTTCTGCGCGCCTCTAAGCCACGTCGCCAGAAGCGATAACTTCCCCTAAACTTTCGCGAGAGAATCAGGAGGCCGCCATGTCGCTATCCATTCAGGGCAAAACCGCCATCGTTACAGGTGCCGCCAATGGTGTGGGCTTGGCGATTGCACGCCATTTTGCCGAACGCGGCGCAAATGTGATCTGCGCTGATATGGACGAGGCCAAGCTGCGCGAAGAATGGGGCGAAAACCCGGAACCGGACACCGAGGGCGCCACCAACACCCGGTATTTTGCCGGTGATCTGCGCGAGAAGCTGACCATTGCCAACCTGCTGTCGGCCACGGTGGATGCATTCGACCGCGTTGATATCCTGGTCAATGCCAGCCGCCAGGTGATGACCTCGGACCCGCTGGATGCGGATGACAAGACGGTTCAGATCCTTTTGGATCAGAACCTGATGACCAGCTTGCGCCTGTCTCAACTGATTGCCTGCCGCATGATCAAACAAGGTGAAGATCTGGGTGAGGAAAACCAGGACACGCCGCTGGGCGCGATCATCAATCTGTCATCCATCGCGGGCATCCGCACGCAACCCGGTTTGATGGCGTTTTCGATTGCCTCGGCCGCGCTGGATCAAATGACCCGGTCACTGGCCGTGGCGCTTGCGCCCAGCCGTATCCGCGTGAACGCCGTCAGCTTTGGCAGTGTGATGAGCGCGAGCCTGATGGCCGCGATCCGCGAGAACAAGGAAACCCGTCAGGATGTGATCAACGGCACCCCGCTGGCACGGATTGCATCGGCCAGCGAATTGGCCGAGGCGGTGCAGTTCCTGGCGTCAGACGGGTCCGGGTTCATGACGGGCCACGTGATGACGGTCGATGGGGGACGGTCCCTGGTGGATGTTGTCGGCGACCCGACACATTAACCCCGCGCGGACGGGCCTGATACCCGGATCAGCCCTCGGGATAGGCCACCGCACAGCGCGCCAATTCGCTCTGTAGGACGATTTTGCGTTTCTCCAGGGCCGACAATTTAGCCTGTTCCGCATCCGGATCAATATGCACACGGCGATAGGACGGCAGATTGGGCCCGGTGCACAGCGCAAAGCCACCTCTGCTTGAACAGAACCGTGCGCCCACCGTAAAGACCGCGTTGGTTTTGACATAGGCATAGCCGCGCTCCAGGTTCTCGCGGGCCTCGCGAATTTGCACATCAATGTCATACATGTGGTTCTTTGCCCGGCTTTCGCAGGTCTGGCGTTCGGTGCAGGCCACAAGGGCGATAGGCAACAGGGCGGCAAGGATCAAATGGCGCATGGAACCCCCTTTCCAGCCCATGATACCGCGCAATCCGCGACACAGGAAACAGGCGTTTCCCTGTCGGTGGAAAACCGCTAGTTAGGGGCGCAAACAGGGGGACGATATGACCGATATGATGACCGACCAGAAAGCCCGTGCCAGTGCCTGGTTTCGCGAGCTGCGCGACCAGATCGTCGCCACCTTTGAGGGGCTGGAGGACAGCCAGACCACAGGGCCTTTCGCCAGCCAGCCCGCCGGTCGGTTCGACGTAAGCGAAACCACACGCGCCAGCGACGATGGCAGCGACGCGGGCGGTGGACTGATGTCCGTCATGCGCGGTGGCCGGGTGTTTGAAAAGGTCGGCGTGAATATCTCAACCGTGTTTGGCACGTTGGGCGAGGCCGCACAGGGCGCGATGGCGGCGCGCGGTGTGCCCGGCATCAAGGAAGACCCACGGTTCTGGGCCAGCGGCATCAGCCTGGTCGCCCATATGCAAAACCCGCACAGCCCCGCCGTGCACATGAACACCCGCATGTTCTGGACCCCCGGCGCCTGGTGGTTCGGCGGCGGCAGCGACCTGAACCCCTGCATCGAATATGACGAGGATACAGCGCATTTCCACGATGTGCAGAAACAGCATCTCGACCCGCACGGCCCCGATCTGTACCCCGAATTGAAGGCCTGGGCGGATGAATATTTCTATGTACCGCACCGGGGCCGCGCCCGTGGTGTCGGCGGCATTTTCATGGATGACCGCAACACAGGCAATTGGGAGGCGGATTTCGCCCTGACCCAGGATATCGGCCGCGCCTTCCTGCCCGCCTTTGTGCCGGTGACGGAAAAACGGCGCAACACGGACTGGGACGCGGCTGACAAGGACGCACAACTGGTCCATCGCGGCCTCTATGCCGAATACAATCTGGTCTATGATCGGGGCACGAAATTTGGCCTGGCCACGGGGCATGACGCGAATGCTGTGTTGATGAGTCTGCCGCCGATGGCCAAGTGGGTGTGAGCATGAAAACAGCGATCGTCACAGGCGCGGCGCGGGGCATTGGCCTGGCCACCACGAAATTGTTTCTGGGGGAAGGCCGTCAGGTCGCCATGATCGACCGCGACGGCCCGGCCTTGGCCGCAGCGTCCGAAGGGTTAGAGGGCGTGTTGCCGGTACTGTGCGACGTGTCAAAACCCGATCAGGTCGACGCCATGGTCGCCGAGGTCATGGCGGATTTCGGCCAGATCGACGCGCTGGTCAACAATGCGGGCGTGGCCGATTTTGGCCCCATCGCCGACACGGATTTCGCCCGCTGGCGCACCGTGATGGAGACCAACCTGGACGGGGTTTTCCTGTGTTCTCAGGCCTGTCTTGACGCGCTGAAGGCCAGTGGCGGTGCGATCGTGAACATTGCCTCGATCTCGGGCCTGCGCGCTTCGACCCTGCGTGTCGCCTATGGCACCTCCAAGGCGGCTGTGATGCATCTGACGCAGCAACAGGCGGCAGAGCTGGGCGAATTCGGCGTGCGCGCCAACTGTGTCTGCCCCGGTCCGGTGGCGACGAAACTGGCCATGGCCGTGCATTCGCAGGACATCATCGACGCGTACCACGACGCGCTGCCGCTGAACCGCTATGGCACCGAGGACGAGATTGCCCAGGTCATTGCATTTCTGTGTTCGGACAAGGCGAGCTTTGTGACCGGCCAAGTGATCGCGGCGGATGGCGGGTTTCAGTCGACAGGCATCGGCCTGCCATCGCTGCGCACATAAACGCATCGCTCCCGCCCGCCCTTGGGCCTTGCGGCCCGTCTGTCGGTTGGGCGTGGCAGCCTGTGCAAGCACAGGCTGCGGTTGCACTTAGTAGATCTGCATCTGCCCGTTCAGGGCGTCAAGATCGGTCGTGCCTTCCAGCGTCAGCGTGTGGCCATAGCCAAAGTCGAACACGATGTCGCCCCCGGCCACGGTCGCATAGGCCAACAGCTCGGCGTCGGTTTTTGCGCCGCCGCCCCAAAGCGCGTCGTCAAACTGCAACCGGTCGCCCTCGGCAGCGTCATAGTCCGTAATCACGTCCTCGTGCTGGTTGAACACGAACGTATCCGCCCCGTCGCCGCCGGTATAGGTGTCGTTATAGTGGCCACCGTTCAGGTAATCGTTGCCCGCGCCGCCATCCAGCACATCGTGGCCCCAGCCGCCGTACAGCACGTCATTGCCGCCACGCGCGTCCACATTGTCATGGCCGCCGCCGCCGATCAGGACGTTGCGGTCATTGGTGCCGACGATCTTGTCGTTATAGAGCGAGCCCCAGATATTTTCGACCGAGTTGAACGAGTCGCCAGCGGCTTTACCCCAGCCGTTGCCGGCGATCAGATTCACCCCGACCCCGCCGCCGTCGACATCACGGAAATCCGCCGTGTCCAAACCGTCGCCACCATTATAGGTGTCGCCGCCCAGACCACCGATCAGCGTGTCATTGCCAGCGTCGCCATTCAGGATGTCGTCACCATCGCCGCCGTCCAGAATATCATCTTGCGCGCCCCAGCCACCGTTGAGCGTGTCATTGCCAGCCCCGCCACGAAGCGTATCCGCCCCCTGACGCCCGTCCAGCGTGTCATTGCCAGCCCCGCCTTCGATAACATTGGCGCCCGAAGTTCCCGTGATCTGGTCTGCATAGTCCGTCCCGGTCACATTCTCGATCGACGTGAAACTGTCGCCCGATGCCGAACCCCAGGCATTGTTGTCCGCCAAATGCACCCCGACACCTGAGGTCTGGTCTGCATAGTCGGCGGTATCGACACCGGCACCACCGTTCAGTTCATCCGCACCCGAGCCACCGCCCAACGTATCGTCGCCATCACCGCCATTCAACGTATCCGCCCCGGCCCCGCCGCGCAGATCGTTGTTCAGGTCATTGCCGTTCAACGTATCGCTGCCCGAGCCACCAATCGCATTCTCGATCTCGACTCCGCGTGCGATGAACAGGTTGCCCGTCGCCCCGCGCACATTCGAAGCCACTTCGGCCACGAGGTTGATGACCTGGGTCGCGCCAGAATGGCTCATGTCGATCGTGTCGATGCCACCGTTGTCATAGATCGTCATCGCGTGGGCCACGCTTGCGTCGGCGAGGTCGTCCATGTACCCGCCCGCGGTCGAGTTGTTGCCATAGACCGTATCGCCCAGATGCACATTGGTCGGCGTGCCGTACAGGGAATGCACCGCCAAATGGTCGGCCATCATGGGCGTCACGACGTAAGCATAGGTCGCGCTGATCGATGTGTTTTCCGTCTGACTGAAATAGGACATGATCGACGCCTGCCAGCTGTCGTTCAGGTAATCGTTGTCTATGCCATAGGTCGCGTTGCCATTATAGTTACCCGAGTGTCCCAACCCGATCGCATGGCCGACTTCGTGGATATAGGTCTGGAAGGAATAGTTGTCCAACTCGCCTTCGTCGCCCGAATACCACCAGGACGGAATATTCACGGTGGACTGAATGATATAGCCACCCGAATAGGTCGATGTCGAATAGGCGCCGCTTTGATCCGTGTTCTCGAACGCGATGTCCGCCAGGCCAGCATTGTTGGTTTCCACGAAATTAATGCCGGTCGCGTTCGCCCAGGACTCCATTGCGGCACGGGCAAAAAATTTGCCGTCCGCGCTCAGATTCGACACGTTGAAATACAGCGTGCCCCCCGTCGAAACATTAAACTTGAAGCTGGACCAACCCTGGTCCGCCCAATATCCGTCGGTCAGGTAATCCGCGATCTGGTCCATCGAATACGTGGGCAATGCGGCCGACGCGATGCTGCTGGACGCAGCGATATCATCGGCTTTGTAAAGCTTGTCGGCGACGCAATTCAGACACATATTCTAATCCTACTCAATCTCGTTTGCCTATATGGTACAATTCATTCGGGCAATTCTAAGGCGTTGACAAGGCTTGTTGCGAACCGCAATAGGCCATTTTCTGGCATCCCGCCCGGGCGGTCAGAGACAACCATGCCCGCACTGTCGCCGCGCCCCGATCTGGTCCCGTATTTCCACGTCAGATAGCCGCGAACGCCGGTCGTCCCGCTGCCTTCGGACATCCACGCCAGACGCAGGCCAGACGCATCCGCTACGCCGCTTGCCACCCTTTCGGGAAAGCGATCCGACACCGCCTGTTCCAGCGCCGCGCACAGGGGAGCGGAGGCATCGCCACATTCAAGGGCAACAGAGGGATTCGGCAGAGTTGACATGGCGCTCGCAGATTGCGCCGCAATCATGAAGAACGTGCAAACAAGCGATAACAATGCGTGCATTCGCGCCTCCTGAGCGGCAAGAATTTCTGAGGGTGGTGTAAGGTTTTCAGGGCACCATGAAAAGAACAGGGCCAGTCAAATGGCAGATTTCCGCCCCAGTATGTCCCAGTATACCTCGGCGCCTTCAATCCTCAGTCCACAGGCAAACCTCAGGCAAACAATTCGCGCAAACAGTTCGCATTGTAACAAACCGCCCTTTTCTAACCTTATTCACAAAAGCTGCCGTTAACGATTTCGCAGCATTCTTGGACCTGCAAACAAGGCGGGGTGTCCTGGTTTGCATGGGTGATTGTAAGGGAAAGGGTGCCGGGGTGGCCAGTTTTACACACGTAACAACCCATAATGGGGCAGGACTGAACCATGTGTCCGGCGTGACGGACATGGAAATTTCCTGGGACGGCGGCACGGCGTATATGTATGCCACCACCGGATCCGAAGGTGGCGCGACAGCATTTCGCCTGTCAGGCAGCGGGTCGGCACAAGTGGTCGACCAGATCGCTTATACCACCGCTCAGCTTCAGTCCGGGGACGCCAGCATTGCCCTGGTCGCGTCGGGCAGCACGACGTATTTCGTCAGCTATGGATCAATGGACAGTTCGTTGACAGGCCACGCCTTGGCGGGCGGGGACGACTTTCAATCCGCAAGTGCCATGAACTGGTCCGGCAGCGGCGCGGGTGGTCAGATGAACACGCTGACCACCGTCACCGTGAACGGCGCGACTTATGTCTATGCCGCGAGCGTTGGCACATCGGGCCTGTCTCACTATGAGGCAATGGACAACCGTCAGCTGCAAATCCGCAGTGATCAAAGCCAGTCTGCCGAGCTGCCTGATGGCATCGACATCGTCGCATTTGCCACCATTGAAACCGGCGGGCAGACCTTTCTGCTGGCCGCATCGAACCTGCACCAAGGGGTCAGCAGTTACATCCTGGACGCAAACGGCACGCCGACATTTGTCGACGTTCTGGGCGCCGCAGATGGGGTTGGCATTGCGGACCCCACGGCGATCGAATGCTTCGAAGTGGCTGGGGAATGCTTTGTCGTGGTCGCTGCGGCTGGCAGCTCTTCGCTGACCGTGATGAAGATCCAGTCGGACGGCACCCTGAGCCCGGTCGACCACATCATCGACAATCTGAACACCCGGTTCGACAATGTCGCTGAACTTGAGGTCGTCGCGGTCGATGGTCGCACTTATGTACTGGCCGGCGGGGCGGATGACGGCATCTCGATCTTTACCGTTTTGCCAAGCGGCCAACTGGTGCTGCTGGCCTCGGTCGCAGACACCATGGACACCGCGCTTCAGAATGTATCGGCCCTGGCCGCCGAGGCCGTGGATGGCACAATTCAGGTCTATGCCGCCAGCGAAAGTGAAGCAGGCATTACCCAGCTGTCTTTTGACACGGGCAACATCGGCCAGACGCTGAACGGTAGCAGCACCGCAGACACGATAACCGGCGGCGCGGCGGATGACATGCTGGCCGGTGGCGGCGGCGATGATATTCTCAACGGCAGCGGCGGCAACGACATCCTGTCCGATGGCAGCGGCAGTGACCAGATGACCGGCGGCAGCGGCAATGACATCTTCGTGCTGACGGCAGATGGGGCACTGGACGTGATCCACGACTATGACCCGGCCCGCGACAGCCTGGATCTGACGGCGTTCAACTTCCTCTATACCACGTCACAACTGACCATCATCCCGACCAGTTATGGCTGTCGGATCGAATTTCGCGGCGAGGTGATCGAAATCCATTCAGCCGATGGCGCCCCTTTGACCGCAGACGACTTTCCGACCTCGTCCATTCTGACGCTGGATCGCCCGCCCGTGGTCTATGACTATATGCCGCTTGAGGTGCAGGGCACCTCGGGCGCGGATACTCTGAACGGGAACCTGGGCGATGATACGCTCTATGGCCTGGGCGGGGCGGACATGCTGGAAGGCAGTGAGGGCGGCGACCACCTTGATGGTGGCAGCGGCACCGATACGGCGGTTTACACCAACGCTTACGCAGGCGTCGGGGTCTCGCTGCTCAGCGGCAGCGGCTGGGATGGCGCCGCCGGCGACACCTTGGTTGCCATCGAAAACCTGATCGGATCGGCCCATGCCGACACGCTGATCGGCAACAATGGCCGCAACACGTTGAACGGTGGCGCTGGCAGCGACATCCTGGAGGGGCGTGATGGCAATGATATCCTGGAAGGGGGGTTCGGGGTCGACACGTTGAACGGCGGCGAAGGCAGCGACATCCTGAACGGTGGCGGCGGGAATGACACGGTCACCTACAAGGACGAAACAACGGGTATGGGCCTGGTGTTGGACACCGGTGCGACCTGGGGGTCTGCCGATGGCGACACGCTGATTTCGATCGAAAATGTCACCGGCACCGATCACAGTGACAACATCACCGGCAGTGCTGAGGCCAACACCCTTACAGGGGACGGCGGCGATGACATTCTGGACGGACGTCAGGGCGCAGACATTCTGTATGGCGGCGCGGGCGATGACATATTGCGCGGTGGCTGGGGCTCGTATGACGACGCCCTGTACGGCGGCGACGGAAACGACATCCTGTCGGGCGACGCCGGGCTGGATGTGATCGACGGCGGCGACGGCATCGACACGGTCAGCTATGAAACCGACCCGCTGGGCGCAATGGGCATCAACCTGGCCGCCGGTACAACCTGGGGCGGCGCCTGGGGGGATGAGGTATCCAACGTCGAAAACGTCATTGGGTCATCCGGCAATGACACGATTGTCGGCGACAGCGGCGTGAACGTGCTGGACGGTTCGGACGGCAACGACGTGCTGGACGGGCGCGAGGGCAACGACACGATCTATGGCGGCGACGGCGATGACACGCTGCGCGGTGGTTGGGGTGACGGCAAAGACCTGATGTATGGCGGCGACGGCGATGACACGCTGGAGGGCGGCAATGGCAACGACTGGATGTTGGGCGGCACAGGGTCGAACCACTATGACGGCGGTAGCGGCAATGACACGGCCTGTTATTCCGACATCCTGTCGGGCCCGGTTCAGGTCAACCTGACAACCGGCGCAGCCACCGGTGGCGCGGCAGGTGACACGTTCGATTCGATTGAAAACCTCTGGGGATCATGGTGGGACGACACCCTGACTGGCGACGCGGGAAAGAACGTGATTTCCGGAGGCTGGGGCAGCGACGAGGTCTATGGCCTGGCCGGACACGACATCCTGTATGGCGGCGGCGGTGACGATGTGCTGGTTGGCGGAAGCGGTGATTACAATGACTTCCTGCACGGCGGCGCGGGGAATGACACGCTGACGGGCGGCGCTGGCGCCGACAAGTTCGTGTTCCACGGCGGCGGGCACGATATCGCCACGGACTTCGACGCATCGGAATACGACAAACTGATGTTTGATGATGACCTGTGGGGCGGTGGACCCAAATCCACCACAGACATCCTGGAATATGCTACGGTCGTCGGCAACAGTGTCGTCTTTGATTTTGGTGGCGGCAATACGGCAACCATTCAAGGGGTCACCGACATCGCTTCGCTTGATGGCAGCATTTACGTGATCTGATGGGGCGATCAGTCGTCTGCCCTGGGCCGCCCTTCGGCGCGACCATGGCGGGCATAATGTTCAAACCCCGAGGGTTGATCACCCTTGGCAACTGCGCGCGCGACGTCTTCGTTGCGCGCCAGGTATCCGACCTCGTCAAAGCTGTCGGGCACGGGCATCGGCACGCGCAGACGCTTGAACAGATCGGTGATCTCAGGCCAACTGGCATCGGAGGGCAGCGGTTTTGCGCGGCGCACCAGGCCATGCAACGGTCGTCGGGCCAGTTCGTAATTCGCCTGAGCCAGTAGGAACAGACGCTCGCCGTCCTCCCCTCCGGCAACCTGATGGGCGGCACCGCGCCCACCGCCACCTGTGGTCAGGTTATTCAACCGTCCCCGCGTGTCGGCGTTCATATACCCCATCGCCAAGACCAACGCGGCGACATTGTTGTTGGAGTGACGGCGCAGGAGTTCATTGCGCACCACCGCAGCAAATTCGACGTGTTTCGAATGCCCGCCAATCACCGAATTGGCATAAAGCCCAGATTTCCCGGTCTCACGATCCCGGTGGTGATAATAGGCCAGCGGTTCATGAACCATGCCGATATCGGCGTGCAGCAGGAATTCCAAATTAAAGCACCAATCCCCCAATACCGGCAGGCTTTCGTTATAGCCCGCCACCATGTCATAGATCGCACGACGGAACAGAAAGGCGATGGGTGGAAAGAAATTGCCACAGGCCATTTCCGCAAATTCAACATTGCGCACCCAATCCTGATAGGGGCGCTGATTGTGGATCACCACCTCATCGCCCAGGATTTCCTCGGACACATAAACGCTTTTGGTGATCACACCGCCGTATCGCTGCCCGGCGGGGCTGACCAGATAGCCAACAGTCTTGGACAGGAAATCGGGCGCCCAGCTGTCATCATCGTCGTGGATCACGATCATATCGCTGTCGACCGCGTTGATCCCGGCATTTGATGCCGCCTCCATCCCCAGACTTTCGGCGTTGGACACCAGGCGCACCAGACGCGGATCGACGCCGCAGGCTTGGATTACCTCTTCGACGTCCGCCCGATCGCCACCGTCGTTCACGACCACCCAAAGGTAATTGCGATAGCTCTGCGCAGCGACACTTTCGGCCGCGCGTTTCAACAGAACTGGGCGGTTTTTGGTGCGGGTGATGATCGCCACCAATGGGCCATCTGTTGGTGTGGCCAACGGATCGTCCTCTGGCTGCGAGGCCTTGTCCGGGTCCTGCCCAACACTGCGCAACTGTGCGTCGCGGGCCTGTGGGCCGTCCTGTTCCAAAGCCATCTGGCCGGGTTTCCACAAGGCCTCGGCCATGCGATCAGCCAAGGTCGGCAGCGCGGGGTCAGCCGGATTGACCAGCACGGGCACCTCCAGAGATTTGCCGAAATCAGCTGACCGGTCCTTGCCGACCAGCGCCAAGGCTTCGTGCCGCGTTGGCGTGATCAACAGGCGCGACAGTTCCTGCACTGCTGGCTGCGCGCGGGTCATGACCTGATCCAGCGGCAGGACGGCATGGGTGGTTATGTATTGTTCAACCTCCAGCCACAGCGCATCCTGGATCGCGTCGGTTCCTGCGGCAAGGTTCGCCTCAATCAACCCCTGTGCAGTTGCTGCGAAATCACCCGCTGGCAGGTCCTCAATTGACGGGCCGTTGGGTTCCAGCAGCGTTTCAATCACGTGGTGGTGCGCGGTCACGGCGCTGGCCGGCACGGACGGGTCAAACGTGTTGCGTTCAAACATCAGGCCGACCACATCCGATGTAATACGTGGGTCGTGGTGCGGGCCCAGCATGCGCCCAAAATACAGCCCCATCCAGGTCGTATCAGGATAGGCGCGGGCCAATAGGGATTGCGCCGTGCCTTGCCAACCGCTGTCGATCAGAACCACCCGTTTGCAGCCGCGCGTGACCTTGGACAAATAATCGTCCATCGCCCCACCGCAATCGCGCAAATAGCTCCGCAGCGCCTTGGCCGCTGGGGCATTCGTGCCAATCCAGCTGGGAAAACCACCCCCGGCTGGCAGATCCGCAAGCGGCAGGCCCCGCAGGCGGTCGGGCTGATGTCGCAACAAGCCACGCACCAGGTCGGCCATGTTTTCGCGATGATATTCACGTGCAAAAAGGTCACTGGCCAGGTCCGGCTGGCGACTAAATGTGCCCTTGCAAATGCTGACCCGCGAGATCCAGAACATGTCCAGCGTCGCGCGATGGGCCTGGGGTTGGCCGTCCAAAAACAGCTCGTACAGACGTTTCAGACGCAGCCCAGCGCGGGCGCAGAACAGAAAGGCGGTGTCGCCGTCATCCAGCTGACAAATATGCTGATGCAGCGCCAACATCCAGCGATGGACCACGGGGCCCATGACCTCGCGACCGATTTCCCCGGTCAGGGCCGAGGGCGCACCATCGGGGCTGGAGGCGGTGGCTATGTCGTGGCGGCTCATCATCGTCTTATTCTACCTTCAACCCGGCATGGCAATTGTTGGAACAAACCCAAGGCGGTCGCGCAGCGCGCGCATTGTCGCCACATGGTCAGCCTGGCGCGCCGCAATATCCGCACGTGACAAGGGCAGAAACTGCGCCGTCCAACCGCGCATGCGTGCCCCACGCACATCGCCGCGAAAACTGTCACCCAGATGTACGAAATCGCGGGGGGCCGCGCCCAGCGCCTGTTCAACCAGCGGGAAAATCCCGCCTGATCCCTTGGACACTTTGGTGTCCGCCGAAGAGATCAGCAGATCAACCAGCCCCATGTCAAAACCACAGCCATCCAACAGCTGTCGGATCTGGGCCCTGTGCATATACATATCGGACACCAGCACCACCCGCCCGCCGCGCGATTTAAAATCGGCGACATAGCTGACCAATAGCGGGTTCAACGACAGACGTGGCTGTTCGGCGTCCAGTTCGGCCTGAAGGAACGCATCAGCCAAGTGATCCCCGCCAACCAACAGGCGACTGGCCGTGCGGTGTATTTCGGACAGCGATCCTTCGCGACAACCATCAACAGCCGTGGTTGCCCGGTATGTCGCCTGCGTTCCCAAAAGGCGGGCCAAAAAGGCCTGATCGGCCGAGACATCACCACCTGCCAGCGCCGCCATGGCCGCGCCGAATTCGCAAAACCGCGTCACTTCGGACGAATTGTCACGCAGCAGAAGGGTGTCGAACACATCCAGCGACAGGACCATGCCTGGGCGGTCCAACAACTGGTCCAGACGATCACCCAATCGCGCCGCAAATCCTGCGTCGCGATACAGCGCCGCGCGGTCCGGCGCGTCGGTCAGGCGGGCTTCGATATCATCGAAGCGGTGAAACGTGGTGACGGGCGCATTCATACCATCAACTGCCTTCCAAAGGCCCTGCCGTTCTGGCGGGCCGATCCCTTGTAAAACCTATGCCCAAAACGCCAATCCATTGCAAGAACAGTGGAAATTCACTGGCGACCGTAGGGCGCAGGGGTCTCACGGTCAGGATCTATCAAATTTGCTAATAATTGTTGAATTCGGACGCATCATTGGGGACCAAAAACACATCCGTGTCGGCAATCGCCCGCCCAACCTGCCCGCGCATGGGGGTAAAATGGGTTTCCAGCCGCGCGCGGATCGCGCTCTCGTCATACTGGGCCTCGGTCTTGGCGCCACGAAACTCTTTTGTGATCAGCTTTACGTCCAGACCAAGCCAGCGAAACAGGCGGTTCATGACCAATTGCGGGTCGCGCGCGAAGGCTTCGAAACTGACCAGAGCGATCTGGTCATGAGGAAACAACTCCAGGAACCGCGCAAGCCGCGGCAGATAGGTGCTGTCGATGACCGCGTCCAATTGCGCAAGGTCTTGGGCCGCGTCGAACTGGGCCTCGAACCCCTGCTGAGCGGTGCGGAACCCGTGCGCCTGGTACTGGCGCAGTTGCGATATCGCGCGATCAACCGGGTCGCGCAGGGCAATGATGATTTTGCAATCGGGGTTGAAGGCAAACAGCCGATCAGGCACCGCGATATAGCTGGGCGAGGCTTCGCCGGTCAGAACTCCCGGGCGTGGCACACAGCCCTCAAGCCCCAGCTGTTCGCCATATTCCAGCCCCCAGGCGGCGCCCGGTACGCGCGCACCGAAATCCCGGGTAAAATGGTGCAATTCCTTTTCAATCGGCGCGACGACCATAGGGTGATCCGCCAAATGCCGATGGATCGAAGTCGTGCCCGCCTTCATCATCCCGACGATCAGGAAATCCGGGTAAGGATGCCCCGCTTGTGACATCAGCCCTTGGTCCGCATCACGATGAACATGTCCTGATAGACCCGCGCGCCGGGCTTTGAGGCCCAGGATCCGACCTCATGCGAAATGGTGCGCAAACCGGCCTCGGCCAGCATCGCCTCCCATTTGCGGCGGGTATAGCCACCGAAGAAATCCTGCCCCTCATAGGCCTGATAAAACCCGTCTTCGACCTGCTTTACCGCACGGTGCATGCCGGTGGTTTCCACATGCTTGAAAAAGAAATCGTCGATGATGAAACAGGTCAGATAGGCCGCGCCATCGTCATCCAGCGTGCGGCCCAGTTCCGTCAGGTAATCCTGGCTGTCCTTCGGGGTCAGATGGGTGAACACCGAAATCGCAAAGGCGAAATCCAACCCCTTTTCGGGGATGAAGCCAAGGGTGTAATCATTCTGAACGCTGGGATCATAGGCGTCGGCGTAATAGTTGTTCGCCGCTTCCATGTGATGAAAGCTGAGCGACGGGTTGGCCGGGCTGAGCGTGCCCGCGCACCAGTCGATGCCATCCTTCCATACATCCACGCCATAATACCGCCCATCGTCGTTCAGAAACAGAGAGAACGGGATCGCCAGGCGGCCGCAGCCCGACCCGATATCCAGAATGCGCGACGCGGGGGTCAATTTGAACCGGGTGGCAAATTCAGCAAAAAAGCTGGTCATCGCGCCTTTGAAATGCCCAACCGAATCGCTGCCGATGATGTTGATATGGCCGATCGGCGGCATGTCCTCGTCCGGCAGGTGCCAACAGGCATCGGTCACGTCGCGCAACAGGTCCTGCTGCGACTGCGCCTGTTTGCGCATCTCTTCGATCTGATTCACAAAGCCAGAGCGTTTGGGCATATCGGGCAAGGGGGCCTCCTGAGGTTCCACATGCGTGGGGCTTGCTGGAAAAGTCCTAAGTCAAAGTGAACCGGGCAGCAATACTCAACCAGATGCAGAGTGGCCAAGCCGGGCCAGCTTGTCCAGCACCGCCGTGGCTGGATTGGCGTCGGGGATCAGCCTAACGGGGTGGCCATTGGCGGCGCGCGCCACCGCTTCGCCCTGCCCGCCCAGATCAAAGGCCAGTACCGGCAGGCCCGTCGCCAGGGCTTCGTGTGTTGTATAGGAAAACGTCTCGGGCCAGATCGACGGTATCAGCCAATGCGTCACGCCATGGCGCCGGATCAGGTTGGGCAGTTGCGCGGGATCATAGGCACCGTGCACGACAACACTAGGCGGCAGGGTGATCGCCGGATCAACCCGGCCAATCACGACCAGCCGCAGGTCGCGCGATTTGACTTGGCGCGCCAGGGCCGCGACCACACCCGCGCCCTTGTGTGTGTTCAGATTGCCCAGCACCGCCAACACCGGGGTGGTCTTGGCATCAGGGGAAACCGGGGCAAAGCTGACTCCAACCTCATGCGGGCGCAGGATTGGTTTCGCATCGGGATAGGTCGCCGTGACGATGTCCGCGCTGGCCTGACTGAACACGACCAACGGGTCGGCACGCGCCACCAGACGACCCCAGGCCGCCTGCCAATCCGCCAGCGACACAGGGCGACCATCGGGGCGGTGGGTCTGGTGTGCAATATCATCACGCCCCGCCGTCACCGGCCCGCGATAGATATCGTCGTGATCCAACAGCGTATAGGACGGGCTGACCGGGTAATAATCGTGGATCAACACCTCCAGCTTGTCCGTAGCACCCAGCAGGGACAGCAACAGCCCCGGCAAGGCAACCGGGTCACGATCCCCGACACCACAGGAGTAACTGACCCGTCGCCGGGTCAAAGGCTGCAACAGGCGTTCGACCAGCGCCAAGTCATCGCATTGCCCCGTGGTGCACCCCGTGTCCGTCACCAGTTCAACCCGCCACCGGCTGGGCCCGCCAATGCGCAGCACGACCGCACCGGGGCCCGCCGCCAGATCGTCGGACAGGCGCCGTTGAAGCCAGGTTTCCGCCCCGCCTCCGATGAAATGCGCCAGATAGATCGGCACAGGGTCCACCGCGGTCGCCCCCAGCCATGCCAGACCCAGCGTCAGACGGGCCGAGATCAACGGATCAGTCTGGATCACCGCCTGAACCTCGCGGTCATAGGTCGGGTATCGGCTGGCCACGATACGGTTGTTGGCCTGGATTAGGCGCAGCTTGTCTTCGCTACCAAAACTGGCCCCGCCGCGATGTTCAACGAACAGGCTGGGCAGGCCCAGGTGCCGCCCGCCCAGCGCGCGGGTCTTTTGGCACCAGTCGACCTCTTCGCCATAACCGCGCCCGAATGCGGTGTCGAACGCGGGCACCTGGCGCAGAAAGGCAATGTTGATCGCCATGCAAAACCCGACGCCGGTGGGCAGGTCGGGCAGGATCGCACCGTTCAACCGTTGCGCCTGTGCGTCAATCGCATCCCCAACCCCCGGTGCCAGATCTTGGCGCTGACAGATCACGGGGGCCGAGAAGATTTCGGCATCGTTGGACATGGGCGTGGCGCTGGCAACACTGACGTCCGCCAGGATCGGCGCAAACAGACGGCTGGCCCAGCCCTGCGGCAGGAAGGCGTCCGAATTCAACAGAAGTACGTGATCGCCATGTTCCAGAGCCCGCGCAAAGGCACGGTTCACACTGCCGATAAAACCCAGGTTCTCAGCGTTTTCGATCAGCTCAATTTCGGCCTCGCTATCGGCCACGACCTGACGCAGAAACGGGCGCACCTTTGGGTCAGGCGAGGCATCTTCGACCACAATCAGGCGGAATGGCAGGTCGGTATGCGTCAGGGCACGGTGCAGGACATCCGGCAACAGATCAAACGCATTGTAAACTGGCAGGATGATGGTGATCTTGGCCTCCAACGCTGGCGCGGGCACATCCGCAAACAGCTCAGGGTCCAGGACATGCGCCGTGTCGATATCGTCCAGGTGCAACGCCCGCTTCAACGGCGCGCGCAAGTTAGGGTCACGCGACAGACCATAGCGCAGCGCAAGCGGCGTTGCGCGCCCGACGGCCCGCAAAAACCGCCCGGCGACCTGTGCCCAGGCCCGTGTGGTTTTTCCCAACGCAGGGTGAGGCACGGTGATATTCACCAGCCCCTCGGCGCGTTCCAGATTGATCGAAAGATCACGCCCCCGGCCATGATGGCGCAGCGAAAATCCAGTCGGCGGCGCGTCGACCAGCGTCAGCCCCTGGGCCACGTCCACATCCGGGCGGGCGCGATCCGGCGCGGTGCTGCTGGCGGCCTGATCACAGGTCAACGTGATCCGGTCGGCCCGCACCCAGCCATCCAACCACACGCCGCGCGTGGTCCAGGTGATGTGTTCGACATGACCCAGTTGAACACCCGCATCGTCCAACAGGTCAAACCCCCGCCCCTGCACGCGAAAATGCAGATCGGCAAAGCGCTTGAAAATATTGCCAAGTCGTTGAACCACGGGCCTTCCTTATTCCGCCCCCAGCCCTAACAGCCCGGGCGCTGGTTTGCACGGGGGCCGCGGGCCTCAGTCTTCTTCGGTCAACGAAAATCCGACGCGGCCGATGCCGGTATAGACCTCGAACCCCGCGCGTTTGGCATCTTTGGGCGCATAGATATTGCGCAGATCGGCCAAGCGCGGCGTTGCCATGCGTTTGGCCAGACGTTTCAGATCCAGCGCGCGGAATTCATTCCATTCGGTCAGGATCACGACCGCATCTGCGTTCTGCGCCGCCTTGTAAGCATCATCGTGCCACTGCACGCCGGGCAACAAGGCCTCGCCTTCAGCCAAACCTTGCGGATCAACCACACGCACCTTGGCGCCACCGCCGACCAAGGCGGGAATGATCGTCAGGGACGGCGCGTCGCGCATGTCATCCGTGTTCGGCTTGAACGTCACACCCAGCACCGCGATGACCTTGCCATTCACGCTGCCGTCGCACAGGTCCAGGATCTTGTCGGTCATGCGCCGTTTCATTTCGTCATTCACTTTGATCACCGTTTCAGTGATCTGCATCGGCAGGCTGTGGTCTTGGCCGATCCGCGCCAGGGCCAGCGTGTCCTTGGGAAAACAGCTGCCGCCATAGCCGGGGCCAGCATGCAAGAACTTGTTGCCGATACGCCCGTCCAGCCCCATGCCCTTGGACACTTGTTTAATGTCCGCGCCGACCCGTTCACACAGGGCCGCGATTTCATTGATAAAGGTGATCTTGGTCGCCAGAAAAGCGTTGGCGGCGTATTTGATCATCTCCGCTGATTCAAGATCGGTTGTCACAACCGGGAAATCGCGCAGAAAAAGCGGGCGATAGATGTCGTTCATCACCTCAGACGCCCTGTCGTTCTGCACCCCGATCACGACCCGGTCGGGGCGCATGAAATCGTCAATCGCCGCGCCCTCGCGCAGGAATTCCGGGTTCGAGGCGACGTCGAAATCCGCATCCGGGCGCGTCTTGTTGATGATCTGTTTCACCTTGCGGTTGGTGCCCACCGGCACCGTCGATTTCGTGACCACAACCGTATAGCCATCCAGCGATCCGGCGATTTCCTCGGCGGCGGCATAGACATAGGTCAGGTCCGCGTGACCATCACCGCGCCGGGTTGGCGTGCCCACAGCAATGAACACCGCCTCGGCATCCTTCACGGCACTGGCCAGATCGCCCGTGAAACTCAGACGGCCAGCGGTGACGTTCTTGGCCAGCAGCTCATCCAGCCCCGGCTCATAGATCGGTAGCTCGCCCCGTTCCAGCATCTCGATTTTGGCCGGGTCCTTGTCGACACAGACGACCTCGTGCCCAAAATCCGAGAAACACACCCCGGAGACCAGACCTACATACCCGGTTCCGATCATCGCAATCTTCATGTCACTGCCCTCGTCGTTTTTTGCTTTCGCTTGCGTGGTTATTACCGGGATGCGGTATACCGCCGATCCTGTCAACGAAGTGTTTCCAAAACGGGCATAATCTGCCAAAACCTCGCCCAATTTGCATGCTCTAACGGTCGACAGAGAAGCAAACGGGACACACGACACATGAAACGACAGTTGAAATCCGCCATCGCGCTGAGCTTGGGCGCCTTGATCCTTTCGGCAGCCACCGCCACGGCGGGCTGTTCGCGCGCAACTGTGTCCGGGGCCAATGCTGTGGTGCCGCAAGGGCGGATCAACCAGCCGCTGCTGGACGCTGCCATTCTGATCGAGGTCAACTATGAACGTTGTCGTCACGGGTTGCGCGCCCTGAAGGCAGAACCGCGCCTGCGGTCCACCGCCGAAGGCCACAGCCGCTGGATGGCGCGGGCTGGCACCGTGTCACACAAATCCAACGTGGTAGGGCGTTCGTCGTTGAAACAACGGATGAAACGGTCCGGGGTCAGCTTTCGCGAGGGCGGCGAAAACATCGGTATGCTGCATTATTACCAGATCGACGGACGCACTTTTTTGACGCGTGGCACCTGTCAGTTCACCACGACAAATGGCGCACCGCTGCCCGCGCACAGCTATCACAGCCTGGCGAAATCGGCCGTGGCCTATTGGATGGCCTCATCGGGTCACCGCCGTAATATTCTGAACCGGAATGTGCGCATGATGGGGTCTGCGGCCTCGGTTGATCAGGACGCACAGCACTGTGGCACCGTATATTTGACGCAGAATTTCGCTGGCTGAGAGGCCCAAAATCGGCAACTTCCCCTTGTGTTGTGTCCGGAACACAACAGCCTAAAGTTTCTGTTGGCAAAGCGTTGCCGAAGAAAACTCGGCGCTTCCCTGCCACGCGATTCTATGCAAAATAAAGCGGGATGGGACCGCCAGTCGGCATCCTGATTAACCTGTTTGGAGTATATACCATGAAAAAAGCGACTGCTCTTATCGCTGCTGGCGCCCTGGCCGTGTCCGCATCCACCGCATTTGCAGGCAGCAACGCTGCCCCGATCATCGAAGACGAACCGATCGTTGTTGTCGAATCCGGCTCCTCCATCGGCTCGCTGCCCCTGGCTCTGCTGGGCCTGGTCATCGTCGGCGCCGCTGTGGCTTCCTCGGGTGGTTCGAACGACTAAGTCGTTCCGCGTATCACACGCGTTTGAAAATTTCGAAAACGGCAGGCCCAGCGTCTGCCGTTTTTTGTGGGCAACAGGTCCACGTTGCGCGCACAGCCCTGCCCCGGCACGACGGGGACAGGCAGCACGCTGTTCATGAATGATCAGGGGCGCAGTTGCTGCGTCACCACGTATCCCAAGGCCTGCCCGACCCATTGGCGGGATTTCAGCACGACACCGCGCCCATCCACCCAATATGCATTCTGCACTGTCAGCCCGTCCCGCGTGCACAGCTCGGTGATCGGGGTGGCCATGGTGTTGATGTGCCCGACGGCCACGCGCACGGGGGCAGAAGGCGCAAAGGTACAGTCCAACGTCATCTCCGTGGTCTGCCCGGTTCCGCCCAGATAGTGAAAGGTCCGCCGAGCCTGACCAGCCCGACGCGCCGTAATCAGCGCAATCGCTTGATCTGCTTTGGCCGACATCAGGTCGCTCCCAAACCCACGCGTGCTAACCAGCACACCACGTTTGAACGCAAAGCTGCGTTTGTCCGAGGTTTTCCAAGTTACAACGGCCCCATTGGTGGCAACAGGGGCCATCACGACAGTGGCATTGGTTGCTTCGATCGCCATGATCATCACGGGGCCATCGGTGGCCTCCAGCGCCTTGCCAATCAGGGCCGGCAGGTTCGGCTGCGTCGTCGTGGTTGCGCCGTCCGCGCCCCCCAAACGGCCCCGGATCGACCCGACCACGCCCTTTGCCGCCCCCAAGGCCGCCTGCGATCCCGCAGTCCGGGACGCATCATTGCCACACCCCGCAAGGCCCGCTGCCAGCGCCGTGGCCAGCGTCAGTTTTCTCAAAATATTCATCAGCGCCAGAACCTTCCCCAACGGTCGGTCAGCACATCGCCGTGGCCTTCCTGAACCCATTCGAACAGACGACCATCAACGGCCAGACGCGCGCCACCGTCACGGGCTAGCGACCGGATATCGGTATCGGTCTTGCTGCGGCTGGGTGTACCCAGCGCCCATTCCAACGGGATCGACATGCGGATGCCCTTGTCAAACGACCCTTCGCCAAACTCCGCATCGGACACATCCGTTAAGGTGGCGTAAGCCCCGACGCTCCAGCCATTGGCAAAGACCCGGTCCACGGCCAGGGTCGCCCCATAGTCACTAGCCAGATAACGGCCCACATCCAGTTGGGTCTGGAACCCATTTCCCAGGTCGTAATAGGCCGACACATGGCCCGTCGCGATGGAATAATCCTGTAGACCAAACATCTGATCGAAATCGCGTTGGCGTACCCAGTTCAGTTCGGCCCCCAAGGCCAGGCGGCTGTCGACGGGTTTCCACAGCACCTCGCCAGAGATCCCGGCATACATGGTTTCCAGATACCCGACCGTGACGCGGGAATACAGGTTGCGACCGGGGCGCGCATACCAGGACAGGGTCAAAGTCTCGACGGCCGGGTCGCCCTGGGCATGGTATTGCGCCACATCCGAACGCACATGCGGCAACAGAGAATCGCTGATCCAGGGATCATTGTGCAGATTGCCGATGACACGCTTTTTCAGCGCTCCGGCCAGCACCAGCCCCGGCATGATTTCATAGCTGGCCGACAGACGGGCGCCCAGTTCGCCCCCCACAGCGGTATTGGCCCCGAACAGGCCCACCACCGTATAAGGCGCCAGTGACCAGGAGAACCGGGGGTACAGCCCCGGTGTCAGCACCATGTCGCCACTGTCCACCGCAAAGGCATCGGCGATCTGCGCACGAGCGTGGATATCCGGCGCGGGGGCATGCTCCAGCGCCTCGATGTCACTGCGCGACACCACGACTGACGAGATCGGCACACCATTGGCGACGGTGGTGATCACGAAGGTTTCAACCGAGGCCGGGAAAGCGCGCGTCATCACCCGTGCCGTGCGTCCGATGGCCTGCGCGGGGGAATTGAAACGGTTGTTTTCGATCCGCAATTCAGCACGTGTCGCCGTCATCGACATCGCCTGCAACACCTGCCCTTCCTTGGCCAACGCCGTGGCCAGGGCGGTCTGAATGCCGGGGTGGACGTCGGGGTCATCGACCCATTCCGTGCCCCAGGCTTCGGCATCAACACTGCGGGCGGGGCGCGGACGCACCGACAAAGGCGCCTCCTCCAGGCCAGACCGTGCGGTGGGATTGCGCGGGTTCATCGCAACCGAAAACTGCGCGCCAATCGTGTCGCCATACATGTAATAGGCCGACAGGTTCATGCCCGGTGCAACGGCGTAATCCAGCCCAAAGTTGAACGGAGAGTTGCGGGTGAAGACGCCCTGGCTTTCCTCCAGCACATAGGCGTCGGAACTGTATTCGGCCTTTAGCGTCAGGCGGTCATTGATCTGATAGGCAACCCCACCAAACAGCGCCATGTCACCGCGAAACCATTGGTCATAGTTTGGCTTGCCACCCAGGCCGAAATCAATCGCGGGCCGCGTGCCAGTCGCGCCAAAAGAGCTGAGGCTGCCCATACGTCCCCAGCCGACACCACCGGTCAGGCGCAGCTTGCTGCCGACAGATTTGGTGGCAACGACATATTCGCTGGCATACAGCCCCGTGCCCAGAAAATCGTTCAGGCCGATTGAGACTGCCGGGGTCCAGCCGCCCAAAGCACCTTCGTCAACCAGACGAAAGCGCAGGTCGAAATTGCGGTCGTGATAGACGTCGTCATCACCGGGTGCGGCATAGAGCCCATCAACACCCGAATAGCGAAAGCTGCCCGACAGGCGCGGCGTGATCTGAAAGCTCAGCGTGCCCCGCGAGAACGGCCCGAATTTGGAATAGGTAAACGACAGAGTGCCATCCGGCGCGACCTCAGCCGTGGGCATGTCCAGCAACCCGGGCGCCCCATTGACCGACACAGTGTTGGATACGGTCGACCGTTCCGCCATTGTCTGCACTGGCGCCAACAGGCAAATTACCCCGACGCCGGCCAGCATCCAACCTTTTTTCACAGCCCTTCGCACGCGCAACTCCACCACCTGTTTGCCCCGCAATATACCAACACGACGCGCAAGTGCAGAAAAAACAACATCGTCGGGGCAAGGTTTTGCCAAACCCGCGCGGACCTCCCCTACGTCACCCGGGGGATGTAACGCCACGTTACGCCCTGCGACCGCCCATCGCGCGGTTATAGTCGCCCCAACACCAGATTTCTGCCGGGAGGGCATCATGTCTCTTTTCACCAATACCGCCGCATGGGCCAGCGATGAACACCGCATGTTCGCCGATATGGTCAACCGTTTCTATGACGATGAATTGACACCCAATATCGAACGCTGGGTCGATCAGGGCGTGGTGGATCGCGCGTTCTGGCACAAGGCTGGCGAAGCAGGCATCATGGGCGGCGCGGTCGATGAAGATTACGGCGGCGCCGGTGGCGACATGGGCTTTGATTCCGTCGCGATCTATGAACAGACCCGCACCGGAGATTGCGGCTGGGGCTATGGCATTCAGTCGATCGTGGTGCATTACATCACCGCCTTTGGCACCGAGGAACAAAAGGCCCGCTGGCTGCCCGGCATGATTTCGGGCGACATCGTTGGCGCCATTGCCATGACCGAACCCGGCACCGGGTCGGATTTGCAAAACGTGCGCACCACGGCGGAAAAGGACGGCAACCAGTACAAGATCAACGGATCCAAGATTTTCATCACCAACGGTCAGACTGCCGATCTGGTGATCACCGTCGCCAAGACCGACAAGGATGCTGGGTCAAAGGGTGTGTCATTGATTGTGGTTGAGCCGGGCAAATCCGAAGGCTTCAGCCGGGGCAAGAACCTGAAAAAACTGGGCATGAAGGCCAACGACACGTCCGAGCTGTTTTATGAAGACGTGAAGGTGCCGCTGACCAACCTGCTGGGCCATGAAGAAGGCAAAGGCTTTTATCAGCTGATGAAACAACTGCCCTGGGAACGTCTGTTGATCGCCATTCAGGCCCTGGGCGCGATTGATTTCGCCCTGGAACAGACCGTGGCCTATGTGCAAGAGCGCAAGGCGTTTGGCCAACGTGTGATGGATTTCCAGAACACCCGTTTCAAGCTGGCCGAATGCAAGACCAAGGCCGAAGTGCTGCGGTCCTTCGTCAATGACGGCATCGCCGGTCTGATTGATGGCACGCTGGACGCGCCGACGGCCTCGATGGCAAAATACTATGGCAGCGAAATCCAGAATGAAATCATGCATGAATGTCTGCAACTGTTCGGCGGCTATGGCTTCATGATGGAATACCCCATCGCGCGCCTCTATGCCGACGCACGGGTGCAGATGATCTATGGCGGCACGAACGAGATCATGAAGGAACTGATCGCGCGGTCCATCGACACCTGATGCTTGCGCCGTCCGGCTGGTTGTGAAACCGTCGGGCGGAACTTACAGGACCGGAGATCCCATGACCCGACAAGGCCCCCTGAGCGACCTGCGCGTCGTGGAAATCGCCGGGCTTGGCCCGACGCCCTTTGCTGCCATGTGGTTGGCCGACATGGGCGCTGATGTGGTGCGGATCGAACGCCCCGGGCTGAAACCGCTGATCCCGCAAAAGGTTGATGTGCTGAACCGGGGCCGCGGCTTTGTTGCGCTGGACCTGAAGGACGCAGATGACTGTGCCAAGGCCAAGGCGCTGATCGACAGCGCTGACATGCTGATCGAAGGTATGCGCCCCGGGGTGATGGAACGGCTGGGGCTAGGGCCCGACGCGTTCTCTGACAGCAACCCGGCGTTGGTCTATGGCCGCATGACGGGGTGGGGCCAGACTGGCCCGCTGGCACATTCTGCTGGCCACGACATCAACTATATCGCGCTGTCGGGCGGATTGCACGCCATCGGCAAGGCGGACGCCCCGGTACCACCGCTGAACCTTCTGGGCGATTTCGGCGGTGGGGCGATGTATCTGGTGGCCGGCCTGCTGGCTGCGCTGCACGCCGCCACGGTCAGCGGCACAGGCCAAGTCGTGGACTGCGCCATCACCGACGGGGCCGCACATCTGGCGGCGATGATTTATTCCATGCACGGGTCAGGTATCTGGGCCGATGCGCGCGAGGTGAACCTGCTGGACGGCGGTGCGCCGTTCTATCGCTGCTATGAATGCGCCTGTGGTGGCTTCATGGCCGTTGGCGCGTTAGAGGCCAAATTCTATGCCGACCTGTTGCGGCTTTTGGATCTGTCCGACGCAGACCTGCCCGCGCAGATGGACATCAGCGGTTGGCCCGTTCTGCGCGACGCCTTCGCCACAGAGTTCCTTACGAAATCCCGCGACGACTGGGCCGCAATCATGGAAGGTACGGACGCCTGCACCGTGCCCGTCCTGACCCTGAGCGAGGCCCCGTCGCATGTGCACAACATGGCACGGGGCACATTCACCACATTGGACGAGGTGCCCCAACCGCAAGCCGCCCCGCATCTGAGCATCACACCCGGACGGGCGACCGCAGGCAAGGAACGGATGCCCATGCCCTTGGCCGACCTGATGAAACGGTGGTCTTGCGACGGCTGAGTTGCGCCCCCTCGTCATACGCGCTGCGCGCTTCTCCTCAGGGTCGCGGTGACGCGTTTGCAAGCAAACGCCTGCCTTCGGCGAGGATATTTTTGGCAAGAGGAAAGAACACGCCCCGGCGCGGCGGGGTGGGATGCCACAGCGTTGCTGTTTCCAAAACCCCTGACGAGGGTGGGAGCCGTGCCGGGGCCCTAAGGCTCGCGGAACGCTTCGCGGGATTTATAGAGTGGTTTTAGAAGATATTGCAGGATCGTCTTTTCACCTGTGTGCAATTCGACATCCGCAAGCATGCCCGGGCGTATTGCGACAGAGGCCTGGCGCGGCGTCATTGCCGACATGTCCATGCGAAGAGACACGCGGTAGTGCGGTTCGGCATCACGGGATTTTTCATCCTCGAACGTGTCGGCCGAGATAAAGTCCACCACGCCTTTGAACGACCCGAAGATGGTATAGTCATAGGCCGACAGTTTCACCGTCGCCGCCTGTCCGCGTTGCACATTCGCGATATCCTGTGGTTTCACGCGCGCTTCGATGAACACGTCTTCGCCCAGCGGAATGATCTGGAAAATCTCTTCCCCCGGCCGCACGACGCCGCCAATAGTCGTGACCGACAGGTTGTTCACGATGCCGCGCATCGGGCTGGTGATCACGGTGCGATCCAACTGATCCTGGCTCAGCTTCAGGTTCTGGCGCAGGGTGGCCAGCTCTTTCAACGTGTCCGAATATTCCTGGGCGCGATCCAGTTCGGTCTGCGTCACGATTTCATTGTACCGGATTTCCGCGTCGCCATGCGCCTTGCGGGCACGGGTCACTTCGATCAGCGCGACGATCTTTTGCTTCAGCATGTTTTCCATCAGCTGAAGCTCTTTCGCGGCCTGGTTCAGCACCCGCTGCGCCCCTTCGCGCCGCGACACATAATCCGACTGACGCGCCGACAACAGCGCGCGTTCCGACGCCACGATGTCAGGCACGCGAACGGCCAGATCGACAGGCACGGTGAAATCAAAGGCGCCGGACAGCTCGGCCTCAAGCCGAATGCGGCGGATGTCCATGGCGGCGATCTGGTCTTGCAGGTCATCAACCGAGGTCTGGAACGACGTGCCATACAGCCGCGCCAGCACATCACCGGGTTCAACCGTGTCGCCCTCTTTCACCGTCAATTCGGCCAGAATACCGCCTTCGAGGTTCTGAATGATCTGCGGGCGGGACGATGAAATGATCGTGCCAGGCGCGCGCACGATTTCATCGACCCAGGCAAAGGCCGCCCAGAATACGAACAGGAACAGTGCGGCGGCCGACAGCCAGATCACCAGGCTCGGCCCCTTCAGCTCACCTTCGAATTGCGCGTCGAGCGATGCCATCAGCCTGCGCCTCCTGTTCCGGTTTGGCGCAGATGTGCCAGCACCTGATCGCGCGGACCATCCACGGCCATACGACCATTTTGCAGGATCAGCGTGCGTTCGGTCAGGGCCAGAATCGGCACACGGTGCGTCGCGATAATCGCCGTGCGCCCGTCCAGCCAGGTTTTCAAACGGCTGACCAACGTGCTTTCCAGCGTCTGGTCCAGCGCGGCGGTGGGTTCGTCCAGCAGCACCACTTTGGGATCCTGCAACCAGATCCGCGCCCAGCCGATTGACTGGCGTTGGCCAATCGACAGGCCTTCGCCCATGTCGCGAATTTCCAGATCCAAGCCCTTGGCATGACCACGCACGAACGGCCCCAGCCCGGCAAAATCCAGCGCCTGGAACAGACGTTCGTCGTCACGCTCCAGCATGCTGAGGTTCAGGTTGTCGCGCAGCGTGCCGGCAAACAATCGCACATCCTGGGACAGGTATCCGATGTTGCGGCGCAGATCACGCGGCGCGACCTGACCCATGTCGACCCCATCGACCAACACCCGCCCGGTCTTGGGCGCGTACAGCCCCGACAGCAGCTTCAACAGGGTCGATTTGCCCGACCCGTTCGATCCCAGAACAGCGATATGTTGCCCCGGTTTGATCGACAGGCCGGACACATCCAGCGTCGGTGCGTCTTCGTCATAGGCGAACGTGACCTCGCGCAGCTCAAAACCACCTTCCAGGTTTTCACGGCGCAGATAGGTCCGATCCGCGTTCACGTCCTGATCGGAATGCGCGATGGCATCCAACCCGTCCAGCGCGGATTTCACGTTGCTCCATCGTGCCAGCGTGCCGGTCAGCTGGGTCAGCGGCGCAAGCGTGCGGCCCGTCAGGATGCCCACAGCGATAATCGAGCCAACGGTGAATTCACCGGCAAACACCAGATAGGTGCCCATGATCACGGCAGTCACATAGGTCGCCTGTTGCACCCCCGACGACCAGAAGGTCAGCGCGGCGGACAGCTTGCGTTGTTTCGAATTCTGCACGGCGGACAGCATGGTCAATTCGCCCCACAAGCGGCGCACGCGGTCTTCGCCGCGTTGGGCTTTCAGCGTGTCGAGCTCAAAGATTGCCTCGTGCAACAGCCGCGAGGATTTGGCCGATGCGCCTTGGGTTTCCGCCGTCAGTTGGATCATCTGTTTCTGGAACAGATAGCCCGGCAGCACCATCAGGATGCCTCCGGCGATCAACACCCAGACGACGTTGCCCGCGATACTGGCGACCAGCGCCAGGAACACGAACAGGAACGGAATATCGGTCAGCGCGCCGATGCTGGAGGCTGTAAAAAATTCACGTACCGATCCGAATTCACGCATTGCCGAAAAGATGCCCGATGGCGTCGTGGGACGTGCGTCAGACCGCATTCCCAAGATACGGTCCATCAACAGCTTCTGCACGTTCAACTCGATCGCGCGGCCTGCGCCGTCCATCAGACGCGCGCGGGCGGCCTTGATCAGCGCCTCCATGATGATCGCCATGAATGCCCCTGCCGCCAACACCCAAAGCGTGGCGGAGGACTGGTGCGGGATCACGCGGTCATAGACCTGCAAGGAAAACAGCGCGACCGAGACCGCCAGAAGGTTCGCCACAAAACTGCCCAGCGCGACGTCGCCAAAATGACGACGGAACCGGGGCATTTCCCCCCAGAACCAATGCGCCGGTTTCTTCTCAGGCGTATGGCGTTCGCCCAGATCCTTTAACGTGCTTTCACCGCGCAACAGGACGCCCGTGAAAAAGCCGCTGAATTCTTCTGTGCTGACTTCGCAATTGCCGCCGTTCGCGCCGGCCTCGTACACCACCAACGTGTCGCCCGTCTGCGACAGGACCAGCACGGATTGGCCGTTGTTCATCATCGCGATGGCTGGCCAGGTGTCAGCGGACAAGGTGGCGCCGGACAGGATTTCGGTGGTCAACCCGGTCGATGCCAAGCCGATCTTCAAGACTTCGACCGTCACGTCATCAGCGCCCGCAGGGGCCGCGGCCTTCATCACCTCGATGAGGTCAGTGGCAACCGCATCGACCCCCAAGACCCCAGCATAGACCGAGGCCAGATCGGCGCGGTTCTTTAACCGGTCCGAGAACAGCGGTGCGACTTCGGGCTTTGGGGTGGGGTTTGAGTTCGCCACAGGCGTGATCGTGCCCAGTACAGCGGCGCTGGTGATCGTTGTGGGGAACGGGGTCGGCTTGTCCGTCATATGTCGGACCCGTTTGCCAAGGCACCGCGTTCGCGGGCGATTTCAACCTGGGTCTTGGCAATCTGATAACGCAGCGTGACGTGGTCGCGTTCAAGACGCGCCAGGGTTTCGACAACGCCAACAACATCCATCACGGTGCGCGTACCGGCGTTGAACTGACGCTGAAAAAGCTCAGTATTGGCGCGGGCCTGCCCGGCGACATCGGCGCTGGCGGCGGCGCGGCTGGTCAAGGCAGCCAGTTTCTGTTCCAACGCAGCCATGCGCCGGTTTGCGTCTTCCTGTTCCTGGGCCACGCGACGGCTTGCGGCCTCACGCGCCGCGTCGATTGCCTTCAGGCTGGCACCTGTGCCAAACCCGAACCCGGCGTCAGACCCGACGATCAGCCCGCCACGCGTGCCCTGCCCGGTCGAGACCTGAGCGCCGACATTGGGCAACAACCCAGCCCGATCAATCGTCGCCTGCGCAACATCGCGGTCCTTTTCCGCCACGGACCGCAGAACCGTCAGCGGCAGATTGCCTGCGGCGGGTTCCGCAATCTGGCTAATGCCTGTGACATCCTGCAACGGTGTCGCGGACATGGCGTCCAGTTCGGCCATCGCGGTGCGGGCATCCAGAACTTCGGCGTCGTGGTTCGACTGCAACTCGGCCAGCTTGGCGCGAATGATGTTCTGTTCAGACATGTCGGAAATACCACCGCGAACACGGGCGGTCATAATGCGATCGAATTCCCGCATCTCGCCCAGCGCGTGCGACGAAACGCTGGCCTTTTCGCGCGCTTCCTGAGCGCGCAGGTACAGATCCAACCCTGTGTAAACACGGTCGTTGGTGTCAATTGACAAGGTTACAGCGGCAACTTCGACATCGGCGCGGGCGAAGGCACGTTCGGCCTTTTTGCGGCCGTTGTCATAAACCACCTGTTCAATCAGAAGCGAGGTGACCAGATCGCCCATGTCCGACAGGCTGACCGTCGGACCAAGCCGGGGCAGCCAGTTCTTGTCGGCCGCATTGGCCCGCAAATGCGCGCTTTGCAGCTCGGCCTCGGCAGGGCGTGCGCCACCGGCCAGAACCGATTGCGCCACACGAGCGTAAGCACTGCCCGATTGCAGCACCGAATGACGGTCCAGCAATACGGCAATGGTGGTCGATTGGTTATCGCCGGTCTGCGCAAAACTTTGCGGCGCAGCCGAGGACGCGGCACGCGTTACCTCGGGCGTGTTCCCGGCGCCAGACAGGCCCGGAAGCCCGCTCATACAGCCGGACAGCGCAAGCGCCGCCGCGCCTGCGATAAATCCCTGTCGAATATACTGCCCCACAGCCATCCTTCCCCTTTTCGTGAAGTTTGGCAGGCCGCGATCATTTGGCGCCGCGGCCTTGATTGCACTCAAAACGCTTAGATAATGACGGTAATATCCTCGTTGATATACAAGGTGCCGCCTTCGTCACCCAGCGTGTAGATGTCATAAGTCTGACCCGAGATATCGACACTGTCACCGGTGCCATTGGCGCCTGCGATTGCCACGGTGTCGTCCGATCCACCATGGATCGTCAGCTCGTTCGAATTGTCCGACAGGCCTTCCAGCTGCTCGGCTGTCAGGGTCAGTTGGCTGTCTTCAGCGAACTGAAGGTCAACCGCTTCCACCTCGAACCCAGCCAGACCCGGGTTGGCAATATCGACCACATCGGTGCCGGTTTCTTCCAGCACGAACAGGGTCGACGCCTCGTTGCCCGCGTCATCCTCGGCGGTCACAACCAAGTGCGACCCGTCCGGAATCGGCGAGGAGAAGCCAAAGTCGACTTCGCCAAAGGCCTGATTTTCAGCAACCGTATAGTCCAGATCCTGAACCGAGCCATCCGCCGTCAGTTCCGAAATCACAGGTGTGCTTTCATCCATCACGGTCGAAATGCCGCGCACCCCGCTGATGCCCTTGGTAAAGGCGGAAACCAACGGCGTATCCGGTGCGGTGGTGTCCACCGCAAAACTGTCAGTCACGGTGTCGACGTTGCCCGCCGCGTCCGTCGCGGTGACGAACAGGGTGGCATCGTATTCGCCTGCCGGGATATCGCTTGCCGCAAAATCAACAGCCCAGTTGCCTGATGCATCCACGGCTGCGGTATGCGTCGTGCCCTCAAATGTCACCTGAACGGTCGATCCGACCTCGGTCGTGCCGGTAAAGGTCAAACCCTGTGCGGCCTCATCGCTGCTCACGATGTCGTCACCCGCAACCGGGGTGTCCGAAATGGCCAGATTGGTGACCAGCGTGTCCACATCCACCGTGTCGGTGATCAACGCGGTGTTGCCCGCCGCATCAGTCGCTGTGACGCTGATCGGCATCGGGTATTCACCAGCGGGAATATCACTTGCGGCGAAATCCACGCTCCAGTTGCCAGTGGCATCAACAGTGGCCGAATGCGTCACCAGACCCAGGCGAACCCGAACCGTGGATCCGGGTTCGACCGTGCCTGTCAGGGTCACGCCATCGGCGGCCTCAGCGCCTGAAATCAGGTTATCGCCTTCGATCGGGTCAGACAGGGTCAGGTCGCTGACGACCGTGTCCACCTGAACCGTATCGCTGACGGTTTTCGAGTTGCCGTACGCATCGCTGATCGAGGCCGTGATATTGGCCAGATAGGTGCCCCCGGCCACATCGCCCGGCGCAAACAGGGCCGACCAGTTGCCCGAAGGCCCGGCCGTCACGACCGAGGTCGCCCCCTCAAACGTTACGGTCACATCCATGCCCGGTGTTGCGGTGCCCGACACGAACACACCGTCAGCCGCTTCGACTGCGTTGATCACGTCATCGACTTCGATCGGCAGCGGCGACAGGGCCAGATCACCAGCAACCGTATCAACGGTCACGTTCTGGCTGATCGTGCTGACATTGCCCGCAGGGTCGGTCGTGGTCGCGCTGAGCACGGCACCGTATTCGCCGTTCGCGATGTTGCTTGCCGGGAAGGTCGCGGTCCAATTGCCAGCTGCATCGACAGTTGCGGTCACGACCGCACCGCCCAGTTGCAGCGTTACACCCGATCCGGGTTCCGTCGTGCCGGTGACGGTGAAACCACCGTCAACCTCAGGACCCGACAGCACACCGTCTCCGGCAGCGGGCGTATCGGAAAAGCCGAAATCGCGCACGCCAGTGTCCACGGTAACCGTGCCGGTCGAGGAGGACACGTTGCCCGCCGCATCCGTCGCCGTTGCGGTGACAGTCGCGTCATATTCGCCCGCAGGGATCGCGCTGGCCGGGAAATCCACGGTCCAGTTGCCCGCTGCGTCCACAGTGGCCGGAAGGCTGGTCGCACCGAACGCGACCAAAACGGTCGAGCCGGGCTGCGTCGTGCCGGTCAAGGTCACGCCATTGGCGGCCTCCGGTCCGTTCACCACACCATCGGTTTCGACATTGGCCAGGTCAGCGGTGACGCTGCCCACGGTGTCGATGGCGATAGTTTCACTCAGTGATGTGCTGTTGCCCGCCGCGTCCACAGCCGTAACCGTGATCGGCGCGTCATATTCGCCGGGGGTAATGGCGCTGGCCGGGATGTCCAGGCTCCAGCTACCGTCCGCCGCAACGGTGGCCGGGTAATCCGTGCCGTTAAAGTTCACGGTGACGGTCGACCCTGCTTCGGCCACACCGGTCAAGGTCACGCCATCGGCGGCCTCGGCGGCATTGACCATATCGTCGCCTTCGACGGGTGTGGTCATGTCAACGCTGCCGACGGTGTCCACATGGATCGTGCTGGTGGCCGAGGACACGTTGCCTGCGGGGCTGGTCGACACAGCGGTAAAGCTTGCGTCATATTCGCCTGCCGGGAATTCACCGACCGGGAAGGTCACGCTCCAGCTGCCGTCACCCGCCACGGTGGCCGGATAGGTCGAGCCATTCATGGTCACCTCGACCGTCGATCCGGGATGCGAGGTGCCGGTTAGCACGACGCCGTCAGAGGCCTCGGTCGCATTGACGACATTGTCGCCTTCGACCGGTGTGCTGTCGAACGCCACAAAGGACAGGGTGTCCACATCAATGCTGCTGTTGGTCGAACTGGTGTTGCCCGCGATATCCGTCGAGGTGACGGTGATCTGCGCGGTGTAAGCACCCGCCGGAATATCGGACGACGACAGGGACAGGGTCCAGCTGCCATCAGCGCCAACAGTCGCCGGATAATCCGTGCCTTCGAAAGTCACGGTGACCGTCGCGCCGGGTTCCGCCGTGCCGGTCATGGTGACGCCCGCGTCATGTTCAACCGCGTTGATCACGCCTTCGGGGCCTGCAAAACCGGGCGTCAGGGTGACGTTGGCTTCGGTGTCCACGGAAATCGTGCGGCTGGTGGTCGTCACGTTGCCCGCGCCATCGGTGGCGGTCACGGTGATCGTGCTGTCATAGGTGCCGCCAGGAATGCCGCCCGCCGGGATGTCCAGGCTCCAACTGCCATCAGCGCCCAGGATGGCCGGATAGTCCGCGCCCTCAAAGGTGATCATGACGGTTGAGCCGACCTCGGCGGTGCCCGTCAGAGTCACGCCATCGCTGGCCTCAGACTGGTTCACCACGTTGTCGCCTTCGATCACGTCGCCCGAAATCGTCACGGCACCCACAGTATCCACGCGGATCACGCTGGTTTGTGTGGTGATGTTGCCAGCCGCATCCGTGGCCACAGCGGTGATGGTCGCGTCATATTCACCACCCGGCAGCGCGCCGGGGGCAAAACCGATCGACCAGGTGCCGCCAGCAGTCGCCGTGGTTTCCCAGGTCGCGCCGCCAATGGTCACAACGATGGTCGCGCCCGCCTCTGCCGTGCCGGTCAGGTCGAACCCAGCCGAGCTTTCGTCAGCGTTCACAGTATTGTCGCCGACCTGCACCGCATCAAAGCCCAGATCGGGCGCGATGGTGTCGATGGTCAGGGTTTCCGTCACGGTCGTCGCGTTGCCGAAATCATCGGCCGACACAACGGTGACCGATGTGGTCAGCTCTCCGGTTGAGACTTCCGAGCTGTCAAACGTCACCCTCCAGGTGCCGCCTTCAGTGACCATCGTCGTGTGTTCCACACCTTCGATGACAACCGAAATCGACGCCCCCGCTTCGCCGGTGCCCGAAATGGTCACGCCATCTTCGTGCGCCACAGCGTTCACGACACTGTCGGTGCCGTCGGTAATGTCCAGCTCCGGTGCAATCGTGTCGATCAGAACCATCGGCCCGGTCAAGTCGACCACGGTGCCGTCCGGTTCTGTCACAGACACAGCCACGGCATAATCGCCGTCAGCCGGGAAATCGGTGCCATCAAAGGTGGCCGTCCAAACGCCGTCATCATTCGAGATCACGGTGACTTCTTCGTCACCGATCATCACAACCACTTCCGAGCCGGGCTCGGCGGTGCCGGTGATGGTGATTTCGGCGTCGTCATTGCCACCGATTTTCAGCGTCGCATCAGGATTGTCCACGGTGGCACGAATGCCGCCGCCTCCACCGCCGACCAGACCGCCAACAAGGCCTGCGCCTACGCCCAGTGGGCCAAGGCCGATCCCTGCGCCGCCGCCCAACAGGCCGCCAACAAGGCCAATGCCCTGTGTCGCGACTTCGTTTTCAACCACACCCGTTGCGGCGTCTGCCACAACGACTGCGTCATCGGGAAAAACCAGCGCGTCCAGATGGCTCCACTTGCCCCATTCGGCGGCATCGGTGAAATGCACATGCCCCGAGGCATCCAGCGACGCTTCGATCAGCGTGCCGTCCTCGTTCAGATACAGTTTGTTTTCCTGCACGCCGTTTTCGGCGAAAAAGCCCTCCAACACGATCTTGCGACCGTCTGCCAGATACAGTTCTAGGTTCTCACCAGCGCGCAGGTATTCCTGCACGTTGGGCCTGGACATGTTCAACGACACGGCACCATCGGTACCGAGCGTCACAGTGTCAGAAATTCCAGATTCAATAAGTGTCCCGCGCTGCAATACACCAGCGCTGTCGCGGACGACATACTCGATCGCCTTCATAGCTACCGCCTACCTCAATATATACGCGGCTTATTTTTATCGCCGCTTTGTTTGCTCTATGGGCGCAATACCTTCTTTTTCCACCCATTTCTAGGGGGAATAGGGACAGTCACCACAAAATGGGGGCGATCCCGGCAGATGTTGTAAAAAGGCCGACCCCATATTTGGTAGCAAAAACAGGCTCAACCCCAACGAGAACAGGCGCTAGCCGCCGACCCAGGCATATGTTTCGTGGGCAACGGGCAAAGTGCAGCTTCCGCATTGCGAGGCGCTGGCGCAGCTGCCGCAAGCCTCGTCATCCGACAATTGGCGCACCAAACCCTTGCGTTCCCAATGTGCCATCATTCCGCGCAGGGCTTCGGGGGATTGGCGAAACCGGAACGACAGATCCAACAGGCTGACCGTGCCCCGTTCCTTGACGCAATCTTTCAAGTCCAACAGCAACGACATGATCAACCGGCCTCCGGTGCGGGGGTGACGCGGGCCCTTCGACCGATCTGCCACAGGATCAATGCAACCCCGGCCAAGGCCGCCAAAATACCGCCGATCCACCAACTGGCCGTGGCGGGGTGGCGGGCAAACGTCGCCACCTGGTAAAACATCACAGCGGACCCATAGGCCAGGCCCATGGTCCAAGCGCTGGCAAAGCTGGCCCATTTCCAGCCGGTTTCGCGCCAGATCGCGCCAACGGCGGCAACACAGGGCATATAGAGCAGGATCATCAACAGGTATGAAAACGCGCCGATCTGCCCGTCAAATCGCGCAGCCATGGCACCAAATGTGGCGGCATTCACGCCCTGTTCTTCGGCGGCGGCGCCTTGGTCGGCGACCGCTCCCACGTCCAGCCCCAGCGGGTCGGACGCCATGCCCAACGCGTCACGCAGGTTGGGGATGATCGTGGCACTGGCTTCAGCAAACCCGGCAGACAGGGAAAACCCGTCCCCCTCGGGTTCATTCGCCAACCCGCCATACAGCGTGTTCAGCGTGCCAACCACGGCCTCTTTCGCCAGAATGCCGGTAAAGATGCCAACCGTGGCGGGCCAGTTATCCTGTTCGATCCCCATTGGTGCAAAGGCCGGGGTCAGGGTGCGACCGATCTCTGACAGCACAGAATTGTCGCTGTCATCATTGCCGAATGTGCCATCGGTGCCCCAGGAATTCAGAAAGGCCAGTACGGCGACCATGATGACAATCACCTGCCCTGCTTCGGCCAGAAAATCGCGCAGGCGGTGCCAGGTGCGGCTGGAAAGCCCGCGCAAGGTTGGGCGGTGATAGGGCGGAAGCTCCATCACGAACGGGGTCGGCTTGCCCTGCAATAGGGTCACTTTCAACAACAGCCCGGTGCTGACCGCCGCCAGCAGCCCCAGCAGATACAGGCCGAACACCAGGTTCTGCCCCCCCGTGGGAAAAAACGCGGCGGCAAACAGCGCATAGACCGGCAGGCGCGCGCCACAGGACATGAAGGGCGCCATCATCACGGTCAGCGTGCGGTCGCGTTGGCTGTCCAGCGTGCGCGTTGCCATGATCGCAGGCACGTTGCAGCCAAACGCGACAATCAGCGGCACGAAACTTTTGCCCGGCAACCCGATCATCCGCATGAAACGGTCCATGACGAACGCGGCGCGGGCCATGTACCCGCTGTCTTCCAGGATTGACAGGAACAGGAACAGACAGGCGACGATGGGAATAAAGGTGGCCACGGTCTGAATGCCACCACCCACGCCATCGGCCAGGATCGTTACCAACCAGCCGGGCGCATTCACGCCATTCAACAGCGTCGCCGTTCCATCAACGAATACCGTGCCCGCCAGGATGTCGAAAAAGTCGATGAACGCGCCACCGATATTGATGGTGAACATGAACATCACATACATGACGGCCAGAAAAATCGGGATGCCCAGCATCCGGTTCAGGATCAACCGATCCAACCGATCCGACAGAGTGCGCCCGACTTCGTTCAACTTGTTGACCGTGCCCGCGACCAGCAAACCGACCCGATCATACCGCCCGCAAGCGATCAGCGTATCAGCTTCCAGGCCGGTTTCGGCCTCGAGCGCAGTGCGGATTTCGGTGGCCTTGGCGACCACGCCGGGGTCGGTCATCGCCGGGCACAGCTCATCCCCCTCAAGGTGTTTGATCGCCAACCAACGGGGGTCCCCGACCTCAAGCGACGCGGCGATCGAAGGGCGCAGCGCCTCCAGCGCGGCCTCGACTGCCAGGGGGAAATTCTGTCCTTCGGGGGTATGGACATGCGCCTTGGCGGCATCGACCATCTGGTCGCGCAGCGCTTCGAGCCCACGGTTGTCCGCCGCCACCATTTCCACGACCGGGCAGCCCAGCCGTACTGACAGCGCACCAACATCAATCGCAATCCGGCGCGATTTGGCGATGTCCATCATGTTCAGCGCCACAACCAGCGGCGTGCCCATTTCCAGCAATTGCACCGTCAAATACAGGTTGCGTTCCAGGTTCGACGCATCGACCACATTGACCACAAGGTCGGGCTGTTCGGTCAGGATGAAATCGCGCGCCAACCGTTCGTCCAGCGAAACAGACCCACCCACAACCGACAAGGAATAGACACCGGGCAGATCGACCAGTTCGATCTTTTGCCCCTTATGGGTGAAATCACCGATCTTCTGTTCGACCGTCACTCCGGGCCAGTTGCCCACCTGCTGATGGGTGCCCGTCAATGCGTTGAACAAGGTCGTCTTGCCGCAATTCGGGTTGCCCGCGATTGCGATGGTCAGGTCAGGCTGTTGGCGGGGCATGGTCAGATCCGGCAGACATCCAGGGCTTCGGCCTCGTGTTTGCGCAGGCTCAGGGAATAGCCGCGAACCCGAATTTCAACCGGATCGCCCAAAGGTGCGGTGCGGTTGACGATAAACTCGGCCCCCAGGGTCAGACCCATGGACAGCAGTTTGCGGCGATACGCAGGCGATCCACCGCTGAAACCGGTAACCTGGGCACGATCGCCCACTTCCAGCTCTTTCATTTTCTGCGTCATGTTCGACCCTTTTCACGGGATTCGGGGATTTCCGACCAAATTACTCGGCTTATACGGACAAAGAAAGAGCCTCTCTTTGATCTGCGTCAAACTGCCCTGCCGCGACGTGGCCGCATCAGCAGCGGACCATAGATCACAACAAAGGTGGAAAAGGCGGCGACCCAGGACAGACCCGCCAGCGTATGCAATCCGCCTGCGATGTCTGGAAGGCCACCGGCCACCACCCGCAAAACGACAGCTGCGATCAGCAACAGATAGATCCCCACCGTACCCCGTCCGGCGGTCAGCGGCTGTCCTGTATGGCCCAATGTGGCGCGGGTCATCACAGCCAGGGTCATCAGCCCGACCCCACCGGCCATCCACAGGTGTTGCGCCGCCGCCGTGCCCGACGTGCCGGGCCACAGCACAGCCACGCCCACCGCCAATGCGCCCAGCGGCACGAACAAATATCCGACATGTAGCACCCAAACCAACGGCTCAGCCCCGGTGCGATGCCCAGCCCAGCGCGACAGGCGGATCAGGTGCAACACCCCAACCACGAGCAACCCCAGACCGGTCGGCAAAGCCTTGGGCACGATCACCCAGGCCAACAAAGCCATGGCCAGCATCAGCAACGCCGCCTTGTCAAACCGTTGCATCGGTGGCACCGGCAACACGCCGTCGCCCCGCCGTACCAACCAGTTGCGCGTAAACGACGGCACAATGCGCCCACCGATCACGCCAATCATCATGATCCCGGCACCAAGGCCCAGACGCAGCCCGGCGCCGCCTGCGCCATATCCTGCACCCGCACCGTCCCAGTGAAACAAAGCATTGCCCAGGGTCATCACGCCCAGCATCAGCACCACAACCAGATTGCGCCAGTTCTTGCCGCGAATGATCTCGCGCGCCAGCACAGCGATCAGGGCCAGGTAAAAGGACAGGTCAATCAGGGCAACAATCAGGGCGGGCAAGCCACCACCAAAAGTCACGACGATCCGCCCCAACAGCCACAACGCAGCCAATCCGCCCAAACGCCAGCCGACGACCGGCAGTTGCCCGGTCCAGTTCGGCACGGCCGTCAACAGAAACCCTGCCGCCGCCGCGCCCAGATATCCATACAGGAATTCATGTGCGTGCCACGAGGTCGGATCAAACGCCGTCGGCAGATCCAGCACGCCAGCCAGCATCGCGACCCACAATGTCATGGCCAACCCGGCCCAGATGGCCCCGCCCAGAAAAAACGGCCGGAACCCAAAGGTCAGAACCGCAGGCCCGCGCCAGGCGCGCATCTGATCCGCCGTGGTCTTCATTCCGCAGCCACCGCCGCGCGTATCGGCATTTCGACGGTGCGCCCGGAACAGCGCAACCCGTCTTCGTCCTCAAGCCGTTTCAACAGGCGCGACAGCGTTTCGGGCTGAACCCCCAGCATATCCGCCATATCCTGTCGCGAGATCGGCAAGCGCATTCGCATGCGCCCCTCGACCTCGGCGCCATGGGCCAGCATCAATCGGTCCAGCAATTGCCCCAACCTGTCCCGGTTCGACAGCCGCGCGGCGGCCTCAATCCGATCGTGGCACTGGTCCAGCTCATCAGCACAGCGTTCGGCCAGACGCGCCAGAACAGCCGGGCTGGCCTGGATCACCTTCTTGGCGTCACGATGGGCCACCGTGCAAATGCGCGTTGGCAACAGCGCCTGTGCTTCGGTCCGATGGTCACGTTCGGTCAGAAAGGCACGATAGCCGACCAGATCGCCCGGGTACGCCAGCCGCAACAGGCTGGAACGCCCATCCGGGCCATAGCTGCGCACGGCGATCAGCCCTTGCGACACGCAATAGACCCCGGCGCTTTGTCCACCCTGATGGAACAGAACGTCGCCCACCGCCATGTCGCGGCGCGAGAAGCTGCGTGACAGGGTCGACACAGCGCCCCCCGCCACCGGTTGCCACAGGCTTTTGTCTTGAAAACGGCACTTTGCGCAGGGGTGTTCCTCAGGTGCCATGCGGCTCTCCTTGACTGCGAACAGCCGGCGGCCCCGTGGACCACCGGCATCCCGGCCATGAAACCCGTTTTTCACTGCACCCAATTGATGTAAATCAAGTGACAGGCGGATTGCGCGACCCCAGGCCGCGCTTTTTGGCACGGGTCAATGACAGACGATGCGCGCAGCGCTGCGCCCGAGGTCACAACGCAGCCCGGCACCAAGCAAAGATCGCATCGCTGTCCGGCTCCAGTGTTTCGGCCAGACCCGCAGTAAAATCCTTGAACGCCGCACGGCTGGCCGCCCCACCGCCCAGGCCAACCAGAACCGGAGTGCCATGGTCCAACGCGGTGGCAATGGCGGTGCGAAAACCACGCCCTTCGGCCTCTTCGGGGCCGAATTTGTTCAGGATGAACAGATCAGCGGGCCCCTGCGCGGCGGCCTCGACGGCGGCGACGGCCTGCGCGATGGCTTCGGGATTCAGGCGGCAACCTTCGGACCCTTCGCCCAGTGACTGCGTGATGCGGATGGTGCTGCCACGGGGCAGAACCTGCACGTCCATATCGCAGTGATGCGATCCCTCTGGCATGTCCTGCAACACTTTCACGATCCCGTTCAAACGCGTACCTGCCTGTTGCAGCTGCGCTGCGGCCTCGGTGATCAAACGGTCGGTTTCCCCGCGCCCCGGGGCGCTGATCGACGCAATCTTCATGCAAATTTCCTTGTGTCTTCGCCCGACCAGTCCGCGCCGCGCGCGCCGGTCAGAAACCCGTCCGACAGGCGCATGCCGCCCGACAGATCGGTCAGTTTCGCCGCCAATGCGGCGCCATCCAGCGTGCCATTCAACCGGTCACGCCAGGCCTGGCACAGCGCACCGAAATCACCAGTCTGCGGCGACAGGCGCAACGCGCCGACCCCGGTCGTCCGCAGGGCTTCGACCTGATGGGCCATGCTTGCGCAGCTGTCGGACAGCGTCTGCACACCGTTCATCGCCAGGAACGGCTGATCCTCAAGCGTGCGCACGGACAGCCCGTCGGGATCGTCCTCGCAAGCGAACTGACAGTTGTCCTTGGTCCGTTTGTGCAGGCGCGCATGGTAACAACGCCCGGAAATGGCCAGCGGCAGGCGACCATGGCCCCAGACCTCGATGACCACGCCCCGCGCGGCCCCTTCGGCGGCCAAGGCCGCGACCGAGGCCAGCGGCAACTCCGGTGGCAGACAGATGCGCGTGGCACCCCGGTCGGCCAGCCAGGCCAGCGTGCCTTCGTTATAGACATTGACCAGCGGCCCGACGGAAAACGCCGTGCCCTTGGGCAGAAAGGCCAGCGCGGTCAGGTCGTTCACTTCGACCTCAACCCCGGCCTCGGCCAGTTCCGCCATCTGCTTGCGTTCCCGTTTCAACGTGATCAGCGCAAGCGAGGTGACGGCCACCTCTTTGCCCGCCGCCAACAGCGCTTCAATCGCCGCCGGGATGCGGTCTTGATAAAACGGCAGGCGTTTTGAACAGATCACTTCACCCAGCACCACACGGTCCACGGGCGCGGCGGCGATACTCGCGTAAAACGCGGACCAGTCATCCGCTGTCCAGAAGAACTGGTTAGCTCCGACAGTCAGCTCCATGCGCCTACCTCCAGGTTTTCTTGTATGCGCCGGCGGTTGCCGCCTGACCTTCGGTCAGACGGGCCAACATGCCCTCAGGCATCGGCAATCCGGCGGCTTGGGCGTCCACTGCGGCACGGAAATTTCGCACCACCTGGGCGACATAGGACCGCGAGCGTTGCCGCCCTTCGATCTTCAGTGCCGTCACCCCAGCCTTGGCCAGCTGCGGGATCAGTTTTTCAGCGTTCAAACTTACAGGGTCTTCAAACAGATGGCCTGTCGCGTCGCCCGCGTTAAAGCACCCCTTGCACAGAGTCGGGTAAGGTGCGGGTTCATCCGCGCCAACCTGGTGGATCGCATATCCGCCCAGTTTCGCCGACAAAGCACCGTGATCTTCGTGGTATTCCACATGGGTGGCGGGCGAACAAACACCGTTCATATTGGGCGATTCTCCGGTGGCATAAGACGACAGCGAACAGCGGCCCTCGGCCATGACACACAGCCCGCCGAACACGAAGACTTCGGTCTCGACCTCGGTTTCCGCGTTGATGGCGGCGATTTCCGGCACCGACAGAACGCGCGGCAGAACCACACGTTTCACACCGAATTCCGAGGCATAGAAGTTCAACATGTCGGCATTCGCGGCCGCCGCTTGCACCGACAGATGACGGCGCAGGCCGGGATGGTGTTTCGCAGCATATGCCAGCAGGCCAAGATCGGCCAGAATGACCGCGTCCGCACCACAACGCTCGGCATCAGACACGGCGCGATGCCACAGGGCCTCGGACCCAGCGCGAGGATAGGTGTTGATGGCGATCAGCACCTGCGCACCGTGATCATGGGCGAACTTTATCCCTTCGCCCATTTCATCACGGTCAAAATTCAGCCCCGGAAAGTTGCGCGCGTTGGTTTCATCGGCAAAGCCGCAGTAAACGGTATGCGCCCCGGCCTTTACAGCCGCCCGCAAGGATGCAGGCGTGCCAGCCGGGCAGACGATTTCCATTACCAATCGAAGTCCTCCTCGTGACGGGTCAGGGCCACGCCGGTTTTACGTTCCGCCAGCGCAATCAAGCGATGCACCTGGGCGGCAAAGGGGCCGGACATGGCCTCGGCCTCGGCGGCCAGATCCAGTTCGGCGTCATCAATCGCGTTGCGCAGGGCCAGCACGGCGGCGGTATCGCCTTCGATCACCAGATCGCGCGAGAAAAACAGCGCGTCCCCGTCAAAAGCCCCATGCATCAGCCCCAGCAGACCAGACAAAGGCCCGGCAATCCGCGCGTCGCCCTCAAGCGGTTTGCGCGACAGCTTCACCCGAGGGGTGCCGCCGCGTGGCTCAAGCACCATGGTGACCGGCAGGTCGGTCGGGTCCAGCACGAACCGCGACTGGCCATAGTCCCCCAGGCGGCGAAACATCGACGGATGGCGGTTGGCCATGCGGCGTGAAAACTGGGTCAGGACCAGTGACAGGGGCGCCAAAGGCACCCCGCGCAACGCCAGCGCAGGCAGGCGTGGAAACCGCGGCAGATCGACGGCATGTTCGGACATGGCACACTCTCCTGAACAGGCGCAGAGGATCCGCGCTCAACCCCGTCCTAATGCCTTTCGCCGCAATCAACTTGACGATCGTCAAATTTGGCGGGGCAAGCGGGTGCTAAGCCACGCGAAATCCAAAAGGACGAAGACCATTCGCACCCTGCCCCCTTTCCCAACCCTGCGTGCATTTCTGGACTGGAACGCCGATCAGGGTGCGTTCACCACCCTGACCGACCCCGTGTCCGTGCGCCATCAAATGACCGCCGTGCACCGGGCCGTGTTGGAAAACGCTGGCCCGGTTCTGCGGTTTGACACCCCCATGCTGGACAGCGGCGCGCGATCGGATGTGCCGGTTGTCGTGAACCTCTTTGGCACCCCGGAACGGGTCGCCGCCGGCCTGGGCGTGACCCCGGACAAGCTGGACGATCTGGGCGCGTTCCTGGCCGCCCTGCGCGCACCAACCCCGCCCGAAGGCATGCGCGATGCCCTGTCGCGTTGGCCGATGTTAAAGGCGGCCATGGCAACGCGACCCAAGACTGTGCGCAATGCCCCCGTGCAACAGGTGGTGGACGAGGCCCCCGATCTGAGCGCCATGCCGATCCAGACCCATTGGCCGGGCGACGCCGGGCCGCTGATCACCTGGCCCGTGGTGCTGACCCGGCCCTATGGCAGCGATGCAGGCGACGTGAACAGCTATAACGCAGGCGTTTATCGGGCGCAGGTGATCGGTCGCGACCGTATCATCATGCGCTGGCTGGCCCATCGCGGCGGCGCGGCGCACCATCGGTCGTGGCAGGCCCAAGGCGACCCCATGCCCGTCGCCATCGTGCTGGGCGCTGATCCAGCCACTCTGTTATCCGCCGCGCTTCCCTTGCCCGAAACGGTGTCCGAGCTGACCTTTGCAGGTGTGTTTTCCGGCGCCCGCCCCCGGCTGGTACCCGCCAGGACCATCCCCCTGATGGTGCCCGCAGACGCGGAAATGGTGATCGAAGGCTGGGTCCACCCCACCAATACCGCCCCCGAGGGCCCGTTCGGCGACCATACCGGGTATTACAACCCGGCCGATCCGTTTCCGGTTATGACCGTCAGCGCCTTAACCACGCGCAAAGACCCGATTTACCTGTCGACCTATACGGGCCGCCCACCGGACGAACCCGCCATCATTGGCGAGGTGTTCAACCAGCTGGCCCTGCCGCTGATCCGCGACCAGATCCCGGAAATCCGCGACCTGTGGCTGCCCCCTGCCGCCTGTTCCTATCGCATGGCAGTGATCAGTATCGACAAGCGATACCCGGGACAGGCGCGCCGTGTGATGATGGCACTGTGGGGGATGTTGCCACAGTTTTCATACACCAAGATGATCATCGTCGTTGATGATGACATTGACCCGCGCAACTGGGACGATATCGCCTGGGCACTGGCCACCCGCATGGACCCCGGTCGCGACGTGATGACCCTGGAAAGGACACCGATGGACTATCTCGACTTCGCCTCGCCCGAACCCGGATTGGCGGGCAAGATCGGTATTGATGCCACCACAAAGATCGGCGCAGAAACGACGCGCGAATGGGGAACCGTGATGCAGACAGCGCCAAAAGACGCCACCTTTGCCGCCGAGCTTTTGGCGCGTCGGGGCCTGGGATGAGCCGCGTTGTCCTGGGCGTCGCAGGCGCCTCCGGCGCGGCGCTGGCGCTGGCCACGGCCCGCCACCTGACCCGGCTGGACGCTGACATCGACCTGGTCGTATCCTCCGCCGCCGAACGTACCTTATTGGCGGAATGCGGCGACACCGCATTGGCGGATCTGTCCGCCATGGCAACCCATCATGACCGCGCCAACATCGGCGCAACCATCGCGTCGGGATCGGCGCCAGTCGACGGCATGATCGTCGCGCCCTGTTCGATGCGCAGCCTTGCCGCCATCGCCAACGGGCTGGACGACAACCTGCTAACCCGCGCCGCCAGCGTGCAATTGAAAGAACGCCGCCCCGTGGTCCTGATGACCCGCGAAGCGCCTTTGACACTGGCCCACCTGCGCAACATGACGGCGGCCACCGAAATGGGGGCAATCATCCTGCCGCCAGTGCCTGCCTTTTATCTGAGGCCTGAAAACCTGGATCAGGTGGTCGACCAGATCGCGGCGCGCGCAGTTGATTTGCTGCGCATCGCCCCGCCGATCGCACTGGATTGGAAAGGCTAGGCCTTACGCTGTGACAGCCCGGCGCCAATGGTCGCCGCAATCATCGCGGGCACCCCATCACAATGCGCGAATGCGGGCAGAAACGGTCCGGTAAACGCCGCCTGGTTCAAGGCATGCCGCACATCACAACGCACATGATCGCCATCCATGGCGAAAAACGGCAGACAAACCGACCGTGCGGGCATCGGCCTGGCGATGTCTTCGACAAACGGCGGCTCTTCCAGAAACGCCACATTGATCCCGGCATTGGGCAGGGCCTTGTCCAGCTTTTGGGCAAATGCCCGCGCCGAGGCCGCCGCTTGGGGTCGTCCCCGCCCCGACCCATGCGCCGCCAACAGGATATGCGTATCCGCCGCCAACCACCCGGCACGCTCCACGGCCTGACCAACCTCGGCCGCGGCAAGCCCCACAAGCGATGGGTCCAGGCCCAGGGGGGCCAACACCTCGACCGCCCGGCCCTCAAGCCGTTTTGCCAGGGCGGTGCGGACGAACCAACCGTCAGACATGAACATTGGATAGACCAAGGCCCCCTCGGCCAAACCGTCCAAGGCCGCTTCTAACCGGTCCGGTGCGGCCATGGTTGCCGAACCTATGCGCACCGACCCCAAACGCGCCTGCACCCGCGTGCAAACCTCGGCCAAGGCCGCCTCGGCTGGGGCCGGGTTGGACGGTTGCCCATGCGCGACGATCAAGGCTTGAACAGTACCCGACAGTGACCCTGCTTCTGACATTTCATTCCCCTGGCACGTTGGCTTGGACAGGCACATGGCCCCACAGGCTTCATCTGCCTTCATCTGCGGCGATCCTTCCCCTTGGGTCTGCCCCAACAAAGCCCGGCACGCAAGCCGCACGCCATGATCCGCCGATGCGACATTGTGATTCTTTGCCGCCTCTTGACTTTCGTTAAGGACAATCCATGGCCCGGCCGTCATTCGTGGTCGCGATGTCAATAATGCGCAAGGGAGGCCCTTATGCGTGAAGTAATGACCAAGGCGATGGCGCGGAATGTGTTTTATGGGGGGTCACTGTTTTTCATAG
>Ga0209121_10000120_pt1 | contig 78542 bp, 75 predicted proteins | sample Cruoilmetagenom3_FD_187292 | JGI IMG/M metagenome (GOLD analysis project Ga0209121, IMG submission 187292) | Oil polluted marine microbial communities from Coal Oil Point, Santa Barbara, California, USA - Sample 3 (SPAdes) (version 2) | ecosystem: Environmental > Aquatic > Marine > Oil seeps ...
ATCAGTTGCACATCATCAGTTGCACATCATCAGTTGCACGGGGCCGGGCCGCCCTCGACACCCTGGCACAGGGTTTCGAGAGAGATCCAACCGCCGTCGACGACCTCGGAGAGGTTCTCCTGGGTGATCGGGTTCGGCGCGAGGAAGATCGCGTTGACCTCGACACCACCCGGGGTGGTGAACATGGTCTCGCCGACATCTTCAAGGCTGGCGCCACCGATCATCGCCACGGCGGCTTCGCCGGCGGCTTTGCCGAGCTCGCGGGCGTCTTTCCAGACCGACACGGTCTGGGTGCCCTTGGCGACACGGTTCAGCGCGGCATGGTCACCGTCCTGACCGGACACCGGGATGCCTTCCATGCCCTGCGCGGTGAGCGCCGCGACCACGCCGCCGGCGGTGCCGTCGTTGGAGGCGACCACGGCATCGACCGCGTTGTCTTGTGCCGTCAGGATCTGTTCCATGTTGCGCTGCGCATTGGCCGGAACCCAGCCGTCGGTGTAGGCTTCACCGACGATGGTGATGTCGCCGGCATCAATCGCGGCCTGCAGGATTTCCTGCTGCCCGCCACGCAGGAAGTCGGCGTTCGGATCGGTGGGCGAGCCCTTGATCATGACGTAGTTGCCGGTCGGCTGCGCGGCAAACACGGCGCGGGCCTGCATCCGGCCCACTTCGACGTTGTCGAAGGTGAGATACAGCGCGCGCGGGTCTTCGATCAGGCGGTCATAGGCGACCACCGGGATGCCCTCGACGGCCGCCGCTTCGACGGCGGGGATGATCGCCTGGGTGTCTTGCGCGAGGATGATCACGGCATCGACGCCCTGGGCAATCAGGCTTTCCACGTCGGAAAGCTGCTTCGAGGCCGAGCTCTGCGCGTCTGCGGAGACGTAGCTCGCGCCACCCGCTTCGAGCGCTGCGACGAGCGCGGCTTCATCGGTTTTCCACCGTTCTTCCTGGAAGTTCGACCAGCTCACGCCGACGGTCTGCGCGATCGCCGAAGTTGCCATTGTCGCGCCCAGAATTGCTGCGGCAAATACAGTAGTTTTCTTCATGATGTCCTCCCAAACAAACACCGCTCCGGAGCCTTGGGGCATGGATGCCGCAAGGATTCGGCGGTGACGACGAGAATCTAACACAATTAATTCGGCTGGCAAAAAAAATTTGCGTCCCGGCGACCCCAATGTGATACACAAAGGGCTACCAAGGAGGAATTGAGCCGTGGCGAGGCCAGAAAAGTTTTCCGCCGGCGGTGATCCGCGGGAAGCGAGCCGGCAACAGGTCGTGTCCGTGATCCGCGCCGCGGGTCAGATCGCGCGCATCGACATCGCGCAGGAGACCGGGGTCAGCCCCGCGACAGTGACGGCGATCACCGCCGAGTTGATCCGGGCGGGGTTGATCGAGGAAGTCTCTCCGGGCTCAGCGCCCTCCACACCGGGCCGCGGGCGTCCCCGCGTGTCGCTCCGGGTGAGGGGTGCGGCGCATATTCTTGCCGGTATCAAGGTCTCGTCCGGGACGATCAGCACAATCCTGATCGATTTCGACGGCACCACGCTCTCGGAACACGAGGCCCCCCTGCCCGAAGCGCAGATGGCGCCGGAAATGCTTGTGCGCCAGATCGTCGATACGCTGGCGGCAGCGGCGGCCGAAACGGGGCGCGACATTGGCGATCTTTCAGGTCTCGGCGTCGGGGTCTCGGGCGTGGTCGACGTGCCCGAGGGCCTCGTCCACTGGTCGCCTTCGCTCACGCGGCGCAACGTTGCGCTGCGCGACATGCTGGAGGCTGCGCTGCCGATGCCGGTTTTCCTCGACAACGACGCCAATTCCGTCGCCAAGGCCGAACAGCTCTTCGGCGACGGGCGCGGCGTGCGCGATTTCCTCGTCGTTACCATCGAGCATGGCGTCGGCCTCGGCATCGTCATCGATGGCCGGGTCTACCGGGGGTCGCGCGGCTGCGGGGCGGAGTTCGGCCACACCAAGGTGCATCTCGGCGGCGCGCTGTGCCGGTGCGGCCAACGGGGGTGCCTGGAGGCCTACGTTGCCGACTACGCACTGTTGCGCGAGGCCGCAGTGACCTTGCCGGGGCTGACCGGCCAAACGCCCGAGGAGAAGCTCGACGCACTTTTCGCCGCCGCCCGATCCGGAGACCAGACGGCGCAGTCGATCCTCGAACGCGCCAGCCGGATGTTCGCCATGGGTCTCGCCAATCTCGTCAACATCTTCGATCCCGGGCTCATCATCGTTTCGGGCGAGCGGATGAGCCATGATTTCCTCTATTCCGACGAGGTCATCGCGATGATGAAAACCCAGGTGCTCCAGGTCGACGCCCCCCCACCGGAGGTGCGCATCCACAAATGGGGCGACATGATGTGGGCCAAGGGGGCGGCGGCCTATGCGATGGAGGGCGTAACCGAGCTCGCGGTGCGTGGGTTGAACGATGCGTGAGGCATTGGTGCTGGGGCTTTTGCCGGTGCTGGTCCTCGCTGTGGCGGCGCGCGCCGGGCCGGTGTTCACCCCGGTCGAGGTGCCGAGCCATGTCTATGACGGCGGATGGGAGCATTTCGTGGGCGGCGGCGTCTCGGCCTTCGACTGCAACGGCGACCGGTTCCCCGAGCTTTTCGCTGCTGGCGGGACCAATCCGGCGAGGCTCCTGGTCAACGAAACGAAGACGCCCGGGGCGCTGCCGGTTTTTCGCGACGCGACCCCGGCGGCCGTTGCGCTCGACGGGGTCACCGGTGCCTATCCGCTCGACATCGACGGCGACGGCCGGCTCGATCTCGCGGTGATGCGGGTCGGGAAAAACTTCCTGCTCAAGGGCGGCCCCGACTGCGCTTTCACACCGTTCGATCTGGGCTTTGAAAGTGGCGATCGCTGGACGACCTCTTTCACTGCGGCTTGGGAGGAAGACCGCGCCCTGCCGACCTTGTTTTTCGGCAATTACGTCGACCGGGACGACCCTGAGGGACCTTTCGAGGCCTGCGATGCCAACCAGCTCTACAGGCCGGAAAACGGTGTCTATTCCGCCCCGATCCAGATCGAACCCGGGTATTGCGCCCTGTCGGCGCTGTTCTCGGACTGGGACCGCACCGGTCGGGCCGATCTCAGGCTGTCCAACGACCGGCAGTATTATGTCCGCGACGGCCAGGAGGAGCTTTGGGCGATGCAAGCGACGCCCCGGCTCTACACCGAACCCGAAGGCTGGAAGCGCCAGTCGCTCTGGGGGATGGGCATTGCGTCGCGCGACGTGAACGGCGACGGTCTCCCGGACGTATTCCTTTCGACCATGGGCGATCAACGCCTGCAACTGCGCGAGCCCGGCGGGCCGATCTGGCGCGATGTCGCCTACGCGATGGGCACCACCGCCCAGCGCCCGCATCTCGGCGACGACGGGCGGCCCTCGACCGGGTGGAGCATCGTGTTCGGCGATGTCGATCTCGACGGGCGCGACGACGTGTTCATCGCCAAGGGCAATGTCGAGCAGATGCCGTCGAACGCGATGGAAGACCCGAACAACCTGCTCATGCAAGGAGCTGACGACATTTTCCGGGAGGCCAGCATCGAGGCCGGTGTCGCCTCGCTCGCGCGCTCGCGCGGTGCGGTGCTTGCGGACTTGAACCTCGACGGACGGCTCGATCTTGCCGTGGTCAACCGGCGTGTGCCGATGGAGGTCTATGCCAACACGACCGAAACGGACGGCCATTGGCTCGCCGTGGACCTGCGCCAGCCGGGGCCCAACATCCGCGCCGTGGGCGCCTGGCTCGATCTGCGGGTCGCAGACCGCGTGATCGTGCGCGAGGTCACGGTCGGCGGCACCCATGCCTCGGGCGTGGCCCTGCCGGAGCATTTCGGGCTTGGAACCGCCGCGCGCGCCGAGCTTCGTGTGACCTGGCCGGACGGCACCGTCACGGAATGGATGCCGGTGGCGGCGAATGGCACCATGCGGATCACCCGTGGCACGGATGGCGTGACACAGGAAAGGCTCTAATCCACCGGCAATCCGCTTGGGACGCTCTGCGGCACCCCCAGCCTGCCGGTCAGGCTCACCGGGTCGGTCAGACTGTGGAGGAAGGCGACCAATGCGGCCACTTCGTCGTCGGTCAAGGCAACCGGTTCGAGCTCATTCGCGGCTGCGATCGCCGCCATGTCCTCGGCGCTCGACAGGATGATCCGATCGGTTCCCTCCGCGCCCGGCAGGTCCGGCAAAACCGCCTGGCCGATGTCATAGGCCTGGAGCGAGGCCACCGGATCGAGATGGTGGCGCACCATGGCTTCGAGCGTCGCGTAGGCACCGTCATGCCCATAGGGCGCGGTCAGCGCGATGTTGCGCAAGGAGGGCGTGCGGAACCGGTAGGCGTCATCCGGGTCGCCGGTCACCCGGAAGCGGCCAATGTCGCGGCTGTCGCTCTCGAACCGCTCCACCTTGCCCGGGCCGATCTGCGGCATGGCGATGGCGTGGAAGGACTGGTCGGTGAGAAACTTGCCGGAATGACACGTCTCACAGCCCGCCTTGCCGTAGAACAGCGCCATGCCCTCCGCCGCAGGTCCCGAAAGCGGCTCCGTTCCGCGCAGATGCCGGTCAAACGGGCTGTCGTCGGTGCGCCATTCGAAGACGATGAACTCGGCGATCACGTTGGAAATATCAGTGAACAGGATCGGGCGCGGGCCGATCACCGCGTCGAACATCTCGCGGTAGTCCGGCACCGCCTCGACCCGTTTCGCAATCAGATCCCAGGCCCCGCCCGGTCCGGTCAATAGCCCGGTGCGTACCGCCTTGGAGATGTCGCTCTCGCCATAATGCCCCGCCATCTCGTCCTGGCTCAGAACCGGGAACATCGCCTGTGCCGACAGCACGCCGGTGAAGCCCTCGACCATCTCCTGGCCGAGCGGCGTGCGGATGCCGCCGGGCTTGGTCGGGTCCGCCTCGAGGCGGCCAGCATGGAACATCGAGGTGAACGCGTGGGCGCCGAGGTTGAACAGGCCGGGCGCGTTGCGAGGGATGCGTTGCTCGGGCAGGTTGTCGCCGACAAGGCGGCGCTCCGGGCCAAGCCCGACCCCGCCGTCGCCGATGCCGAGCGACAGACCGTCGGAGGTGCCGAGCGACGGATGGTGGCAGGTGGAACAGGCGACCGTTTTCGACCCCGAGAGCAACGGGTCGTAGAACAGGAGCTGCCCGAGCGCCACCTGCGCGGGTGTGGTCATCACGTAGTCCGCATCGGTGATCGGGTCGGGCAGCCCCCCCGCCCGGGCGGCCGAAGCCAGCAGCAGGAGGGCGACGGCGGCGCGCATCACGTAACCTCGATTGTGAGTTTCTGCCGGTAAGGGTTCTCGGGCGTGACGATCTGGGAGGGGAAATCCGGGTGGTTCACCGCATCCGGAAACCCCTCGGGTTCGAGGCAGACGGCGGTGAAGGGAGCGAAGGGCGCCCCAAGCGTGTCTGCGTTGTAGACCTGCATGCCCGGCTGTCCGGTGAAAAAGCTGAGCGTCGGCCCGCCTGGCACCGACAACACGGCGCCGGGCGCGCCGCTTTCCAGCACCAGGCAGCCGTCGATCCCATCGCGCCCCGGGTCCGCGGCGCCGATGGAGCGGGCCTCGCGGAAGTCGAACTTCGTGCCCGCGACCGATGAGATCAGGCCCGTCTGGATCAGATCGTCGCCGGCCACCAGATAGCTCTCGGCCGGCACGCTGAGCACATGATCCCAGATCTCGCCACCACCTGCGAGGTTGTAGTAATTGTGCTGGGCGAGATTGATCGGTGTCGGCCGGTCTACCTCGGCGCGCATGTCGTAGATCAGCGCCGTTTCGGACAGCGCAACCACGATTTCGAACTCTGCGCGCCCCGGGAACCCGCTCTCGCCATCAGGGCTGACATAGGCCAGGCGCACCGCGTTCGCGGTGGTATCGGCCTCCATCTCCCAGAACCGCGAATTGAGCCCTTCCGGCCCCCCGTGCAGCGTGTTCGGCCCGTGGTTCAGCGGCAGTTGCACCTCTCTGCCTTCGTGCGAAAAACGGCCGCCCCGGGTCCGATTGGCGAGCCGTCCGCAGATGGCACCGAGGTAGTAGCGGTCGGTTGCGTACTGCGCGGGGTCCGCGTACCCCAGCACGATGTTGCGCGGACCGATCCGCCAGGCTTGCGTGATCGCGCCGTAGCTCAGGAGCGTCACGGCCATATCACCCGCGGTCAGGCGGGCGGCGTCCACCGCCCGCCCGCCGATCGTGGCTATGCCCCGCGTGATCATGGCTCAGACGAACCTGTTGACCACGTTCTCGAGGTATTCCTGTTTCCCCGACCGCGGCTCCGGTTCGATCCCTTCGTCTTCGACCTTGCGGGCGATCTCGTCGAGCGAGCCGCCGCCGGCGAGCACGCCTTGCCAATAGTCACTGTTCCAGCCGGAATAGCGTTCGTCGACGAAATCGGACATGGTCCCGTCCTCGATCATCGCGGCGGCGGCCTTGAGGCCGCGGGCACAGGTGTCCATGCCGCCGATATGGCCGATGAGCAGGTCGTCGGCGTCGATCGACTGGCGTCGCAGCTTTGAATCGAAATTGGTGCCGCCGCCAGCCTCGAAGCCGCCGTGCTTGAGGATATGGTAATAGGCCAGCGCCACTTCGGGCACGTTGTTGGGGAACTGGTCGGTGTCCCAACCCGACTGATAGTCGTTCCGGTTCGCGTCGATCGACCCAAAAATCCCCAATGTCTGGGCGAGCGCGATCTCGTGCTCCCAAGAATGGCCGGCGAGAATCGAGTGGCCTTGTTCGATGTTGACCCGCACCTCGTTTTCGAGCCCATGGCGCTTGAGGAAGCCGTAGACCGTGGCGACATCGTAGTCGTACTGGTGCTTCGACGGTTCCTGCGGCTTGGGCTCGATCATGATCTGCCCCTCGAACCCGATCGCGTGCTTGTATTCCACCACCATGTGAAGCATCCGGCCCATCTGCTGGTCTTCGCGGCCGAGATCGGTGTTGAGCAGGGTCTCGTAGCCTTCGCGCCCACCCCAGAGCACGTAGTTCTGACCGCCGAGCTTCTTGGTCGCATCCATGCAGGATTTGATCGTCGCGGCGGAATAGGCAAACACTTCCGGGTCGGGGTTGGTCGAGGCGCCGGACATGAAGCGGCGATGGCTGAACAGATTGGCGGTGCCCCAGAGCAGTTTGACGCCGGTCTCTTCCTGCTTCGCGGCGAAGATCTCGACGATCTCGTCGAACGCCCGCTTGTTGGCAGAGAAGTTTCCGAGGTCGGGTCGCATGTCGGCGTCATGGAAGCAGTAAAACGGCGCGCCGAGGGCGGAGAACAGCTCGAAGGCCACGTCGGCTTTCACTTTGGCGTTCTCAACCGAGTCCTGCGGATACCAGGGCCGGTCGAAGGTGGGGCCGCCGAAGGGATCGAGCCCCTCCCAGGCGAAGCTGTGCCAATAGGCGACGGCGAAGCGAAGTTGGTCTTCCATGCGTTTGCCGAGAACGATCTCGTCGGGATCGTAGTGGCGGAAGGCCAGCGGGTTGGTGCTGTCGGGCCCCTCGAAAGGGATCTTGTCGGTGGAAAAGAAACCGGTGTTCATAGGACCTCCTTAATGGCCGGGTAAAGGGCGCGGAATTGGGCGTACGCGTCCTCGTAGGCGCCAGCGAGACCCTGGCGCGGTTCGATGGTGCGGGCGACGGCGGGACGGGTCATGATCTCGCCCGGATCCGCCCCGGTGTCTCCGACGATGGCGAGGCGGGCGGCGCCGAGTGCTGCGCCGAAATCACCGGCTTCGGGCAGGTCGATCGGCACATCCAGCAGGGTGGCGATCAGCTCGACCCAATAGTCGGAGTTCGACCCCCCGCCGATGCCGAGCAGGCTTTTGAGCTCGGTCCCGGTCGCTTTGAGCGCTTCGTGGTTGTCCTTGAGCGCAAAGGCCACGCCCTCGACAACCGCCTGGGTCAACTCCCTATGCCCGTCGCCGATGCCGATACCGGCAAAGGCGCCGCGGATGGCCGCATCGTTGTGCGGGGTGCGCTCACCCGAAAGGTAGGGCAGGAAGCGGACTTGACCGGGACCCTCGATGCTGTCGCCGAGCAGTGCACTCAGCTCCGCCGGTTTCTTGCCGGTCTGTGCCGCCAGCCAATTGAGGCTGTCGGTCGCCGACAGGATTACGCCCATCTGATACCAGGTGTCCGGCACCGAATGGCAGAAGGTGTGAACCGCCGTTTCCGGGCTCGGCGAAAAGCCCGCCTTGGCCGAGAGCAGCACGCCGGAGGTGCCGAGCGAGACAAAGCCGTCGCCCTCGTCAAAGCACCCTACCCCACAGGCCGAGGCTGAATTGTCGCCACCGCCGCCAACCACTTTCACGGTACCTTTGATGCCCCAACGGTTGGCCAACTCGGCCCGCAGCGTGCCCGACACCTCGGTGCCTTCGACGAGCCGCGGCATCTGGTCGGCCCGCATGCCCGATTTTTCGAGCAGCTCGTCTGACCAGGCGCGCGCACCCACATCCATCCAGGACGTGCCCGCGCTGTCGGACATGTCGGAGACGTGGTCGCCGGTCAGCCAGAGGCGCAGGTAATCCTTGGGCAGCAGCACCATCGCCACCTGGTCGAAGAGCGCGCGCTCGTGAGCCTTCACCCAGGCGAGCTTCGGCGCCGTGAAGCCGGGGAAGACAATGTTGCCGCTGATCTTGCGAAATGCCGGATCGGCGTCCATCGCCGCGGCCTCTTCGGCCGAGCGGGTGTCGTTCCAGAGAATCGCAGGGCGCAGCACTTTGTCGGCCCGGTCGAGCAGTGTCGCGCCGTGCATCTGGCCCGAAAAACTGATCGCTTTCAGCGTGGCAAGCTCGGATGGATGGCTGGCTTTCAGCGCATCGAGCGCGCGTTCGGTCGCCGCGACCCAATCGGCCGGATCCTGTTCGCTCCATCCCGAATGGGGATGTGAGACGGGGTAGGCCTGGTCGGATGCGACGAGAACATTCCCGTCGGCATCCACGAGAATTGCACGCAAGCCGGAGGTGCCGAGATCAAGTCCGAGATACATTTAATCTCCCGCTGGCGATTTATTTCACTCGTCAAAAATATTGAACCGAGTCCGCCTCATTGTCAATCGTGAACACTGCGCGCGACCGCGACAGCCCAGCCCTCCAGAGGGAAACCCGGGATGTTCAGGTTGGTGCATTCTTCAGTTTCACCGCAGGGGTTGACGACCCCGGATGTGGCGCCGTTGACATCCATCCGACGAGACCCGGGTATTGTGCTCGTTTGCGGAGTTTGCATGGTGCTGCACAGGGCGCGGGGAGGTGCTGTGTCACATACCGCCCGAGGCGACCGCTCCGACCGGCCTGTGTTACGGCTCTATTCGGCGTAACAGTGTCTCCAATGACCGTGTTCGAACGCAAACTGTTTCCGGGACGCGTTCGGCACTGGACCCCGGCGAAGATACGGCCATGGCAGTGAAAACAACCGGGACTGCGCCAAACAACGAGGCTCATGTGAGACTAACATTTGGACAATCGCCGAAACGCCCTGGAATGCTCCCCTTGCGGGATTGCCAATCCGGCGCTTCTCGGCGCGCCTGTCGGGATCCGACCCGGTTCGTTCGATTTGTGTCACTCGAAGTCCTGCGGCACAGACAAGAATCCCGTGGCCGTTAACGGCCGGTTTACCAAATCACGCGACCCTGTCGCCATGACACGCCGCGAGTCGCATTTTTCAGAAGCCGCCCTGCCCTTGTTCGCGCAGGACGCGGCCGAGCCGCGTCCGGTGGGCCGGGAGGGGCGCTTGCCCTCCTATGTCACCGACCATCGCCAGCGCCTTCGGGCCCGGTTTCGCGACCTCGGGGCGCAATCGCTCCCCGATTACGAATTGCTGGAACTCGTGCTGTTTCGCGCCCTGCCCCGCGGGGACGCAAAGCCGCTCGCGCGCGCGCTTCTCGACCGTTTCGGCGATTTCAACGGTGTCATCTCCGCGCCGGAACCCCGGCTCCGGGAGCAGACCGGCGTCGCTGACGCGGTGGTGACGGAACTCAAGATCGTGGAAGCGGCGGCGCAACGGCTGGCGCGTGCCCGGGTGATCCATCGCTCGGTGATTTCGTCATGGGACGCGCTGCTCGACTATTGCCGCACCACCATGGCGCACCGCGATACCGAGCATTTCCGGGTGCTGTTCCTCGACCGCCAGAACGTGCTCATCGCCGACGAGGAACAGGCGCGGGGCACGGTCAACCATGTGCCGGTCTACCCCCGCGAAGTGGCGAAGCGGGCGTTGGAGCTCAACGCTTCGGCCGTCATCCTCGTCCACAATCATCCCTCCGGCGATCCGACGCCATCGGACAGCGATATCGTCATGACCGAAAAGGTGCGGGCCGCGGTCGAGGCACTGGAGATCACCCTGCACGATCACCTGGTGATCGGCCACGCCCGCGAGGTCAGCTTCCGCGATGCCGGGCTACTCTGATCCGATCCGCTGGCGCAAAACCGCGTCAGACTGAAACACTCTGATCTTAGGTTCTTGCCCAAATTCCTGAATCTGGATCAAATCCTTTTTCAGATTGGTTCGATCTGAAACGTTTTGATCTAGTCGACCCAGACTTCGACGCGCCGGTTCACCTGCCGACCCCAGGCGGTGTCGTCGCAGGCCATCGGCAGCGCCTCGCCGAACCCATCCGTCTCGATCTTCACACGTGCGGGGTCGTGGCCTTCGGTTCTGGCAATCACCGCGGCGCGCACCGTTTCGGCCCGGCGACGCGACAGGCGGAGATTGGCCGTGGCCGATCCCGCGCTGTCGGAGAAGCCCGCAAAGGACAGCTTCCGCCCGTCAAAAGCCCCTGTCTCCAGGGCCGCCGCCAGGATCGCGACATTGGCACGCGACGGGGCGTCTAGCGCGGTCGAGCCGTCGAGGAAGCGGAAGGTGACCGAGAGGCGCCGTTTGCCGATGAACAGCGGCATCATGCGCTGCAAATCTTCGAGGGTGACCTCGGGCCCGGCGGCCCGAATTGCATTGGCGAGCCGGCCCCCTTGGGCGGCAAGCGGGATCTCGGCGAAGTCCTGATCGACGAACCCCACGCCCCGGACGACGCCCTGAGCCTCTGGCGAGCGCAGGTAAACCAGCAATTCGCGCGCCACCTTCGGCAACCGGCGTCCTGGCAAGTAGAGATACAACGGCAACGTGAGCGGATAATCCCCCGCCTTGACCGTCACCTGGTCGGCAGCGACGTCGAGGGCGCACGCGCCGGTGACGGTCAGCGGGCGGGCGACGCCGACGTGGGACAGGGTCGTCACGCCAATTCCGCGCGGATCGCGCTCCAGGGCGACCGCGAGAGCGTCGACATTGGTATGGACGACAAGCGCGGAGGAAAGTGCCGTGCCAACGCCGCCAAGGACACGTTCAACGAAGACCGCGCCGGCCCCGGTCTGCGGATCGGTGAGATGCAGGGTGATCGGGGCGTTTTCGCCGCCGAGGGCGGACCAAGTCTCTATTTCACCGGAAAAGACAGCGGCCAGCTCCTCCATACTCACACGTCGGACCGGGTTGGCGGCGTTGACGGCGGGCACAAGCGCATCACGCGCGAGAACCCGGTACTGGCGCGGTCCCTGAAGGTCTCCCAATCCCGCATCAATCGCGATGGCCCGTTCGGCACTGGTGACTTCGCGCAAGGCAAGCGCCATGTCGGCCTGATCGGAGATCAGATCAACGAAGCCATCCGCCGTGTTCGAGCTGCGCAGGGTGATCTCGGCGGCCTGCGTGCCGGAGCCTGGGTCGTCGAGGCGGAACACCCGTTCCGCAGCGCCGGCGTCGCTCTCGGCCAACGCATAGCCCGCCGTATCCGCGAAGCCCTCGATCAGCGCGGGCAGGAGCGCCTCGGCCATCACCCCTGCGCCGGCCAGGGTGAACCGAGCCACGTAGGCGCCGGGTGTCGGACAGGCCGGGCCTTTGCAATCGACCCGGGATCCGTCGAGAGTGAGCACGCCGAACGCGGTATCGACCCGGAAAAACTCGCCGTCGAATCCGAGCAGCGTTCCGCTGATTTCGATCGCACCGTCTTTCGATTGCAGGGTGATGTCATCGGCCCGGGCGGAGGGGACCAGGGCAGCATTAGAGACAAAAAGTGCGGCGAAGATCGCCGCACGCAGGATTTTCATCTCGGACCTCGGAACTTGCGCGTTACCTCCGTGCGAGTTTCAACTCAACAGGCAGGTTTTTCAACACCAGATATTCGCCCACCGCATCGCAGCCCGGCACTACCATTGTGAGCGGTTCGACATGGGGTGCGCGGCTCGGGTTGGTGCGCAGGATCCAGCCTTCGATCTCGCTTCCACAGGTGTTTTCCATGACCTGCGCCTCAATCGAGACTTCCGGTTCCAGCCCCTCGCGCATGAGCGCGGCGGGGTAGGTGTAGACATCGGCCGCGAACCCGCTGGACGTGCTGCCGAGCACGGACACGAACCCGCTGGTCCCGGCAACGGCCGCGTCGGGCGTGCCCGGCGTGTCGGCCCAGATATGGCCCGTTTCGCCGTAGCTTGCGCCGCCTTCAAGCGCGTGGAGTTGAAGGCCGGTGGCCCCCTGCCAGATGACGGCGATCCGGTCGAAGGCATCGAAATCGGGCACCGTCACTTCGAGATCCTTGTCCGCCCCGTCGGCGAAGCCAAGAGACACCTTGGCAGAGCCGGTCATCGCCGGCACTTCGACGGTGAGCGAGCCGTCGGGGCCGAGTTGTTCGCTGAACTTCAGCCCGGCGTGCTCGAAAGCGACGGATTCACCCGAGTTGCAGGGCGCGGTGATTTTGATTTCCAAGAGCGCGCCGGGTTTCGCGCTGCCCTCGATGTCGATGGCGCAACCGGCAATCTCCGGCTCGGCCGGTGCCATGGTGGCGGCCGGCGGCATGTCCAGCTCGTCGGATGCGGCGGCGAACACACTGTCCTTGGCGCGTTCCGGCGCGGGTTCGGTGATGGTCAGGAGCGGAGCGGACGCCGCGCGGGTCACCTCTTCCAGCACCAGGTCGGCCTTCGGCGCGGGGTAGATCGCGGTGCTGGCAGTGCCGATTTCAGGGATGATCGCGGGCTTGGGCGCTGGTCTCGCGGTCACGAGGGGCGCGAAGGCCACGATCTCCGCCGTGGCACTATCGATCGCCTCGGCCACGGCGGCGGTGTCGGTGTCGGTGTCGGCGATCGTTTCTGCGACCTCGGGCATCCTGTTACCAGGCGCACCCGGCGGGGCATCGGCGATGCTCTCACCGGCGGGCGCGGTCTCGGGTTCGGCGGGCAGGATTTCCGGCACCGGCACGGCCGTGACGATTGCGGGTGTGCTCGTCTGCGGCGTGGCGGCGACGATCTCCGGCGCATCGGTTTGTGGCGGCGCGGCGAGGATTTGCGGAGCCGATATGGCCGGGACAGATGCGCTCATCATCGCGGGACCCCGGGATCCCCCGGATGTCTGTTGCATGAAGTGTCCGGCGGCACCGGCGATCAGAAGTGCGGCCGAGGCCGTGTAGACCCGCTTGCGGTCAACACCGGCGGCCTTTGCTTTCAGATCGGCGAGCATGGCGATCTCCCTTGGATTCCGTCGGCGTGCAGTCTTCCGCAGCATTGCGCCGACGAAATGGACAGAAGGTGGCCATTTCCAGTTTTGTTTCGATTCGTGAACATCGAGTAAATGCTTGGACTTCAAGCATTTTCCGGGCCTTCGTCGCCTCGGCGCCCGTTTCGGGACGTGCCCCCGCCGCGGAATCCGGGCGGGGGCCTCATTCTTGCCGCAATTGCCTCAGAACGACCCGTGGCAGTGCTTGAACTTCTTGCCGGAGCCACAGGGGCAGGGATCGTTGCGGCCCGGATTGCCCCAGGTTTTCGGGTCGTTCTCATCGAATCCGGCCTGCGGAATACCCTTCGGCAACTCAGCACCCGGCCCGAGCACCTGTTCGGCCGCTTTCTTCTGCGCATCCGCCAACGCCTGCTGTTGGGCGAGCATCTGCTGCATCATCTGCTCCTGCTCCTCCGCCGACATCGGGCGCACCTGGCCGAGCTTCTGGGTGACTTCCACACGCAACGAATCGATCATGTTCTCGAACAGCTGGAAGCTCTCGGTCTTGTATTCGTTGAGCGGGTCGCGCTGGGCATAGCCCCGGAATCCCACGACCGAACGCAGGTGTTCGAGCGTGAGCAGGTGTTCGCGCCACTTGCCGTCGATCGTCTGGAGCAGGATCTGCTTTTCGATCCCGCGCATGGTTTCGGCGCCGAAAGCCTCGGCCTTCTCCGCCATCTGGGTGTCGGTCGCCTCGTAGAGACGTTCACGGACCTGTTCGTCGTCGACACCCTCTTCCTTCGCCCAGTCGATGACCGGCACGTCGACATTGAGCTGTTCGATGATCGCCGCGTAGAGCCCTTCGGTGTCCCATTGTTCGGCATATGACCTGGGCGGCATATGTTGCGTGACCAGATCGTCGATCACCGTGTGGCGCATGTCCTGGGTGACATCGGACAGGTCTTCGTCTTCCAGGTATTCGCGGCGCTGGCTGAAGATCACCTTCCGCTGATCGTTCATCACGTCGTCGAATTTCAGCAGCTGTTTGCGGATGTCGAAGTTGCGCCCCTCGACCTTGGCCTGGGCCCGTTCGAGCGACTTGTTGACCCAGGGGTGAACGATCGCCTCGCCTTCTTGCATACCGAGACCCGAAAGCACCTTGTCGAGCCGTTCGGACCCGAAGATCCGCATCAGATCATCGTCGAGCGACAGGAAGAAGGCGGAGCGGCCCGGATCGCCCTGACGGCCGCCTCGGCCGCGCAGCTGGTTGTCGATCCGGCGGCTTTCGTGGCGCTCGGTCGCCAGCACGAAGAGCCCGCCTGCGTCCTTGACCTTCTGTTCCCAGTCCTTGTGCTCGGCTTCGATCCGCGCGCGCACCTCGTCGGGGTTGGCCTCCGGATCGGCCGCCAGCGCTTCCATCACCTTGAACTCGACGTTGCCGCCGAGTTTGATGTCGGTGCCCCGGCCGGCCATGTTGGTGGCGATTGTCACCGCGCCGAACTTGCCGGCATCGGCGATGATCTGGGCTTCCTGTTCGTGCTGGCGGGCGTTCAGCACGTTGTGCTTGAGGCCTTCCTTGGTGAGCAGATCGGAAAGGAATTCGGACTTCTCGATCGAGGTGGTGCCAACCAGAACCGGTTGACCCTTTTCGTTGGATTTCTTTATCTCCTCGACGATGGCCGCGTATTTCTCGTCGGCCGAGCGATAGACCGCATCATGTTCGTCGACCCGCGTGATCGGCAGGTTGGTGGGTACCTCGACCACCCCGAGCTTGTAGATGTCGTCGAATTCTTCGGCTTCGGTCAGGGCGGTACCGGTCATGCCGGCGAGCTTGTCGTAGAGACGGAAATAGTTCTGGAACGTTACGCTGGCGAGGGTGACGTTCTCGGGCCGGATGTTGCAGCCCTCCTTGGCCTCGATCGCCTGGTGCAGGCCATCCGACAGGCGGCGGCCGCTCATCATCCGTCCGGTGAACTCGTCGATCAGGACCACGTCGTCGTCGCGGACGATATAGTCCTTGTCGCGCGTAAACAGCTTGTGGGCGCGCAGGCCCTGGTTGACGTGGTGAACAAGCGTGGTGCTTTCGGGGTCGTAGAGCGTCTGGCCTTCGGGCAGCAGTCCCGCAGCGGAAAGCCGCTCTTCGAGAAACTCGTTGCCTTCGTCGGTGAAGGTGACGTTGCGGGTTTTTTCATCGAGCGTGTAGTGCTCTTCACGAACCTCGGGAATGAGCTTGTCGATGGTGACGTAGAGCTCGGAGCGGTCCTGGCTGGGCCCGGAGATGATCAGCGGGGTACGCGCCTCGTCGATCAGGATCGAGTCGACCTCGTCGACGATCGCAAAATTATGCGCGCGCTGATACATCTGGTTGAGCTCGGCCTTCATGTTGTCGCGCAGGTAGTCGAAACCGAGCTCGTTGTTGGTGGCGTAGGTGATGTCGGCCGCGTAGGCCGCCTGCTTCTCCGAGTCGGGCTGTTGCGGATAGACCACGCCGGTGGTCATGCCCAGCGCGGCATAGACCTTGCCCATCCATTCCGAGTCGCGTTTGGCGAGGTAATCGTTGACCGTGACGATGTGCACGCCGTCGCCGCCGAGCGCGTTGAGATAGGCGGCAAAGGTGGCCACGAGGGTCTTGCCCTCGCCGGTTTTCATTTCGGCGATGGATCCCTGATGCAGGAATATCCCGCCCATGAGCTGCACGTCGAAGGCACGCAACCCCAAGGCGCGCCTGGCGGCCTCGCGGCAGTTGGCGAAGGCTTCCGGCAGCAGATCTTCGAGGCTCTCGCCATCGGCAACGCGCTTTCGGAAGCTGTCCGTTTTCTCGATAATCCCCTCGTCGGACAGCGCCTGGAACTCTTCTTCGAGGGCGTTGATCTTTTCGATGATGGGACGGGTAGCCTTGATCTTGCGGTCGTTCGGGGTGCCAAAGACTTTTTTGGCCAGTGTTCCGATACCCAGCATGTTTTCTCGCCCGACTATATTCGTTCACGTCTGTGCGCATGGCCTTGCCGGCACCTGCACGGCCCCATATCAAGGACGCGAGTAGCGCCCTCCGCGGGACCCTTGCGATGTAAGGGCGGGGGTCGGAAGTGTCAACGACGCCGGATACCGGCAGGACCCAAGGAAACCCTATGAAACTTATGGTCAAACCCACCGCCCTTCTTGCCGGCGCTGCGATCGCCTTTGCCGCCGCCAGCCCGCTTCGGGCGCAGGATGCCGAGCCGGCCACCGAAGCGCCGGCGGAGATGCAGGACGTGACCGCCGAAACCGTCGTTGCGACGGTGAACGGGGAGGACATCACCATCGGTCACCTGGTGCTGGCACGGTTCTCGCTGCCGGACCAGTATCAGGCGCTGCCCAACGATGTGCTGTTCGAGGGGCTGATCGACCAGCTCATCCAGCAGACCGTGCTGGGGCAGGCCGTGGGCGAGATGACCCAGCGCGCGCAGGCCCAGCTCGACAACGAGCGCCGCTCGATCGTTGCCGCCGAACAGCTCGGCAAGGTTGTCTCCGGCGCCGTGACCGAAGATGCGGTCGCCGCGGCCTACGAGGCCGAGTATTCCGATGCCGAGCCGAGCCAGGAATGGGATGCCTCTCATATCCTGGTCGAAACCGAGGAAGAGGCCGCGACCCTGCTCGAAGAGCTGGAAGGCGGCGCCGATTTCGCCGAGCTCGCACAGGCCAAGTCGACCGGCCCCTCCGGACCCAACGGCGGCGCGCTGGGGTGGTTCGGCCCGGGCATGATGGTCAAGGAGTTCGAGGACGCGGTGACGGACATGGAACCGGGCGCTGTCGCCGGTCCGATCAAGACCCAGTTCGGCTGGCATGTGGTCAAGCTCAACGATGCGCGCATGAAAGGCGCCCCGGCGCTCGGCGAAGTGCGCGCGGAGATCGTCACAAAGCTCGAAAACGATGCAGTCGAACAGGCGCTCGCCACCTTGATCGGCGCCGCAGAGATCGAGCGGGCCGATGTGTCGGCGATTGATCCGAACGTGCTCAGCGATCCCGCCATTCTCGACTGACGGAGGCACATGATGGCTGAAGGGGATACGCTCGAGGCGCTCGAGGCGCGTCTTGCCGGATTGATAGCCGAGCTGAAGGAAACCGAAGCCCGGATCGAGGCGCTCCGGGGGCCAAGAGTGTCCCCGCTCGCACCGCCGGACGGGTTTCCCGCGCTGCCGGCGATCGGCGGCGTGCGGTTCGCCGCGGTTGAGGCGGGGGTGCGCTACGGCGGGCGGCTCGACGTGATGCTGGCGGTCTGCGATCCCGGCACGACCGTCGCGGGCGTCTTCACCAGGTCGTCGACCCGGTCTGCCAACGTGCTCGATTGCCAGGCGAAGCTTGGCTCGGATCCCGCCGGCGGCGTCGCGATCATCGTCAATTCCGGCAATTCCAACGCCTTCACGGGCAAGCACGGCGACGGCTCGGTGAAAGCAATTTGCGCGGCGGTCGCAGGGGCCACCGGTGTGGCTGAAAACAGAGTCTATTCCGCCTCGACCGGGGTGATCGGGGAGCGGCTGCCGCATCAGCGGATCACCGCGAAGATCGCCGATCTGACCGCTGCGCTTGATGCGAAAGGCATCGAACGGGCCGCGCGCGCGATCATGACCACCGACACCTACCCCAAGGGCGCCGCGGCCGAGATCGAGATCGACGGGCGCCCGGTGCGCATTGCCGGATTCGCCAAGGGCTCGGGCATGATCGCGCCTGATATGGCCACGATGCTGGTCTACATCTTCACCGATGCCGCGGTCGATCAGGCCGATCTCCAGACGATGCTTTCTCAGCTGACAGGCCCCACCTTCAACTCCATCACCGTCGACAGCGACACCTCGACCTCCGATACCCTGCTGCTCGCCGCCACCGGCGCCTCGGGGGTTGCGGTGTCTGCGGACACCAGCGAGTTCCGCATCGCGCTTGAACTGGTCATGCGCAATCTCGCCCACCAGGTGGTGCGCGACGGCGAAGGGGCCACGAAGTTCGTCGAGGTGCAGGTCAGCGGCGCGGCCTCGGACACGGACGCGCGCACCCATGCGCTCGCCATCGCCAATTCGCCGCTGGTCAAGACAGCCATTGCTGGCGAAGACCCCAACTGGGGCCGCATCGTCATGGCGATCGGCAAATCCGGCGCTCTGGCCGATCGCGACAAGCTGACGATCCGGTTCGGCGATACCCTTGTGGCCGAGGCCGGTTGGGTCTCGCCCGACTACCGCGAGGAACTGGGCGCGGCCTACATGAAGAACGCCGAGCTCGTGATCGCCGTCGACCTCGGCCTCGGCGCGGGCACGGCGACGGTCTGGGGCTGCGATCTCACGCACGACTACATCCGGATCAACGCGGACTATCGGTCGTGACGTGCCAATGAAGACCGTCCTGGTCTCTGCCGTTGCGCTCATCGACATCGATGGGAGGGTGCTGCTCGCCCAGCGCCCCGAGGGCAAGTCGATGGCGGGGCTCTGGGAGTTTCCCGGTGGCAAGGTCGAATCGGGTGAGACGCCGGAGGCCGCACTGATCCGGGAACTGCGTGAAGAGCTTGGAATCGACACCAGCGCCTCCTGCCTCGCCCCGCTCGCTTTCGCCAGCCACACCTACGACGACTTTCATCTTCTGATGCCGCTGTTCGCCTGCAGGCGTTGGACCGGAAGCGTAATTCCCATGGAAGGTCAAAGACTTGCCTGGGTTCGGGCGGGGGATCTCAAGACCTACGAGATGCCTCCGGCCGATGTGCCGCTGATCCCGATCCTGCGCGAATGGTTGTGAACCAATAGCGCGTACCGTCAGGTAATTGTTTACAGAGTGCCTGTTGACCCGGCAGTATCTCGTGGTCTGAAGGGGGAATGGACATGGTCAAGACAATCACCGTAGGCGACTACATTTCGGTTCAGGGCCTCTGGGTCCGCAACCTGGCCGACGGCCGCATGGTCGTGCGCGTCGGGCAAAAGGAATTCGTCGGTCGGCCCATCACGAAGGTCTTGCCGAAGAGGGTCCTGGTGGATGCCTGAACGCCACACAGCCTGAACGCCACACTGGCCAGGAATGAAAAAGGGGCGCCGTGGGGCGCCCCTTTGTCTTGAACCATTCGTTTTGAACCGGTGGCCCGCAATCACTCGAGTGTGCGCTCGACCTCTTCGCGCTCGAAGATCTCGATCACGTCGGCCGGGCGAATGTCGTCGTAGGCTTCGAACGCCATACCGCATTCCTGGCCAGAATGGACTTCCTTGACCTCGTCCTTGAAGCGCTTCAGCGTCTTCAGCGTGCCTTCGTGGATCACCACGTTGTCGCGCAGCAGGCGCACACCCGCCGACCGGCGCGCAACGCCTTCGGTGACGAGACAGCCCGCGACCTTGCCGACACCGGTGACCTTGAAGACCTCCTTGATCTCGGCATAGCCGATGAAGTTCTCGCGCACTTCCGCCGAAAGCAGACCCGAAGCCGCCTGTTTCACATCGTCGACGAGATCGTAGATCACGCTGTAGTAGCGGATCTCGACGCCCTTCTGGTTGGCGCTGTTACGCGCCGGCGCGTTGGCGCGGACATTGAAGCCGATGACCGGCGCGCCGGAGGCTTCGGCCAGCCCGATGTCGCTCTCGGTGATGGCGCCGACACCGTAGTGCAGCACGCGCACGCGTACCTCGTCGTTGCCGATCTTCTCCATCGCCTGGACGATGGCTTCGGCAGAGCCCTGCACGTCGGCTTTCACCAGGATCGGCAGTTCCTTCACGTTCTCGTTTTCTTTCGCCTGGGCGAGAAGCTGTTCGAGCGAGGTGCCGGCACCGGCAGCGGCGCGCTTGTCCTTCGCGGCCTGATGGCGGTATTCGGCGATTTCGCGGGCCTGGGCCTCGGTGTCGACCACGTTGAGCACGTCGCCCGCTTCCGGGGTGCCGTTGAGACCGAGCACCTCGACCGGCACGGAAGGCCCGGCCTCCTCGACCCGGTCGCCCTTGTCGTCGACCAGCGCACGAACCTTGCCCCATTGCTCGCCGACGACGAAGATGTCGCCCCGACGCAGGGTGCCGTTCTGAACGAGCACGGTGGCCACAGGACCACGTCCGACATCGAGCTGGGCTTCGATCACAGCCCCTTGCGCGGCACGTTTCGGGTTGGCCTTGAGTTCGAGAATCTCGGCCTGAAGCGCGATGGCTTCGAGCAAGGCATCGAGGCCCTGGCCGGAGATGGCCGACACTTCGATATCCTGCACGTCACCCGAGAGCCCTTCGACGATCACCTCATACTGAAGCAGGTCGGTGCGCACCTTGTCGGGGTTGGCATCGGGCTTGTCGCATTTGTTGATCGCCACGATCATCGGCACTTGGGCGGCCTTGGCGTGGTTGATCGCCTCGACCGTCTGCGGCATCACCGCGTCATCGGCGGCGACGACCAGCACGACGATGTCGGTCACTTGAGCCCCGCGAGCCCGCATCGAGGTGAACGCGGCGTGGCCGGGCGTGTCGAGGAAGGTGAGCACCTGCCCGCTGTCGGCTTTCACCTGATAGGCGCCGATGTGCTGGGTGATCCCGCCGGCTTCGCCCGCGGTCACCTTCGAATGGCGGATCGCGTCGAGCAGCGACGTCTTGCCGTGGTCGACATGGCCCATAACGGTGATGACCGGCGGGCGCGACACGAGATCTTCGGGCGAATCATCTTCAGTCTTGATCACGTCTTCGACGTCGGCATCCGAGACCCGGATGATCCGGTGGCCAAATTCCTCGATGAGGATCTCCGCCGTGTCCTGATCGATCGACTGGTTCTGGGTGACCATCATGTCCATCTTCATCAGCGCCTTGACCACGTCGGCGACGCGTTCGGACATCCGGTTGGCCAGTTCCGAGACCACGATGGTCTCGGGCACCTTGACGTCGCGCACCACCTTTTCGTGGGACGCGCTGACGCCCATCGCCTTCTGGCGCATCCGCTCCTGCTTGCGCTTCATCGCGGCCGCCGAGCGTTGCCGCCCCTGCCCGCCCGAGAGCGCCTGGTTCAGCGTGAGCTTGCCGGACCGGCGGTTGCCGTCGTCGCCCTTGCCACGGCCGCGGTTGTCGCGGTCGTCGGCGCGGCCGCGATCAGTCTTGCGGGCCGTCGCGGGGGTTTTTGCGGTGCGGGCTTCGGCGGCCTGGGCCGCGGCGGGATCGGGCGCCGGCGCGGCCGCTTTGGCCGCCGCTTCCTTGCGCTTGCGCTCCGCTGCCTCGGCCTCATCGGCCTTGCGCTTGGCGGCCTCGGCGCGCTCTTTCTCTTCGCGATCCTTTTCCTCCGCCTCGCGGCGGCGGCGTTCGCGGTCTTCCTCGCGGGCCTTTTCTTCGGCTGCGCGTACGCGTGCCTCTTCGGCCTCGTTGGCCTTGGCCGCGGCGAGCGCTTTCATCCGACGCTCAAGCTCGGCGTCGGTAATCCCTGCGGGGCGCTTCGACGGATCCTGAGAAGACGCCTTGCCAGCGCCGCCACCGCCCGCGGCCGCAGCACCGGGCTTGGGGACGACAACGCGCTTGCGTTTCGTCTCCACAACCACGTTCTTGGTCCGTCCATGGCTGAAGCTCTGCTTCACCTGGCCAGGCCGGCCGCTACGCAGACCAAGGGGCTTTTTGCCGTCGCTTTCGCTCATATCGTCTTCGTACCTTTCCGGCGGGCGGTCCCGCCGTCCATTGTTTTGCGCAATCCGGACAGTTTCGCGGCTTCCTCTACTACACGTGAAGTGAGTCCGCTACCCGCGAGCGCGCTATGTATCACATTTTCCCGGCCGAATGCCAAACCCAATTCGGAGCCTGTCAAACAGCCGATGAACCGCCCACCATAAGGGGTGCGCAGCTTCGACTTGCCTCGTTCCGACCCGTCGGACGCCTGAATCAAAACCCGGGCTTCCTCCTTGCCGAGCCAGTCTTTCACCTTCTCATACCCTGCCACCGCCTTGCCCGCCTTGCGGGCGAGCGAGACGAGGTGAACCACCCTGTCGGCCAGCGCGGCCTCGATCCGATCCACCAGATCGTCCGGCACGGTCACCGGTTGGCGCGCGGCGCGCACGAAGAGGTTCTTCGCAACTGCCTTTTCGAGCGCCTCACGGCTCGCGCTGACCCAGATGCCCCGGCCGGGCAGTTTGCCGAGCAGATCAGGCACTATTGCACCGTCAGGTCCGACGACAAACCGGATGAGTTCACCCACCGGTTTCACCTCGCCGGTGACGATACAGCGCCGCTCAGACGCTCCCGTCCGGTCCTTTGTCCGACCTCCGCGGGTCATGCGCCGGTCCTCCGAGGCCCCAAGTTCAGGCCCCGGCCTCCTCGGTTTCTTCACCCTCTTCGGTCTCTTCCTCTTCCACGAGGTCGGCCGGATCGACCCAGCCAAGCTGGATACGGGCGGTCATGACCATGTTTTGCGCCTCCTCGAGGTTCACCTCGAACTTCTCGAGCAGGCCGTCGTCCTTCTGCCGTTCGCCATCGACCGTGGTCCAGCCGCCGGCCAGTTCCCAGTCGGCACAGGTGGCGAAATCCTCAAGCGAGAGCACACCGTCTTCCGCCAGCGCCTCGATCATCTGCGGCGTGAGCCCCTCGAAATTCACCAGGCTGTCCTGAACGCCCAGTTCACGGGCATGTTCCATGGCCTTCTTCGCCTGCGCCTCAAGGAAATCACGGGCACGGGCCTGGAGTTCTTTGGCCGTGTCGTCGTCGACGCCGTCGATCACCAGCAACTCGTCGATCTCGACATAGGCCACTTCTTCGAGCGACGTGAAGCCCTCGGAAACCAGAAGTTGGGCAAAGAACTCGTCGAGATCAAGGGTCTCCATGAAGAGATTCGTCCGTTCGGCAAATTCAGCCTGGCGGCGTTTGCTCTCTTCTTCCTCGGTGAGGATGTCGATATCGAGCGCGGTAAGCTGGCTGGCGAGGCGCACGTTCTGGCCGCGGCGGCCGATCGCGAGCGAGAGCTGTTCATCGGGAACAACCACCTCGATGCGCTCGGCATCCTCGTCGAGCACGACCTTCGACACCTCGGCCGGCTGCAAAGCGTTGACCAGGAAGGTCGGCACGTCCTCGTTCCACGGGATAATGTCGATCTTCTCGCCCTGGAGCTCGTTGACCACCGCCTGCACGCGCGAGCCGCGCATACCGACACAGGCGCCGACCGGGTCGATGGAGCTGTCATAGCTCACCACGGCGATCTTGGCGCGTGAACCGGGATCGCGGGCGACGGCCTTGATCTCGATGATGCCGTCGTAGATTTCCGGCACTTCCATCTTGAACAGTTCGGCCATGAACTGCGGATCGGTACGGCTGAGGAAGATCTGGGGCCCACGGGCCTCGCGGCGCACATCCTTCACGAAGCAGCGGATGCGGTCGTTCGGGCGGTAGCTCTCGCGGCCGATCTTCTCGTTGCGGCGCAGGATGGCTTCGCCGGCGCCCACATCGACGATGACGTTGCCGTATTCCTCGCGCTTGACCACGCCGTTGATGATGGTGCCGGCGCGATCCTTGAATTCCTCGTATTGCCGGTCGCGCTCGGCCTCGCGCACCTTTTGCAGGATCACCTGCTTGGCGCTCTGCGCGGCGATTCGGCCCATCTCGATGGGCGGCACTTCGTCGACGATGGAGTCGCCCACCTTCGGGTCGTCGAGATACTGCTTGGCCTGTGCCACGGTCAGCTCGGCCTGGTAGTTCTCCAGCTCTTCGTCCTCGACCACGGTGCGCACGCGGGTAAAGGTGGCGCGGCCGGTCTTGCGGTCGATCGACACGCGAATGTCCATCTCGGCGCCGTAGCGGCTCTTCGCGGCGCGCGCGAGGCTCTCTTCCATCGCCTCGATCACGAGGCCCGGTTCGATCATCTTCTCGCGCGCCACCGCCTCGGCGGTCTGCAGAAGTTCAAGCTGGTTGGCTGAGGTGATTGCCATGGGTCAGTCCTCTTCGGAGCCGTTGTCGGCCTGGATGTCGCCCCCAAGGGGCGCGGTTTCTTCTTCGATGACGTCGAATTTCGTTTCGTCGATCTCGCCCGCGTTCTTGCGCTGGCGGAGTGTCTCGGTGATGAGCTCGTCTGTCAGCACGAGCTTGGCGTCGGCGAGCAGATCGAAGGTGAGGCCGATGGTCACCGGTTCGCCCTGGTCCTCGATCTCGATCAAGACCTCGTCGCCTTCGGTGCCCTGAAGCACGCCCTTGAAGCGCTTGCGCCCGTCGATCAGCTCTTCGGTCTCGATCTTGGCGACAGACCCGTTCCAGGTGGCGAAATCCTTGAGCCGGGTCAGCGGCCGGTCGATCCCGGGGCTGGAGACCTCAAGCGTGTAATTGTCGGTGATCGGGTCCTCGACATCGAGCACCGCGCCGACCGCCGTGGTAATCTCGGCAAGATCGTCCACCTCGATCCCGCCATCGGGCTTCTCGGCCATGATCTGCAGGGTGGGCGTGTTGCCGCCCATCAGCCGCAGCCGCACCAGCTCATACCCCATCCCCTCGATCGCGGGGCGGGTGATGGCGGCAAGCCGCTGGTCGATGGATGTCTTGGCGACGAGGTCTGTCATGGTTCGGTTCTGGGTTGCCTTCAAGCACAAAAAAACGGGCCAGCGGGCCCGTTGGATTTTCCGGTGGAGCCTCGGGGGTGGAAGCCGAGGCGCCGCTATTGAGGGGGATATAGGCGGGATGGGGCCCGACTGCAAGGAAAAGCTGTCAGACAGGTTTTTGCGCGATCAGAAACAGCGTCCGCCCCGCATCCGGTTGCCAGTCCTCCTCGATCTCGAAACCTGCGTCGCGCATCATCGCGCGCAGATCCTCCGCGCCGAAGAAACTCAAATGCGGCAGACGGCCAATGGCCTGGCCGAGCGGGGCGATGAGTTTCAGCGGCCACATGCGGCCGAGTAGAGCCGTGGAGGTGACGAAGTGTCCACCCAGCCTCAGCACACGGAAAGCCTCGGCGATGGTGGCTCTCGGGTCGGGCACAAGGTGCAGGATCGACAGGCCCAGCACCATGTCGAGGCTTTCGTCGTCAAGCGCCATCTCGTCGAATGCGGCCACATCGAAGGTGAGATTTTCGGGCATCGGCTCTTTCGTGCGCGCGATTTCGATCATCGCGTCCGAGAAATCCGTGGCCCGGTAGGATTTGACGTGGTCTGCGTGGATGAGAGCGGTGCTGCCGGTGCCGCAGCCAAACTCCAGCGCCTGCGTTTCGGGCGTCATCCGCGCCTGCGTCAGCTCGAGCTTGCGCTTGTAGGCGGCTTCATCGGAAATCGGCGAGGAGGCGTACTTCTCGGCGATCCGGTTCCAGAAGGCGGCCTTGTGCATTTTGCTTTCCTCCATGTTAATCATGTTTAACATGGTGCCGACCGAACCGATTACAAGCCCGATTACAGGCCCGGTGCCCTACAACCGCAGCGTCGAACTCTGCCGGGCGAGGTTGTCCATCGTGCGCACCAGTTCCGAGGCAATGCCCGGTTCCGACACCGCATGGCCGGCCCGCGCAACGAGACGCAATTCGCTCATCGGCCAGGCCTGGTGCAGATCCCACGCCGATCGGGGCGGACAGATCATGTCGTGCCGGCCCTGCACGATCGTCCCGGGCACCTGCGCGATCCGGTCCATGTTGGCGAGGATCTGATGATCGGGGCCGAGGAAGGCCTTGTTGATGAAATAGTGGTTTTCGAGTTTCGAGAAGGCGAGCGCGTAGTCGGCGGGGCTTTCGGCGACGGCCCCGTCGTTGTCGATCGAAGCGAGCGCGTTTTCCCAGGCGGCCCATTTTCGGGCATGAACCACTTCCTCGGAGCGTTTGCCCGAGAACAGCCGTTTGTGATAGGCGCCGATGATATCTTCGCGCTCCCCCGCCGGAATAGGCTCTATGAATCGCGCCCAGAGGTCGGGCCAGAACTTGCCCGCACCGCCCCCGTAGAACCAGTCGAGCTCGCCCTGGGTTGCCAGGAATACACCGCGCAACACGAGCCACGAGATCCGGGACGGATGCGCCTGGGCATAAACGAGCGCAAGCGTCGCCCCCCAGCTGCCGCCGAACACGATCCAGCGGTCGAGCCCCAGGGTCGTGCGGATGTGTTCGATATCGCGCACGAGATGCCAGGTGGTGTTGTCAGTGACGCAGGCATGCGGCCGCGACCGCCCGCAGCCACGCTGGTCGAACAGGATGGTGCGGTACTGCTCGGGATCGAAGAACCGGCGCATCGCGGGCGAACAGCCGCCGCCCGGCCCGCCGTGCAACACGATCACCGGAATCCCGACCGGGTTGCCGACCTCCTCGACATAGAGCGTGTGGCCTTCGCCCACTTCCAGCATATGTCGCCGGAAGGGCTCGCGTCCGGGGTAGAGTTTTCCGCCAGTCGTATTATGTCGTGAGGAACGATCCATGAGATCCCGTATAATACGCAGCCGTTGTGATCGCCACGAGAAAGAAGCCAACATGACAACCGCCCAGACAACCGTCGATCCGTCCGAAGTCGCCAAGTTCGAGGCGATGTCCGCCGAATGGTGGGATCCGACCGGCAAGTTCAAGCCGCTGCACATGATGAACCCGGTTCGGCTCGATTACATCACGGACAAGATCGCCGAACGGTTCGGGCGGGATCTGAACGGGCCGACGCCGTTCGAGGGTTTGCGCCTTCTCGATATCGGCTGTGGCGGCGGGCTGCTTTCCGAACCGATGGCGCGGCTCGGAGCGCAGGTGATCGGCGCCGACGCGGCGGAGCGCAACATACCCGTCGCGCGGATCCATGCCGAACAATCCGGGCTCGATATCGACTATCGTTTCACCACCGCCGAGGCGCTGGCCGGAGCGGGCGAGCTTTTCGACGTGGTGCTCAACATGGAAGTGGTCGAGCACGTGGCGAGCCCGATCGACTACCTCACCGCCTGCCGCAATCTGCTCAAGCCGGGCGGGCTCATGCTGGCCTCCACCATCAACCGCAATCCGAAGAGCTACGCGATAGCGGTTTTCGGGGCCGAGCGGGTCATGCGCTGGTTGCCGGTGGGCACCCATGAGTGGTCGAAGTTCATCACGCCAGCCGAGCTCGAAGAGCTGCTGATCCAGGCCGGTCTCGAGGTGACCGACACGTCGGGCTACGTGTTCAACCCGCTCACCTGGAGCTGGTCGATCTCTGAGAAAGACCTCAGCGTCAACTACGTGACCGCCTCGATCCGCCCGGAATAGGCCCTGTTTCTCCGGAGATGGGAACCAGTCGCGCCAAACCGGCGCTGAAGCTGCGTGCTAGTCTATCTGGTCGAATTGTTCGCGGATCGCGCGCAGCACGGGCAGGGCAGCGCGCACCTTGTCGGGACCGATTCGATCGACCACCTCGGCAATCAGCGGCGCGATCGACGACAACGCCGCATTGCGCGCCGCGCGCCCCGCCGGGCTGATCGTCACCTGCTTGCGACGCGCATCGTCCCAGTCGGGATGGATATGCACATGCCCCGCCCATTCGAGCTTGCCAAGCGTGTTGGTCATAGCCCCGCGGGTGACGTGAAAGGTCCGCGCGAGCCCGGCCGGAGTCCGGACCTCGGCGGCGCCCGCCAGGTGATTGAGCACCGAAAAATGGCTGAGCTCCATGCCTTTCGGCAGCACTTTCGACAGCGCCGTTCGGGCCAGCTGATCGGCCATGAACATCTCGCTGAACAGCGCAATGGACAGGTTTTCGGAGCTATCGGACGTCAAGGACCTAGGAATTCCCGATCATGGTGAAGCGACGGAACACGTCTGCGCGCATGGTCTACTGAAGCGAGATCGAAATCAACAAGCGTGACGCAGGGCTCGGTTCCGGCATCGGCAAGCACTTCGCCCGAAGGCGAGACCGCCAGGGAGTGGCCGTGAGTCGCGCGGCCGTTCGCATTCTCTCCGGTCTGCGCAGGCGCCAGGACGAAAGCGCCGTTTTCGATGGCGCGGGCGCGCAAAAGGCTCTCCCAATGCGCCTTGCCGGTCTCCCGGGTGAAGGCCGACGGCACGGTGAGGATTTCCGCCCCCGCCTGTGCAAGTCTCCGGTAGAGCCCCGGAAACCGCAGGTCGTAGCAGATGCTGAGCCCGATCCTCGCTATCGGCGTTTCGGCCATGACCGCGCGCGCGCCGGGACGAAACGCCGCACTTTCGCGGTAGCGTTCGGTTTGCGACAGGTCCACGTCGAACATGTGGATCTTGTCGTAGCGCGCCGCAATCCGTCCTTCGGGCGAGACGAGGAACGACCGGTTGGCAAATCTTCCGTCCGGATCGTCCGTCCTCAGGGCCAGCGACCCGATCAGCAGCCAGAGCCCCTGCCGACCAGCTTCGTCACAAAGCGCCGCCAGGGTCGGGTCGCTGTTTTCGGGATGCACCATCGCGGCGAGGTGGGCACGCTCGGCGGTGACGATGTTGGTGACCTCGGGGGTCAACACGAGATTTGCGCCCGCCGCGGCGGCATCGCGCAGAAAGCCCCGGGTGATGGCCAGATTGGCCTCCGGATCGGGTCCGGAAGAAAGCTGGATCAACCCCGCGCGCATTCAGCCTTTCAGCATCTGATCGAGCCGCCCCCGTGCTTCGAGATCGTCGATATCGTCGAACCCGCCCACATGGGTGTCGCCGATCCAGATCTGCGGCACGGTTGACCGACCGTTCGTCTTCTGGATCATTTCACGCCGGAGCTCCGGGTTGCCGGAGATGTCGATCTCGGTGAAGTCGACGCCTTTGTGCGCGAGCAGCCGTTTGGCGGCGTGGCAATAGCCACAGAATGGTTTGGTATAGATGGTCACCGCTTGCATGGTTCGTCCTTGTCAAGTCGCGGCAACCCGCGCCGGTTCGGGGAGAACTTAAGCGTCCTTGACCGCGCGTGCCAGTACCAGAACGAAGACCTCGCGCGCACCGGCTGAAAGACAGGCTTCGGTCGACGCGGCAAGCGTCGCGCCCGAGGTAAAAACGTCATCGACCAGCAGAATGCGCCGATCTTTCAGGGCGGACCCCCGTTTGGGATGCGGCGCGATCTTGCCTGAGAGGTTTTGGAACCGCTCCTCGCGCGTCTTGCGTTCCTGCTGCGCGGTTCGGGTCGGGCGCACCAACGCGGTGGGCGCCACGTCGAGCCCAGCCTCCTTGGCAAGACCCCGGGCAAGCTCAGAGGCCTGATTGTAGCGCCGGCGGAAAACCCGCGTCCAATGCGCGGGCACGGGCACAACGAGCAGATCGCGCGTCAGGAAGGGGCGCGCCGCGCGGGCCATCCAGGCTGCCGCGGGTAGCACCAGATCGAGCCGGTCGTAATACTTGATCCCGAGCACGAAACGCCGCCCCTGGTCGGCGTAGATCAGAGCCGCCCGGCCGCGTGCCCAGGGCCGCGCGATTGTCATGCAATCGTCGCAGAGATCCGCCGTGCCGTCGGTATCGCCGGGCAGCGGACAGCCGCATTTGTCGCAGACATGGCCGGTGATAAACGGGGTCTCGGCCCAGCATTTGCCGCAGAGCCCGTGGGTGTCTTCCACCGGTTCGCCGCAACCGACGCATTGCGCGGGGTAAAGCACCTCCAGAGCCGATTGCATTTCGTCCGCCTCCATCTTACCTCGGCCGCATGACCGATCTCGTCGACCGCACCCGCCTGACCCGGATCCGTGCCCGGGCCCGTGACGATGGCATGTTCCTGCAACATGCCGCGGCCGACGAGGTGAAGGATCGGCTGGAAATGGTTAACAGACGGTTTACGAAGGTCGCCGTCGTGACCGGATTCCCGGATCTGTGGCAGGGATACTTCCCCGACGCGACAATCGTCGCCGATGATCCCCTTCTCGCGCTTGAACCCGGCGCGTTTGATCTGGTGATTCACGGGCTGGGCTTGCATTGGGCCAACGACCCCGTGACCCAGCTGTTTCAATGCGGCCGGGCGCTGAGGCCCGACGGGCTGTTTCTCGGGGTGACCTTCGGTGGCCAGACCCTCGCCGAGCTGCGCGCTGTGCTCGCCGAGACCGAAACCGAGATGACCGGCGGCCTCAGCCCCCGGGTTCTGCCGATGGCCGAGATCCGCGACCTCGGTTCGATGCTGCAAATGGCCGGTCTCGCGCTTCCGGTGGCAGACAGCGCGCTGCGCAAGGTGAGCTACGGCGATCCCTTCTCTCTGATGCGCGATCTCAGGGCGATGGGCGAGGGTAACGCGCTCCTTCAGCGCGCCGGGCCCACCCCGCGCGAGCTGTTCACCCGGGCCGCCCGGAAATACGCCGAGGCGTTCGGGGAAAACGGGCGCATTCCGGCCACGTTCGAGATGGTTTTCCTCACCGGCTGGGCGCCGCACGAAAGCCAGCAGAAGCCGCTCAAACGCGGCTCCGCGACCGCCCGGCTCGCCGACGTGCTGGGCCAGGGCAAACTGGGTCAGGACAAACAGGGCCAGGGCAAACAGGGCCAGGGCAAATCCGATTTGCCCGATTGACCGTATCCGAGAGCAGGTTATCACGATGCGACCGGACGAGGAGAGCCAGCCGATGCGCGACACGACACATATGCCCGCCGACCACCCGAAGTTGCCGTCCGCGAAAGTCGGCGTGCTGATCGCCAATCTCGGGACACCGGATGGGACGGACTATTGGTCGATGCGGCGCTACTTGAACGAGTTTCTCTCCGACAAGCGGGTGATCGATTACCCCGCGTGGAAGTGGCAGCCGATCCTGCAGGGGCCGATCCTCACCATCCGTCCGTTCAAGTCTGGGGCCAATTACCGCAAGGTCTGGAACACCGAGGCCGACGAAGGCCCGCTGATGACGATCACCCGCGCGCAGGCCGACGCGTTGCGCGCCCGGCTCGAAGCGCGGTTCGGGGATGGGGTGATGGTCGATTTCGCGATGCGCTACGGCAATCCGTCGACCAAGGCGAAGCTCGACGAGATGGTCAAGGCGGGCTGCGACCGGATCGTGTTCTTTCCGCTCTACCCGCAATACTCCAGCCCGACGACAGCGACGGCGAACGACCAGGTCTTCCGTGCGCTCATGGAGCAGGCATGGCAGCCGTCGGTGCGCACGGTGCCGGCCTATTTCGACCGGGCGAGCTATATCGAGGCGCTCGCGCAATCGGTCGAACGGGTCTATCCGACAGAAGCCGACGCGCCCGACAAGCTCGTTTGTTCCTATCACGGGATGCCGCAGCGCTACCTGACCCAGGGCGACCCCTATCATTGCCAATGCCAGAAGACGACGCGGCTGCTGCGCGACCGGTTGGGCTGGGACGAGGCCCGCGTGGTGACGACCTTTCAGTCGGTGTTCGGTCCAGAGGAATGGCTGAAGCCCTACACGGTCGACGAGGTGGCGCGGCTTGCGGAAGCGGGCAACAAGACCATCGCGGTGATCGCCCCCGCCTTCTCGGCGGATTGCCTCGAGACCCTCGAAGAGATCAACGAGGAGATCCGCGAAAGCTTCGAGGAGGCCGGCGGCGAAAGCTTCACCTACGTCCCCTGCCTCAACGACGACGAGAGCCACATCGACATGATGGTCGACGTCATCGGCGAAAACCTGGCGGGCTGGATAGGCTGAGAGGCGGTTCATCAACTTCGACCGGGCAACAATCGCGCGAAAATCTGAGGCACAATCCAGAAATCAGGCCGTGCAACGCGTATCACGTCGTGTCACGCAGGGCCGGTGCCCGAATGGACCGGCTCAGGGGCCGCGCTGCCGACAGAAAACGTCTCTAACGTTGCACCTTTTTCAGATTTTTCCGTCCCTGTCGCGACGCTCGCTGCGCGTGTGTTCGATGTAACCGAGCCGTCGAGTTCTTTTCGAACGCGATATACTCCGCAGAAGGATCGTGTATCGTTTCTGATTCAGATGTTAATCTGCCATAATTGTGTCACATTGCGCTCCGTGCCCAAAGCTGCAACCGGCAAATCCGGCGAGGCCGAAACCGAGACACCCTCCGACACCGGGCCGATCTCCAACCTGCCCTCAAGCATTGTCTTTCCCGGGCCTGCCGCCATATAGGGGCGGAAGCATTGGAGGCGTCATGAGCAAACAGGATTTCCCCGGCTGGCACGGCACCACGATCATCGGGGTGAAAAAAGGGGACGAGGTTGTCATCGCGGGCGATGGCCAGGTGAGCCTGGGCCAGACCGTCATCAAAGGTACCGCGCGCAAGGTGCGCCGCCTGAGCCCCGGCGGATACGACATCGTCGCCGGGTTCGCCGGTTCCACCGCCGACGCCTTCACCCTGCTCGAACGGCTCGAGGCCAAGCTCGAACAAACCCCGGGGCAACTCGCGCGTGCCTGCGTCGAACTCGCCAAGGACTGGCGCACCGACAAATACCTCCAGAAGCTCGAAGCGATGCTGATCGTGACCGACGGCGACGGGTTGTTCGTGGTCACCGGCGCGGGCGACGTGCTGGAACCGGAGCACGACGTCACCGCCATCGGCTCGGGCGGCAATTACGCGCTCGCCGCTGCAAGGTCGATCATGGGCAGCGACAAATCCGCCGAAGACATCGCGCGCACCGCGATGGCGATCGCCGCCGACATCTGCGTGTACACCAACGGCAATCTCACCGTGGAGACCATCCGTAAATGACTGATCTGACGCCCCGCGAAATCGTCTCGGAACTCGACCGTTTCATCATCGGCCAGAAAGACGCCAAGCGCGCCGTCGCCGTGGCGCTGCGCAACCGCTGGCGGCGCAAGCAGCTCTCGCCGGAGCTGCGCGAAGAGGTCTATCCGAAAAACATCCTGATGATCGGGCCGACCGGTGTTGGCAAGACCGAGATCAGCCGCCGGCTTGCGAAACTCGCCCGTGCGCCCTTCATCAAAGTCGAGGCGACGAAATTTACCGAGGTGGGCTACGTCGGGCGCGACGTCGAGCAGATCGTGCGCGATCTCGTCGATGCCGCGATCATCCAGACCCGCGCCGACATGCGTGAGGAGGTGAAAGCCAATGCCGAGGCCAATGCCGAGGCCCGGGTGATCGAGGCGATCGCCGGGAAGGACGCGCGCGAGCAGACCCGCGAGATGTTTCGCAAGAAGCTGCGCGACGGTGACCTCGACGACCGCGAGATCACGATCGATGTTCAGGACAGCGGGCAAGGCGGGATGCCAATGCTTGAAATCCCCGGCCAGCCCGGGATGGGTATGGGCGGCATGAACATCGGCGATATTTTCGGCAAAGCCTTTGGCGGGCGCAGCGTACGGCGCACGATGACAGTGGCCGAAAGCTACGAGGTGCTCGTCGCCGAAGAAGCCGACAAGCTGCTCGACGACGAAACCGTGAACCGTACCGCGCTCGAAGCGGTCGAGCAGAACGGCATCGTCTTCCTCGACGAGATCGACAAGGTCTGTGCCCGGGCCGATGTGCGCGGCGGCGATGTCAGCCGCGAAGGCGTGCAACGCGATCTTCTGCCGCTGATCGAGGGCACCACGGTCAGCACCAAGCAAGGGCCGGTGAAGACCGACCACATCCTGTTCATCGCCTCGGGCGCGTTTCACATCGCGAAGCCCTCCGATCTGCTGCCCGAGCTTCAGGGCCGGCTGCCGATCCGGGTCGAGCTGCGCGCGCTCACCGAGGCGGATTTCGTGCGTATCCTGACCGAGACCGACAACGCGCTCACGTTGCAATACGCCGCACTTATGCAGACCGAGGAGGTCGAGGTGACGTTCACCGAGGACGGGATCGCGGCAATGGCGCGGATCGCGGCGGAGGTGAACCAGAGCGTCGAGAACATCGGCGCGCGGCGGCTCTACACGGTGATCGAGCGGGTGTTCGAAGAGCTCGGTTTCACAGCACCCGATCATCCGGGCGAGAAGATCACCGTCGACGCGGCTTATGTGGAGGCCAATCTCGGGGAGCTGGCGCATGGGGCAGATGTGAGCCGGTACATGTTGTGATGCAGGGGAGCATGGCGCGATGAAGCGCTTCTTTGACATCACGCGCTACCCGGGTCTGTTCATCTTCGTGCTGGCCGGGGTGTCCCTCGCCGTCGTTGCCTACGCGACCTACAACCTGCTCAACCTGAGCATGGCCAACCTGGCGTTCCTGCGCAAACATGGGCTGGTGGCGCTCACCTCGGGCGGGTTGGTGCAATTTGTACAGATCGTGCTGAGCGGAATCGTCGCACTCGCGTTTTTTCTTCTCTACAAGATCTGCGAATCCGAGTTGATCCTCCGCTACCGGCGATGGATCGGCCGCTGATCTTCTCTTTTCATTCCGGAGAATTCAGGGTTGAGAGGGGCCATGCGCATTGGTTCCTTTCTCCGCGACAACGCGACCTGGCTCGCCGCCGGATTTCTGCTGACGTTCACGTCGAGCTTCGGCCAGACGTTTTTCATCTCGCTGTTCGCGGGCGAGCTGCGCGCGACCTTCGGGCTCAGCAACGGGCAATGGGGCGGGATTTACACCCTGGCCACCACCGCTTCGGCGCTGGTCATGGTCTGGACCGGGGTGCTGACCGACCGGTACCGGGTGCGCGCGCTTGGACGATATTCGCTGATCGGCCTGGCACTCGCCTGCGTCGCCATGGCGGCCGTGCCCTCCGTCTTTGCCCTCGGGTTCGTCATCTTCGCGCTCCGGTTCACCGGCCAGGGCATGACTTCGCACATCGCGGTGGTCGCCATGGCGCGCTGGTTTTCGGCGACGCGCGGCAAGGCCCTGGCGATCGCACGGCTGGGCTACACCACCGGCGAGGCATTTCTGCCGTTGATCTTCGTGGCGCTGCTCGGGGTCTTCTCCTGGCGCCTGCTCTGGCTCTTCGCTGGCTTCGCCGCGCTCATCGCCATCCCCGCGCTGCTCGCGCTCTTGCGGCGGGAACGGGTGCCGTCGGAGATGTCCGACGCCAATGCAAGCTCCGGCCTGGGTGGGCGGCACTGGACCCGCGGCGAAGTCCTGCGCCACCGATTGTTCTGGTGCGCCGTGCCGCTGCTGGTCGGACCGGCCGCTTTCGGCACTGCGCTGTTCTTCCACCAGGTGCATATGGTGGAGGTGAAAGGCTGGGCACTGATTGACTATGTGGCTCTGTTCCCGCTGTTTTCCGGCGTCAGCTTCGTGTTCATGCTGGCCAGCGGCTTGGCCGTCGACCGGTTCGGAACCGCCCGGCTGATCCCCTGGATTCTGCTGCCGTATGTCGCTGGGTTCTTGTTGCTCGCGCAGGCCGAGAGCCTGGCCGCCGCCGCTGTCGCATTGACGCTGCTCGGTGTGACAACCGGGAGCATGGGTACGGTTCCGGCCGCCTTCTGGGCCGAGTTCTACGGCACGCGGCACATCGGCGCGATCAAGGCGATGGCGGCGGCGTTGATGGTCTTTGGAACGGCGATCGGGCCGGGTCTCACCGGTGCGCTGATCGACTTCGGGTTCGATTTTCCGAGCCAGATGATCGCCATCGGCGTCTATTTCATCTTCGCCGCCGCATGTGTCGGGTTCGGCGTCCGCTCGGTGCGCGGCGAGATCTCGGCGATTTGATGCGTAGTGTCGCCCGGCACGCGAGATTTTTCTGGCGCGAGAAATCTTTCGGGCGTAGCGATTGCTGAAAAATCGGGCAGCAGAATCATGAACCGTCGCGGCTTTCTCACTATGACCTCTTCGCTCGCGCTCTCGGCCTGTGCCGGTGGCGCGCGCACCGTCTCGCTTTCGGACGTGAACCGCGCCGGCGGCAGCATCGTGCCAATCCTCGTCGTCTCCTCGCGCAACGTGAACAGCGACGGGTCGCTCGGGTCCAAACGGGGCGAATCCCTGGCCTTTGGGCGGTATGACGTGTCGGTCCCGCCCAACCGCAAGGCGGGCAATGTGAGGTTCGGCACGTTCCGCGCCAATGCCCGCAAGCATTTCGCCACGGTCAGCAATGAGCTGTTTCCGTCGGAGGCCACCTTCCGCAGCCAGCTCAAGGCCCAGTTCCTCAGCCGGCGCGCGGGCAGGCGCAACGCGGTCGTTTTCGTGCATGGCTACAACACCGGGTACGAAGACGGGCTGTTCCGGTTTGCGCAGTTCTACTCCGACATCGGGCTCAACGATGTGCCGGTGCATTATTCCTGGCCCAGCGCCGAGAAACTGCTGCGCTACGGCTACGACCGCGATTCGATGCTCTTTGCCCGCGACGGGTTCGAGACCACGATCCGCAGCGTGCTCGCCGCCGGGGCGGAGCGGATCGTGATCGTCGGCCATTCGATGGGCACGATGCTGATCATGGAGACGCTGCGCGAGCTCGCCATTGCCGGCGATGCCGCGACGCGGGCCCGAATCGGCGGGGTGATCCTGGTTTCGCCCGATATCGACGTCGACGTGTTCCGCTCGCAAGCGCGGCGCATCGGGACCCTGCCGCAACCATTCGTGGTTTTCTCGTCAAAGCGCGACCGCGTGCTCAAGTTCGCGGCCAACGAGATCTACGGCAACACCCGTGTCGGTGCGCTCCAGCTCGACGGCGAGCTGTCGGATCTCGACGTCAACGTGGTCGACGTGACCGACTATTCCCGCGGGGTACTTGGCCACGACACGGCGATCACCTCGCCCGCCTTCCTCAAGATCATCGGCAACATGCGGGCGTTCTCTGAAAGCTTCGGCGCGGGGGCAAGCAGACTCAGCGACGATCTGCCGAGCTCGTTCATGGCGGTGCAGGATGCCGATCACTTCGATGTCGGCGCGTTCTAGGTTGATCCAGATTCGCCCGTTTGAGCAAAACCCTGGGACCAGACTGTTTCAGTCCGATCGGTTTTTGCTCTAGCCGCGCACCCTGCGAAGATAGACGTAGTAGGCGCCGGCGCCGCCGTGTTTCACATGGGCTTCGGCGATCTGCAGCACATGCAGCCTCAGCGGCATCGAGTGCAACCAATGCGGAACCTGGTGGCGCAACACCCCGTGGCGTTCCGGAATCGGACCGGATTCGTGACTAACCCGGCCCTTTCCGGTGATCACCAGGACGAGACGGCGCTCATTGGCGGTAGCTTCGAGAATGAAACGGGTGAGCGCCGGTTGGGCCTGGGCCAGGGTCATCCCGTGCAGGTCGATCCGCGCTTCGGGGCTGAGCCTGCCCTTCTTCAACTGCCCGAAGCGTTTGTGATCCATCCGCACCGGGTGCTGCTTCACATGGTCGTCGATCGACGGCGCGAAGTCATGCTTGGCGGCGCGGGGCGGGGCGGTTTCGCCCAGGCGGAAGCCCTTCAGCGGCGGTCGTGCGGGGCCCTGTTTGATAGGTGCGGGGGCTTTCGGCGCCGGCTCAGAGCGGTCGCGGTGCATCGGTTCGGCGTGCCGGACAACCTTGTTCCAGAGCTCCAACTCGTCGGGGCGGATATGCCGGGGCTTGCGGGGCGCCACGCTCAACCCTCCGGGTCGAGCGCATAGGCGCGTTGGATCGGCAAGAGCACGACCATGCGCCCGGGATCGCTGATCCGGCCGGCACGGCGCCCGGCGTCGTCCCCGGTGCCGATGAAAATATCGGCGCGCTGTGCGCCCTTGATCCGCGAGCCGGTGTCCTGCGCGACCATCAATCGGTTGAACGGGAGGCTTCCCCGCTTTTCGAGCCAGACCGGCGCGCCAAGCGGCGTGAATTCCGGATCGACCGCCAAGGTCCGCTGCGCGGTGATCGACCGGTTCATCGCACCGCGCGGTCCCCGGTGCGCGGGCAGGTCGTCAAGCTCGCGAAAAAACACATAGGAGCTGTTGTGTTGCAGGAGCCCGCGCCCGGCCGCGGGATTGCGCCGCACCCAGCTCCCGATCACCGCCTCGGACACCTGGTGCTTGTCATAGATGCCACGGCGGACAAGCTCGCCGCCGAGCGAGCGGTAGGGCTGGCCGTTGGAGCCGGCATAGCCCAGCCGGATCGTGGTGCCGTCCATGAGCCTGATCCGCCCCGATCCCTGGATCTGCATGAATTGCAGGGCGACCGGATCGTCGACCCAGGCGATCTCGAGGTCTCGATCCGCGAGCACGCCGGTGGTCTCGATCTCCCGGCGGGTCAACCAGGTGCCGCTTTCGGCGGCTTCCGGCGGCAACCGGTACACGGGGTAGTCGAACCGGGGGGTGCGAAATTGCGCGCCCCAGAGTTGCGGTTCGTAATAGGCGGTAAAGAACCCGTCTATCCCGTCCTCGATCAGCACCGGGCGGAAGAACAGCTCGAAGAACGTGCGCGCAGGTCCACCGTAGGCCGTCGCGAAGGTGCAGATCGGGCGCCACTGGCCGTCGTCGAGATGGGTACAGGTCTCCCGAAACACCTCGAACGCGGCCGCATGGTCGTCTTCGGCCCAGCCGGCAAGGTCGGCGAAGGACAGGATCGTGATGCCGGCCTCGGCGAGCCCGGCGCGGGCTTGCCCGGTGGTCGCCCCGGTGGTCACCAGGAATGCGGCTACGGCAAGGCCGAGAAGCCGCCGCATGGGTTACTCACCCGTGGCGACGAGTTGCCAGTTCGGATTGTCCGAACCCATGACGCGGGCGAAGGTCCAGACATCTTTCTGGCGTTTCACCTCGTTCGGGTTGCCTTCGACGATATCGCCCGCCTTGTCGCGCACAACCGAGGTCAGCTCGCCGACATAGCGCACGGTGACCTCGCCCTCGCGGGTCGTGGTATCAAAATTCGCACCGACCAGTTTCAGCTCACGCAGACCGACGAACTGGCTGTCGATCGTGAGGCCCTTCTGCTCGCGTGCTTCGACCACGGCGGCGAAGGTTTCGTAGACATCATCCGACAGGAAGGGACGGATGCTGGCGAGGTCGCCCTTCTCGAAGGCCATCAGGATCATCTCGTAGGCGCCGCGCGCGCCACCGAGGAATTCGCCCACCGAAAACGACGGTTCCGCCTGTTTCATTCCTGTCAACGCAGCCGCCGCTCGGCTGTCATCATCGACATGGTCGGTGATATCGGGATCGGGGCCGCCATCGATCACTTCGAAGCGATCGCGGCGCGCATCCCGCTCATCGCCCTTGCGAGTTACCACGGGCTTCTCGAATCCCTCGCGGGTTCCCAGCACATCGCGCAGACGCAGAAGCAGGAAGATTGCGATAGCCGCAAGTATCAGGAGTTGAATCACGGGTGACGATGACATGCAGACCTCATTTTCCGGCGCGATTTGAAAACCCGCGCTGACGGCACATATGTAGGCAAGCGCTGGCGACAAGTCCACAAGGCCCGCGCCGCACCAACGAGGATGTCATGCCGCTGCTATTGCTCTTCATTGCGATTCCGATGATCGAGATCGCCCTGTTCATCCAGATCGGCGGTGTGATCGGCCTTGGCTGGACCCTCGCGATCGTGTTGGCGACCGCGATCATCGGCTCCTGGCTGGTGCGTCAGCAGGGGTCGCTCGCGCTCAGACAGTTGCAGCAATCGTTCCAGGCGCTGAACGATCCGACCGAGCCGCTGGCGCATGGGGCGATGATCCTGTTTTCCGGCGCGCTCCTGCTGACCCCGGGGTTCTTCACCGACGCGGTTGGTTTTGCGCTTCTGATCCCGCCGGTCCGGCACTGGGTGTTTCGCAAACTGCGTGAACGGGTGCGGGTGCAGAGCTTCACCATGGGCGGCCAGACCGAGGATCCGTTCAACGGGCCGCCGCGGAAGACCGACGGCGACGTCATTGATGGCGAATTCACCGAAGTGACCGGTTCGAAACGCCCAACCCATTCCTCCACGCGCGGCCCGTCAGGCTGGACCAAGCAATGAGGTGCGCCAAGTCAATTGAGGCTTTCGGTCGGACCTGCTAAGCACCCCCTCGAACGTGCCTATTTGCAGGGAGATATTCATGGCCGACGAAGCCACCACGCCGCAGAAACCGCAAGACCAAGCCGCAGCCCAAGCCCCACAACCCAAGATGCAGATCCTTGGTCAGTTCATCCGCGACATGTCGTTCGAGAACATCCTGTCGCAAAAGGGTGCCAAGGGTGAGGTGAAGCCGGAACTGAAAGTCGAAGTCGCGCTCGACGCCAAGAAGCGCACAGTCGACAACCAGTTCGAGGTGATCACCAAGTTCAAGGTGAACTCGGCCAATCAAGGCGGCGGCGAGCCGCTGTTTCTGCTCGAGCTCGACTATGCCGGGATCTTCCTGATCGAAAACGTGCCCGAAGAGCACCTCGCGCAATTCCTGCTGATCGAATGCCCGCGGATGCTGTTTCCCTTCGTGCGCCGCATCGTCTCCGACGTGACGCGCGATGGCGGCTTCCCGCCGGTCAACCTCGACAGTGTCGATTTCGTCGCGCTCTACCGCCAGGAAATCGCGCGCCGCGCGGCAGCCGGCCAGTCGGCGGCGCCTACTCCGGCGAACTGACCCCGAACTTCTTCCAAAGCGCGCCGTCGCCCATCCCGTCCACGAAGGCGGTATGGGCGGCGGCTTCTTCTTTGGTGAGACGCGCCGCGAGCGGGGCGGGGCGCGGCCCCGGCCGCCAGTCTCCACCATCTGGCTGGTCGGACTTCTGGCTGCCCTGCGACGCCGCCGACAGGACCAGCCCCGGCTGACGTCCGCCGATCAATTCGAGATAGACCTCGGCGAGGATCTCGCTGTCGAGCAGCGCGCCGTGCAGTGTGCGGTGCGCGTTGTCGATCCCGAACCGGCGGCAGAGCGCGTCAAGCGAGGCCGGCGAGCCCGGATATTTCTTTCGCGCGATACCCAGCGTGTCGATGGCGCGCTCCATCGGGATCTGCGGCAGGTTGATCCAGCCGAGCTCGGCATTCAGGAACGGCACATCGAACTTGGCGTTGTGGATCACCAACCTGGCATCGCCGATGAAGTCCAGAAACGCCTGGCCGATCTCGCGAAACAGCGGCTTGTCCTTCAGGATCACCTCGCCGCCTTCGGGCGGGCGCGGGGGGATCAGAAGATCGGGCCCGAGCCCATGCACCTCGAACGCGCCTTGCGGCATGTCGCGTTCGGGGTTGATGTACTGATGATAGGTGTTGCCGGTGGGCATGTGGTTCATGAGCTCCACCGCGCCGATCTCGACCATGCGGTCGCCGGTCTTCGGGTCGAACCCGGTGGTTTCGGTGTCGAGGACGATCTCACGCATCGGCCAACCCCTCCCTGACGGCATCGATCACCCTGTGGACCTGCGCGCGCGCGGCGTCGATCTCGACGGTTTCGATCACGAAATCCGCCCGCGCGCGTTTGTCGGCATCGGGCATCTGTTTGCTCAGAATAGTCTCGAACGTTGCAATATCCATCCGGTCACGCTCCAAAACCCGTTCGCGTTGCATCTCTTTCGGCGCCGTAACCACGACGACGATATCGACCTCGTTTACCGCGCCGATCTCGAACAGAAGCGGGATATCGAGCACGATGATATCGGCCTTGGTGTATTGAATGAACGCCGCGCGGTCGGCCGCGACGAGCGGATGCACGATCGCCTCGATCCTGGCAAGCGCGCCGGGATCGGTCTTGATCCAGGCCTTGAGCGCGTCCCGGTCGACCGCGCCGTTCCTGACCGCTTCCGGCCTGAGCGCCCGGATCGGCTCAACCGCAAGCCCGCCCGGCGCATAGAGCCTGTGAACGGCCGCGTCGGCATCCCAGACCGCCACGCCCGCCTCCGCGAACATCGCTGCGGTGGTCGACTTTCCCATGCCGATCGACCCGGTCAGCCCGATGACGGTCGGCCGGCTCATTCGGTATAGGCCGCGACAACGGCCGCGCGGGCGGCGGCATCGACCACGGGGCGCTCGCCGTACCAGCGTTCGAACACCGGGGCCGCCTGGTAGAGTGCCATGCCGATCCCGTCGACGGGATAGCATCCGGCGTCGATCGCCACCCGGAGCAGGCGGGTGATGCTCGGTGAAATCGCGAGGTCCGACACCACGCAGCCCGGTCTGAGCGCGTCTAGCGGCACACGAAACTCCTGCCGCCCGGGCGATCCGAGCGGGGTCGCGTTGACCAGAGTGGTGGCCCCTTCGAGCGCGTTGCCGGCTTTCACCCAGTCGTACACCTCGATACGGCCGCCAAATTCCCGGCGCAGGGCCTCGGCCCGGGGCTTCGTCCGGTTGGCGATCCGAATCTCGTCGACCCCAACTTCCAGCATCGCCGTCACCGCCTCGCGCGCCGCGCGCCCGGCGCCGATGATCGCGGCGGGACCCGCCTTCGGGTTCCATCCCGGCGCGTTCTGGCGAATGTTTTCGATGAACCCGTAGCCCTCGGTGTTGTCGGCATGGATCTTGCCGTCGCGCCGGAAGATGAGCGTGTTGGCCCCGGACATCAGCGCGGCCCGGTCGGTGACGATATCGGCATATTCCAGCACAAGCTGCTGGTAGGGCCGGGTGATGTTGAGCCCGATGAACCCAGCCTTTGGCAGCACCTGGACGACTTCGCCGAGATCTTCGAGCGCAACGGTGAGCGGCACGAACCGTCCCGGCAGGCCGGTCGCCTCAAGCCAGTGGTCGTAGATCCGCGTCATCTCGCTCGGTTTGTCGGCGGTCTGCAACACGCCCGCGAGCGGTATCGGTGTGCTGGTCATATGGCGAGCTCTCCCCTGTCGATCAGGTACGACAAGAGTTCGGTCAAAGGCAAACCCAGAACCGTGAAGTAGTCGCCGTCAATGCGCGAAAACAGGCGCACGCCTTCTTCTTCGAGCTTGTAGCCGCCAACGGAGTGGCGAATGCTCTCCCAATTGCGCGCGACATAGTCGTCGATATAGGCTTCCGACAGCTCCCGCATCGTCAGCCGGACCACACCGACATGGCGCCAGATCGGCTGACCGGCAGAACAGATGACCGCGGCCGATAGCAGCTTGTGGGTGTGCTGCGACAGCTCGCGCAACTGGACGCGCGCCGCATCGGGGGTTTCGGGTTTCGACACCAGCTTGCCCCTGACCTCGGCCACCTGATCGCACCCGAGCACGAAGGCTTCGGGGTGTTTCGCAGAGACACGGCGCGCTTTATGCTCGGCGAGCGCATCGGCGATGTCGCGCGGCTTCGCCCCCTCGTCGAGCATCGCCGCCTTGATGGCGTCTTCGTCGACCCGCGCCGGGATCGTCTCCACGCTCAGGCCGGCGTTGCGGAGCAGGGTTGCGCGGATCTCTGATCCGGAGGCCAGGACGAAGGCGTGGGGCATGTGGACGGGCCTGTGGGTAATCCGGGTTTGTTCCGGCGTGCGGTTCGGGTGAATCTTGGCGCGTTCGCGGGCCGGTGGAAAGACCTCTGTCTCATCCCGCGGTCCACGGATGATTGTACACATGTGGGCACCAATCGAGCAGTTTTCCCGGACTTGTTCCGATCAACCGATTCTCAAACAAGCTATCCACAGAGACATAATTCAATTTTTCATTTTAAAACAATATCTTGGAGACTATCAAATGGAGTTATGCCCGGGTTATCCCAGGCTTTCCGATCTGTGGACCCTTGCGTGGACGCCCAAGTAATCCAGACCACCCACAGCCCCTAAGACAACAACATCTTTTTCTTTCTTCTTTCTTTTAATAAGGGAGAGATGGGCAGGATTGGAACAAGGGGCTCAGAAATGTTCGATTGGCTGGCTGACATCTATCTCTGGTCCAAGGCGCTCCACGTGATCGCGGTCATCACCTGGATGGCCGGGCTTTTCTACTTGCCGAGACTTTTTGTCTACCACGCAGAACGGGTCGAGCTTGGATCCGAGACCGACGAGATGTTCAAGACGATGGAACAGATGTTGCTCAAGGCGATCATGAACCCGTCGATGATCGTCGCGTGGGTCTTCGGTCTGGCGCTGGTGTTTACCCCGGGCATCATCGACTGGAGCCTGGTCTGGCCCTGGGCGAAGGGGATTTCGGTGATCCTGATGACCTGGTTTCACATGTGGCTTGCGGCACGGCGCAAGGATTTCGCGGCGGGAACCAACACGCTGCCGGGCAAACGCTACCGGATGATGAACGAGTTTCCGACCCTCTTGATGCTGGTGATCGTCTTCGCGGTAATCGTGAAATTCTGAGCCCGGATTGACTCGAAGCGGCCCGGGGCCTATATGCCACGCCAAGCGTGCCGTCCGGCGCGACGTATTTCCCTTTACATGAGAGACCGCGCTTTGGGCGCCGTCCACGGATATCCTGATGATCGATCGCTTGAACCTGTCCGAGCTCAAGGCCCAATCGCCGAAGGACCTGCTTTCCCTCGCCGAAGAGCTTGAGATCGAAAATGCCTCGACCATGCGCAAGGGCGAGATGATGTTCTCGATCCTGAAGGAGCGCGCGGAAGACGGTTGGGAGATCGGCGGCGAAGGCGTGCTGGAAGTCGTCCAGGACGGGTTCGGGTTCCTGCGAAGCCCGGAAGCCAACTACCTGCCCGGTCCCGACGATATCTACATGTCGCCTGACATGATCCGAAAGCACTCGCTGCGGACCGGGGATACGGTCGAGGGTGTGATTTCGGCGCCGGGCGAGAACGAGAACTATTTCGCGATCACCAATGTCGAGAAGATCAACTTCTCGGATCCTGCCACGGCGCGTCACAAGGTCGCCTTTGAAAACCTGACGCCTTTGCACCCGGATGAGCGGCTGAAAATGGAGATCGAGGATCCGACGATCAAGGATCGCTCGGCCCGGATCATCGACCTCGTTGCGCCGGTGGGCAAAGGGCAACGTTCGCTCATCGTGGCGCCGCCGCGCACGGGTAAGACGGTCCTGTTGCAAAACATCGCGCAGTCGGTCGCGGTCAATCATCCCGAGTGCTACCTGATCGTGCTCTTGATCGACGAACGCCCCGAGGAAGTCACCGACATGAAGCGCTCGGTGAAGGGCGAAGTCGTCGCGTCGACCTTTGACGAACCGGCGACCCGGCACGTCGCTGTGGCCGAGATGGTCATCGAGAAGGCCAAGCGTCTCGTCGAGCACAAGCGCGACGTGGTGATCCTGCTCGATTCGATCACCCGTTTGGGCCGCGCGTTCAACACCGTGGTGCCGTCTTCGGGCAAAGTCCTGACCGGCGGTGTGGATGCCAACGCGCTGCAGCGGCCCAAGCGCTTCTTCGGCGCCGCTCGGAACATCGAGGAAGGCGGATCGCTCACCATCATCGCCACCGCGCTGATTGATACCGGCAGCCGGATGGACGAGGTGATCTTCGAAGAATTCAAGGGCACCGGCAACTCGGAGATCGTGCTCGACCGCAAGGTCTCCGACAAGCGGATCTTCCCGGCGATGGACATTCTCAAGTCCGGCACCCGCAAAGAAGAGCTGCTGGTCGATCCGAAGGATCTGCAGAAGACCTACGTTCTGCGCCGGATCCTCAACCCGATGGGCACGACCGACGCCATCGAGTTCCTGATCTCCAAGCTCAAGCAAACCAAATCCAACGCCGAGTTCTTCGATTCGATGAACGCTTGAGGCGCTCGGGTCAAACCTGAGAGGCTTTGTGATGGACACGATTTTCGCCCTGGCCTCGGCCCGGGGCAAAGCGGGCGTGGCCGTTATCCGGATCTCCGGAACGCGGGCGTTCGAAGCCGGCGCGTCCCTGTGCGGGACGTTGCCCGAGATACGCGGTCTTCGCAAACTGACCGGACCGGATGATGTCGTGCTCGATGAAGCCCTCGTGCTCACCTTTTCGGCGGGGCACAGTTTCACCGGCGAGGATGTGGTCGAGTTCCAGGTCCACGGCTCCACCGCGGTGGTCAATGCGGTGCTTCGTGTGCTGGGGAATGTCGCGGGTCTGCGGGTGGCCGAGCCGGGCGAATTCACCCGGCGGGCGCTCGAAAACGGACGGTTGGACCTCGCGCAGGTCGAAGGCTTGGCCGATCTGATCGACGCTGAAACGGAAGCGCAGCGCCAGCAGGCCTTGCGGGTTCTGTCCGGCGCTTTGGGGGAAAAGGCGGAAAGCTGGCGGGCCGATCTGATCCGGGCGGCGGCGCTGATCGAAGCGACGATCGATTTTGTTGATGAGGAAGTCCCCGTCGATGTCGGTCCCGAGGTCCTGTCGCTGATCGGTGGCGTGTCGTCGGGCCTCGCGCGCGAGTGCGATGGCGTGCAGGTTGCCGAGCGGATCCGGGACGGGTTCGAGGTGGCAATCGTTGGGCCGCCGAACGCGGGCAAGTCCACGCTTCTCAACGCGCTCGCCGGGCGCGAAGCGGCGATCACCTCCGAGATCGCGGGCACGACCCGAGACGTGATCGAGGTTCGCATGGACCTCGACGGCCTGCCGGTCACGATGCTGGATACGGCAGGGTTGCGCGAAGCTGTCGATGCGGTCGAAGGCATCGGGATCGCACGTGCCCGCGAACGGGCGCTGGGTGCGGATCTGAGAATCTTCCTCACCGTCGAGGGTGATCAGGGCGCCGGGTTGGAACCGGGGGCCGAGGATATTGTGGTGGAAGGCAAGGCCGATCTCGGGCGTGCCGGGTTCGCGGTATCGGGAAAGACGGGCGCGGGGGTGGACGTTTTGGTGGCCCGTGTCGGTACCATTCTGTCGGCCCGCGCGGCGCATGCCGGCACGGCGATTCGTGAGCGTCACCGCGTCGGGATGTCGACGTCGCTGGAGGGTTTGGACCGCGCGCGAATCGCTGTATTGGCGGGGGGCGAACAGACCGAACTGGCCGCCGAGGAAATCCACCGCGCCATTCGGGCCCTTGATTCGATCGTCGGTCGGATCGATGTGGAGAACATACTCGACGAGATTTTTTCGAGTTTCTGTATCGGGAAGTAGCGGTCAGGAGGCATGTTTCACGTGAAACATTCGGCTGTCGATATCATTGTCGTCGGCGGCGGTCACGCCGGCACGGAGGCTGCGCTGGCCGCGGCTCGTATGGGTGCGCGCACGGTTCTGGTGTCGCTTCGTACGGCGGACCTCGGCGTGATGTCCTGCAACCCGGCCATCGGCGGGCTCGGCAAAGGACACCTGGTGCGCGAGATCGATGCGCTCGACGGGGCGATGGCGCGCGTCGCCGACCTGGCGGGCATCCAGTTTCGCCTGCTCAACCGCAGCAAAGGGCCGGCCGTGCAGGGCCCGCGCGCGCAGGCCGACCGGAAGCTGTATCGCGCGGCGATGGCACAGGAAGTGGCCGGGGCCGAAAACCTCACCCTCGTGGAAGGCGAAGTGACCGAGCTATTGATCCGGTCTGGCACGGTGGAGGGCGTCGCCCTCGCCGAGGGCAGCGAGATCAGGGCTCGCGCCGTCATCCTCACCGCCGGCACATTCCTGCGCGGCATCATCCATATCGGTGACCAGCAGAGCGCCGGTGGGCGGATGGGTGACAGGCCCTCGGTCCGGCTGGCGGAGCAGATCGCCGCGCTCGCGTTGCCGTTGGGCCGGTTGAAAACCGGGACACCACCGCGACTTGATGGCCGGACCATCGACTGGGATATCGTCGGCACGCAGCAGGGCGACGAAACGCCGGAGATGTTCTCGTTCCTGAGCACCGCACCAGTGGCGCGGCAGGTGGCCTGCGGCATCACCCAGACCAATGAACAGACGCATGAGATCATCAGGGCCAACCTGGATCGGTCGGCGATGTACGGCGGACAGATTGATGGGATCGGTCCACGCTATTGCCCGTCGATCGAAGACAAGGTCGTGCGATTCGCCGACAGGGATTCGCACCAGGTGTTCCTCGAACCGGAGGGGTTGGACGTCGATACGGTGTACCCGAACGGAATTTCGACCTCGCTGCCACGCGACGTCCAGGAGCGTTACGTGCGCTCGATTCGCGGCCTCGAATCGGTGCGGATCGAACAGCCGGGATACGCCATCGAGTACGACTACGTCGATCCGCGCGCCTTGCTGCAAACCCTGGAGCTGCGCGCGGTGCAGGGCGTGTATTTCGCGGGTCAGATCAACGGCACCACCGGGTATGAAGAGGCCGGCGCGCAGGGGCTTGTCGCGGGGATCAACGCGGCGCGTTGGGTGGCGGGGCTGGAACCGGTCATCTTCTCCCGCACCGAGTCCTACATCGGCGTCATGATCGACGATCTCGTCACCCGCGGTGTGACGGAGCCCTACCGGATGTTCACCTCTCGTGCGGAGTTTCGGCTCGCGTTGAGGGCAGACAATGCCGATCAGCGCCTCACTCCGCTCGGCCTCGAGATCGGCCTGGTGTCGCAAGAGCGTCAACGGGTGTTCGGCGACAAGATGGACGCCTTGAAAGAGGCCAAGGCGCAGCTGGATGGTTTGTCCTTCACGCCTCGGCAGGCACGCGCCTGCGGAGTTGAAGTGAGTGAGGACGGGACGCGGCGGACCGGGTTCGAGCTTCTGTCGATCCCCGGTGTCACCTTCGATCAGGTGGCTTCAGCGTCAGAAGATCTCGCGAAAACCGGCCCTTCGATCAGGACCCAGGTCTCCCGGGACGCGCTTTATGCGCAATACATCGAACGCCAGAAGCGGGAAGTCGCGGCGTTGAAACGCGATGAAGCGGAAACGATCCCGCCGGATTTTGACTACGCAGGCTTGGACGGTCTGACCCACGAGCTATCGGGCAAACTGGCACGGATTCGGCCTGAAAACCTGGCGCAGGCGGGGCGGATCGAGGGAATGACGCCAGCGGCGTTGACCCTGATCCTGGCGAAACTGCGCCAACGCGCCCGGGCGGCGTCTGCATGACCCAGGACGTGATGCGATTTGCAGAGGCGTTCGATGTTTCACGTGAAACACTCGACCGGCTCACCGTCTATGCCGATCTGCTCACCAAGTGGAACCCGGCCATCAATCTCGTGTCGAAATCCACTGTCCCGGATCTCTGGAGCCGGCATTTCACCGATTCGGCACAACTGCTGGACATCGCGGAAATCGACAGCGGCGTTTGGGCCGACCTCGGCAGTGGCGGCGGGTTCCCGGGAATGATCGTCGCGATTCTCGCGGCCGAGAAACACCCCGGCCTGAAGATCACCTGCGTCGAAAGCGATCAGCGCAAAGCCACCTTCCTGCGCACCGTCGCGCGTGAAACCGGGACCTCGGCAACGGTCGTGTCCGAGCGCATCGAAACCCTGTCTCCGTTGAACGCCGACGTGGTTTCGGCCCGGGCGCTTGCACCGCTCCCGGGCCTCATCGGCTATGCAATCCGGCACCTCGCGCCGGAGGGAATCGCTCTGTTCCTGAAAGGCACCGGTCAAGCGAAGGAGATCGATCTGGCCCTTGCAAGCTGGGCGTTTCGGCTTGATACCTTCCCCAGCCGGACCGATCGCGAGTCCACCATCCTGAAACTCCGGAGTATTCGTCGTGTCTGAGATAACGCGGCCCAAAAAGCCCAAGATCATCGCAGTCACCAACCAGAAGGGTGGTGTTGGCAAAACGACGACGGCCATCAACCTCGGCGCCGAGCTTGCGGCTCAGGGGTACAATGTGCTCATCGTCGACATCGACCCCCAGGGCAATGCCTCCACCGGCATCGGAGTCGAGCCCAAGGACCGGGGCCTGACGACCTATGACCTGCTGCTCGAAGAAACGCCGCTACAGAACGTGATGCTGGAGACGGAAACGGAAGGGCTGTGGATCGCGCCGGCGACAACCGATCTTTCCTCTGCCGACATCGAGCTCTCTGCCAACGAGAAGCGCAGCACCATGCTGCATGATGCGCTGCGTGCGCCCGATGTCGACGACCTCGGTCTCGACTACATCCTGATTGATTGCCCGCCATCGCTGAGCCTGTTGACGGTCAACGCGATGGTGGCCGCGGATACAGTGCTGGTGCCGCTGCAAAGCGAGTTTTTCGCACTCGAAGGCCTGTCGCAATTGATGCTGACGCTGCGCGAGGTGCGTGAGGCGGCGAACCCCGATCTGAGAATCGAGGGCGTGGTGCTGACCATGTACGACAAGCGCAACAACCTGTCGCACCAGGTCGAAGCGGATGCGCGCGCCAACCTCGGGGATCTGGTGTTTACGACAGTGATCCCACGCAATGTTCGGGTGAGCGAAGCGCCGTCGTACGCGATGCCGGTTTCGGCCTATGATCCGGCGTCGAAGGGCAGCGTGGCCTATGCGGCGCTTGCCCAGGAAATCCTGGCTCGGCAATAGGAACGATCATGGCGAAAAAACCGGCACGAGGATTGGGGCGCGGGCTGTCCGCGCTGATGGCGGATGTCGCGCCGGAAGAGCCCACCGTGGAGGGCGTCCCAGCGGCGCGCAAACCCGACCAGCTGGTGCCGATTGAGCGGATCGTGCCCAACCCGGATCAGCCCCGGCGCACCTTTACCACCGCCGACCTCGATGACCTTGCCGCGTCGATCAAGGAAAAGGGCATCATTCAGCCCCTGATCCTGCGGAAAAAGGCGAAAACCGACACGACATTCGAGATCGTCGCAGGCGAACGTCGGTGGCGCGCTGCGCAGATGGCGCAGCTTCACGAGGTGCCGGCGCTGGTACGCGACTACACCGATACCGAAGCGCTCGAGATCGCGATCATCGAGAACATCCAGCGCGCGGATCTGAACGCGGTGGAAGAGGCCGCTGGCTACCGCGAGCTGATGGACCGCTTCGGCCATACCCAGGAGAAGATGGCGGAAGCGTTGGGCAAGAGCCGGTCGCACATCGCCAACATGCTTCGGCTGTTGAACCTGCCGGCGGATGTTCAGGAACTTCTGCGCGACGGCAAGCTTTCGGCCGGTCACGCGCGCGCGCTGGTGACGGCGGAGGATCCTTCCGGCCTCGCTCGGACCGTCGTGGCGAAAGGGCTCTCCGTGCGCGACGTGGAACGTCTGGCGAAAAGGCCGGACACCGGTGACAAGCCCAAGCGCGCGCCAACGCCGTCGCGCAAGGATGCCGACACCGTCGCCCTGGAAGGCGACCTGTCGGCGGCGATGGGGTTCAAAGTAGCCATCGATCACAAGCCGGGGCGGGGAACCGGCGCCGTGACGATCCGCTATGAAACCCTCGAGGAACTGGACGACATCTGCCGCAAGCTGGGCGCCTGATCAGTCCGGCAAAAGATCGGCGACGAGCGCATTGAGAACCGCCCGGCCAGCCCGGGTCGCGATCAACCGTCCCGATGATTCGACCGCGAGCCCGTGTGCCTTCAGCATGTCCACTTTCTCTGGGTTCAATCCCGCGCCCGCAATCGACGTATAGCGCGCGATGTCGAGCCCTTCGCAGGTGCGCAGCGACATCATCAGGTATTCCCCGGCATGATCGCTCGCCGAGAGCTGCGAACGGCCCGCTTCTCCACCGCCACCCTCACCGGCACCGTCACTCGCTTGCGCGAGCCATTTGGCGGGGCTCAACTCGGTCCAGGTCGCCAGGCGGCGGCCGCCGAACGTGAGCCGTCCATGCGCACCGGGGCCGATCCCGACCCAATCGCCGCCCCGCCAGTAAATCAGGTTATGGCGCGATTCCTCGCCGGATTGCGCATGGTTAGAGACTTCATAGGCCGGTAGTCCGGCGGCCTCGCAGATATCTTGGGTCAGAAAATACATGTCGGCGGCGAGATCTTCTTCGGGCAGGCCCCGCAAGCCGCCCCGCGCGAAACGGTTGCCGAAGGCGGTTCCGGGTTCGATCGTGAGCTGGTAGAGCGAGAGATGATCCGGCCCAAGCGACAGGGCGCGGTGCAGTTCCGTTTCCCAGGCCGACAGACTTTGCTCCTGACGGGCGTAGATCAGATCGAAATTTACCCGGGTGAAATGCGCGCGGGCAATGTCCAGCGCCGAAAGCGCTTCGGACACGCTGTGCAGACGTCCGAGCGCTTTCAGATCGGCATCGTTCAGCGCCTGGAACCCCATCGACAGCCGGTTCACGCCACTTGCCCGAAATCCGGCGAAGCGTCCGGCCTCAACTGAGCCCGGATTGGCTTCGAGCGTCACTTCCAGGTCGTTGGCGAAGCGCCAATAATTGCCCAGCCGGTCGAGCAGCGCGCCGACCAGCGCGGGCTCCATCAGCGACGGAGTGCCGCCGCCGAAATAGACCGCATTCAGCACGCGGCCTTCGGTCTCGCGCCCGTAGCGGTCCAGTTCGGAAAGATAGGCGGCCTGCCAGCTTCCGGTATCGATCGCCTCCGCGACATGTGAGTTGAAGTCACAGTACGGGCATTTCGACGCGCAGAAGGGCCAGTGGATATAGAGACCGAACCCGCCTTCCGGTGCGGTCTCAGCCAAAGCAGGTCTCGACGAGTTTCGCGAAGGCACGGGCCCTGTGGCTCATCGCGTGCTTGCGGGCCGGGTCCATCTCGCCGAACGTCTGTGTCTCGCCATCCGGCAGGAAGATGGGATCGAAGCCGAACCCGTTTTCGCCGCGCATCGGCCAGACGACCCGTCCAGGCACACGGCCCTCGAAGATCTCGTCATGCCCGTCGGGCCAGGCGAGGCAGAGCGTGGCGTAAAACGCGGCGTTGCGTGGCTCCGGCGCGTTCCGCTCTTCGAGTTGGGTCCAGACCTTGGTCATCGCCATGGCGAAATCACGGCCCTGACCGGTTTCGGCCCAGTCGGCGGTGTAGACGCCCGGGTCACCGTCCAGCGCGTCGACCATGATGCCGCTGTCATCCGAAAGCGCGGGCAAACCCGTCTCTGACGCTGCGTAATGCGCCTTGATCCGGGCGTTTCCGGCGAAGGTGTCCTCGGTTTCGGCCGGCTCGTCGAGCCCCAGCTCACCCGCCGAGACCACACTCACACCGAAGGGCGCAAGCAGGTCGCCGATTTCGCGCAGCTTGCCCTTGTTGTGGGAGGCGATGACGAGCTTTTCGCCGTCGAACTTCCGTGTCATGCGACGGCCGCTTTCTGTGCGGCAACCAGTTCGGTTACCCCCTTGTCGGCCAGCGTCATCAACTGGGACATCTGTTCATGGCTGAAGGTCGCGCCTTCGGCCGACATCTGCACCTCGATCAGACGGCCCGTGCCGGTCATGACGAAGTTGCCATCCACGCCCGCTTCGCTGTCTTCGGGGTAGTCGAGGTCGAGCACCGGCTGCCCTGCATAGATCCCGCAGGACACGGCGGCAACGCTATCCATCAGCGGATCGGTGGTGATGTCGCCCACCTTGAGCAGCTTGTTCACGGCAAGACGCAGGGCGACCCAGCCGCCGGTGATCGCGGCGCAGCGGGTGCCGCCATCGGCCTGGATCACGTCGCAGTCGATCGTGATTTGCCGCTCACCAAGCGCCTGACGGTCGACCCCGGCGCGCAAGGACCGGCCAATGAGCCGTTGGATCTCGACGGTGCGCCCGGCTTGCTTGCCGACAGCCGCCTCGCGGCGCATCCGGGTGTTGGTCGCCCGCGGCAGCATGCCGTATTCCGCGGTAACCCAACCCTGGCCGGAGTTGCGCAGAAACGGCGGCACCCGCTCTTCGAGCGTTGCGGTGCAGAGCACGTGGGTGTCGCCGATCTTGATCATGCAGGATCCTTCGGCATGTTTCGTCGCACCGACCTCGATTGTAATCGGGCGCATTTCATCTACATTCCGACCAGACGGGCGCATGGCTCTTCCTTCCACGTGAGTTTGGGGGGTCAAGTCTCACGGTGCCCCACAAAACGCAAGCCTCAAGGCCGGTAGAGCAGATGACGGGAAGCCCCTTGCTCGAAGAGTTGAACCAGAGATCGCGGGAGGTCTTCCGGCGGCTGGTCGAGGCCTATCTCGACACCGGCGAACCGGTGGGGTCCCGCACGCTGACACGCGCGATGACCGAAAAGGTCTCGGCGGCTACGGTGCGCAACGTGATGCAGGACCTCGAGTTGATGGGCCTGCTCGACGCGCCGCATGTCTCAGCGGGCCGGGTGCCGACCGAGATCGGTCTTCGGATGTTCGTCGACGGCTTTCTGGAAGTGACCGATCTCACCCAGAATGACCGCGAAAAGATCGACGCGACGGTGAGTTCCAACAGCGCCGATGTCGGCAACCTGATGGACCGCGTCGGTGCGGCGCTTTCGGGCATCACCGAAGGCGCGAGCCTGGTGCTGACCCCCAAACACGACGAGGCGCCAGTCAGCCATATCGAGTTCGTGCCGCTCGCGGCCGACCGGGCGATGGCGGTGATCGTCTTCGCTGACGGTCATGTCGAGAACAGGCTGTTCACGCCGCCGCCGGGCCAGACGCCGTCTTCGATGCGGGAGGCTGCGAACTTCGTCAACGCCGTCGCGGAAGGACGCAGTATCGGCGAGCTGCGCGAGGCGATCGCGACCGAGATCACGGCGCGGCGCGCGGAGCTCGACACACTCGCGCAGGGGCTGATCGACGAAGGGATGGCCCTGTGGTCCGACGAGGGCGATTCGCATGAGCGGCTGATCGTGCGGGGCCGGGCGAATCTCATCGAAGCGGGCGGGGAACCGGCCGACGTGGAACGGGTGCGCCGCCTGTTCGACGACCTCGAGCGCAAGCGCGATATCGCTGATTTCCTCGAACTCGCGGAAACCGGTGACGGTGTGCGCATTTTCATCGGGTCGGAAAACAAGCTTTTTTCACTTTCCGGTTCCTCTCTGGTGGTATCTCCCTATATGAACGCGGACCGAAAGATCATCGGTGCCGTGGGTGTGATCGGGCCGACGCGGCTGAACTATGGCCGTATCGTTCCGATCGTCGACTACACGGCGCAACTGGTCGGGAGGATGATCTCCGACCGGGGGTAAAGGGTTAGGATATGGCAGACGCAAAGAAAAAACTGGACGAGCTTTCAGACGTCGAGGCGGCGATCGAGGAAATCATGGGCGACCGGGATCCGGGCGGCGAAGATATCGACATCGATCTGACCGACGATTTCGATACCGGGCCCGATACAGGGGTTCACCAGGACGAGATTGCCGCGCTCACCGCGGAACGCGACGAATTGCGCGACAAGTTCATGCGCGCGCTGGCCGACGCGGAAAACTCCCGCAAGCGCTCCGAGCGCGACCGGCGCGAGGCCGAGAACTACGGCGGTTCCAAGCTCGCGCGCGACATGCTGCCGGTCTACGACAACCTCAACCGGGCGCTCGAATCGGTGCCCGAAGACATGCGTGACCAGGCCGGCGGGCTGATCGAGGGCGTGCAGCTCACCATGCGCGAACTGCTGAATATTTTCGAGAAGCACGGGATCATCAAGGTGGCTCCGGACCTGGGCGACAGGTTCGATCCGCAGATCCACGAAGCCATGTTCGAGGCGCCGGTGCCCGGGACCAAGGCCGGCGATATCATCCAGGTGATGGCCGAGGGCTTCATGCTGCACGAACGGCTGCTGCGGCCGGCTCAGGTGGGCGTGTCGTCAACGCCAGGCTAAGTTTTCGAATTGCTATCGCAATCCGACCGGCTGGGGGTTCCACCCCCAGACCCCCGGGAGTACTTGCACCAAAAAAGGGTCAGGACTCGGAGAGGGTCTTGAGATCGTAGAGCAGATCCAGAGCTTCGCGCGGTGTGAGTTCGTCTGGGTGAATGTCGGCGAGCCGTTCGCTGACCGGTGAGGGGCCCGCAGCGGGAGGCGGCGCCGGCGCGGGGGTCGCCGCGAACAGCGGCAGATCGTCCACCAGACCACGCGCCCCGGCATTGCCCTCGCGTTCGCCCTGTTCGAGCGATTCGAGCACCACCCGGGCGCGCTCGACCACCGACGCGGGAAGCCCCGCGAGCTTCGCCACCTGCACACCATAGGACCGGTCGGCGGCCCCCTTGCGCACCTCGTGCAGGAAGATCACGTCGCCCTCCCATTCCTTCACCGCGATGGTGGCGTTGTCGATGCCGTCGAGATTGCCCGCGAGCTGGGTCAACTCGTGGTAGTGAGTGGCAAAGAGGGCGCGGCAGCGATTGACCTCATGCAGGTGTTCGAGCGTTGCCCAAGCGATGGAAAGCCCATCCCAGGTTGCCGTGCCACGGCCGATCTCGTCGAGTATCACCAGTGCGCGGTCGTCGGCCTGGTTGAGGATCGCCGCGGTTTCGACCATCTCGACCATGAAGGTCGAGCGGCCCCGCGCAAGGTCATCAGACGCGCCGACGCGGGAGAAGAGCTGCGAGACGAGCCCGATCCTGGCGGCGCGCGCGGGCACGAAACTGCCCGCCTGCGCGAGCAGCGCGATCAGCGCGTTCTGCCGAAGGAAGGTCGATTTACCGGCCATGTTGGGGCCGGTAAGCAACCAGATGTCGGCGCCTTCCGCGCCATCTGCCAGCGCGCAGTCGTTGGCGACAAACGGCGCGCCGCTCTGGGTCCGCAAGGCCCGCTCGACCACGGGATGACGCCCGCCCGCAATCTCGAAGGCGCGCGAGTCTTCGATCGCCGGCCGACACCACGCCTCGGCGGCGGCGATCTCGGCGAGGGCCGATGAGACATCGACCCCGGCGAGCGCGCGGGCTGTATCACCAAGCTGTGTCGCGCAGTCGAGAATGGCGCGTTTCAAGCTGGAATAGAGACGCATTTCTATCTCGAGCGCCCGGTTCCCGGCGTTGAGGATCCGGGTTTCCATTTCGCTCAGGTCCACGGTCGTGAACCGGACCGCGTTGGCGGTGGTCTGGCGGTGGATGAAGCGCTCGTTCAGGGGCGGGGAGAGCATCTTGTCGGCGTGGGTCGCCGTCGTTTCGATGAAATACCCCAGCACGTTGTTGTGCTTGATCTTGAGGCTCTGGATGCCGGCCGTCTTGGCGTAGTCCGCCTGCATGCTGGCGATCACGCCGCGGCCCTCGTCGCGCAGCTTGCGGGCCTCGTCGAGGTCGTCGTCATAGCCTGCCGCGATGAACCCACCATCGCGCGCCATCAGCGGCGGTTCGGCCACAAGGGCCTGGTCGAGCAGATCGAGCAGGGCGTCATGGCCGACCAGATGGCGGGCCGCTTCGGCGAGGTCTTCGGGCATATCGGGGACGTCGAGCGCGCTGGCGATCACCCCGGCTGCCTCCAGCCCGCCCCGGATCGCGGTCAGGTCGCGCGGCCCGCCGCGGTCGAGCGACAGGCGCGAGAGCGCGCGGTCGATGTCCGGGGTCTTGCGCAGGGAGTCCCGCAAGGCGTCGCGCAGGCCGGCGTGTTCAAGCAGAAATGCGACGGCATCGAGCCGGCGGTTCACCGTGGCCTGATCGCGCGACGGGCTCGAGATCCGGCGTTCGAGCAACCGCCCGCCGCCGCCGGTAACGGTCCGGTCGATGGTGGCCAGCAGGGACCCGTCCCGTCCCCCGGACAGGGAGTGGGTCAGTTCGAGGTTGCGCCGTGTGGCGGCGTCGATCTGCATCGACCGGTCGGCGCTTTCGCGCACCGGTCGGCGCAAGAGCGGTAGCTTGCCCTTCTGCGTGATGTCGAGGTATTCGACGATCGCGCCAAGCGCACCAAGCTCGGGCCGGCTGAACGCCCCGAACGCATCGAGCGAGCCGACACCGTAGAGGTCTTCGAGCCGTGTCGAGGCCCCGGTACTGTCGAAGGCAGCGCGGCCGAGCGGGGTGACGGCTGCCCCCGACTCAGTGACTATTCCACCCCAATCCGCTTCCGCACCTTCGCTTAACACCACTTCGCGTGGGGCGAGCCGGGCCAGCTCGGGGCCAAGGCGCGCGGGGGCGCAAGGCATCACCCGGAGCGCGCCGGTGGAAATGTCGACCCAGGCGAGCGCCGCCTCACCGCGCACGTCATGAAAGGCGGCGAGGAAGTTATGACGGCGCGCATCGAGCAGGCTGTCTTCGGTGAGCGTGCCGGGGGTCACCAGCCGGACCACCCCACGCTTCACCACCGATTTCGCGCCGCGCTTCTTCGCTTCCGCCGGATTTTCCATCTGCTCGCAGACCGCGACACGAAAGCCCTTGCGGATAAGGGTGAGCAAATAGCCTTCGGCCGCATGCACCGGCACACCGCACATCGGGATGTCGTCGCCCAGGTGCTTGCCCCGCTTGGTCAGCGCAATGTCGAGCGCTTGCGCCGCGGCCACCGCGTCGTCGAAGAACAGCTCATAGAAATCGCCCATCCGGTAGAACAAAAGCGCGTCCGAATGCGCGCTCTTGATCTCCAGATATTGCACCATCATCGGCGTGACGGAATTGGAGTTGGCAGCCACGATGTCCCCCCCGGGTTCGTTCGCGCCAATCTAGAGCGTTTCGCGAAGAAGCTGAATCACTCAATTTTGCGAAACGCTGCGCAACATCGACACATTGCGCCGCGTTTCGCCTCAAACCTTTCACGGGTTTCAGGCGAACCGTTTCAGAGGCTTTCTCCAGCGAGGGGAATCCGCTGGCGGTTACGTCGCGTTCCCCCGCCGCGACACCCAGTTCCAGCTCGTCTCGCACATGTTGTCGAGGTCGCGCTCCGCCTCGAAGCCGAGGATCTGACCGGCCTTCGTCGGATCCGCATAGGTGCTGGCAACATCACCGGGGCGGCGTGGCGCGACGGTGTAAGCAAGCGTGTGACCGCAGGCTTTCTCATAGGCCTTCAGCAATTCCATGACCGAGTTGCCGGTGCCGGTGCCGAGGTTGACGGTGTGGCTTTCACCCGTCTCGATCAGCGCACCCACCGATTGCACGTGTCCGCGTGCGAGGTCGACCACGTGGATGTAGTCGCGCACGCCGGTGCCGTCGGGCGTGTCGTAATCGTCGCCGAAGACCGAGAGCTTCTCGAGCTCGCCGGTCGCGACCTTGGCGATATAGGGCATGAGGTTGTTGGGCAGGCCGTTGGGGTCTTCGCCGATCAGGCCGGTATCGTGGGCGCCGACCGGGTTGAAGTAGCGCAAGATTCCGAAGGACCAATGCTCATCCGCGGCGCCGACCTGTTCCAGGATCTGCTCACAGGCGAGCTTGGTGAAACCGTAAGGGTTGGTGTAGCTGCGCGGCGCGGTCTCGGGCACCGGCAGGATCTCGGGATCGCCGTAGACCGTGGCGGAAGAGGAAAACACCAGCCGCCAGACACCCGCGGCCTTCATCGCTTCGAGCAGGGTGAGCAACCCGCCGACATTGGTCTGGATGTATTCGAGCGGGATCTGGGCGCTTTCACCAACCGCTTTGAGGGCGGCGAAATGAATGACAGCGGAAACCTCCTGCTCTGCGAAGATCCGGTCGAGCAGGGCACGGTCGCGCACGTCGCCGGTGTAGCAGGTCACCGGCGCGCCGGTGATGACTTCGAGCCGGTCGAGCACGTCGGGCCGCGAATTGGAGAAATTGTCGAGAATGACGACGTCATATCCCGCCGCCGCCAGTTCCACGCAGGTGTGGGAGCCGATGTAACCGGCACCGCCGGTCAAAAGGATTTTGTGTGCCACGAGACAACCTCCGTTTTCTCGTGCAATCTAAACCCGTCGCGGACCGGGTACACCCTGATTCTGCCCGTCCGCCGACGCGAACATCGTTTCCATATCCGCTATGGTGTTGAGAGGGTCCCGGCAGCCCGCTATCAACGTCGGATCACTCCCTGGACGAAAGACACCCAATGGCCCAGCAGAAGATCACTCCCGAAGAGGCGCTCGCCTATCACCACGACCCGCGCCCAGGGAAGTTCGACGTCACGCCGTCCAAGCCGATGACCACCCAGCGAGACCTGAGCCTCGCCTATTCGCCCGGCGTCGCGGTGCCCTGCGAGGCCATCGCCGCAACGCCCGAGACCGTCTACGACTATACCAACAAGGGCAACATGGTCGCGGTGATCTCGAACGGGACCGCGGTGCTGGGCCTGGGCAATCTTGGTGCGGCGGCGTCGAAGCCGGTGATGGAAGGCAAAGCGGTGCTGTTCAAGCGGTTCGCCGACGTCAACGCCGTCGATATCGAGCTGTGCAGCGAAGACCCGGAAGAGATCATCAAGGCCGTGAAGCTGATGGAGCCGACCTTCGGCGGCATCAACCTCGAAGACATCAAGGCGCCGGAATGCTTCATCATCGAGCAGACGCTCAAGGAAGAGATGGACATCCCCGTCTTTCACGATGACCAGCACGGCACCGCGGTCATCACCGCCGCCGGGCTCATCAACGCGCTGGCGATCACCGGCAAGAAGATCGAGGACGTGAAAATCGTGCTCAACGGCGCGGGTGCTGCCGGGATCGCCTGTATCGAGCTGATCAAGGCGATGGGTGCGCGGCACGAGAACTGCATCGCCTGCGATACCCGCGGGGTGATCTACCAGGGCCGCGAAGCCGGCATGAACCAGTGGAAGTCGGCCCATGCGATAGATACCGAACGCCGCACGCTCGAAGAGGCGATGGTGGGCGCGGACGTGTTCCTGGGCGTGTCGGTCAAGGGCGCGGTCACGCCCGAGATGGTCCTGTCGATGGCGCCAGACCCGGTGATCTTCGCCATGGCCAACCCCGATCCGGAGATCACGCCGGAAGAGGCCCACGAGGTGCGGGCGGACGCGATCGTGGCAACGGGCCGGTCGGACTACCCCAACCAGGTCAACAACGTGCTCGGTTTCCCCTACCTGTTCCGCGGCGCGCTCGATATTCATGCCCGCGCGATCAACGACGAGATGAAGATCGCATGCGCCAATGCGCTGGCCAAGCTGGCCCGCGAAGACGTGCCGGACGAGGTCGCGGTCGCCTACGGCAAAAAGCTCACCTTCGGGCGCGACTACATCATCCCGACGCCGTTCGATCCCCGGCTGATCTACACGATCCCACCCGCGGTGGCCAAAGCGGGCAGCGACAGCGGTGTCGCGCGGCGGCCGATCATCGACATGGAGCGTTACACCGCCAACCTCAAAGAACGTCTCGATCCGACCTACCAGGTCCTGCGCTCGCTCAATGCCAAGGCGCGCGGCGCACAGGCGACGATGATCTTTGCCGAGGGCGACGACCCCCACGTGCTGCGCGCGGCGGTCGCTTATCAGCGGAACAATTTCGGCAAGGCCATCGTGGTCGGGCGCGACGAGGACGTGAAACAGAAGCTCGAAGCCGCCGGGCTCGGCGACGCCGTGTCGGAGCTCGAGGTGACCAACGCGGCCAAGACCGAACACCTCGAAACCTACAAGGCCTTTCTCTACGAACGTCTTCAGCGCCAGGGCTACGACGAGGTCGATGTGCACCGGCTCGCGTCGCGCGACCGGCATGTGTTTGCGTCTCTGATGCTGGCCCACGGGCACGGCGACGGGCTTGTCACCGGGGCCACCCGGAAATCGACCCATGTGATGGACAACATCAACTACGTCTTCGATGCCAAGGCCGAAGACGGGGCTGTCGGGGTGACCGCGCTTCTGCACAAGGGCCGCATCGTGCTCGTTGCCGACACGCTGGTGCATGAATGGCCGAGCGAAGAAGACCTCGCCGACATCGCCGAACGCGCGGCCGGCGTTGCGCGCGCGCTCGGGCTCGAGCCGCGGGTGGCCTTCGCCAGTTTCTCCAACTTCGGTTACCCGATCTCGGAACGCGCCGAGAAGATGCACAACGCGCCGGACATCCTCGATGCTCGCGGCGTGAATTTCGAATACGACGGCGAAATGACCGCCGATGTCGCGTTGAACCCCGAGGTGATGGCGCGCTATCCGTTCTGCCGCCTGACCGGCCCGGCCAACATCCTGGTGATGCCGGCGCGGCATTCGGCCTCGATCTCTGTCAAGATGATGCAGGAACTGGCCGGTGCGACGGTGATCGGTCCGATCCTCTCGGGCGTCGAGAAACCGATCCAGCTCTGCTCCACGAGCTCGACCTCGAACGACATTCTCAACATGGCGGTCGTGGCGGCCGCGAAGGTGGGAGAATGACAGTCTGGAACCTCGGCTCGATCAACGTTGACCTCTTCTACCGGGTGCCGCACCTGCCGCGCCCGGGCGAGACCCTACCCGCGTCTTCGCACCAGACCGGGCTCGGCGGAAAAGGCGCCAATCAATCCGTCGCCATCGCGCGGGCCGGTACGGTCGTGCATCACATCGGGATGATCGGCACGGATAACACCTGGGTGCTCGACAGGCTGTCGGGCTACGGGGTCGATGTCGCCCATGTGGCCAAGGCCGAAGGCGCGACCGGCCACGCGATCATCATGGTCGACGAAATGGGAGAGAACTCCATCGTTACCTTTGCGGGCGCGAATTATGCGCAGCTGGTCGGCAATATCGAAGCCGCGCTTGCCGGGGCGAAAGCGGGTGACATCCTGGCGCTTCAAACGGAGGTGTCCCACCTTGCCGAAGCGGCGCAGTTCGCCCGGAAGCGGGGCATGTTCGTGGTCTACTCGGCCGCTCCCTTCAAACCCGAGATCGCGAAGAAGATGCTGCCGCATGTCGATCTTCTCGTGCTGAACGAGATCGAGGCGGGACAATTGGCTCAGGCGCTGGGCATGCCGCTCGAAGAGGTGCCAGTGGCCAACATGCTCATCACGTTGGGCGCACGCGGCGCCCGCTGGCGCGACCAGGCGACGGGCGAGGTGACGGAGGTCGCCGCTGTCCCGGTCGAGCCGGTCGATTCCACCGGTGCGGGCGATTGTTTCATCGGCTACGTGCTCGCGGGGCTCGACCAGGGGCTCGAACGCGGCCCCGCCCTGCGCCTCGGCGCCGCCGCCGCCGCGCTTCAGGTCACAAGACCCGGCACGGCGGACGCGATCCCGACGCGCGCCGAGGTCGATGCGTTTCTTGCATCGCACGAACACGTCGCGGGCTGACCGAATTCAAGCATCGCGCGACAGGACGATCTCGTCGTCGACGATACCGCCCGTGCGCCGGAACCCGAGCCGTTCGTAAAAGCCGATGTTGCTGTCGGGGGTGTCGACCACCGAGGTTGCCACCCGCGGCAGGCCCCAATCGTGCGCCTGCGCCCGGCACGCGGTTATGGCGGCCGCGCCGTAGCCCTTGCCCTGAAGGTCGGCCGCGATCATCAAGCGCCAGATGAAAGCGCCATCGGGGTCGTCGCCCTGTTCGAGGTGTTGGTATTCGCGCGGGCGGATCATCGCCAGCAGCCCGACCGCGTTGTCACCGTCCCACAGCCCCCAGACGTACCCGCCCGGTTGCTCATAGGCACATTGCGCGATGGTCACCGGGTTCGGTGCGACCAGATGCGCCTGGTCGGGCCGCAACTTGAGCCCCAGGAGCGGCCTGAGCGTGTCTCGCGTGATCTCCCGCCGCTCGAGCATGTGTCCCTATTTCAGCCGATTGCGGCGCATCCCCAGAAGCCGGAGCCGCAGCGCGTTGAGCTGGATGAAGCCCTCCGCGTCGGTCTGATCGTAGGCGCCCATGTCTTCCTCGAAGGTAACATGTTCTTCGGAGTAAAGCGACGCGTCCGACCAGCGCCCGACCGTCTGCACGAGCCCCTTGTAGAGCTTCAGCCGCACCGTGCCGCTGACGAACTCCTGGCTGTTGTCGATCAGCGCTTGCAGCATCTCGCGTTCGGGGCTGAACCAGAAGCCGTTGTAGATCAGCTCGGCATAGCGCGGCATGATGCTGTCCTTGAGGTGGCCGGCGCCGCTGTCGAGCGTGATCTGTTCGATCCCCCGGTGGGCTTCGAGCAGGATCGTGCCACCCGGCGTCTCGTAGATGCCGCGCGATTTCATGCCGACGAACCGGTTTTCGACGAAATCGAGCCGGCCGATCCCGTGCTTGCCGCCCAATTCGTTGAGCCTGGTCAGGATCGTCGCCGGGCTCATCGCCTTCCCACCCAACGCGACCGCATCGCCCTTGTCGAACGTCACCTCGATGAATTCCGGCGCGTCCGGCGCATCCTCGGGGGCCACGGTGCGCTGGTAGACGTAGTCGGGCGCGGCTTCGGCCGGGTCTTCCAGCACCTTGCCTTCCGACGAGGTGTGCAGAAGGTTCGCATCCACCGAGAACGGCGCTTCGCCGCGCTTGTCCTTGGCGACCGGAATCTGGTTCTTCTCGGCGAACTCCAGCAGACGCGTCCGCGAGGTGAGATCCCACCGCCGCCAGGGCGCGATCACCTGGATGTCGGGGTTGAGCGCCAGCGCCGACAGCTCGAAGCGCACCTGGTCGTTGCCCTTGCCGGTGGCGCCATGCGAGATCGCGTCGGCCCCGGTCGCTTCGGCGATCTCGATCAGCCGTTGCGAGATCAGCGGCCGCGCGATCGAGGTGCCGAGCAGGTAGAGCCCTTCATAAAGCGCGTTGGCGCGGAACATCGGGAAGACGAAGTCGCGCACGAATTCCTCGCGCAGGTCCTCGATGTAGATGTTCTCGGGCTTGATGCCGAGCAGGATCGCCTTTTCGCGTGCCGGTTCAAGCTCCTCGCCCTGGCCGAGATCCGCGGTGAAGGTCACCACTTCGCAACCGTACTCGGTCTGCAGCCACTTGAGGATGATCGAGGTATCGAGGCCGCCGGAATAGGCGAGCACGACTTTCTTCGGCGCGGACATGGGCTTCTCCGTAGGCAGGTGTACTCGCGCGGGTTTAGCTACTGGCCAGAGTGCGGGCAAGGGTGAACGGGCCGTGCAGGCGCACGGCGGGGGGCGAACGGGCGCGTGGCGGGAAGGCGAACGGCCTTGCGCGCGCGCGGCGGATCGGCAGTATCGGCGCCATGACCGGATTTGCAGACAGGGCGCTCATCGCCGAGCGCAAGCTCAGGGAGCTGTTCCCGCCCACCCCGCTTCAGCGCAACGACCATCTTTCCGCGCGGTTCGGCGCCGAGATTTGGCTCAAGCGCGAAGATCTCTCGCCGGTGCGCAGCTACAAGCTGCGCGGCGCCTCGAACGCGATGCGCAAGGTGCTCGCGGAAAAACCGAAGCAGGAGCTGTTCGTCTGTGCGTCCGCCGGCAACCATGCCCAGGGCGTGGCCTATGCCGCACGGCATTTCGGCGTGCGCGCGGTGATCTTCATGCCGGTGACGACCCCGCAGCAGAAGATCGCCAAGACCAACATCTTCGGTGGCGACGCGATCGAGATCCGGCTGGTCGGCGACTATTTCGACGACACGCTGGCGGCAAGCCAGGACTATTGCGGTGAGGCGGGCGGGCATTTCCTCGCCCCGTTCAACGACACGGATGTGATCGAGGGCCAGGCGAGCGTGGCGGTCGAGATGCTCGACCAGATGCCTCAGCCGCCCGACCTCGTCGTGTTGCCGGTGGGCGGGGGCGGGCTCGCGGCCGGGGTGCGGCGCTACCTCGCCGAGACCGCGCCCGGGGTGGATCTGCGTTATGTCGAGCCCGCGGGCGGGCCTTCGCTGCGGTCCGCGCTTGCCGTCGGCCATCCGATTTCGCTCAGCCATGTCGACAGCTTCGTCGACGGCGCCTCGGTCGCCCGGGTGGGCGATCTGACCTTCGAAGCGCTCGCGGATGTGCCGATCGGGCATGTGTTGATTGCGCCGGAGGACCGGATCTGCGGCACCATCCTTGACATGCTCAATGTCGAGGGCATCGTGCTCGAGCCCGCGGGTGCGCTGTCGGTCGATGCGCTGACGGATCTCGCCGAGGAGATCCGCGGCAAACGCGTGGTCTGCGTGACTTCCGGGGGCAACTTCGATTTCGAACGTTTGCCGGAGGTGAAGGAACGCGCCCAGCGCTATGCGGGGCTCAAGAAGTACTTCCTGCTGCGGCTCCCCCAGCGCCCTGGAGCGCTGCGCGATTTCCTCGAAGTGCTCGGGCCGGACGACGACATTGCTCGTTTCGAGTATCTCAAGAAATCGGCGCGCAATTTCGGCACCGTCCTGATCGGGATCGAAACCCGAGCGCCTGAAAACTTCGAACGCTTGTTCGCGCGGCTCGATGAAAAAGGGTTCTCGTATACGGACGTGACGGAAAACGAATCGGTCGCCGAGTTCATTCTCTGAAGCGTTTCGAGAAATCTTCGCGGTAAGAGGATCGCCAATGTCCCGATAACGCCAAAGGCGTGGCAGGGTATTGGCGATGCATCAATTTCCCGAAACGCTCTAACCGTCGAGAAAGGTCGTTTTCGAGGCTGTGTAGCTCGCAAACACGCCGACGAGATCGACACTGCCCGTATCGCCTGCCGCCGCCTGCCGTTCTCCTGTCTGGCAGAGCGCGGCGAGATCGGCGAACCCGAGATTGAGTGCGGAAGACTTGATGAAATGCAGGTCTTCCTCAACGCGCGAGGGTTCTGGCGCCACCTTGAGACGGTCGATGACCTCCTCGACCTCGCCGATGAACATCTCGGCGACTTCGGCAAAGTCTTCCTCGCCAATCTCGTCTTTCAATTCGCGTACACGGGTCCAGTCGATCATCTGCGCCTCCATTCCCAGCGAGCATCGCACACCTGAGTTTACATCCGGTTGACCGGCCCACGGGACGCACCCCAGACCGGAAAAATTTTAGGTTTAACCGGGTGTTAGACGAAGGTGGCCTATTGCGGTGCCGGGGCAATCCGCCTCGCTGCAGGAAAGGGTGCAGGTGTCCGGGTTCGTGACGCAATCGACCGACCACAGTGCCGACCGGCGTCCCGACGCCGTGCGCCGGGTGCTGGTGGTCGACGATTCGCGCGCGCAGCGCAGGGTGGTCGCCGTCTCGCTCGCCCGGCAGGGGTTCGATGTGGTCGAGGCGGGGTCCGGCGAAGAGGCGTTGGAAATCATGCGCGCCGCGCCCGTCGATCTGGTGTTGTCGGACTGGATGATGCCGGGGATGGACGGGCTCGAGCTTTGCCGCCAGGTCCGGGCATTGGCGCAGGAGGGTTACGTCTATTTCATCCTGCTGACCTCGAAGAGCGAAAAGGGCGCCGTGGCCCACGGGCTCGATGTGGGGGCCGACGATTTCCTGACCAAACCGGTCAGCCCGGACGAGCTGCGCGCCCGGATCCATGCCGGCGACCGTATCCTGAAGATGACGCGCGAACTCAGGGAGAAAAACCGGCTCATCACGGCGACGTTCAATGAAATGAGCGCGCTCTACGATGCGCTCGACCGCGATCTCGTCGAGGCGCGCAAAATGCAGCAATCGCTGGTGCGCGAGCGGTTCCGCGATTTCGGCAGTGCCGACGTCTCGCTGCTCCTGAAGCCTTCGGGGCATGTGGGCGGCGATCTGGTCGGGTTCTTCACGGCCGGCGCGGGCAAGCTCGCCGTCTATTCCATCGACGTCTCCGGGCACGGGATCGCGTCTGCTTTGCTCACCGCCCGCCTCGCGGGTTTCCTGTCCGACGGGGCGCCCGAGCACAATATCGCGCTGGTGCAGGATACCGACGGAAGCTATGTCCCGCGGCCGCCGCAGGAGGTGGCGGCGCTACTCAATATCCTGATGCTCGAAGAAATGAAATCGGAGCTCTATTTCACCATCGTGCTCGGGTATCTCGACCTCGCAACCGGCGTGGTCGACATCGCCCAATGTGGCCACCCCAACCCGGTTCTGATGCGCGGCGGGGACATGCCCAGCTATCACGGTGAAAATGGCATGCCGATCGGGCTGATCGAGGATGCCGACTACACCCAGTGGCAGTTGCAGCTCGCGCCCGGCGACCGGCTCGTGTTTTATTCCGACGGTTTCACCGAATGCGCCAATGCCGAGGGTGAGATGCTCGAAGAGGAGGGGTTCGCGCGGCTCGTGCACGCCAATTCGGGCCTTTCGGGCAGCGCGTTCTTCGAAGCGCTGGTCTGGGATCTTGACGGGTTCCGCGGAAGCGGCGAATTCGCCGATGATCTTTCGGCCGCGATGATCGGGTACCGCGGACCGCAGGATCAGGCGAAATAGTCCCGTAGAAACGCCCGGTAGCCATCGCTGGCGACCAGGTGAACCGCCGTGGTCCCGCGGGCCCAGACGGCGATGTGCCCCGGTTCGCTCGGCGGACCAGCAGGCCTTACCGGGTGCGCGAGGTAGACATGGCAGAGCTTCTCGGCCCAGATCTCGTAGTCCGGCATCCAGGTGAAATGGCGAAACGCGCCCAGCCGGCGCGGCGCCGCGATATGCCAGCCGGTTTCCTCCAGCACTTCCCGGTGTAGCGCGCGCAGCGGGCTTTCGCCCGGATCGATGCCGCCGCCGGGCAGTTGAAACTCGGGCACCGGTGCGTCCTGGTGGGTCAGCAATACCCCGCCGTCCCGCGGCAGGATTGCATAGGCGCCCGTGCGCAGAACGTAAGCGGTGCCCGGCTGGATGGCCTCACCATAGCGCCGGATCATGTGATCTCCCCTTCGGTTGCCCCATCCTCCCAGAGAGAGTATTCGGGGGCCGAAATCAACGGGAAACGCCGCATGAGCCTCGGTTCGAAAATCGCTTGGGACGATACCGTCCTTCCCTTTCAGCTCGACCGCAGCGACATCCGTGGCCGGGTCGCGCGGCTCGATGGCGCGCTGGACGAGATCCTGTCGCAGCACGATTATCCGCCCGCGGTCGAGCGGCTGGTAGCGGAAGCGGCCCTGCTCACCGCGTTGATCGGGCCAACGATCAAGCTGCGCTGGAAACTGTCTCTGCAGGTCCGCGGCGATGGCCCCGCGCGGCTGGTGGCGACCGACTACTACGCCCCGGCAGCAGAAGGTGCGCCGGGCTTGATCCGCGCCTACGCGAGCTTCGATGCCGACAGGCTCGATGCGGACGCCGACCCGTTCCCGCAGATCGGACATGGCTATTTCGCGGTCCTGATCGACCAGGGCAAGGGTACCACGCCCTATTCCGGCCTGACGCCGATCGTCGGCACATCGCTTGCCGATTGTGCCCAGACCTATTTCGCCCAGTCCGAACAGCTGCCGACCCGGTTCGCGCTCAGCTTCGACAAGATCGATGGCAGCTGGCGTGCGGGCGGGGTGATGCTGCAGAAAATGCCCGGCGTTCCGCCCCGGATGACCGAAGACGGCGGCTCCGGCGATGCCGGGCTTCTGTCACCGGCCGATCTCTTGGCCGACGAGGACGAGTTCGAGGCCTGGTCGCGGGCCAATATCCTGCTCGAATCGGTCCAGGCCGACGAGTTGACGGGCCCCGAGATCCAGCCCACGCAGATGCTTGTGCGGCTGTTCCACGAGGACCAGCCCCGGGTGTTCGATCCCCACCCGGTGCAGTTCGGTTGCACATGCTCGCCCGATCGGGTGCGCCAGAGCCTGTCGATCTACTCGCGGAAAGACCTCGGGCACATGACAACCGAAGACGGGATCGTCACAGCGGATTGCCAGTTCTGCGGCGCGCATTACGAGTTCGATCCCGCAACGCTCGGCTTCGAGGCCGAGGAGGTTCCGGGTGGCGGTGCCTGAGGTTTTCGACAGGCTGCGGCGCGCGACCGGCTCCGGCGCGCCGTCGTCGGATTTCGATCTCAACCCCGATCTGCACCCGAAAGGCCGGGTGCTTCGGGGCGCGGCGGTGCTGGTGGCGCTCGAGGGTACGCCGCAGGGGATTCGTCTCTACCTCACCAAAAGATCGTCGCACCTGAAACACCACCCGGGCCAGATCGCCTTTCCCGGCGGCAAGGTCGACCCGGGCGATGCCGATGCGCCCGCCGCCGCCCTGCGCGAAGCCCATGAAGAGATTGGCCTGCTCCCCACCCATGTCGAGGTTCTGGGCCAGCTGGCGCCGCATGAAACGGTCACGAGCTTCAGTGTCACGCCGGTGCTCGCGCGGATCACCCGCCCGTTCACCCCGGTGCCGGAGGCGGGCGAGGTCGACGAGGTGTTCACAATCCCCTTCGCCCATGTCACCGATCCGGCCAACTACATCGTCGAATCGCGGTTCTTCCGTGGCGTGCGCCGGCAGTTCTACACCGTGCCCTACGGGCCCTACTACGTCTGGGGCGCCACGGCCCGGATCCTGCGGTCGCTCGCGGAGGTCTTGGGCGAATGACCCACAGGATCACCGAAGCCTGGCTCACCGGTGCTGCGCCCCAGGCGGTTGGCGCGATGCTGGAAGGCGGCGGCCACCAAGCCTGGTTCGTCGGCGGCTGCGTGCGCAACTCCCTCATCGGCGCGCCGATCACCGACATCGACATCACCACCGACGCGACCCCGGAGCGGGTGACCGCGCTGGCCAAGGCGGCCGGATTTCATCCCGTGCCGACCGGGTTCGACCACGGCACCGTCACGGTCGTGGTCAAGGGCGCGCCGTTCGAGGTGACCACATTCCGGCGTGACGTCGAGACCGACGGGCGCCGCGCCGTGGTCGCCTATGCCGGAACCATCGAGGAAGACGCGCATCGGCGCGATTTCACCATGAACGCGCTCTATGCGGATCGTGCGGGCGTTATAACCGACCCGCTTGGCGGGTTGCCAGATCTCGAGGCGCGGCGGGTCCGGTTCATTGACGATGCGCACGACCGGATACGAGAAGACTATCTCCGTATCCTGAGGTTCTTTCGCTTTCACGCGTGGTACGGCGACCCCGAGCAAGGGCTTGACGCCGAGGCGCTGGCGGCGATTGCCGAACTTTCCGCCGGGTTAGAGACGCTTTCGCGCGAACGTGTCGGCGCCGAGACAAAGAAGCTGCTGGCCGCGCCCGACCCGGGACCGAGCGTCGCGGCGATGGTCGCCAGCGGCGTGCTCGCCCGGGTTCTGCCCGGGGCGGATGCGCGGGCGCTGCCGGTTCTCGTGCATCACGAGCAATCCTTGGGCGTTGCGCCCGATCCGATGCGCCGGCTCGCCTGCCTGGGGGGCGACGACCACATGGACCGGCTCCGGCTGTCGAAGGCCGAAGCGCGCCACCTCGACCGGTTGCGCGCGTCTATCGCCAGCACCGCGGGGCCGGCCGAGCTCGGTTACCGGCTGGGCGCCGAGGAGGGACGCGACGTCGTTCTTCTGAACGCCGCCCTGCTCGAAGCGCCGGTGCCTGCGGACATGACCGACGCCTTGAAAACCGGCGCCGCTGCCACCTTCCCGGTGGCCCCGCGCGACCTGATGCCAAGGTTTCAGGGCCCCGCGCTGGGCGCCCGGCTTGCCGCGCTCGAGGCCCGCTGGATCGCGTCCGCGTTCACCCTGACCCGAGACGATCTTCTGAGAGGCACCGATGCAGGTCACGATTGAGCGGCTGGGGCACCAGGGCGACGGGATCGGACACAGCCCTGATTTTTCCGGGCCCGTCTTCGTTCCGCGTGTGCTCCCGGGCGAGGTCGTCGAGGGCGATCTGGTTGGCGACCGGATCGCAAAACCCAGGATCGTCACGCCGTCGCCTGATCGGGTGCGTCCGCCCTGTCCGCACTACAAGTCCTGCGGCGGCTGCGCGCTCCAGCACGCGAGCGACACCTTCGTCGCCGGATGGAAGACACAGGTCGTGCGCACAGCCCTCGCGGCCCGCGGGATCGAGGCGCAACCGGACGCAATTGTGACATCCCCCGCCCGCGCCCGGCGCCGCGCCGTGTTCTCCGCCCGCCGGACCAAGGGCGGGGTTCTGATCGGGTTTCACGCCCCGAAATCCGACATCATCACCAGCATCCCCGCGTGCCACCTGTTGCACCCGGACCTTCTTGCCGCGATGCCCGCGCTGGAAGCGCTCGTGCTCGAAGGCGCGTCGCGCAAATCCATGCTCCGGCTCAACGTTGCGCTTTCGGACGGCGGTGCGGATGTTGCCGTGACCGGCGGCAAGCCGCCCGACCCCCGGCTCGAAACCTCCCTTGCGACCCTCGCCGGGCAACATGGGCTTGCCCGCCTGAGCTGGGAGGGCGAGACGATCGCGCTGGTCGAACCGCCCGCGCAGATCTTCGGCCGGGCCCGGGTAACCCCGCCGCCGGGGGCCTTTCTGCAAGCCACGAAAGAGGGCGAAGCGGCGTTGCTGGACGGTGTGCGCGCATCGGTGGCCGGGGCGAAAAAGGTGGTGGATCTGTTTGCGGGCAGCGGAACCTTCACGCTGCCCCTGGCGGAAACGGCGGAGGTTCACGCGGTCGAGGACGCGGCCGGGATGCTGGCAGCCCTCGACCAGGGCTGGCGGCGGGCGCAAGGGCTCAAACTTGTCACCACCGAGCCCCGCGATCTGTTTCGCCGCCCGCTCCTGCCCGACGAGCTCAAACCCTTCGACGCGGTGGTGATCGACCCGCCGCGCGCCGGGGCCGAGGCGCAGTTCGCCGAGCTCGCGAGCGCCGAGGTGTCGCGGATCGCCGCCGTGTCCTGCAACCCGGTCACGTTCGCACGCGATGCCGCCCTGCTCATCGCGGGCGGGTTCCGGCTCGATCGGCTCACCGTGGTCGACCAGTTTCGCTGGTCCACCCATGTCGAGCTGGTGGCGGGGTTCAGCCGGTAGCGGCGCCCGGGCCTTTGCGCGGGCCCGAACATCGCGTATCACGCAGGGCCGAGCAGACCGAGCGACCGATTCTCATGCGCCACATTCTAGCGGTTATCACCCTGGCCGGGCTTCTCGGTCTCGCAGCCTGTGCCTCCGGGCCGAAACCCTATGACGGCCCGGCCGTAACCCATGTCTACCTGTTCAAGCAGCAGCGCACGCTGGTGCTCATGAGCGGATCCACGCCGGTCGCGACTTGGCCTGTCGATCTCGGCTTTGCGCCGGTGGGTCCCAAGCGCGAGAAAGGCGACGGGAAAACGCCGGAGGGGCGCTATTACATCAACTGGCGCAATCCCGGCAGCGACTACCACCGCGCCCTCTACATCAACTATCCGAACACCGCCGATCGCCAATCGGCGCGCGCCGCGGGCCGCAATCCGGGCGGTGACATCTACCTTCACGGTGGGCCGGTGCTGGCACGTGACAAGGGCCGGGCGGACTGGACGGCGGGGTGTGTCTCGGTCAGCGACGACGAGATCGAAGAGATCTACGGGATGATCCGGATAGGCACGCCGATCGACATCCTGCCGTAAGCAAGCGCCCTCTCGGTCTCAACACCCGGACCCACACCGGCGCGCGTCAGGATCCGGTCACCAGGGTCCACCAGAGCCTGCCATTGTTTTCCTGGTACCAGGCGAACCCGATGTTGCGGGCGCGGCGGTCGAGGATCACGTCACGGGTGTCCTTTTCCTGCATCCAGGCGGCCAAAGTCTGAAGCTCGCTCTCGAAGGTCTCGGAGATGTTTTCGCCGAGCATAACTCCCGGGTAGCCGGTGCGCGCGACCCGGTCGAGCGGCGAGGAGCCGTCGGAGCCGAAGTGCCAGGGCCGGTTCTGGACATGCATGTCACGCGAGTGGGTCGCGGCGGCGGCGGTGAGCTGCGAATTGAGCTGGAGCGCCGGAGAGCCGGACGCGGCCCGCAGTTCGTTGATCGAATCCAACATCCGGTAGGTGATCTTGTTCTCTTGGAAAGAAGAGATCTTGTAGACCCCGGGCACCGGTTTTCCGTCCGGTCCGAGCTGCGTGGTACCCGTGGAGCAGGCCGCGAGGCCGAGGCCGAGGGCCAGGATCATGCCAGGAACGCGTATCATGCGGTTCATCCAAATCGTTGCAAACAGTGCTCATTCTGCCCAGCTCGCGACACATTTCAACCACAGGAGCGCGCGGAAAACGGCCCGCTGGCGCCGGATTGATTTGCGATGCCAAGTGCGGGGCTCTATATAGGCCACGCGTTTTTGAGGCAATGCAGGAATGGGCAGTGATGACTTCACGACCGTTTGACAAAATCAACCGCCGTGCGTTCGTGACGAGCGTGGTCGCGGCAACAGCGGGGGTCGCCGCTGCGCCGGCGCTTGCGCAAAGCGAACCCGCATACATGGCCGCCGACAAGGAACTCGTGCGACGCAACATCTCGAGTTTCCGGGCGCTGGACTGGCGGCCGTACTTCTCCAACACCCGCAAAGGCGCGGTCCTCGTCGATACCGTCAGCCGGGCGTTGCACTACTGGTCGGAAGACCAGTCGATCTACAAGCTCTACCCCACCTCGGTGCCGCTCACCGAGGAGATGACCCGGCGCGGCCGCACATCGGTGACCCAGAAGGTCGTCGGGCCCGACTGGCGGCCGACTCCGAATATGCTGAGGCGCAATCCGGAATGGCCGAGCTACATTCCTCCGGGGCCCGACAACCCCCTCGGAACCCATGCGCTCTACCTTTCCTGGCAGTATTATCGCATCCACGGAACACACGACACGCGCAAGATCGGACGGCGCAGCTCCAATGGCTGCATCGGCCTCTACAATGAACATATTGCTGAACTTTTTTCCCTCACGAAGGTCGGCACGCAGGTGTTGCTAATCTGACACCCCGGGTATGTTTTCTCCGAATTTGGTTGCAAAAGTTCAGGGGTTCGGTTTTCTAAGCTCACGAGGTACAGACTACCCTTGTTCCGGCGTTCGCGTCGGAAGGAAAATTGGAGATTGACAATGAAAAAAGTTCTGCTTGTTGCGGCCGTTGCCGCTCTTGCCGCCACCGCCGCCCAAGCCGGTACCGTTGCCCCGCCGATCATCGAGCCGGAAATCGTGGTCGAAACCACGACTTCGTCCTCGTCGGCCGGCATCATCGTGCCGCTGATGTTCCTGGCCGCCGTTGGCGCCGCGATCTGGCTCCTCGGCTGATCCGGATTTGAAGAACAGTCGGGCTTCACGGTCCGAGCAAAACCCCGCCCCCGTGGCGGGGTTTTTTTTGTTTACGGGCACCGGTCGCTGCGGCCCTCGCACAAAGAAAACGCCCGGAAGCGGGGCTCCCGGGCGCTCGAATTCCTCGAAGCGGATGCGGCGATCAGATCGCTTCCTTGATCCAGCTGTCGAGCGCCGCCTTGGGCGCCGCGCCGATCTTGTGCGACACCACCTGGCCATCCTTGAACATGAACAACGTCGGGATACCGCGCACGCCCATCATCGCGGGCGAGGCCGGGTTCTCATCGACATTCACCTTGGCAATCTTGATCTTGCCCTCGTACTGCACGGCGAGCTCCTCGAGGGCCGGGCCGATCATCTTGCAGGGACCGCACCATTCGGCCCAGAAGTCCACGACGACGGGAACGTCGCTCTTGAGGACCTCGGATTCGAAGGTGTCGTCGGTCACGGTGGTGGTGGTCATATTAGACTCCATGAATAAAAGGTTGCAACGAACCTAGGAACCGCCTTGGCCCGCGTCAAGTCGGCCAAATGCGCGCAACGCGAGGTCGGGGGGCAGGAGCATGAGGCGCGCTTGCCTCGTCCAGAGGATTGCAGTGTCGATCCTGCGCCCAGGATAGATGTCGCGCAACCCGGCTTCGTAGGCGCCCATCTGGCGCAGGATGCCCTCGGGAATATCCTCCGGCCGGTCGGGCACGATCCGGTTGGTCTTGAAATCGACGGCGAGCACGCGCCCGGGTTCGACGATCAGCCGGTCGATGATGCCGTGGATCCGCACAGTGCTTTCGCTACCGGCAGGGGCCGAGATCTCCACCTCAGCGAGCGTTTCAGCTGCGAACAGGTGGGCCAGATCCGGGGCATCCAGAACCCTGCGCACCTGGGTCAGAAGCGCGTCGGCCTCCGCGGTGGGCGCGGCATCTTCGCCGAACGCGAGAAGCGCCCGGGCGGTCTCCGTCCAATCGTCCCGCTTGTAGCTTGGCAGGAATTCCAGCAGCCGGTGGACCTGGCGTCCGTGCCGCAGCGCGGCCTCGGTGTCATCGGCGTCCGGCTCATCGTCGGGACCGAAAACGATCTTGGCGCCGCCGAGATCGGAGGGCGACAGCGGGCGCGGTTCGGCGCCCGGCGGTGAGGCGATTTCGGTCGTCCACGCGGGCAGGGTGACCGGCGCGCCGTGCTCGGCCGTTTCGCGGGGCGTCACGTCTGCGTGCCAGTCGCCGGTCTCAAAGCGCAACCCGGGCTCGCCGTTGAATTCAAATCTCACCGCGCCGGCCTCGGCCATGCCGGCCTCTGCGATCCGGTACCAGACCTCGCCGTCGTCCGGTTTTCCGACGTCACCCGCGGCGGCGATGATCAGCCAGCTTTCGGCTCGGGTCATCGCGACATAGAACAGGCGCATCGCCTCTTCGCGTTCGCGCTCCGCGCGCGCATCTGCGGCGGCGCGCAGCACCGGCGGGGCCGCGTCCTTGGCGATCTTCCAGGCTGTGCCGGTCTCCGTCTCCACCAGCCGGTCGCGATCGTTTGCCCGCCGCTTGCCGGTATCGGGCAGGATCACCACCGGGGCTTCGAGCCCCTTGGCCCCGTGCACCGTCATCACCCGCACCCGGTCCCCGGCACTGTCCATCTGCCGCTTGATCTCGACCTCTTCCGCCGCGAGCCAGGTCAGGAAACCGGTGAGGCTGGGTACCTCGATGCGTTCGTAGGCAAGCGCCTGGGCGAGCAGCGCGTCGATCCCATCCTCGGCCTCGGTACCGAGCCGGGCGACAAGGCGGCGGCGGCCGTCGTGCCTGGTGAGGATGCGGTCGATCAGCTCGTAGGGGCGGAGATAATCCGCCTGTCCACGCAGGTCGTCGAGGCAGGACAGGGTTTTGCCGTGAAGCGCGCCGGCGTCGCGCAGCGCGTTCCACAGGTAGGCCTTGCCGCGCGGATGCGCGAGGCGGAACAGATCGTCTTCGTCGAGCCCGAACAGCGGCGACCGCAGGGCTGCGGCGAGCGAGAGGTCGTCCTCGGGAGTCGCGAGGAAGGCCAGCACCGCAGTCAGGTCCTTGACCGCCAGCTCCCCCCCGATCCTCAGCCGGTCGGCCCCGGCGATCGGGACACCGCGCGCCTTGCAGGCGCGGATGATCTGGTGAAAGAGCGCTGACCGCCGCCGTACCAGCACCATGATGTCGCCCGCGGCGATCGGTCTGAGCCCGCCGTCTTTCGCCGGAATAGTGCCTGTTTCCAGCATCTCGGCGATCGTGTCGGCGATCAGCCCGGCAAGTTTCACCGGAGCGTCGGTCGGCGCGGGCATGTCGACCGGGTCGGTCCAATGCGCAGGCTCTGCGTCGTCTTCCTTTTCGACCACCGGCCAGAGATCGACCCGGCCCGGCCGTTCGGTATCGAAGGTGACGTGCTTGACCTCGCGGCCAAGCCCCGGCGCCTCTTCCAACGCGTGATCGACAAAGTTCAGCACCGCCAGCGAAGACCGGAAGGAGTATTCCAGCTCCAGGTCGCGCAGCGTCACGCCCACCTGCCCGAAGGCGCCCGCGAACTGCCCCTGCATCCGGGTAAACCCGGTCGGGTCCGCACCCTGGAACGAGTAGATCGACTGTTTCATGTCGCCGACCACGAACAGCGTGCGCATCCGTTCGGACCGCGCGCTCTCGCCGCTGGTAAACTCGCGCGCAAGGCTCTCGATCACCCGCCACTGGTCGGGCGAGGTGTCCTGCGCCTCGTCGACCAGAATGTGGTCGATGCCGCCGTCGAGCCGGTAGAGCACCCAGGCGGCGAGGCCCGGATCGTTGAGCAAAAGCCCGGCGCGCAGGATCAGATCGTCGAAATCGAGCCAGCCACGCGCCTGTTTTCGGACTTCATAGTCTGCCACGAACGGTCGGGCGAAGCGGTGCAGCGCAAGGGTTTTTTGGGCGGCATCAAGCCCGAGGCGTTTCGGCCGCGCCACCTCGACACGGGCCATCAACCCCTCCAACCCGTCCATCAGCGGCGCGGCCGCACCTTCGCGCGTCGCCTTCGTCGGAAACGCCCCGATCTTGGCGGTGAATGGTTCCTGGGTCTTGGATTTCGCGCCGATCAGAAACACGCGCTCCAACACCGGCAGATCATTGATAGACAAGCCCGCGGGATCTATGTCCGACAGATAGCCCGCGGCCTTCACATCATTTGACGAGCCCTGATTGAGCGCCTCGATCAGATCCACAATCAGCCGCCCATCGCCCGGTGCGAAGGCGAGCGCCTCCAGCTCGGGCTCCCCGAACCCCGGTTCCAGCCCAAACCAGCCCCGGATCTCGTCCTCGGACACGTCCGCTGTAAACCCGCCCCGCCGCCGCACGATCTCCGCCGTCAGCGCGGTGAAATCGCTGTCGGTGAAGAACCGCGCGAGCGCTTCGAGGCCCGCGCGTTTCGGCCCCAGCGCCATGTCGTCAAGCACTTCCGCCTGCAAAAGCTTGGCCGAGCGGTCGTCCATCTCCTGAAACTGCGGGCTGACCCCGGCTTCGAGCGGAAACCGTCGCAGAATTGCGGCACAGAACGAGTGGATGGTCTGGATCTTGAGGCCGCCCGGTGTCTCGATCGCCGCCGCGAAAAGCCGGCGCGCCTGTGCAAGATCGCCGGTATCCTCCACCCCGAGCTTTTCCAATTCGTCGCGCAGCGCATCCGCGGGCTTCATCGCCCACGCCCCCAGCGTGCCAAACAGCCGGTTCTGCATCTCGCTCGCGGCCGCCTTGGTATAGGTCAGGCAGAGGATGTTCTGCGGCGACACGCCGGTGAGCAGCAGCCGCGCGACCCGGTTGGTCAGCACCCGGGTCTTGCCGGAGCCCGCATTTGCCGAAAGCCAGGTGTTGGCGGTCGGGTCGGCGGCTTCGATCTGGCGCAGCGTGGCGTCGTCAAACTTCATTCGCCGACCTCCATCGCCACGGGCGACGTCGCGAGGTCCCATTCCCCGAACCGCGACAAATGATCGTAATCACCCGCGAAAGAAAGTTTCTCGGGCACCCGCTGCGCGGTGTAGCCCTGCGCCCGGTTGCGGTACGCGCCGATCAGGTCCGCGAGTTCCGCGCGGGTCGTGGCGACGGTTTCAGACCCGATCTCGATCGGCACGAACTTGGTATTGGCCCCGAGCCCGATGTAGGCCACCTCCGCCACATGCGCGCGGCCGACATCGGCAAAGGCGCCCGCCTCGGCCATCACCGCTTCGAGGGTGAGCTGTTTGTCGAACTGCTCTTGCTGCTTTTTCGACGGGATCGCGCCGGTCTTGTAATCGTAGATATAGAGCGCCCCTTGCGCGTCACGGTCGATCCG
>Ga0209121_10000121_pt1 | contig 78454 bp, 81 predicted proteins | sample Cruoilmetagenom3_FD_187292 | JGI IMG/M metagenome (GOLD analysis project Ga0209121, IMG submission 187292) | Oil polluted marine microbial communities from Coal Oil Point, Santa Barbara, California, USA - Sample 3 (SPAdes) (version 2) | ecosystem: Environmental > Aquatic > Marine > Oil seeps ...
CCCCAAGAAATGGCAGGACTTCCGAAATCAGGTCACCGATAACTTCCGCATCATATCAGATCAAAATCTTCGGGTTTTCGAGGGATAGGGGTATAGATAATAGTTTGAAAGGTTATTATTTTAAATCCTGTCAGCCAGCCGGCACGCGATAGGTGAAATCCGCCTCTGCATCCGCAGCGTCCACCTCCTCCAATAGCGCCACGACCTTATCATGGTCGGGGGATTTCACACAGACCGGGTCGGTCGCGCCCGCGTTGCCTGCCAGCGTCATGGCCTGACACCGGCAGCCGCCGAAATCGACCTCCTTGCGCTCGCATGTCGCGCAGGGATCTGGCATCCAGTCGGTGCCGCGATAGGCATTGAAGGCGGCGCTGTCATACCAGATGTCGCGCAGGCTGCGTTCGGTCACCTTTTCGAAAGTCAGGTAGGGAATGGATTCCGCCGCGTGGCAAGGCAGCACCGTGCCATCGGGTATCACGTTCAGCCCGGCAGAGCCCCAGCCGCCCATACAAGCCTTGGGGTAATCCGCGTAATAGTCGGGCGGCACAAAATCAAATGCCATGACGCCGCGCAACCGCGTGCGCGCAGCCGCCACGGTGCGTTTCACCATTTCCGTCTGCTCCCGCGTAGGCAGCAGTTGCGCGCGATTCTTCAGCGCCCAGCCGTGGAATTGCACACAGGCCACCTCCAGCCGGCGCGCGCCCAGTTCCACCGCCATCTCGATCGTGCGGTCCAGGTCGTCCAGGTTTTGCCGATGCATCACCGCGTTCAGGGTCAGGGGGATGCCGCGCGCCTTGATCTCCTGCGCGATCAGCATCTTGCGGTTGAACCCGCCCTTGTAGCCGCCGATCCGGTCGGCCAAGGCGGCATTGGTGCCCTGCAAGGACAGCTGCACATGGTCCATTCCCGCCGCTTCCAGCGCATCCAGCCGGCGCGGCGTCAGCCCGACGCCCGAGGTGATCAAATTGGTATAAAGCCCCGCCTCATGCGCCGCTGTCACAAGGTCCACCAGATCGGGACGCGAGGCAGGCTCCCCTCCCGACAGATGCAGTTGCAACACGCCCAGATCGGCCGCCTGCCGGAATACATCGGCCCATTGATCGGTCGTCATCTCGCCCGCCTTGTCCTGCAATTCCAACGAGTTGGAACAATAGGGGCAGGACAGCGGGCAACGGTGCGTCAGTTCGGCCAGCATGGCGATGGGGGGCGGGGTGGTCATGCAAGCTCCAGATAGATGCGACCACGCAGGCTGGTCAGGAATTTCTGCACATCGGTGCGTATCTGATCCTCGGGGGCATTGTAATCGCGCGCAAGCCCGCTGACGACGTCACCAAAAGAGGCAGCCCCATCGACACGGCCCAATATCGCCACCCCGATGTCATCCAGCCGCACGGCTTTTTCCGGGGCCAGCAGCACCGTGCCCCCACGTACGCGATCGGGGGCAAGGCGCACCCCGCGCGGCAGGCGCGGCACATCGGCGTCCTTCAGGTTCAGCGGGTCGCTCATGCCATCCCCTGCCCCGGTTGCCACGCGCCGGGCGGGATACGCGCAGGCACGACATAGGCCGAATGCAGCGCATCCAGCTGCGCCCACAGAACGTCCGTCTTGAAGGTCAGCGCATCACAAGCCATCTGCGCCTTTTCCTCGGTGTCGGCGTGGTCCAGCACCCATGCCAGCCCATAGGCCACATCCTTGGGCGCCTCGGTCAGGCGTTTCTGGAAATAGGACATGCTGTCGGGATTGGCGAAATCGTAATGCTTGAACAGTCCCGCGATGCGTTCTTCGTGGATCTTGGGCGCGAACAATTCAGTCAGCGAGGACGCAACCGCCTGCAACAGCGGCATGTCCCGAACGTAGCGAATATAGGCATCCACCGCGAATTGCGTGGCGGGTAGAACGCCCACGCCGGATGCCACGTAATCGGGGTTCAGCCCCACGGCCTCGGCCAGTTTCAGCCAGCGCCGGATGCCGCCGCCCTCGTGGACGCCGCCGTCGTGATCTTCGATCCGCGAGCGCCATTCGCGCCGCATGTCGGGATCGGTGCAGCGCGACAGGAAGGCCGCGTCCTTCATCGGAATGCCCGCTTGATAGGCCCAGCGGTTGATGACCCAGGCGCGCACCTGGTCGGGGTTACATTCGCCATCGTGCAGCATCCGGTGAAACGGGTGCTTGTCGTGGTAACGCTCCGCCCCGATGGCGCGCAAACGTGCCTCGACCTCGTCCTTGGAAATCTCGCGGCTCATGGTGTGATCTCCTGCCCGTCCTGGGCGATCTCCCATCCGGCGGCTTGAACGGCGATCCGCTCGCGGCTGTCCGGTTGCAGAATGGGATTTGTATTATTGATATGGATATAGACCTTTTGCGCGGCGATCCTCGCCAGCCGGTCCAGCGACCCACCGTCGCCGGATATAGGCACATGGCCCATGCGGCGACCGGTCTTGATGCCGGTTCCGGTGCGGATCATCTCGTCATCGTCCCAGACCGTGCCGTCAAAGAACAGGATGTCGGCATCCGCGATCCGCGCCAGCAGCTTGTCTGTCACGACCGCACAGCCGGGGATGTAATAGGCGATCTTGCCGCCCCCTTCCATCCGCACGCCCACGGTCTGTTCGCCCTCCAGATCGGTCTGCACCTCGGCCCCTTCCATGAACAGGGGCACCTTGCCGGGCACGGCGAACAGGGTCGCGGTCAACCCACCATGCAGATCGAACGGCGCATCCAGCCCGACCTTTTCACGCGCAACCTTTTCACGGTTCACCGCGTCGAAAATCCGGTTCGCGCCCAACACATCCAGAATGTCGCCCGTCGCCAACAGGCGAAACGGCGTCTGTTCACGCAAGGACAAAAGCCCCGCGATGTGGTCGATATCACCATTGGTCAACAGGACAGAAGCAACGGGGGTGTCGCGCAATTCGCGCGGATGCAGCACCGGATTATCCAGCATCTGCTGACGGATGTCGGGGGATGCATTAAGGATGCTCCACGTTTCGCCATCCACCGAAACCGCCAAAGACGACTGGCCCGAAGGAGGGATCTTCCCCCTTCGGGCGTCGTTACAGTTCCGGCAGCCACAATTCCATTGCGGCAGTCCACCACCCGCTGCGGCCCCCAGGACAAGAAACTTCATGCCAGGCTCCACCGCGAGTCAGGGGTTATCAGAACAGGTCTTGTTCGTAGTCGCGACCTTCGTCCTCGGCAGGGGTGTACATGTTGATTTCCATGCCGCAGTTCACTTCTTTGATCTTCGGTGCAGTCCAGGCCATCGTTTCCTCCACTAGCTTGGTTTCTCCTCGGCATCAGCGTAGCGCCACAGGGGGCTTTGGCAAAATGCTTCTTTGGTCGTAGGAGGATCTACGCCTGCCCCTGGCCTTCATATGGATTAGACCATGGTCGCATGTCGCGCCTGTTCATTCGCGCCCTAATCTTCGCCCCATGCGCGACCTATTCATCAAGGCCATTGCGGCCCTTTTCATATTGACCCACGCCGTGATGGCCACGCCCCTTCCCCGCGAAAATCTGGAGGGCTACATCATGCCGCCCTTTTCACTGGGCGAGGCGGCAAACGACAAGGGCGTCTATACCCTGCTCAATTCCGGCGGGGCCGAGGCGGGCTATGTCTTTGAAACAGAACCACTTGCGCCGCTGCCCGGCTTTTCCGGCGCGCCGATCAACGTCCTTGTCATTCTAGACCTTGAAGGCAAGTTCATGGATGTGCGGCTCATCTCGCATAACGAGCCGATTTTTGTCTCAGGCCTGGGCGAGGCACCGTTCCACCGGTTTTTCGAACAATATCGCGGGCTTTCGATTTCCCAGTCCATCGTGGTCGGCACGCCTTATGGCGGCGGGGCGCAGGGATCGTCCCTCGTTTACCTCGACGGGGTGACCAAGGCCACGGCCTCTGTCCGGATCGCGCACGAATCGGTGATGGGCGCGGCGCTGGCCGTGGCGCGGGAGAAGATGCAGGGCATTTCCACCCGCCCGCCCGCGCAACCCGACGCATCGGTGGACGAATCCCTAACGTGGGACGACCTGGTGGCGCAGGGCATCGCCACCCACCAGACCGTCACGAATGCCGAATTGGACGCGCTGTTCAAAGGCACCCTGTGGGAGGATGACGACCCCGAAGCGCGGGACGATCCGACCGCCCCCTATCTGGACATCTGGGTGCTGGACATCGGCCCACGATCCATCGCGCGGGCGGCGCTGGCCCCGGACACCTATGACGAATTGCAGCATTTCCTTGAAATCTCGCCCGAGCAAGAGCCGCTTTTGCTGATCGAAACCGCGCGGCACGGGCTCGTCTCGCCAGATTTCGTGCGCAACACCGCGCCCGATTGGCTGTCCGCAGAACAAGGCGGGCTGCCCATCGCCCTGCGTGACGCCGATCTGTTCGTCGAACTGGCAAAAGGCGCGCCCGATGGTGCAGCGATGATCCTGCGCACGGACCGGCGGCTGGGGCTCGATCCGGCCTCTGAATGGCAGTTGAACGTGGCCGCCGTGCGCGAACATGGTATGTTCCAGCCCGAAATGGCCTCCGTCACCCTGCCCGTCACCGTCACCACGCCCGAACGGTTCTTCACCCGCCCCGGCGAGGTGAAACAAGCCCCCCCGTGGCTGGAGGCGCTGCGCGGCCGTCAAACCGACCTGATCGTGCTGGGTGCCTTTCTTGTGCCGCTTCTGGCGCTCGTGTTCGCCCATAAACGCCTTGCCGGTGCGCACTATTTCACCCCGATCCGCCCTGCCATTCTGGCCGTGGTCATCGGCTTTGTCGGCTGGTGGGGTCAGGGCCAGCTGTCCATCGTCACGGTTCTGGGTGTGATCCGCACCGCCTTTCAGGGGGGGAGTTATACCTTCCTTGTCTACGACCCGTTCTCGCTTGTGGTCTGGGGAGCGGCGATTATCGGGTTTTTCCTCTGGGGACGCGGGCTGTTCTGTGGCTGGCTGTGCCCCTTTGGCGCCATGCAGGAATTCGCGCACCATCTGGGCCAGCTGCTGCGCCTGCCGCAGATCAAACCATCCAACGCATGGGACGCGCGGCTGAAACTGTTGAAATATGTCGTTCTGGCCAGCCTTCTGGCCGTAGTCTTCCTTGCCCCCGCCTATACCGAAAAAGCGGCCGAGGTTGAGCCGTTCAAAACCGCGATCACCACGTTCTTTGTCCGCGAGTGGTATTACGTCGCCTATGCGGCCGGGCTGTTGCTGCTGTCCATGGTGCTGTTCAAAGGGTTCTGCCGCTATGTCTGTCCCCTTGGTGCGGTCATGGCTATCGGCGGGCTGCTCAGGGGCCGCAAATGGATCGAGCGGCGCGCAGAATGCGGATCGCCCTGCCAGCTGTGCAAGGTGAAATGCAATTACAACGCCATCAAGAAAACCGGCGAAATCCAGTATGACGAATGCTTTGCTTGCTTGGATTGCGTGACCATCCATGACGACCCCAAGCAATGCGTGCCCCTAATCATCGCCGCGAAACGCGGGGCAAAACTGCAAGAGGCCGCCGAATGACCCTGTCCCGCCGCCGCTTCCTGACCATCACCGCCGCGATGCTGGCCACACCGGCCAGCGCCGCGCGCCTGCGCTGGCAAGGCCGCGCCCTTGGGGCCGATTGCACATTGGAAATCCACGCGCCACGCGATCAGGCCGAACGCGCCTTGCGCGATGTGCGCGCCCTGCTGCGCCTGGCCGAGGCAAGGTTCAGCCTTTACGACCCCTCCTCGGAATTGTCGAAACTGAATGCGGCGGGAACGCTGGCCGCGCCCTCTTTGGAAATGACCGAAATCCTTGCGCTTTGCGACCGCGCCCACCACGCCACGGGCGGCACCTTCGACCCCACGGTGCAAACCCTTTGGGAGGCGCTGTCGACAGGAACACCCGTGGACTCCGCCGCATCCCTTGTTGGCTGGACCCGCGTGCAGCGCACTCCCCCGCGTTTGGACAAGGGACAGAAACTTACCCTCAACGGTGTGGCGCAGGGGTTTGCGACGGATATGGTCGCGGGCGCGCTACGCGCTGCGGGCCTGTCCAAGGTGCTGGTCAATATCGGCGAGTTTTCCGCCCTTGGTGGACCATTTCACGTTGGCATGTCCGATCCCACTCACGGGCTGTTCGGGACAGCAACGCTGGAAAACAGCGCCATCGCCATATCGTCGCCTGCCGCGACCATGCTGGGCACCGCGCCGCATATCCTGTCGGCGACAGGACGCATCCCGCAATGGAATACCGTCAGCGTCCAGGCGCAAAATGCCGCGCTGGCAGACGCCGCATCAACCGCCTTTTGCCTGATGGGCCACGCGGAAATCGAACGGGCCATACCGGCGTTGGACCTGACGCGCGCGACCATGCTGGACAGCACGGGGAGGGTTCACCACATCGGATAGACGCAAAAAGCCCCGCACGATGGCGGGGCTTTCGCATGTCTTGTCAGACGCGATCAGGCGGCTGCGGCGACCGCACGCTTGGTCAGAACCTTGATCAGGTTGGCGCGGTATTCCGGCGTGCCGTGCAGATCACCGATCAGCCCGTCAGCCGAAGCGGTCAAACCGTCCACGGCATCGGCCGAGAAGTTGGAGGACAATGCCGCCTCTGCCTCGGTCCAGCGGAACACGCCCTCTTCCGATGCGCCGGTGACAGCAACGCGCACACCGTCGGCGTATTTCGCCACGAACACACCTGTCAGCGCAAAGCGCGAGGCGGGCTGTTCGAACTTCTGGTAGTTGGCCTTTTCCGGGGTCGGGAACTTGACGCCGGTGATGATCTCGCCCTCGTCCAGCGCCGTGGTGAACATGCCCTGGAAATAGTCGTCTGCCGCGATTTCACGGACGTTGGTGACGATGGTCGCCCCCGATGCCAGCGCCGCCGACGGATAGCATGCCGCCGGATCGTTATTGGCAAGCGAGCCGCCGATGGTACCGCGGTTGCGAACTGCCGGATCACCGATATTGCCAGCCAAGGCGGCCAGCGCCGGATAGGCCGTTGCCTCTGCGGCGACCTGTGCATGGGTGGTCGCGCCGCCGATCGTCAGGGTGCCACCATCCGCGGACACGCCCACCAGTTCGGGGATGCCGGTCAGGCTGACCAGCGTGCCGGGCATATTCAAACGCTGCTTCATCGTCGGGATCAGGGTCTGCCCCCCCGACAGCGGCTGCGCCTCTTCATCCTTCAGCGCGGCGACGGCCTCTGCCACCGAACCGGGCTTTACGAATTCGAAATTGTACATCTTCGTTTCTCCTCCTGAAACGTCGGGGCGCTGCGCCCTTCCGCTTCATTGTTCCATAAATACCTTGGTCCCGGCCGCACGGGCCTGCCGCACGACCGGGGAAGGAGCCTTAGCCCTTTTGCATTGCCGACCAGACGCGCGAGGGGCTGACCGGCATGTCGATATGATCCACATTGTAACCGCCACGTTGCAACGCGTCGATGACAGCATTGACCACCGCAGGGGGCGAACCAATGGCACCGGCCTCGCCGCAACCTTTCACGCCCAACGGGTTGTGGGTGCAAGGGGTCTGGCAGGAATGGTCAGTGGAATACATCGGCAGATCGCTGGCACGGGGCATCGCGTAATCCATAAAGGATCCGGTCAGCAACTGGCCGTTTTCATCATAGGTTACATTTTCCAACATAGCCTGACCGATACCTTGGGCCACGCCGCCATGCACTTGGCCTTCGACAACCATCGGGTTGATGATATTGCCGAAATCATCCGCTGTGGTGAAGGACAGGATATCAACCTTACCTGTGTCGGGGTCCACTTCGACCTCGCAGATATAAGCGCCCGATGGGTAGGTGAAATTCGACGGGTCGTAAAACGCCGTCTCTTCCAGACCGGGTTCAAGGCTTTCCAGCGGATAGTTATGCGGCACATAGGCTGCCAGCGTCACTTCACCCCAAGCCAGCGATTTATCGGTGCCCGCAACGGTGAATTGACCGTCTTTCAACTCGATATCCCCTTCCGAGGCTTCCAGCAGATGCGCGGCAATCTTTTTCGCCTTGTTGATGATCTTCTCGGTGGCGCGCACCATGGCCGACCCGCCAACCGCGATCGAGCGGGAACCATAGGTGCCCATGCCCATCGGGACTTTGCTGGTGTCGCCATGCACGATGTCGATCTGGTCGGCGGGAATGCCGATCATTTCTGCAACCACTTGCGCAAAGGTCGTTTCGTGACCTTGGCCATGGCTGTGCGACCCGGTCATCACGCTGATGGAACCCGTCGCATTCACCCTTACGGTGGCGGATTCATACAGGCCGGCACGCGCGCCCAACTGCCCCACAAGGTTCGACGGCGCGATGCCGCAAGCCTCGATGAAATGGGCCAGGCCATAGCCGCGCAGCTTGCCGCGGGCCTTGGATTCCGCCGCGCGGGCCTCGAAGCCGGCGTAGTCGGTCATCTCCAGCGCCTTGTCCAGCGTGGCATGATAGTTGCCGGTGTCATAGGTCACGGCCACGGGCGTGTCATAGGGGAACTGCTCGGGCTTGATGAAGTTCTTGCGGCGCAGTTCCGCAGGATCGACACCCAGCTCGCGCGCGGCCTTGTCCACCACACGTTCCAGTTGGAAGGTCGCCTCGGGGCGGCCCGCCCCGCGATAGGCGTCAACCGGGGTGGTGTTGGTGAAGACGGCCTTGACATTCACATAGACCAGCGGCGTGGTGTAATTGCCCGCCATCAGCGTACCGTGCAGCCACGTGGGGATCGACGGCGCGAAGGTGGACAGGTAAGCGCCCATGTTCGCATAAGTGTCGGTGCGGACCGCGGTGAACATGTGGTTTTCGTCCAGCGCCAGTTCGATCTTGGTGACGTGGTCGCGGCCATGGGCATCGGAAATGAACGCCTCGGACCGGGTCGAGGTCCATTTGACCGGACGGTTCAGCACTTTCGACGCCCAAGTCACGAATGCCTCTTCGGCATAGTGAAAGATTTTCGTGCCGAAACCACCGCCCACATCGGGGGCCACAACGCGCAGCTTGTGTTCGGGGATGTTCAGCACGAATGCGCCCATCAGCAGGCGGATCACATGCGGGTTCTGCGAAGTGGTATAAAGCGTGAATTCGTCATTCGAGCGGTTGTAATCGCCCACGGCGACGCGCGGCTCCATCGGGTTGGCCACCAGACGGTTGTTCACCAGTTCCAGCGTGGTAACATGGTGCGCGTTCTTGATCGCCTCGTCCACGGCTTCGCGGTTTTCCTCGACGAAACCCCAGTCATAGCAAAGGTTAGAGGTCAGGTCGTCATGCACCTTGGTGGCGCCGTCCTTGATCGCTTCCTTCATGTTCAGGACCGGTTCAAGCTCTTCGATGTCCAGCTCGATCGCCTCGGCAGCATCGCGCGCCTGTTCCAGCGATTCCGCGACGACAACGGCGATGGGGTCACCGACGTGACGCACCTTGCCTTCGGCCAGGATCGGGTGCTTGGGTTCCTGCATGACTTCGCCGAAACGGTCGGTCACTTGCCAGCCGCAGGGAATGCCGCCTTTTTCCTCGAAATCTGCCGCGGTAAAGATCCGCAGAACACCGGGCATCTCGGACGCGGCCGAGGTGTCGATGTTGTTGATCTTGCCATGCGCGATGTCCGAGCGCAGGAAATGCGCATAGGTCTGGCCGTGCATGTTGATGTCGTCGGTGTAATTGCCGTTGCCGGTCAGAAACCGGATGTCCTCGCGCCGCTTGGTGCTGGCGCCAATGCCGTCCTTGGGCATGGTATTCTCCTCCGTTGGCGATGCGCCTGGCGCATCTTTATGACGATAAGGTGGGAGCGGGCGCGGTGGGCGCGCCCAGCTGCCGCGCCCTTATTCCGCGGCGATGCTGCTGACGTCCTGGCCGGACGCGGCATATATCGCCTTGATGATGTTGTGATACCCGGTGCAGCGGCAGATGTTGCCTTCCAGGTAGTGACGGATATCCGCCTCGGTCGGCTTGGGGTTTTCTTTCAAAAGCGCCGTGGCCGACATCACCATGCCGGGGGTGCAGAAACCGCATTGCAGGCCGTGATGGTCCTGGAATGCCTGCTGCACGGCGGTCAGTGTGCCATCTTCGGCAGCCTGACCTTCGATTGTCACGATCTCTGCGCCGTCCGCCTCGTTGGCGAACATGGTGCAGGATTTCACGGGCTTGCCGTTCACATGCACAACACAAGCGCCGCACTGGCTGGTATCGCAACCCACATGGGTGCCGGTCAGTTCCAGTTCATCGCGCAGAAACTGCACCAAAAGGGTGCGCCCTTCGGCATCGCCCGTACGGGTCTTGCCGTTCACCTTCATCGTTAGCGTCGTCATAACGTCCTCCCTGTAACGTCTTTTCGTGGCTTGCCAGCTTAGTTGAATACGCGCTTGAGCCAGCCTTTTTTCTTATCTTCATCGCCTTCGGCACCGGCCTCTTCGGCTTCGGTGGTGGCGGGTGCTTCGTCGGCGGGGTTGTCGCCCTCGACCGCCGATGCGAAATCGGCAAAGAACTGGTCGGCCATCTTCTTGGCGAACCCGTCGATGATGCGGCTGCCCAGCTGGGCCAGCTTGCCGCCCACTTTCGCTTCGACATCATAGGTCAGCAGCGTGCCGGTTTCGCTCGGCTCCAGCTTCACGTCGGCACCGCCCTTGGCAAAACCGGCCGCGCCCCCCTTGCCTTCGCCCGTCAGGGTCAGGCTGTGCGGCTCGTTCATATCGGAAAGGGTCACGGCCCCCTTGAATGTCGCCTTAACCGGGCCGACCTTTTGCACCACCGTCGCCTCGAAGCCTTCTTCGGCGGTGCCGGACATTTCGGTGCAACCCGGCACGCAGGCTTTCAGAATCTCGGGGTTCAGCAGCGCGGCCCATACGTCTTGGGATTGGGCGGCAATTTCGCGGGAATCGGTAAGTTTCATCGGTCTTCCTCTTCGTTCTTTGTCTGGCACGCTACGGCACGAGGGCGGCCCCCGACTATTCGACCAAGGGTGTATGCCCGTTGTCAGCGGTATTCCGGTTTTTTCAGGACCAACCCGTAACGCGCGAAAATTTCTTCGATCCCGCCATCATTGAGCGCCGCCAAAACCGCATCGTCAACCGCATATCCCAATGCGCGGTATGCAAAATGTACGGCAAGGCCATTTGTCCACTCTCCCACTGCAAAACCGGGCAGAGGGGGCTGGTGCAGGGCCAGGTTATCGGTCAGCCCGTATTCCAACTCGCCGCGCGGGCCCATGGCGGCTTTTGTCTCTCCGCCATCCAGCGCCTTCATCGCGTCCGCCGTGGTGGGATAGCGTTGCATGTTGCCCGCCAGCTGCCCGCCCGGAAAGGCGCTGAGATAGAAATCCGAGATCGAATCGTTTTCAACCGCAACGCTGTCGAACCGGAAATAGGCGGGCACAGGCGGGTCTTCGGGATATTGATCCTTGCGGTAAGCAATCGCGATGCCTTCGATATGATAGGTGCCGGTAAACACCACCTGTTCGACTCGGCAGGCAAATTCGCTGTCATAGGGCACATGCAGCATCACGTTCACCACGGCCCCGCCCACGACCGGGCCTTTCCAGATCCAGTTGCGCAGATCCGTTTCCAGGTTTTCACCCGGCGTGACCAGCTTGAACCGCGCTTCGACACCCAGGTCGTCCGCGATCAGGCGGGCGATGTCGATGTCCACGCCGGCAGGTTTACCGCCCTGCTCGAATGACCAGGGCGGGAAATTTTCATAGGCGGCAAAGGTGATGAAACCGCGTTCCTGAATGGCATCCAGATCGGCGCCCACGATATCGCGGCCCGCATTCTGGGGCTTGGGCTGGGGCACGTAATCCTCGCAGCGCGCCATGGCTTCGGTGCCAGTCAGACACAAAAGTGCAAGGCCCAGCGCCGCGAGTTGATTTCTCATATGCCCTTGCTCCTGTTTTAGTGCGCTGCGGACAGGCCGATGGTCAGCTGTTCGGCCGCATGGACCGGATCGGCCTTGTCGCCGCTGATCAGGTTCGCCGCGCGAAACGCCACCGAATCCGCCACGGGCGCACCCGATCCGGTTTCGATCTTGCCTGCGATCTCGCGCAGTTCGGTTTCCAGCGCGGGCAGGTCGGCATCCTTGCCCTTGGTCTGCAACTCGTCGCGAATTTCCTTCAGCCGGTCACTGTATTCGTCCATCGCGCCATCGTCGGGGCGGGTTTCAACATAGGTGCGGATCGCCCAAGCGGCTTTCTGGCCCAGAAGCTCGCCAAAGGCGGGCATCTTGGTGATACCGTTCTGAGTATAGCCGGTCTGGAACCGTTCAACGAACCATTCGTCACCGTATTCTTCGGCTTCAAGATATCGCAGGTCGGGGGCTAGGCCGCCCGACACCACGCCCAGACCATGGCAGCGCGCGCAGTTCTGGTTATAGCCGGAATCGCCGATCTCGACCGCTTTCAGCCAAACATCCTCGCCCACCGCTTCGACGCGATAGGGGTTTTCGGTCAGCCACTCCTCGCCCACATCGGGCAGGGCTTTGGTATCGACGGCTTGCGGCGTAACATCGCCATGCGCCAAGGCGAAACTTGCAACGGTCATTGTCAGGCCGGTAGCGGCCAGCAGGGTCTTGAACATGGAATCCTCCCATTCGTGCGTTTCGCCCTTCTGATATGGGGCTATGTCGCGCCTTGGTATTCGACCTTGGTTTAACCAGAACATAAACTTCGACTTTGGTCCAATGGCAGGTGGCCGCCCCCCGTGGCTTGCTGACTGGCAAGGGAGGAAACGCGCGTGAAAATCTTGAACCGTCTGTCTGCTTTGTTGGCCGCGGCAGTGGCCACCTGCACGCTTGCCATACCCGCGAGGGCCGAGGTGACTTTGCAAGTCACGTATCTGGCGCAACATGTGGAACTACCCCCCGTTCTGTCAAACCTTGATGTGCCGCCCGATGATCTGGGCCTTGCTGGCGCGCGACTGGCATTGAAAGACAACCTGACAACCGGCAAGTTCTTGAAACACAACTATGCGCTGGACGAAATTCAGGTCGAAATAGGCGGCGATCTTCTGTCTGCCGCGCGGCAGGCGCTGGCGGCATCCCCCTACTTGATCATCGACGCCCCCGCCGCCGATCTTCTGGCGGTCGCTGACCTGCCCGAGGCGGCGAATGCACTGATTTTCAACGCCTCTGCCCCCGACGACACGCTACGCGATGCCGAATGCCGTGCCAACGTGCTGCACACCCTGCCCAGCCGCGCGATGCGGGCCGATGCACTGATGCAATTCGCCCAATCGCGCCGCTGGACCGATCTGGCCATGATCACCGGCGGGCATGACAGCGACCGCACCCTTGCCGCCGCGCTGGATCGGTCTGCCCGCAAGTTCGGCATGAAGATCACCGCGCGCAAGGACTGGATCTTTGACGCCGACATGCGCCGCAATGCCAGCCAGGAGGTGCCGCTGTTCACCCAGGATATGGGCGATTACGACCTGCTGCTGATCGCGGACGAAACAAACGATTTCGGCCGCTACCTGGCCTATAACACTTGGCTGCCCCGCCCCGTCGCCGGAACCGAGGGGCTGGTGCCCACCGCATGGTCCCCCGTGGTCGAACAATGGGGCGCGGCGCAGTTGCAATCGCGCTTTTCCGATCTGGCCGGGCGCGACATGGCCCCGCGCGACTACGCTGCATGGGCCGCCCTGCGCGTTCTGGGCGAGGCCGTGACCCGCACCAATTCCGCCATCCCCGCCACCCTGCGGGATTTCATCCTGTCAGACGCGTTCGAACTGGCAGGCTTCAAGGGGCGGACGCTGTCGTTCCGCCACTGGAACGGGCAACTCCGCCAACCGATTCCTTTGGTGACGGAGCGTGCAGTGGTGGCCCAAGCGCCCTTGCCCGGCTTCCTGCACCAGCGGAACGAGATGGACAGCCTTGGCATCGACGCACCTGAATCCAAATGCACCGCCTTTCAGTAAGGAAGAACGATGAAACGCCTGCTTCCCGTCCTGCTTTTGACCGCCTCCCCCCTTGTGGCCGAGGAGATCTGGGTCACCAATGAAAAAGACGACACCGTCAGCGTGATCGATCTTTCCACGATGGAGGTGACGCGCACCATTCCAACGGGCGAACGGCCCCGCGGCATCACCTTTTCGCATGATTATTCCCGCGTCTATATCTGCGCATCGGACAGCGACACGGTGCAGGTGATGGACCCGGTCACTGGGGAAATCCTGCACGATTTGCCCTCGGGCGAAGACCCCGAACAATTCGTGCTGCACCCCAACGACCGGCATTTATACATCGCCAATGAAGATGACGCGATCACCACCGTGGTCGATACCGAATCCCGCACCGTGATCGCGCAGATCGACGTCGGGATCGAACCCGAGGGCATGGCCGTTTCACCCGACGGAAAAATTGCCATCACCACGTCCGAAACCACAAATATGGCGCATTGGATCGACACCGAAACGCGCGAATTGTTCGCCAACACGCTGGTCGATGCCCGCCCCCGCCACGCCGAATTCGTCAAGGGCGGGACCGAACTGTGGGTCTCTGCCGAAATCGGCGGCACCATCACCGTGTTCAATACCGCGACGCAAACCGAAAAGGGCAAGATTCACTTCGAGGTCAAAGGCGTGCATCCCGACCGCGTGCAGCCCGTGGGTTTCGAACTGACCGGCGACGAGAAGACCGCATTCGTCGCACTTGGCCCGTCGAACCACCTTGCCGTGGTCAATGCGGATACCTACGAGGTCGAGGATTACATCCTTGTCGGCCGCCGCGTCTGGCACATGGCCTTCAACACCGACAAATCGCTTTTGTTCACCACAAACGGAATCTCGGGCGATGTGACCGTGGTGGATGTGGCCAAACGCAAGCCGATCAAGACGATCAAGGTGGGCCGCTTCCCGTGGGGTGCCGCATTGCGTCCAACATCCAACTGAACGCTGCCCCCAATCCCGCCATCCCATTTCTGAAGGATCACCATGAAACAGCTTCTTCTTTCCGCCCTGCTTGCCATTACCCTACCCGCCACAGCGATGGCCGATGACGGTAAACCCGCCTTCGGCATGGCCGGTATCCTGTCGAACAAGAACAAAGAGGATCTGCCGCCCATCATCCTGTCCTCGGGCATGCCCCTGTCCGACGCGCCTTGGGTGCTGAAATCCGGCACCTATTACGAATTCGAAATCCAGGGTGACGGATCGCAGGAACTGGCACTGGTCGGGTCCGAATTCTTCCGCGCCATCTGGATCGACGAGATCGTCGTCGAGGGCCTTGAAATCCGACCCCTCGGCCTGGATTCCATCGAATTCGACGAGGCGGGCGAGATGGAAATCGGGTTTGTCGCCATCAAGCCCGGGCGCTACAACATCCATGTGCCGGGCAGCACCGGCGACACGCAAAGGCTGGAGATCACCATCGAATGACGCAAGCGGGCGGGCTGACCATACGCGATCTGTCGTATCGCTATTCGGCCCATGGCCCCGACGCGCTGTCAGAGGTGTCGTTTTCCGTCGCGCCGGGCCGGTTCTGCGCTCTTCTGGGTGCGAACGGTGCTGGCAAATCGACCCTGTTCAACCTTGTCACCCGGCTGTTCACCACACCCCATGGCGTGATCGAGGTGGCCGGCCATGACATCCGCCGCGCCCCGCGCAAGGCGCTGGCCCGCATGGGCGTGGTGTTCCAGCAGCCGACCCTTGACCTAGATCTTTCCGTGCGCCGCAACCTGTCGTATTTCGCGGCTCTGCACGGCCTTTCGGGCCACGCCGCAGCCAGCCGGATCGACGCCGCGCTGGACCGTTTCGGCCTGACCGACCGGGCAGAGCAGCCCGCCCGCGCGCTTTCGGGCGGATACCGCCGCCGCGTGGAAATTGCCCGCTCGACCCTGCACAGCCCCGCCGTTCTGCTGCTGGACGAACCGACCGTCGGGCTGGACCCGCAAACCCGCGCCGCCCTGACCGACGATGTCCACGCCATGTGCACCGATGACGGGCTGACGGTGCTGTGGTCCACCCACCTGCTGGACGAGGTCCGCGAAACCGACCGCCTCGTGATGCTGGAAAAAGGCCGCGTCACCTATGACGGCATCGGGCTTCCCGAAAATGCCAAGGCCCCGGCATGAATGGCGCGCTGATCGCCCTGCGCGCCATCCTGATCCGCGAGGCGCTGCGTTTCATCCGCCAAAAGGGGCGATTCGTCGCCGCCCTCGTGCGCCCGCTTGTCTGGCTCGTGGTCTTTGCCGCGGGCTTCCGCGCCGCGCTTGGCCTGTCAATCACACCGCCCTACCAAACCTATATCACATACGAGATTTACATCGTTCCCGGCCTGTGCGGCATGATCTTGCTGTTCAACGGCATGCAAAGCTCTCTCTCGCTCGTTTATGACCGCGAAATGGGGTCGATGCGGCTGCTGCTGACCTCGCCGCTGCCGCGCTGGTGGCTGCTGTTCTGCCGGCTGATTTCCTCTACCGCGATCTCGATCCTTCAGGTCTATACCTTCCTTGGCGTGGCTTGGATTTACGGGATCGACATGCCATGGCAAGGCTACCTGATGGTGCTGCCCGCACTGGCCCTATGCGGCGTGATGCTGGGCGCGGTCGGTCTTGCATTATCATCCATTATCAAACAGTTGGAGAATTTCGCCGGGGTGATGAATTTCGTCATCTTCCCGATGTTCTTCCTGTCCTCCGCGCTGTACCCCTTGTGGAAAATGGCCGAAAGCTCGGCACTGCTGCATGACATATGTGCCTTCAACCCCTTCACCCACGCAGTCGAACTGATCCGCTTTGCGCTTTACGGCCAGATGAACTGGATCGCGCTGCTTTGGGTTCTGGCATCAGGCGCGGTCTGGTTGGCGCTGGCGCTGTGGGGCTATGATCCCGCCCGCGGCATGATCCGCCGCAAGGGATAGGACATAGGGCAATGTCCCTGACCCTAACTACGACCCCTGGGCGGGTGATCCCCAAGCCGGTTTTTGCTAGGCTCCACTTAACCCGAGGAGGAACCCCATGCTCAAATTCCTGACCACGGCGGCCCTGGCCGCGACCCTCGCCAGCCCGGTTCTCGCAAGCGATTCCGACAGCGGCGGCGATCTGAACCCCGAGGAAATGACCATCAACCGCGTGCTGCGCGACGTGGGGCGCGGACAGGTCAACATGATGACCTGCGCCGTAGGCTACGGCATCACCAAGAAGGGCGACCACGAAGACGCACGCAAAGTGTTCGAAGCCTGCGCCGCCGCCGGATACACCGGCGCTATGACTTGGATGAGCCAGTTGGACAACAACGGGCTGGGTGGTGAATACGACCCCGACCGCGCCGCGAAATGGGACCGCAAAGCCGCCGAGGCAGGCGATCCCGTCGGCAAGTTCAACTACGGCTTGGCCCTGATACGCGGGCACGGCGTCGCGCAGGACAAAGCCGCTGGCCGCGCCCTTGTCGATCAGGCCGCCGCCGACGGGCTTCCCGTGGCCAGGCGCCTGCAAGCCGCCGACTATGATCTGGACGAAGTCACCCCCGACGCGGATAACTGGAAATACGCCCCAGCCTTCTGATCCGGCTTACCCGCCGACGCTGCGGCGCACCTTGTCCACTGGCCATCACCCCTCCGCTTGCGCAAGCCCCGCAGCGGAACGCGAAGGGACGAGGCATCACGTGCGGCGCAAGCCGCGCCACAAGGTCACGCCATCTACGACCAAAGCACGATGCCCGCACGGGCAATCCGTTGATCTGCATCAACAAAGCCCGCTCACACGAGGTCTAGCATTTGCCCATCCCTTATGGAGGACCCAAGCGATGAAACCGAATTCTTCCCCCCGTCTGCTTGCCGCCGCGCTGCTGATGGGCACCCTGCCCGGCACCGCCGCCATTGCCGAAAGCCCCGTGTTCGAGCAGGTCAAGGTCGAGGCAGGCGCCAAGCTGTTCGATGCGGAATGCCGCCGCTGCCACGCAACCGACGCCAAGCACGAAAGCTATGGCCCGCCCCTGGAAAACGTGATCGGCCGTGCCGCTGGCAGCTACCCCGATTACGACTATTCCATCGCGCTGGAAGCATCGGGAATCGTCTGGACCAAGGCCGCCCTGCGCGCCTGGATGGAGGATAACAGCGGTTTCATGCCCGGCACCAAGATGCGCCATGTGGGCATTGCAGACCCCACCGTTCAGGATTTCATCCTGACCTACCTTGACGCGATCACCACGCGCGACGGCTCTGAAATTTCGAAATAACCTTATCAGTTGAATGACTTGCACCGCTGCTGCATCGCGGCGGTGTTTGCATTTGCGCCATCCTTGCGCAAAACACCGCTGCATGCACCTTGCGCCACCATACGACCCCCCATACGACTATGGTGTAATTTCGCCGCAGCCCGCCCTCTCTCAATAATAACGCAGCTTTCCGAACGGTCTTCCCATGGTCGTCGGTCGGCTATTGGATAAAGGGAGGAAACCGATGAACAGGTTTATCACAGTGGTCGCCGCTGGACTTATGGCAACCGCAAGCGTTGCCATCGCTGGCGTCACCGAAGAAGATTTGAAGAACGACACGGCCAATACCAGCCAGGTTGTCACCAACGGCATGGGCCGCCATCTGCAACGCTTCAGCCCGCTTGAGACGCTGAACAAGGACAACGTCAAGAACCTGATGCCCGCGTGGGCCTTCAGCCTTGGCGGCGAAAAGCAGCGCGGTCAGGAAACCCAGCCGCTGATTTATGATGGCGTGATGTATATCACCGGTTCATATTCGCGCCTTTACGCGATCGACGTAAAGAGCGGCAAGGAGATCTGGCAATACGATGCCCGCCTGCCCGAAGGCATCCTTCCCTGCTGTGACGTGGTCAACCGCGGCGCGGCCATCTATGGCGACAACATCTTTTTCGGCACGCTGGACGCACGTATCGTCGCGTTGAACCTGAAAACCGGCGACGTCGTTTGGAACAAAAAAATCGCAGATTACAAGGCAGGATACTCCTACACCGCTGCCCCGCTGATCGTGAACGGCCTGGTCATCACCGGCAACTCCGGCGGTGAATTCGGCATCGTTGGCGAAGTACAGGCACGCGACGCCGAAACCGGCGATATGGTCTGGACCCGCCCCGTGATCGAGGGTCACATGGGCACGCTGAACGGCGAAGAATCCACCATGACCGGCGAATTGAACGCAACCTGGCCGGGCGATATGTGGAAAACCGGCGGCGGCGCGACTTGGCTGGGCGGCTCCTACGACGCGGAAACCGACACCATTGTGTTCGGCGCGGGCAACCCCGCCCCGTGGAACAGCCACCTGCGCAACGCGGGCACGCCGACCGAAGGCAACAAGGGCGACAACCTTTATGCCTCCAGCCGTATCGGCATGGACCCTGCCACCGGCGAAATCAAGTGGCACTATCAGACCACCCCGCGCGAAGGCTGGGATTATGATGGCGTGAACGAGGTCGTGGCCTTTACCGACAAATCCGGCAACAAACGGTTCGCTACGGCAGACCGCAACGGGTTCTTCTATGTTCTGAACCGCGAAGACGGCAAATTCGTCGGCGCGACCCCCTTTGTGAAAGACATCACATGGGCGACAGGCATCGACGACACCGGCCGCCCGATCTTTGACGAGGCCAACCGCCCCGGCAATCCTGCGGATACGGCTGATGGCAAGAAGGGAGAGGTCATCTTTGCATCGCCGTCCTTCCTTGGTGGTAAAAACTGGATGCCGATGGCGTTCAGCCAGAAAACCGGGAATTTCTACGTGCCTTCCAACGAATGGGGAATGGATATCTGGAACGAGCCAATCACCTATAAGAAAGGCGCGGCCTATATGGGTGCGGGTTTCACCATCAAACCCAATTACACAGACCACATCGGTTCGCTGAAAGCCGTCGATCCCGACACGCTTGAAGTGAAGTGGGAATATAAAAACGAAGCTCCTTTGTGGAGCGGCGTGATGACCACAGCTGGCGGTTTGGTGTTCTTTGGCACCCCCGAAGGCGAATTTATCGCACTGGATGACGAAACCGGCGAAAAGGTTTGGTCGTTCCAGACCGGCTCCGGCATCGTTGGCCAGCCTGTGACGTGGGAAATGGACGGCGAACAGTATGTTTCGGTCATTTCCGGCTGGGGCGGCGCGGTTCCGCTTTGGGGTGGTGAAATTGCCAAAAAGGTCAACTACCTGAACCAGGGCAGCCTGCTTTGGACCTTCAAATTGCCAAAACGACTGGCAAACGCCAACTAAGGATAGCCTTCGGGCTTCTCCTTGGGGTCGCTCCCCGACCCCGCACCTTGCCTCTCCCCTTTATCGGGGGGAGGCATTTTTTTTGCCCGCCGCAAGGCGCGCCGCCAACCGGCCATCAAAAACATCTCGCCAAATTACGACTTTTGGCGAAGTATCTAATGCACCCCCCCTTTGTTAGCATCGAGGGACCAGCTAGAATGGCCCCCACAACCTAACGGACACACCACCCGCATCAATAGGCACAACATGACACCGGCACAGGCCCAAAGCAGCACCAGACGTTTCCACTCGGCCCTGATCGTTGACGATCACCCGCTGTTTTGCGATGCGCTGTCGATGACGCTGCAGGCTGTGGTGGGCATCATCGACATCCACACCGTCACCAACCTTGAACAGACGTTCGACTGGCTGTCGGAAAACGACGTGCCCGATGTGATCGTGCTGGACCTGAACTTGCCCGACGTGCAGGGGCTGGACGGGCTGGTGCGGCTGAAGAACCGGGCGCGCACCCCTGTGATGGTCGTGTCCTCGATGGCGGAAAACAAGGTGATCAGTTCCACCATCCGTGCCGGGGCCGCCGGTTTCGTGCCCAAGCATTCGCAGCGCGAGGTGTTCCAGTCGGCATTCGAGGCCATCGCCAAGGGCGAGACTTTCATTCCGCCCGGTCACATGATGGTGGCAGAGGACGACGCCTCGACCGGGGATGACGTGGTGGCGCGGCTTGCCTCGCTCACCAACCAGCAGGGCCGGATCCTGCAACTGATCTGCGAGGGCAAGCTGAACAAGCAGATTGCCTATGACCTGTCGATCGCCGAAACTACGGTAAAGGCGCATGTGACGGCGATCATGCGCAAACTTGGCGTGCAAAGCCGGACACAGGCCGTGCTTCTTGCCAAGCAGACGAGTTTCGGCTCCGTCTTGAATGACGAGGCCTGACCCGCGTAGCATCGGGCGCAGAATTGGGAGGAGGCAAGGATGGACCTGGCCAAAGGTCAGTCCGGCGCGTTCGCGAACGCGCCTGGCATCGTGCGAACCGCGTTCGTGCAACATGACGTATCCGATCCGGTCGGTCACTTGGCGCGTGCCTTGGGGCTGGAAACGGGCGTGGCCGGTGATGACGCAACGCCCGAATTCGAACTGGTCATACTGTTCGCCGCCGCCGATGCCGATGTCGCCCGCCTGATCCACGACGCCAAGGCACGTTTCGCCCCCGCACGCGTGGTCGGTTGCACCACCGCCGGAGAGATCAGCAATACGGGCTACACTTCGGGTGAAATCGTGGCGGTGGCCTTTCCGCGCGCACATTTCCGCGCCCGCACCGTGCTGGTGCCAGATCTGGATTTGTATGACCCGCAGACCGTGATCGAACAGATGATCCGCAACCGGCACGAGATGATGCGCGAGCAGCCGAACTGGACCTCGGAATTTACCTTTCTGATGATCGACGGGCTGTCCACCCGCGAGGACGAGCTGACCTCGGAACTGGCCGTGGGCCTCGGCCCCGTGCCGCTGTTCGGCGGCTCGGCGGGCGATGGCGTGGAATTCGGCAAAACCTTTTTGCTGCATGATGGGGAAACCCATACCCATGCCGCCGTGCTGACCCAGGTGCGCACCATTTGCCCGATCAAGGTGTTCAAGACGGACCACCTGATCCCGACGGAAAAATGCATGGTGGTGACAGGGGCAAACCCGGAAAAACGCACGGTGCATGAAATCAACGCCGAACCGGCCGCGCGGGAATATGCGCGGATTCTGGGCAAAGACCCCGAACAGTTGACCACTTTCACCTTTGCCGCCCATCCCGTGGTGGTGCGCATCGGCGGGCAGCATCATGTCCGGTCGATCCAGCGGGTCGCGGAAAACGGTGACCTGGTGTTCTTTTCTGCCATCGACGAAGGGCTGGTGCTGACGCTGGCCGAACCGCAGAACATGGTCACCCACCTGGAACAGGAAATCGCCGCGCTGTCCCATGACGGCCCGCCCGATGCGATCCTTGCCTGCGATTGCCTTTTCCGCCGCATGGAAGCGCAGCAAAAGCAGATGACCCGCCCGATTTCGCGCATTCTGGCAGAAAACCGTGTGGTCGGCTTTTCAACCTATGGCGAGCAGCTAAACTCGATGCATGTGAACCAGACATTGACCGGCGTCGCGATCTATCCGCCGAAGCAGCCGCAAACCGGGCCAGACAAGACATGAGCCACAGCCTGATCGACCCCCGCGATACGCTGGAACGCCAAAACGAGAAGCTGCTGAAAATCTCTGAAACGCTGATGCGGCGGGTCGAGCAAAGCACCGATGCGTCCGGTGCGGCCTATACGCAGTTCCAGCGCGCCGTGCTTTTGGAAGAAGAGGTGCGCGCCCGCACCCGCGATCTGGAACGCGCGCTGGACCTTTTGAACGAATCCAACGCACGCCTGGCCGTCGCCAACCGCGAGACAGAAGCCGCACGGTCCGATCTGGCCAATGCAATCGAAACCATTCAGGAAGGGTTCGCCCTGTTCAATCCGGATGAAAAACTGGTGCTGTGCAATTCGCGTTTCGGGATGCACATGCCCGATTTGCGCGATGCGCTGAAACCGGGGCTGTCCTTCACCGAATATGTGCGGCGCGTGTCGCAAAGCCATTTCCTCTCCCTGCCCGACAGCGAACGCCCCGAGGATTGGCTGAAGCGCCGCCTCGGTCGCCACAAGGACGACCACGTTATCTTTAACGTGCGGATGATCTGGAACCGCTGGGTGCAGGTGTCGGAACATCGCACTGGCGATGGCGGCACGGTGATCCTGCAGACCGACGTGACCGACATCATGCGGCTGGAACGGCAGGAACGCGACCGGATGCTGGACGATCAGGCCCGCCTGATCCGTGCCACGCTGGAACATCTTGATCAGGGGGTGTGCATCTTCGACGCGGGCGCGCGCATGGTCGGACATAATCAACGGCTGATCGAACTTTTGGCGATACCTGTGGTGCGGTTCCACATGGGGGCCACCTTTGCCTCTATCTTTGACCGCTTCCGCGACCGGGTGGAATTTTCCGGCGACATGACCCCCGAAGGCATAGAGGCATGGGTCGCTGCCCGCGACCACCGTGCGCCCCTGTCCTTTGAAATACGGCAGGGCGCGCGCACCCTGGCGTTTTTCGCGCAGGAAATGCCCGACAAGGGCTTCGTGATTTCCTTCACCGATGTCTCGGCCCAGCGCGCTGCCGTGCAGGCCATCCGCGAGGTGAACGAGACACTGGAACAGCGCGTCACCGAACGCACCTTGGAGCTGGAAGACGCCTTGGCCGAGGCAGAGCGCGCCAATGCCTCCAAATCCCGGTTCGTCGCGGCAGCCAGCCACGATTTGTTGCAGCCGCTTTCGGCGGCAATGCTTTACGTCACCTCGCTGGAAAAGGATCTGCCGACCGAAGGGGGACGCAAGGTTTTGTCCAAAGCCTCGAACGCGCTGCAAAGCGCCGAGAATATCCTTGAGGCGCTGTTCGACATTTCGAAACTGGATTCGGGGCGAACGGCGGTGATGGTGGGCGCGGTGCCCCTTGGCAGCGTGCTGGCGCAGTTGCGCGACGAATTGCAGCCGCAAGCCCAAAAGAAGGGGCTGCGTCTGTCCATCATCGCGGTCGACCTGAACGTGCTGTCCGATGCCACCTACCTGCGGCGCATCCTGCAAAACCTGATCGCAAACGCGATCCGCTATACCGAACATGGCAAGGTGCTGGTCGGGGCGCGGCGCATTCCCGGTGCCGTCCGGATCGAGGTATGGGACACCGGCCCCGGCATCCCAGAGGATCAGCAAGACATCATATTCGGCGAATTCCAGCGCCTGAACGCCACTGCCTCGGCGGCCGAGGGGATGGGGCTGGGCCTTGCCATCGTGGACCGTGCCTGCGCCCTTTTAGGCCATCCGCTGGAGGTCCGCTCGATCATTGGCAAGGGCACGCTGTTCACCGTCGAGGTGCCGGTCGCATCGCGCGATCTGCCGCTGTCGGCCACGACTACGGTCAGCGCGCCCAGCCTCCAGGCCGCTGTATTGGGCAACCTGATCGTGATGCTGATCGAAAACGACGAGGAATTGCGCCACGCCCTGTCCCTGACCATCGAAGGTTGGGGCGCCGATGTTCTGGCCTGCGCATCCGAGGCCGAGGCCCGCGCCCTGCTGAACGAAATCGGCGTCGCACCGGATGTGATCTTGGCCGATTACCAGCTGGATGACGGGCGCTCAGGCGCACAGGCGGTACAGGCGCTCAGGCGGCAGGTCGGCAACCTGCCCGCCTGCATCATCACGGCGAACCGGTCACCGGAGCTGGTGGATGAATGCGCGATCCTTGGGCTGGAGCTGATGCACAAGCCGATCGACGCGGAGGCACTGCGCGACTTCTTGCAAGCGGTGCGCCCGGTGCATTGAACCTGCGATCCGGGCGCAGCGTCTCTTACTCGGGGCGGACCCGTGCAGCAGTCTTGTTGGCAAATGCCTCAAGCCGGTCGCGCGATGCGGGCTGGGTGTTGACGATCCCCGCCACGACCGATTCCGCATAGGCGGCATCCAGCGCCGACATGTTTTGCATGTGGCTGATGGCCGAACAGATGGCGAAATTCGACAGCGGCGGGTTGGTGGCTGCGGCGCGGGCCAGTTCCATCGCCTTGTTCACGCTGGAGCCTTCGACACGGTATTGGCACAGGCCCACGGCCTCTGCCTCGGCCCCTTTGTAGACGCGGCCGGTCAGCATCATGTCGATCATCCGCGCCTTGCCGACCAGATCGGCCACGCGGATCGTCGCGCCGCCGCCGGTGAACAACCCGCGCTGCCCTTCGGGCAGGGCGAAATAGGTAGTCGCATCCGCCACCCGCACATGCGCCGAAGACGCCAGTTCAAGCCCGCCCCCCACGACGGCCCCGGTCAGCGCCGCGATGATCGGCACGCCGCCATATTCCATCTTGTTGAACGCCTCGTGCCAGCGCAGGCACAGGTGCATGAAATCCTCGGGGCGGCGGTCCTCCTGGTGGTGTTCCACCAGATCAAGCCCCGCGCAGAAATGGTCGCCCTCGGCCCGCAGCACAACGGCCCGCGCCCCCCGTCGCGGCAGGGCCGAAAACACGTCGATCAGCTCCTCGACCGTCTGGGCATTCAGCGCGTTGCGCTTGGCAGGGCGCGCCAGGATGACTTGCACGATGCCATCCTCGTCTGCCTCAAGCCGCAGGTTCTGGGTTTCTATCCCGCTTAGATCCACCATGATGTCTCCTCCCTCTTATCCGGTATCGGGGCAGACAGTCGCGCCGCTTTGGCGCAAAGTCCAGAGGTGTCGCAGCGTTTTCCTGACCGCATGGTCGGGAAATTCAAACCTTTCAGCAGGCCACGGGGAACAAAAACACGCCTTGGGCGATTGATCCGGCACAAGCCGCATAACGCCGACGGAGGAAAAACAGTTGAAGATCACCCGCCCCACCTCGACACGGCACCACGCAACATGACGCGGATCGAACGGTTCATGCCCTGGGCCATTGCCCTTGTCGGCGCGGTTACAATGGTCACGGCCCTGCGCCTTGCCGACAGTTTCTTTTCCCCCGTCACGCTGGCCATCGTGGCCGGTGTCGTGCTGTCGCCCATTTCCGATTTCTGGGAAAAGATCGGTTTTCCGCGGGCCTTCGGGGCCATGGTTTCGATGCTGGCGACGCTGCTGGTCACGGCGGCGGTCATCTTTGTGCTGCAACCCCATTTCGCGCGACTGATAGATGAAGCGCCCAAGGTGATGTCGGACATCAACCAGACCATCACCGACATGCGCAATTCGATGAAAGGCCTGTCACAAATGTCGGCCGAACTGGACGAGGCGCTTGGAGCCGAGGCCGCGCCAGAGAAATCAAAAGTCGCGATCCCCGACGATACCAGTATCGGCCCTCCCCCGCCGCCTTCGACAGAGGGCGCTGCCGAGGTGCCGACACTGACCGATGCCCTGCTGATGGCCCCGTCAATTTTTGCCCAGATCGTGATCTTTGCCGGCACGCTGTTCTTTTGCTCGCCACCCGGACCGAGATTTACGACTGGGTCGCGCGGCACATCCCCTCGACCCGACCGGGCGGCATATCCCAGCGCGACCTGATGCGCGCCGACCGGCTGGTTTCGCGCTATTTCCTGACCATCACGATGATCAATGCCGCCTTGGGAACGGGCGTGGCGCTGATGCTGACGGGGCTTGGGCTGCCAGGGGCCGCGCAATGGGGGCTGCTGGCCTTCTTCGCCAATTTCGTCGTCTACTTGGGGCCGGCGGTGTTTGCCGGGGCCATGGTCTTGGCGGGGACCGCCGCCTTTGACGGGCCGACAGCATTGGCCCCAGCGGCTTTCTACCTGTTCCTGAACTTCACCGAAGGGCAATTCATTACCCCGTCGCTGGTCGGGCAAACCATGCAGATCAACCCGCTGGCCGTGTTCCTTTCCGTGATTTTTGGACTGTGGCTTTGGGGGGCGGCAGGCGGCATCGTGGCAATTCCCCTGCTGGTTTGGATCTTGTTCCTGAACGGATTGGGCGAAAAACCCGCCTGACACCCGCGGGCACCGCGCAGAAAAAAGCTCCGGTCCATTGGGCCGGAGCTTTTTTGCGTATCAGACGATGTTCAATCCTTTTCACGCGCCGAGGAAAACCCGCGCCGCGCGGCGGAACCAGCGCCGATGCCCTGCATGAATGCGGCCACCAAGGCGGCCAATGGCAATTCGGTCTGCGCCGTAGCCGAGGCGGCCATGGCAGCGGTGCGCATCTCGCGCTTTTGCGCGTGCTTGGCGAAACCGATCACCAAAACCCCGGCCCCGACAAAGCCGCCGCCGATGATCAGGGCCGCGGTCTTGGCGTCGAACATCTCTTCCAACACGATCCAGCCGGCAGTGGTCAGGAACCCCGCGCCGATGATCATAAGCAAAATGCCCGAAGCGCCAAGCGCAATGCGCTTGACGCCACGAGCGACGAAATATCGTAGCTGTGCGATCATGACAGATTACCGGCGGTTCATGATCAGCCCGACGAGAAAGCCGACACCTGCGGCGATCCCGATGGCGGCGGCGGGGTTTTCACGCACCTGGCTTTCGGCCGTGGCATAATAGTGCTGCGCCGATTTTTTCAGATCGGCGGCGGTGTCCTCACCTCGCTTGCGCAGCGCTTCTGCACTGTCCTTTGCCGAGGATTTCAGCGACACGCCCTTTTGAATGCCCATATCCTTGAGCGTGCCGGTCAGGGCGGCCACGTCGGCCTTCAGCGCAGCGATTTGCGCCTCAAGATCATCGGTGGTCGCCTTGTTGGAAGCGGCGGTTTTGGCATTGCCATTCGTGGATGTTGCGGTGGCCATGATTGTCCTCCTGGCAGTTGTTTTCCGGCGCAACGGGGGTTGTGCACCTTCTCTGTTCAAACGCACCGGTGCGGCCAAAGTTCCCCGAACATGTAAAAATTAAATTTGGAACTGCACGGGCTCACTTTGCGTTGTTTTCATAATCGCGTCCCAGATGGCGCTTGAAACACAACGATCTATGGAGGTTCTCATGCTCGGTTGGGCTCTTACTTTTCTCGTGGTGGCGTTGATCGCCGCTGTCTTCGGATTTGGCGGCATCGCATCGGCTTCGGCCGGTATCGCACAGGTGCTGTTCTTCGTGTTCCTCGTGCTGTTCGTGGTCGCCATGATCGCGCGCGCTGTGCGCGGACGCCCGCCGGTTTGATCCGGCACCACATGACATGCAAAGGGGCACCTTCGGGCGCCCCTTTTCGTTTCCACCACCACGGCGTAAACAAAAACCCCGCAGTCCGGCAGGACCACGGGGCTTTGCGCATGAAAGAGGGCGGGGGCGTCAGACCTTGAGCGTTTCCGTAGAGAAAAAGAACATTGCCTGGCTAACGGCGGAACGCACCTGCTCCTCGCTGTAGGGCTTTGTGATGACAAAGGCAGGCTCTGGTCGCTCGCCGGTCAACAGGCGCTCGGGGAAGGCAGTGATGAAAATCACCGGAATCTCACCTGCAGCTTTCAAGATTTCGTTCACCGCCTCCACACCCGAAGAATTGTCGGCCAATTGGATGTCCGACAGGATCAGGTCAGGGCGATCCTTGGCGGCCAACGCCACGGCCTCGGCATGGGTGCGGGCGACGCCGGTGATGAAATGGCCCATGTCCGCCACGATATCCTGGATATCCATCGCGATAATCGCCTCGTCCTCAATCACCATGACGCGGCCGGAAATGCTGTCTTCCATTTCGCGGCGGGCAATCTTGATCAGATCCTCCACTTCGGCGGGGTCGCTTTCCATGATTTGCGCAATCTCTTCGAACGAGAATTCCTCGATCGTGTGCAGCAGCAGCGCCTCGCGGGTGTTGGCCGTCAGGCGCGACAGGTGGGATTGGGCTCGCGCAGCAGGGCCGGTGGCCTCTGCGACCTCGATCGGGGCACCGGTCGAATTCCAGATCATGTGGAACGCGCGGAACAGCGCAACCTTGGGCGAATGGCCCATTTCGAAAACGGAACGGTCGCTCAACAGCGCCTCTAGCGTGGCAGCGGCATAGGCATCGCCGCTCTTTTGGCCGCCAGTCAAAGCGCGCGCGTAGCGGCGCAGATATGGCAACAGGCCCGCCACAATCACGGATAGGTTGGAACTGGGATCGGCTTGCGACATGAAATTTGGCCTTTTTTCGATTTTTCTTGGAACCTAACGCCGGGAAGCCGAGTTGGGTTCCAAGATCACGGAACTTTTTTTAACATGCGGGTGCCCCTTTTCGTCTGGATCGGACAGCTGGGGCCAAGGCGCGGAAAACAGGATGCAGGATGGAGCAGAAAGAGCCAAAGTCCAACCTAGAATGGCAAATCGACGAGAACTTGCGCAAGGTTTACCAGCGCACGGTCGAGGAAGACGTTCCAGACAAATTTCTGGACTTGCTGAAGCAGCTAAAGGACCAGGATGCCCACAATGAGCAATGACTCTGGCCCAGCGCAAGGCGATCCGCGCGACGAGATTATCGAATATCTTCCCGCGATGCGCGCCTTTGCCATGTCCCTGACCCGCAATTCCGCCGCCGCCGACGACCTGGTGCAGGACACCATTGTCAAGGCATGGAAGAATTTCGACAAGTTCAAGGAAGGCACAAACCTGCGGGCGTGGCTGTTCATGATCCTGCGCAACACGTTCTATTCGTCACGCCGCAAGGCCAAGCGCGAGGTTGCAGATGTGGATGGCGCGATGGCCGCCACGCTTTCGGAAAAACCGGCGCATGACGGCCGCCTTGCCATGGCCGATTTCGAAAAGGCATTCGCCCAGCTTTCGGACGAACAGCGCGAGGCGCTGATTCTTGTGGGCGCGTCCGGTTTTTCCTACGAAGAGGCCGCCGAGACCTGCAAGGTTGCCGTTGGCACGATCAAAAGCCGGATCAACCGTGCGCGGCATCGCCTGGCCGAGATCATGGAACTACACGAAGACGAAGCCCTTGAGCTGACCGATTCCGCGACGACTGCCGTGGTGTCTGCCTCTATGCAGCCCAGAAAGAGCATTGCTTGATTGAAAGACTTCGCCTGAGCAGCCGGTCGCTTCCTTTTCGCATCGCCGCCCTTCTGGCGGTGACGCTTTTGCCGATCGGGCTGATCTCTGTCACACAAACCGTTTTGCTGAGCAGACAAGAGGACGAGCGCGCGCGCGCGTCACTTCTTGCTTTGACGACCGACGCCGCCTCGGGTGAAGAGGGGCAGATCAGAACCGCTATCGGCGCGGCCAATGCGGTTGCGTCGATCCTGCCGGGACTGCGTGCCAGCGGCTGGGATTGCCGCGACGGGCTGCAAACACTGCTGGAAACATCAGGTATATTTTCCTACGCCGGATATGTGGATGGAAACGGCGACGTCATCTGCGCCTCTGACGGCGAAGGGTTGAACGTCAAGGACGGCGTGATCTTCAACCAGATGCGGCAAAACCCCGTGACCCGCGTTTCCATCGTGCTGGACGCGCCGGTCAGCGGCACCGCCGTGGTTCTGACCAGCGTGCCGATCCTGCAGCCGGACGGCACATTCGATGGTTATGTGTCCGTGTCACTGCCGCACCGCGAATTGTTTCGCAATGTCAGCGAAATGACTGAAAACCGCCTGACCGACCTGATCACCTTCAATGCCGAAGGGGCGATCCTGACCTCTGACGGGGGGCTGGACACGGCGGCGCAGCGCCTGCCCGCAGGCCACACCCTGCAATCGCTGATCCGCAGCGGGCAATCGGCCTTTGCCGGGCGCACCCCGGTCGGCGAAGACCGCATTTTCGCCTTTGTGCCCATCATTGACGGCGCGGTCTATGCGCTTGGGGTCTGGGAATATGCCACGACAGCCCCATGGGTGCGGTGGCTGAGCATCACCAGCTCGCTTCTGTTCCCGGTCGCCATGTGGCTGGCTTGCCTGGGCGTCGCCTTTTTCGCCGTGCAAAAGATGGTGATCCGGCCAACGCGCAACCTGCGCGCGCGGATGCTGCAATTCATGCGCACCCGCCGCATCGCGCCGGTGTCGAATGAAAGCGTGATCCCGCTAGAATTGCAGGAAATGAACGAGACGTGGCAACGGCTTGCCACCAGCGTTCTGCATGACGAGGCCGAATTGCAGAACACGATTCACGCCAAGACCGTGCTGCTGAAAGAGGTGCATCACAGGGTCAAGAACAACCTGCAACTGATCGCCTCGATCCTGAACCTCAAGATCCGAAAATCCGGCAATGGCGAGGTCAAGACCGCGCTTGGCGACATCCAGCAGCGGGTGATGAGCCTAGCCCGCGTTCACCAGCAGCTTTACGAAACGTCCACCTCGGAGCAGGTGCGGGCGGATGAACTGTTGGAAAGCACCGTGTCGCAAATCCTTGCCGGCGCGGCGCCAGACGCGTCGAACATCACCTATTCAGGCAGTTTCGCGCCGGTCACGGTTTACCCCGACCAGGCTGTGCCCCTGTCGCTGGCCGTGTCCGAACTGGTCACCAATGCGCTGAAATACATGGGACGCGATGCCGACAACAAAGCCCATCTTGACGTGCGCCTGTGGACCGAGGGGGAAACCACCGCCCTGTTCGAAATCACCAATACCCTGCGCGATCCCGGCACGATCCCGGCAGGTGGAAACGGCGATTCAGGCTTGGGCGAAAAACTGATCCGCGCCTTCGTGCAACAGATGGAAGGTAAAATGACAATCTCGACCGAGGGGGGAACGTATCGCGTCCAGTTGCGTTTGCCTGTTGCGGCTTTCGTGGAACCGAACGCCGATGGCGGTCATGACGTGACCCTGATCTGATCCGGTGCCAGGGAGGGCACGACAGCAATGCCCGACGCCAGCGCCACCACAAGCATTCGGCCCGCCCCGTTGGAGGGGATCCCGAAAGGCGCGGCGCAGCCCGCGCCACTGCAGGTGCTGGTCACCGCGGCCGAGGCATATCCCGCCTTTGAACGTCTGGTGCTGGATGCCCGCGACGAGGTCGTGATGGGGTTTCGCATTTTCGATCCGCGCACCCGCTTGCGCAGCGCCGAAGGGCGCGCCGTGGGTGAAACATGGGCCGATCTTTTGGCTGACGCCCTGCGGCGCGGGGTGCGCATCACGCTTTACCTGTCTGATTTCGACCCGCTTGTCGCCACTGACCTGCATGCCGGCACATGGCGCAGTATCCGCATCTTGTGCGGTGCGCGCGAACTGGCCGGACCGGGCGCTGCCCCCCTGACCCTGCGCCCGATGCTGCATCCCGCGCGCATCGGCCTGCTGCAACGGCTGCTGTTCGCGCCCGCCATGCTGCTGCGCATGAAACGGCTTGAGGATCGGCTGGCCGGTTTCGCCGGCGGCGAAAGCGCCCGCCCGCCCGAGGGCGAGAAAGCCCGCTCGAAGGTGGAGCGCAGCCACCTGCCCGGCGTTCATGCCCTGAAACGACACCGCGGCCTTGTGCCCGCCTTTCCCGCTTCGCATCATCAGAAGCTGGCCGTTGTCGATGGCCGCCACCTGTATATCGGCGGGCTGGATCTGGACGAACGACGCTATGACACCCCGCTCCACAACACCGCAGCGCAGCAAAGCTGGCATGACGTGCAGGTCTTGCTGGACGATCCGGCCAAGGCACAGGCGGCCATCGCGCATCTGCACGGGTTCGGCGGCGCCGTTGCGGGCCATACCGATGCGCCCGCCGCGCCGGGGCTGATCCGCACGTTGTCGGCGGATCGCGGGGCTGGCAACCTGTGGCACGGCACGCCGCGCCCGATCCTGTCGGAAATCGCCGATGCACATCACACCCAGATCGCGGCCTCGCCCCGGATGATCTATCTGGAAACGCAGTTCTTCCGGGACCGCTCCATCGCCCGTCAGCTGGCCACCCGCGCCCGCGCCGTGCCAGACCTGCGGCTGATCCTCGTGCTGCCGGGCGCGCCCAATTCCGTGGCGTTCCGCAACCATCCGGGACTGGACGGCCGGTTTGGCGACCATTTGCAGGCCCATTGCCTGCGCCGTATCAGGCGCGCGTTCAAGGATCGAATGCTGGTTGCCAGTCCTGTGCAACCCCGCAGCCCGGACCAGCGCGACAAGGACACCGACCGCGCCACGCTGCACGGCGCACCGCTGATTTACCTGCATGCCAAGGTGTCCGTGTTCGATGATCGCGCCGCCATCGTTTCCTCCGCAAACCTGAACGGCCGATCGATGCGATGGGACAGCGAAACCGGCGTTCTGTTCGAAACCCCGCACGAGGTGGCGCGGCTGCGCGACCACGTGATGGGACATTGGACTGGCGCGCGCCCATCGGACATGGACCATGGGCAACTGTTCAACGCATGGAGCAACCATATCCGGCACAACGCGAACACGCCGTCCGCAGACCGAAGCGGGTTCCTTGTGCCTTATGACGCGAAAGCCGCATCCGAAACGGCGTTACCCCTGCCCGGCATCCCCGAGGAAATGGTCTGATAAATTTGCAGAATTTCGGGAACATCTCGTCCCCTTGGTAAGTTAAAACATTGTTATCGGTCACTGTTTGAGTTCGAAATCCCCCGCCCTTTCCGAAAAACAACCTTTTTCGGAAAGGGGTCATGACCGACCCGATGGCCGCAAGACTGGCCCCCACGCCCCTTGAAAGGACGCGAACGCTTTTGATACTTCACTCTCTACGGCAGGCCCTGCTCGACCGCCTGCGTCCCGATCATCAGAGCGTTGACGACCTCTTTTCCGATCTCGATCTTACGGACGCCGCAGACCTGACGACATTCCTGACACTTCAGCATCGCGGGTTTTCCGCGTTGCGCGCGGCGGCAAGTGACGCGCCCGGCTGTCGGGTCACAGCGAACCTGACCAGTATTTGCGATAGCATGGCACAGGATCTGGCATGGCTGGATGCCGCACCGACCCTCGGCCCGCACCCCGTAGGCACCGGCCTGCACCCCTTGGCCATCGAATAAATTTACCTTGGCTCGCGCCTTGGCGGGCGGGTGTTGAAACGCCGCTGGCAGCAGGCCGCCGATCCACGCGTGCGGGGCGCGTCCAAGATGTTCGACATGCCCGACCCGGCCCTGCAATGGCGCGATTTCTGCGCCGAGTTGTCGGATATTCGCGCCGCTTCCAGCCTTGGCCGACAGGTCATTGCCGATGCCCGCGCCGCGTTCCAGCTATTCCACATGCCGCAGCAGCCCTTCGTCCCTTTCCCCGACATGCCCCAAATCGAAAAGGACGCCTGACATGACCGGCCCGTCCAACTCTCAAGACCCCGAAAAACGCCCTTATTCCGACGCCGAGAAAGTCACCCTGGCCAATTGCGACCGCGAGCCGATCCATACCCTTGGGCATATCCAGGATTTCGGCGCGCTGATCGCCGTGACCTCGGACTGGATCGTCAACCACAGCTCTGCCAACCTGCACCCGATACTGGGGATCGACCCGTCCGAGGCCTTCGGCACCCCCCTGTCCAAACATCTGCCTGCCGAAACCTTGCATTTCCTGCGGTCACGGATGCAGATGCGCGGCGAGGCGCAATCGGTCGTGCGGGTGTTCGGCGTGGACGTGATGCAGGACGGGCGCGCCTTCGATGTTACCATCCATGCGTCAGGCCGCAGCTATATCTTTGAATTCGAACCGAAACCCGATGGCGCGCGGCGCGATGACATGGGTTTGGTCCACCCGCTGATCGCCCGCATCAATGCCAAGCCCGACCAGCCGTCGATGTTTCGGACCGCCGCGCAAGGTATGAAGGCGCTGACCGGGTTTGACCGCGTGATGGTCTATCGTTTTGCCGAAGACGGCACCGGAGAGGTGGTGGCAGAGGCGCTGGAACCGGGGATGGAGCCCTTTCTTGGCCTGCGCTATCCGGCTTCGGACATCCCTGAACAGGCCCGCGCGCTGTATAAACGCAACCTGCTGCGCATCATCGCGGACGTGGATGCCAAACCCGTACCGATCCTGCCGGAACTTTCGCCCGAAGGCGGCCCGCTGGACCTGTCGTTTTCCGTCACGCGGGCGGTATCGCCGATCCATATCGAATACCTGCGCAACATGGGCGTCGGCGCATCGATGTCGGTTTCCATCCTCAAGAAGGGGGAATTATGGGGGCTGTTCGCCTGCCACCACAACAGCCCGCGCTATGTGGATTACGAATTGCGCACGGCGGCAGAACTGCTGGGGCAGATGTTCTCTTACGAGCTGGGCCAGAAAGAGGCCGCGGCAGAGCAAACCCAGGTCGCCCGCGCCCGCACCCTGCATGACGACATCATGATGCAGGTTTCCTCGGGGAAATCCTTTGGCGAAGGTTTCGCGGAACTGGCCGACAGGATCGGCGGTATCATCCCCTATGACGGGATCGCCCTGTATACCGAAGGCACGTACACCGCCCTTGGCAGCACCCCCGGCGAAGAGGAATTCACCGGGCTTGCGCGGTGTCTGAACACCGGGCTTGCGGGGCAGATATTCGCCACGTCGAACCTCGCCAGCGCCTATCCCGCCGCAGAAGGGTTCGGCGATCGCGTTGCCGGTGTCATGGCGATGCCGATATCGCGCACGCCGCGCGACTATATCGTGCTGTTCCGCCGCGAGGTGGCGCAATCGATGACATGGGCGGGCAACCCGGAAAAGTCGGTGACAATCGGCCCGAACGGATCGCGCCTGAGCCCGCGCAAGCGTTCTGACGCATGGCGCGAAATCGTCAAAGGCCAATCGACCCCGTGGACGGATGCGGAACGGTCCGCCGCCGAGGCGCTGCGCGTCACCCTGCTGGAGGTCGTTCTGAAACTGACGGACGAGGCAAATCAGGAACGCAGCCGCGCGCAGGACAAACAGGAACTGCTGATCGCCGAGCTGAACCACCGCGTGCGCAACATCCTGAACCTGATCCAAGGGCTGGTGTCGCAATCCAGCCAAGCCACGAACAACGTGACCGATTACACCCGCGTGCTGGGGGACCGCATTCACGCGCTGGCCCGCGCCCATGACCAACTGACCCGTGACGATTGGGGCCCCGCCGCGCTGGTCGATCTGATCGCAACCGAGGTGGAGGGCTTTCTGGGCCGTGACCGCGACAAGGTCGAAATCACCGGCGGCGACGTGCGGCTGACGCCCGAGACATTCTCGACCATGGCGCTTGTCATGCACGAACTGGTCACGAATTCGGTCAAACACGGTGCCTTGGGCGCGCCGGACGGGCGCGTGATGATTGACCTGTCGCGGCAGCCGGACGGCGCATTGCGCATCGCCTGGGTTGAAAAAGGCGGCCCGCAGGTGCGTGCGCCCACGCGCCGCGGCTTTGGCTCGACCATCATCGAACGCTCGGTCCCCTACGAACTGAAAGGCCGCGCAAACGTGGACTACACCCCGACCGGACTGGAGGCGGAATTCATCCTGCCCGCCCATTGCTTGGCCACGATGCCCGCGCAGCCATTGCAGCCCCGCCAAAGTCTGGGCATGCGCGAACAGGCCGAAACACCCGTCGCCAAGCCACGTATCCAAGGGGCCGTGTTGCTGGTCGAGGACAACCTGATCATCGCCATGGACGCCGAGGATGTGCTGGCAGACATGGGCGCCGATCCGGTACTGACCGCCGCCTCGGTCGCAGAGGCGCTGGCCCTGATCGAACAGCACGAATTGACGCTGGCCCTGCTGGATGTAAACCTTGGGGCGGAAACGTCTGAACGGGTGGCCGAGAAACTGCGAGAGATCGGCGTGCCTTTCGCGCTGGCGTCGGGGTTAGGGGCGGAAACCCGCAAAGTACCCGCCTACGAAGGGGTGCCTGTGCTGAACAAACCCTATGACACCGAAAGGATGCATATGCTGGTCGCGCAGATGCTGGCAGGCTGATCCGCAGCGGCCGCCATTCACGTCCCCGCGCGCAAGTTGAATTTGCGCTTGGCGCAAAGGGGGCGCAGGCTCTACTGTTCCGGCATTCACGCGGAAGGTAGGCCCGATAAAGATGGTGTTTCTGGATCCACCACATAATTTGCTTTTGGTTTTCGCCTCGCTTTGCGTGGCGATGATCGCCGGGTTCACGGGCCTGTCGCTGACGCAGGGCCTGTCGCGCAAATCGCTGTTGCAGCGCAAGGTTTCGGTGGCGCTTGCCGCCATTGCCCTTGGCGGTGGCATCTGGTCGATGCATTTCGTCGCCATGCTGGGGATGCAGCTGCCTATCCAGTTCTATTACGACGCGGTGATCACGCTTGCCTCGGCCTTGGTGGCGATCCTTGTGGTGGGGCTGGCCCTGCTGATCCTGCATTTCCGTGCCCGCACCAACCTGACGCTGACCCTTGCGGGCGGCATCGTGGGCCTTGGCATTCTGGCCATGCACTACATCGGCATGGCAGGGCTGGAACTGTGCCGCGCGGTCTATACGCCACTTGGGCTTGGCATTGCCGGTATTTCATCGTGTTTGCTCAGCATCGCGGCGTTTCGCGTGGCCTATGGAAACCGCAGCCACCGCAACATCTTGCTGGGCACGCTGTGTTTCGGATTTTCGGTCTTTGCCGTTCATTTCGTCGCCGTGGCGGGCACGGATTTCATTGCCACTGCCACCCAGACCGAAGTCGGCCCCCTGATCGGGAACGAGGTGCTGGCCATCGGTGTCGTCCTGACCAGTTTCGTGCTGTGCAGCGCCTTCTTGCTGACCGGCGTGACCTTTCTGGACGGTGACAGGCCCGCGCCCCTGATGCTGGCAGCGCATGCGGTGCCCACCGAACAGAGCGCGGATGCGGGTGCCGACGCACAGGCACCGCTGCTTCCTAAAATCCCGTATGAGCAGGACGGCGGCACCCGGTTCCTGGACCTGTCATCGGTCGTGGCGATCCGGGCCGAGGGGCATTACACCCATGTGTATACCGACACTGGCAAATTCTTCTGCGCCTGGTCCATCACCGAGGCCGAAAAACGCCTGTCGCAGACGCCGCTTTTGAAGTCCCACCGGTCCTACCTGATCAATCCCGCCCATGTCAGCCGGTTCGAACGACTGAAGGACAACGGGGTCTGTCATTTCGATCTGCCGCACCTGCCCAAGGTGCCGATCAGCCGCACGCGGCTGAAACCCGTGCGCGACGCATTGGGCGTATAACACCGCGTTAACGCGGCTCGCATTTCGTGCAGGCCATTCGCATTTCGTGAAATCCTCCTCTACGCTGGTGGGAATCCATGCGCCGCGTGCGGCAGCTTGGCGCACCCTTCTGCGCAACGATAAATTGTATCAGCCAGGGAGGAACCAGCATGATACCGGCACCATTCGACTACCACCGGCCAGACAGCCTTGAGGGGGTGATGTCCCTCATCCGCGAACATGGCGACGAGGCGCGGGTCATGGCAGGCGGGCACAGCCTGATCCCCATGATGAAACTGCGCATGGCCGAGGTGCCGCACCTGATCGACCTTCAGGCCATCGACAGCCTGCGCGGCATTCGCATCGACGGCGACAAGATCACCCTTGGCGCGATGGTCACGCAGCACGAATTGATCGACCATGCGGAACTGGCTACCAAGGCTCCGATCCTGCGCGAGGCGGCGCTGCAAATAGCCGATCCACAGGTGCGATACATGGGCACCGTGGGCGGCAACGTGGCCAACGGCGATCCGGGCAACGACATGCCGGGGCTGATGCAATGCCTGGACGCGCAGTTCACGCTTCATGGCCCCGAGGGCACCCGCACCGTGGCCGCGCGCGACTTTTACGAGGCGGCCTATATGACCGCCCGCACCGATGAAGAGGTGCTGACAGAGGTGACGTTCGCAGCCACCGGCGGCGGCTACGCCTATGAAAAGCAGAAGCGCAAGATCGGCGATTACGCAACCGCTGCGGCGGCGGTCCTGATTTCCAAATCCGGCGGGCAGGTCAGCGCGGCCTCTGTCGCCATGACCAACCTGTCGGACGTTCCGGTCTTTTCGCAAGGTGCAGCCGATGCGCTGGTGGGGACAGATTGCGGCGATGCTGCGGTGGATGCTGCCGTTGCCGCCGCGCTGGCCGAAATCGACCCGACCGAAGACAACCGCGGCCCCGTCGCCTTCAAGCGCCACGTTGCGGGGATCATCATCGCCCGCACCATCCGCGGCGCATTCAACCGCGCGTAAGGAGCAAACAATGTCCAACAAGATGCACATCCAACTGAACGTGAACGGCGAGGCGCATGAATTCCTGGCCGAGCCACGCGAATTGCTGATCTATGCCCTGCGCGAGCGGCTGAACATCACCGGCCCGCATGTGGGCTGCGACACCTCGCATTGCGGGGCCTGCACCGTCACGCTGGACGGCAAATCGGTCAAGGCCTGCACGATGTTCGTGGCGCAGGCCAACGGGGCCGAAATCACAACAATCGAAGGCATCGGCAGCCCCGACGCGCTGCATGTGTTGCAGGAAAGTTTCCGCGAACATCACGGGCTGCAATGCGGGTTCTGCACCCCCGGCATGATCACCCGTGCCGTCAAACTGCTGGAGGAAAACCCGACCCCGACCGAGGAAGAAGTCCGTTTCGGCATGGCTGGCAACATCTGCCGCTGCACCGGATACCAGAACATCGTCAAATCCATCCTTGCCGCGGCAAACGAGATGAACGCCCAGCCCTCAAGCAGCGAAGCGGTAGGGCACAACAAAGTGGAGGCCGCAGAATGAAGGACGAAGTGCAAACCCGCGAAGACCGTGTTGCCAATCTGAAAGGCATGGGCTGTTCGCGCAAACGGGTAGAAGATGCCCGCTTCACCCAAGGCAAGGGCAACTATGTCGATGACGTGAAACTGCCCGGAATGCTGCACGGCGATTTCGTGCGCTCGCCCTATGGGCACGCGCGGATCAAGTCGATCGATACCTCTGCCGCCTTGGCGCTGGACGGTGTGGTCGCCGTACTGACGGCCGAAGATCTGGCACCGCTGAACCTGCACTGGATGCCCACCCTTGCGGGCGACAAGCAGATGGTGCTGGCCGATGGCAAGGTGCTGTTTCAAGGGCAAGAGGTGGCGTTCGTCGTCGCGCGCGACCGTTACGTGGCCGCCGATGCCGTCGAACTGGTCGAGGTCGATTACGAAGACCTGCCCGTCATCGTAAACCCCCATGAATCGCTGCAATCCGATGTGGTCCTGCGCGAAGACCTAGCCGGGCAAACCAGCGGTGCGCATGGCCCGCGCAAGCACCACAACCACATTTTCACGTGGGAGGTCGGCGATAAGGAAGGCACCGAACAGGTGATGGAAAACGCCGATGTCGTGGTGGAACAGTCGATGTATTACCACCGCACCCACCCCTGCCCGCTGGAAACCTGTGGTTCTGTCGCGTCAATGGATAAGGTGAACGGCAAGCTGACGGTTTACGGCACCTTTCAGGCGCCGCATGTGGTGCGCACCGTGGCGTCCCTTCTGTCGGGGATCGAAGAGCATAACATCCGTGTTATTTCCCCCGATATTGGCGGCGGTTTCGGCAACAAGGTCGGGGTCTATCCCGGCTATGTCTGCTCCATCGTGGCGTCCATCGTCACGGGCAAGCCGGTGAAATGGGTCGAGGACCGGATGGAAAACCTGATGTCCACAGCCTTCGCCCGCGACTATCACATGACCGGCAAGATCAGCGCCACAAAAGACGGCAAGATCACCGGCCTTGATTGCCACGTGATTGCCGACCATGGCGCGTTCGATGCTTGCGCGGACCCCACCAAATTCCCCGCCGGGTTCATGAATATCTGCACCGGTTCTTATGACATTCCGGTCGCGCATCTGGCCGTGGACGGGGTTTACACCAACAAGGCACCGGGCGGCGTTTCCTATCGCTGTTCGTTCCGCGTGACCGAAGCCGTCTACCTGATCGAACGCATGATCGAGGTGCTGGCGATAGAATTGAACATGGACGCGGCCGAATTGCGCCGCATCAACTTCATCAAGAAGGAACAGTTCCCCTATACCTCGGCCCTTGGGTGGGAATACGATTCAGGCGATTACCACACCGCATGGGACAAGGCGTTGGAGGCGGTCGATTACAAAGGCCTGCGCGCAGAACAGGCCGAACGGGTCGCCGCCTTCAAACGTGGCGAAACCCGCAGCCTGATGGGGATCGGCCTGACGTTCTTCACCGAAATCGTCGGCGCGGGGCCGGTCAAGAATTGCGATATCCTTGGCATGGGCATGTTCGACAGCTGCGAAATCCGCATCCACCCCACGGGGTCCGCGATTGCGCGGCTGGGGACCATTTCCCAAGGGCAGGGCCACGCCACGACCTTTGCGCAAATCCTTGCCTCTGAAATCGGCCTGCCCGCCGACAGCATCACGATTGAAGAGGGCGACACCGACACCGCGCCCTATGGTCTGGGCACCTATGGGTCACGCTCCACCCCCGTGGCCGGTGCCGCAACCGCCATGGCCGGCCGCAAGATCCGCGCCAAGGCGCAGATGATCGCCGCCTACCTGCTAGAGGTCCACGACGACGACGTGGAATTCGATGTGGACCGTTTCGTGGTCAAGGGCGCGCCGGAACGGTTCAAGACCATGAAGGACATCGCCTATGCGGCCTATAACCAGGCCATTCCCGGGATCGAACCGGGGCTGGAGGCGGTCAGCTATTACGATCCGCCCAACATGACCTACCCGTTCGGCGCATATATCTGCGTGATGGACATCGACGTGGACACCGGCGTGCCGGACATCCGCAAGTTCTATGCGCTTGATGACTGTGGCACGCGGATCAACCCGATGATCATCGAAGGGCAAATTCATGGTGGTCTGACCGAGGCATTGGCCGTCTCGCTGGGGCAGGAAATTGCCTATGACGATATGGGCAACGTCAAGACCGGCACGCTGATGGACTTTTTCCTGCCGACCGCGTGGGAGGTGCCGAACTATGAAACCGACCACACCGTCACCCCCTCGCCGCACCATCCGATCGGGGCCAAAGGCGTGGGCGAAAGCCCCCATGTCGGCGGCGTGCCGTGTTTTTCCAACGCGGTGCAGGATGCGTTCCGGCCCTTCGGCAACCGGCACACCAACATGCCCCATGACCATTGGCGCATCTGGAAAACCGCCAATGACCTAGGCCTTCACGGCTAACCACGCCCCCGCCTTGCGCCTTGATCGCGGGGCGGGGCAATCCGCCGATTGAACGGAGCGAATATGAGCTGGCAAGACCTGCAACTTTCCATGTCCGACCAAGGCTATGTCGCCGGGGACGATCTGGCCATGGCCCTGCACATCGCCCTGTCACTGGGGCGGCCCTTGCTGCTGGAAGGGGCCGCAGGCGTCGGCAAGACCGAAGTCGCCCGCGTACTGGCCGATATGCGCGGCACCAATTTGATACGGCTGCAATGCTATGAAGGGCTGGACGCCTCTCATGCGATCTACGAATGGAATTACCAGCGGCAACTTTTAGCGATCCGCGCCAGTGCCGAGGGTGGCACCACCGGCCGCGCCGTCGAAGACCGCATATTTTCCGAGGAATTTCTGCTGGAACGTCCATTGCTGCAGGCGCTGCGCAAGGACACACCGCCCGTCCTGCTGATCGACGAGATCGACCGCGCTGACGAGGAGTTCGAGGCATACTTGCTGGAAATCCTGTCTGAATTCCAGATCACCGTGCCCGAACTTGGCACGATCAAGGCGCGGTCGATCCCGATGGTGATCCTGACCGCGAACGGCACGCGCGATCTGTCCGACGCACTGCGCCGCCGTTGTCTTTATGCCCATGTGGATTACCCGGACCGGGAAACCGAAATGGCGATCCTGCGCGCCCGCTGCCCCGAAATCGAGACGCAGCTTGGCCAACAGATCGTCGGCTTCGTGCAATCCCTGCGCGGCGAGGAGTTGGAAAAGACCCCCGGCATCGCCGAGATGCTGGATTTTGCCGCCGCCCTGATGGGGCTGGGCATTGCCGATCTGACTGAAAATCCGGCGGTTCTTCAGGCGACGCTGACCACGCTTTTGAAAACCCGCACCGACCGCGACAACATCGCACCCGAGGTCGCGCAGCGCCTTGCAGGGCAAGCGGCATGACCCGCGTCACCCGCTTTGCCGCCCGCGATCCCGGCCCCGCCGCGCGCATGGCGGGCTTTCTGGCGCATCTGCGCGCGCACGGGTTCAAGCTGGGCGTCGGAGAAACACAAGTGGCGCTGTCAGCCCTCACCCATATAGACGCCGCCCGCCCCGATGATGCCCGCCGCGCATTGAAATGCGTCTGCACTGGCAGCGCCGAGGACACCGCCCAATTCGACGCGCTGTTCGACAGTTTCTGGCTGAACGAAGGGCGCGTGCGCAGCCGCGTCAAGCCCTCGGACACGATGCAATCGCGGCCCAATGTGCGCTCCAGCATCGAAGGGGACGGCCCGCAATCAGGCAGCGCGGGCGCGCCCCATGCACCCGATGGCGGCGACGGCGAGGCAGAGGCGGACGGGATGGGCCGCCTTGTCGCCTCGACCGTGACCAACCTGATGAAAAAAGACCTGCGCGACGTGGTATCCCCGCAGGACATCGCCGCGGCCGAAGGGATCGCCCGCCGCCTTGGCGCAGCATTGCGCGACCGCCGATCGCGCCGCCGCCGTGCTGCGAACAAGGGCCAGCAGATCGACTTTCGCCGCGTGATCCGTCGCAGCCTTGCCACCGGAGGAGAGCCAATCGCCCTGCCCCGCCGCAGCCGCCCTGACAGGCCGGTGAACATCGTCGCGCTGTGCGATGTGTCGGGGTCGATGACCGTCTATGCCCGCGTGTTTCTTGCTTTTCTGGCAGGGCTGATGCGGGCCGATCCGGCGACCGATGCCTATATCTTTCACACCCGCCTTGTGCGCATCACGCAGGCACTACGCGATGCCGATGCGATGCGCGCGTTGAACCGGCTGACCCTGCTCTCGGACGGTTTCGGGGGCGGATCGCGCATTGGCGCGGCGCTAGACCAGTTCGCCCGCACCCATGCCCGCACATCCGTGGACGGGCGCAGCATCGTGCTGGTCCTGTCAGACGGGTATGACACCGACCCCGCCAGTGATCTGGGCGATGCCATGGCCCGGCTGAAACGCCGTGGCGGACGCATCATCTGGTTGAACCCGCTGAAATCATGGCGCGATTACGCCCCGGTGGCGGGCGGGATGGCCGCCGCCCTGCCCCACCTTGACCATTTCGCCGCAGCCGGAACGCTGAACGATCTGGCCGCCTTGGAACCGGAGCTTGCACGCCTATGACACCTGCTGAAATTTTGGACCGCGAACTGGCCGACATGGCTGCAACCCTGCGCGGCAAGGGCGAACCATTCGCCATTGCCACGGTGATCCGCACCATCGGGGCCACCGCCGCCAAACCGGGGGCCAAGGCGCTGCTGCTGGCCGATGGGACAATCGCGCAAGGCTGGATCGGCGGGGGATGCGTGCGCGGGGCGCTGTCCCGCGCGGCGCAACGCGCCATGGACGATGGCACGCCGCAGGTCATATCGCTCCACCCCGAGGATATTCTGAACGAAAAGGGCGTCAGCGCCGGGCAGGACGTGAATGGCGTGCAATTCGCGCGCAACGGCTGCCCCTCCAAGGGGTCGATGGATATATTCGTCGAACCCGTTCTGCCGCAGCCCGAACTGGTAATCCTTGGCGCATCCCCCGTGGCCGGTGCCCTGGCCGATCTGACCGGGCGTTTCCACTGGACAGTCACCCCGAACCCAGAGGGCACGCCGCTGCGCCCTACCGCCACGCGGCGCATGATCGTCGTCGCCTCGCAGGGCAAGAGCGACATTGCCTGCCTGACCGCCGCACTTAAGGCTGAGGCCGAATTCATCGCCTTTGTCGGCAGTCGCCGCAAATTTGCCGCCCTGCGGGGCAAACTGATCGAACAGGGTTTCACGCCAGACCGGCTGGACGCGGTCCAAGCCCCCGCCGGGCTGGCCATCGACGCGGTCACGCCGGATGAAATCGCCCTGTCGATCCTTGCACAACTGACCGCCAAACGCCGCGCCCGCCAGCGCGACACCACGGAGGAAACACCATGCGACTGACACGCCTGACACGCTGGTTCAAATCCAGGGCCACCCGTGCCGCGCCGAACCCCGCGCAGGCCGAAATTCTTGCCACGATCAAATTCCCCTGCTGCTGATATACCTTGGCCCTGCCTCACCCGTGGGCGAAGCGCCACGGATCAGGCAGAGCTTTGCCCGAAGGGCGGACAGACGATAGACAGGACGCGACCTTTCCCCTAGGCAGGTAAGGACCGGATCGAGGAAGACGCGCCACCATGAACAAGCAAGACAAAGGCAGAACCGGCCGCACCCGGTGTCTGGCGACAACCGCATTGACGTTGCTTTGCTACGCGCCCGCGCAGGCGCAGGACATCCCCAGTTTCAACACCTATGGCGGACCGGGTCTGATCGACATGCCGACCGCGCATATGCCGCCGGATGCGACGCTTTCCACGTCCTTCTCATATAGCGGCGGCACGACCCGCAGCGCGCTTAGCTTCCAAATATTGCCGCGCCTCAGCGGCACCTTCCGCTATTCCGCGATCGACGGGCTGATCCCGCCGACCTACACCCATTCCACCTATTACGATCGCAGCTTTGACTTGCGCTACCAGCTGCTGACGGAAACCGATATGCGCCCCGCCGTGACCATCGGCCTGCAGGATTTCATCGGCACCGGGCTGTATGGCGGCGAATATATCGTGGCCAGCAAGACAATCGGCAACCGGCTAAGCGTGACGGGCGGGTTGGGTTGGGGCCGGTTGGGCAGCTATAACGCCATCGGCAGCATCGGCACCCGCCCGGCAGAGGTTCTGGGCCAGGGCGGCGTGCCCACCTACGACCGCTGGTTCCGCGGCGATGTCGCGCCCTTTGCCGGGCTTAGTTACAAGGTCACGGACCAATTGACCTTCAAGGCGGAATATTCCTCTGACGCTTACGTGACCGAAGCCGGTTATGGCCTTGTGAACCGCGAAAGCCCTTGGAATTTCGGGCTGGACTACCGGCTGAAGGGTGGCACGCAACTGTCGCTGTATTCGATGCATGGCAATGAAATCGGGGCCATGGTGACGCTGCACACCAACCCGCGCAACGCCACCCTGCCCGGCGGGTCGGAAACCGCGCCGGTGCCTGTGGCCGTTCGTTCTGCGGGCAGCGCCGCCGATCTGGGCTGGACCACCGACCCTGCCGCCCGTTCCGGCGCGGCCTCGACCCTGTCCACCGCCCTGAAAAAAGAGGGGCTGACCTATGAAGGGCTGGATCTTACCCCGCGCAAGGCGACCCTGCGTATGGTCAACAACCGTTATATTGCCGACGCGCAGGCCATAGGCCGCGCTGCCCGCGTGATGAGCCGCACCATGCCCGCCTCTGTCGAGCAGTTCGTGATCATTCCCGTGGTCAACGGGGTTGCCGGGGCCGCCATCACCTTCAACCGGCGCGATCTTGAACGGCTTGAAAATGCCCCCGCCGATGAACTGCTGGCCCGCACCGGATTTTCCGACGGCTATGCCATCACGCCCAAACCCGATGCGGGCGTCTACCCTCGGTTCAACTGGTCGCTGTCGCCCTATTTCAAAGTCAGCTTCTTTGACCCCGACAGCCCGGTGCGCGGCAGCACGGGCCTGCGACTGCAAGGACAGTTCTACCTGCAGCCCAATCTGGTTCTGTCCGGTTCGATCGGAAAGCAGCTGGCAGGCAATCAGGACACGGTCACCGCTGCCGTTCCCTCGGCCTTGCCAAAGGTGCGCACCGATTACGCGCGCTACAACCGCGAGGGCGACCCCGCGATCGAGCATCTGACCCTCACCCATTTCGGGCGTCCGGGCCAGAACATATATTCCCGCGTCTCGGCCGGTTACCTGGAGGAGATGTATGCCGGCGTATCCGGAGAGTTGCTGTGGAAACCGGTGGACAGCCGCCTCGCACTCGGGGCCGAGCTGAACTATGTCAAACAGCGCGATTTCGACCAGATGTTCGGGCTGCAAAGCTATGACGTGGTGATGGGGCATGTGTCGGCCTATTACGATTTCGGCAACGGCTTTCATGGCCAGTTGGACGTGGGGCGCTACCTTGCCGGGGATTACGGCGCGACCGTCTCGCTGGACCGCGAATTTGCCAACGGCTGGCGCGTTGGTGCCTACGCGACCGTCACCGACGTGCCCTTCGACGATTTCGGCGAAGGCTCGTTCGACAAGGGCGTGCGCGTGACTGTGCCGCTGGAATGGGCCATTGGCCGCCCGTCGAAAAAGACCAACAATATCAACATACGCTCGCTGACGCGTGACGGCGGTGCGCAGTTGGACCTGCAAGATCGCCTATATGAGAAAGTGAGAGAAACTCACCGGCCCGACCTGGCCAAGGAATGGGGGCGTGTGTGGCGATGAAACCTGTATTTGCAATTCTGGCGGCCACCGTGGCCCTTGCGGGCTGTGGCACCGATACCGGACAGAACGACATGAAATCGGTTCTGGTCGGGATCAAGGAACGCGGGCTGAAAGTGGAAGATGCGGGCACGACCGCTGCGCCCGATGTCGGCACGATGCTGGCCGGGACCACCGGACCGCTGCGCCTTGTGGCCTTTGACTTGGATGGCGCGACCGCCGGCGTGCAGCAAATCGCGCGGAACGGTGCCTATCGTACTTTTGCCACTGCAGACCGCCGCACGATCACCTTCGAACATGGCATGATGACAGCCACGCGCGGGCTGGGCAATGACCTGATGTCGGCCAATGTGGATGGCTCGCTTGCGCTGATCCGTGCCCGTAAGGGCGGCACCGCAGTGCGTATTATGCGCTACCTCGATGGCGAGAACGCGACGCAGACCTTGCGGTTCGACTGCACGGTCAAGCCGGGTGCAACCGGCATGACAGCGAATGGCGCGGTCAAGGCCGCGACGCAGCAAGTGACCGAATATTGCAAATCGGACGCGCGCAGCTTTAACGCCAGCTATGCGGTCACCTCGGATGGTGAAATCGTGGCATCTCATCAATGGATGAGCCCCGCGCGCGGCATGGCCAAGATCACCGTCCTGCGCCGTTGATCTATCGCAACCAACACCAGAAAATGCAAAATGCAAAATGCAAAAAGGCGGGCCCGAAAGTCCGCCTTTTCAAATTTTTTCCCACAGCCGCAAGCGGCTGAACCAAACTTAGTTGGTGGTCGATTCTTCGGCGTCGGCAACGACAGCAACGATTGCGACGACTACAACGGTGATCGCAGCAACGCCACCGGCACCCAGTGTGCCCAGCATGGGCAGGGAGCCTTGGGTCGATGCAAAGGGATCGGCCGAAACCTGTTCATTCGCGATAGCGGGTGCGGATGCCAGCGTCAGCGCGGCAACAGCTGCAAGTGCAAGCTTTTTCATAATGTGTCTCCAACATTCAGAATTATTCTGACGCGGGGCATACCGAGTCATTGGTTACAATACAGGTAACGCAGGACAATTGAAGTGGTTCCAGCTGTTTTTTCACCTACTCCGGCCGTTCATCGCTGATTTTTCGCAAAATGGCCCAAAATTGCCACATATGGGTCCGTTTCGGCCCGATGCCCCCCGATCAGGTGTTGAACAGGAAGTGCAGAACATCGCCATCCTTGACGATGTAGCTTTTGCCCTCGGCCCGCATTTTCCCGGCCTCTTTCGCGCCCTGTTCGCCGTTGCAGGCCACGAAATCATCATAAGCGATGGTTTCGGCACGGATGAAACCACGTTCGAAATCGCCGTGGATCACACCTGCCGCTTGCGGCGCGGCGGTGCCTTGGCGAATCGTCCAGGCGCGGGCCTCTTTCGGGCCGACGGTGAAATAAGTTTCAAGGTGCAGCAACTCGTAACCGGCGCGAATCAGGCGATCCAGCCCCGGCTCCTCCAGCCCCATTTCCGACAGGAACATTTCTGCCTCGTCAGCATCAAGCTGGCTGATTTCTTCCTCAATCCGGGCCGAGATGATGACATGGCTGTTGCCCTGTTCGGCGGCCATTTTCGCCACGGCCTCGGAATGGGCATTGCCGGTGTTGGATTCGTCCTCGGCCACGTTGCAGACATACAGAACCGGCTTTGTGGTCAGAAGTTGCAGCATTTTCCATGCCTTGGCGTCTTCGGCATCCACATCGACCACGCGGGCGGGATGGCCATTTTCCAGCACTTCCTGCGCGGCGGCCAACAGGCGGTCCTGCTGCTGCGCGTCCTTGTCGTTGCCCTTTAGCTTGCGCACCAGACCAGCGCGACGCTTTTCGATCGATTCCAGATCGGCCAGCATCAATTCGGTTTCGATCGTGTCGGCATCGGGCACGGGGTCAACGCGGCCCTCGACGTGGGTTACATCGCCGTCTTCGAAACAGCGCAGCACGTGGGCGATGGCGTCCACCTCGCGGATATTGGCAAGGAACTGGTTGCCTAGGCCTTCGCCCTTGGACGCGCCTTTGACCAGGCCGGCAATGTCCACGAAAGTCATGCGCGTGGGGATGATTTCCTTGGACCCGGCGATTTCGGCCAGCTTGTCCAGCCGCGCGTCGGGCACGTTGACCTCGCCCACATTGGGTTCGATCGTGCAGAAGGGGAAATTCGCCGCCTGCGCCGCTGCCGTTTTGGTCAGCGCGTTGAAAAGGGTCGATTTGCCCACGTTCGGCAGACCCACGATGCCCATCTTGAAACCCATGCCGAAACCTCCTGCTAAAGTCTTTCGCGCTCTTAATAGGCAGGGGCGCGCATGGCAAGGGCGGCCTGCCCCGCTCTTTGCCCCATTGCTTTTGCCCGCATCCTTTGGCACATCTGCGCGGATCGTAGCTAAAGGACAGCCCATGACCCGGATCGATGCCAAATTTGCCGCCCTGAAAGCCGAAGGCAAGAAAGCCTTTGTCGCCTACATCATGGCGGGCGATCCCGATCAGGCGAAATCGTTTGAGGTGATGCAGGGCATGCCGGCGGCAGGTGTCGATGTAATCGAACTGGGCGTGCCCTTCACCGACCCCATGGCGGATGGAGAGACGATCCAGCTGGCCGGTCAACGCGCGCTGGAAGGCGGCCAGACCCTGCAAAAGACGCTGGATATGGCGACCGAGTTCCGCAAGACGGACGACACCACCCCAATCGTGCTGATGGGGTACTACAACCCGATCTACAATCGCGGCGTCGAACAGTTTCTGGTCGATGCGCAGGCGGCGGGTATCGACGGGCTGATCGTGGTGGACCTGCCCCCCGAGGAAGATGAGGAACTGTGCATTCCCGCCCAGGCGGCAGGCATGAACTTTATCCGGCTGGCCACCCCCACCACTGACGCAAAACGCCTGCCCAAGGTTCTGACCAATGCATCGGGCTTTGTGTATTACGTGTCGATCACCGGCATCACCGGCGCCGCCGAAGCACAGGCCGACATGGTCGCGCCCGAGGTGAACCGCATCAAAGCCTCGACCGATCTACCGATCATCGTCGGTTTCGGCGTGAAAACGCCTGAAACGACGCAGGCAATTGCGGGCATCGCGGATGGCTGCGTAGTGGGGTCTGCAATCGTGAACCAAATCGCCGAAGGCAAGCCGGTGGCCGATATCCTGTCCTTCGTCAAATCCCTGTCGGACGGCGCGCACCGCGCCTGAACCTTTGACGGCTATCAGCCCCTTGCGCTAACCTGATCCCGCAAGGAAAGGATTACGCCATGGCCGGAGGATGGGCGCGCGACGGTGCCGTGCAGGAACAGATCGACGCCTCGATTCAGGACGAGCTGACGCGCATGAAAGCACGCCGCGCCCCCACGGGCGACAGCGCCACCCATTGCGTCGAATGCGAAGAGCCAATTTCCGAGGCCCGCCGCACCGCCATTCCCGGTGTGAAACTGTGCATCGACTGCCAGCAGGAACGCGACGGCAAGTCGGCACAGCGCGGCGGGATCAACCGGCGCGGATCGAAGGACAGTCAGTTGAAATAGACGCGGGTGGCGCGGGGGCTTACAGCCCCGCGCCCTCTTCCGTGCCCAGCATGATGTTGAGGTTCTGAACCGCCGCGCCCGATGCACCTTTGCCAAGGTTGTCCAGCGTCGCCAACAGGACAAGGCGGTTGCCCTCGTCCGAGGGATGCACCGACAATTCCATCACATTACTGCCGTTCAGCCGCTGCGGATCGACGCGCGGCCCGATAGAGGCCGGATCGACGAGACGCATGAATGTCTGCCCGTCGTAATGGGCCTTCAGCGCGCCCTCGTAATCCGCAGCCGCTTGGCCTGCGGGCAGGTGCAAGGGAATCTGAACGATCATGCCTTGGGCAAACTTGCCGACCGAGGGGATGAACACCGGCTTGTCCGCCAGACCCGCGTGGTGGACGATTTCGGGGATATGCTTGTGCTTGTGTTCAAGCCCGTACACGAAAGCATCCGGCGCGGTGCCGTCCTCGTATTCCTTGATCAGCGCCTTGCCGCCGCCGGTATAGCCCGAGATCGCGTTGATCGTGATACCAGCATCCGCAGCGACCAGCCCGACCGCCACCAAAGGGGCCAGCAGGGCAATCGCGCCGGTGGAATAGCAACCGGGGTTCGACACGTATTGCGCCGATGCGATCGCCGCCCGCTGCCCCGCCGTCATTTCGGCAAAGCCGAACGCCCAGTCCGCAGCGATCCGGTGCGCGGTCGAGGCGTCGATGATCCGGGTTCCATGGGGCTTTGCCAGCTCCACCGCCTCGATGGCGGCATCGTCGGGCAGGCAAAGGATGGCGACATCGGCCTCGGCAAAGGCCTCGGTCCGCGCGGCGGCTTCCTTTCGGCGCTCAGGGTCCACCGAGACAAGCGTGATGTCGTCGCGCCCGATCAGCCGGTCGCGGATTTGCAGGCCAGTTGTGCCAGCCTCGCCGTCGATGAACACCTTATAGGCCATGTCGGCCTCCGATTTGATATGTCGCGGGCATAGCGCAATCGGCCTGCACCGCGCAAGCAAATCCTGCGCGCGGCGGCCGGGGCGTCACCCCAGCGTCACATCCAGAACCATCATCAGGATCAGCCCGATCAACAAGCCGGTCGTGGCGCGGTTCTGGTGCCCCTTCGGTGGGTTTCGGGGATGATTTCGTGGCTTATGATATACAGCATCGCACCGGCCGCGAATGTCAGGTCAATCGGCAACACGTAGATCGAACTATGTACCAGCGCCACGCCCAGCAGTCCGCCGACAGGTTCGACCAGCCCGGTCAGCAGCGCGATGATGAAGGACCGTTTCTTGGTATAGCCCTGCCCGCGCAAGGCAACCGCCACCGCCAGACCTTCGGGCGCGTTCTGCAACCCGATGCCCGCCGCCAGCGACATGCCGTTGGTTACATTGCCGCCGCCAAAGCCGATCCCCACGGCCATGCCTTCGGGGAAATTGTGGATGGTGATGGCGATGATGAACAGCCAGATTTTCGGCAACGCGCCGGGGTCCGCACCTTCGGGGCCGATGATGAAATGCTCGTGCGGCAGCGAATTGTTCAGCCAGGCCACCAGCCCTGCGCCAAGGGCAGTCCCCACACCCGCCATCAGCGCGGCGATAACGACACCGCCGTAAATCTCCTCGGCGGCTTCGATCCCAGACAGGATCAACGAAAAATACGAGGCAGAGATCATGACCCCCGCCGCGAAGCCAAGCATCATGTCGCTGTTGCGTCGGCTGATATGTTTGCCGAACAGCACCGGGATAGCACCGACGCCGGTCATCAGCCCCGCGCCAAGGCTGGCCACAAAACCCAGCATTATGATATCGATATCGCTCATGCGCCGTTCCGCCTATCCTGCTGAGGGCGGACTATAGTCAGACGCTGAAGGGCCGCAAAACGGCATTATTCGGGGCGGCGGAACAGCATATGGATAATCGTATAGCTCATTACCGGCTCGTCCCTTTGGTTCAGCACATGGTAGGCGATTTCCGTCATGCCCGTATCGGGACGCGAGCGCAGCGGCGTGGATTTCACCACCTCGGCCTTGACGGTCATCGCATCGCCGGGCCGCACCGGGCACAGCCAGCGGACCTCGTTCATGCCGGGCGATCCCTGACTGGCGTCGTTCCACACGTTCGCCTCCAGCGTCAGGGTAAACGCGATGGACAGCGTGTGCATCCCGCTGGCGACGATGCCGCCGAAATGGCTGGCCGCCGCCGCATCGGCATTCACATGGAAAGGTTGCGGGGCGTATTTGCTGGCATATGCGATGATCTCCTCCAGTTCCAGCGTGCGCTGGCCGGTGGTGAATTGAAAGCCGACGGGCAGGTCTTCGAAATACATGGGCGCTCTCCTATTCTGTCAGAATAGCCACGCAATCAGCCGCTTGCGCGCATCCAAGATTGCGATAACGCAACAGTATTGGTAAGAGAACTTAACCAATACCCGCCAAAAGGCCATCGCCATGCCAGTGATCACCAACATCGACGACCTGAAACGCCTGCACGAGCGCCGCACGCCGCGCATGTTCTATGACTATGCCGAGAGCGGGTCGTGGACGGAACAAACCTTCCGCGAGAACACCAGCGATTTCGACCAGATCCGCCTGCGGCAGCGCGTGGCGGTGGATATGTCGGGCCGGTCCACGGCGACACGGATGATCGGACAGGATGTTTCCATGCCCGTGGCGCTGGCCCCCGTGGGGATGACCGGGATGCAGCACGCGGATGGTGAAATCAAGGCCGCCCGCGCCGCCGAAGCCTTTGGTGTGCCCTTCACCCTGTCGACCATGTCCATCAACTCGATCGAGGACGTGGCCGAGGCGACCACCGCCCCCTTCTGGTTCCAGCTTTACACCATGAAGGACGAAGATTACCTGCGCCGCCTGATCGAACGGGCCAAGGCCGCGAAATGTTCGGCCCTTGTCATCACGCTGGACCTGCAAATCCTTGGCCAACGGCACAAAGACCTGAAAAACGGGCTGTCCGCCCCGCCCAAGCTGACGCTGAAAACCATGGCGAACCTTGCCACCAAATGGCGTTGGGGCATCGGCATGCTGGGCGCGAAGCGACGCGAATTCGGCAATATCATCGGCCATGTGGATGGCATTTCGGATCCGTCGTCCCTGATGGCATGGACGGGCGAGCAGTTCGACCCGACGCTGGACTGGTCCAAGATCGCCAAGATCAAGGAAATGTGGGGCGGCAAGGTGATCCTGAAAGGCATCCTGGACGCCGAGGATGCCAAGGCCGCGCTGCAAGTGGGGGCCGATGCGATCATCGTGTCGAACCACGGCGGGCGGCAGTTGGACGGGGCGATTTCGTCCATCAAGGCGCTGCCGTCGATCCTGGACGCCGTGGGTGACCAGATCGAGGTCCATCTGGACAGCGGCATCCGGTCCGGTCAGGACGTACTGAAAGCCATGGCCATGGGCGCGAAAGGCACCTATATCGGCCGCGCTTTCGTCTACGGTCTGGGCGCGATGGGCCAGCAAGGCGTGACCAAGGCGCTAGAGGTGATCCACAAGGAACTGGACGTGTCCATGGCCCTGTGCGGACGCCGCCACATCGACGAGTTGGACCGCTCTGTCCTGATGATCCCCGAAGGGTTCGAAGGCCGCTGGCAGGATTGATCCGAAAGGGGCCGCACAACGGGGGATTCAGGGCTTCCCAAAGGGCATAGACTCGTCTATATGCGCGGCTTCACGCGGGATACAGCCTTGGAGGATCCCGCCCTAACTTATGGAGAATTCAAATGGCTGGATCAATTCCTGATCTTCACGCCGAGGTCCGCACGGGGACAGGCAAGGGCGCCGCTCGTCAGGCACGTCGGGACGGCATGGTGCCGGGTATCGTTTTCGGTGGCGACACCGATCCGCTGGCGATCAACATCCCCTTCAACGTCCTCTTCAAGCGCCTGAAAGACGGCCGTTTCAAGTCGACCCTGTTCAACCTGAAGGTTGACGGTCAGGACGACGTGCGCGTGATCTGCCGCGACGTTCAGCGCGATGTTGTCAAAGACCTTCCGACGCACGTGGACTTTATGCGCCTGCGCCGCACAAGCCGCATCAGCCTGTTCATCCACGTTGATTTCATCAACCAGGAAGAATGCCCCGGCATCAAGAAAGGTGGCGTTCTGACCATCGTTCGCCCCGAGGTGGAACTGAACGTGTTGGCGGGCGACATCCCTGACCACATCACCATCGACCTGGCGAACACCGACATCGGCGACGTGCTGCACATCAGCGACGTGACCCTGCCGGAAGGTGCCAAGCCGACCATCGACCGCGACTTCGTGATCGCCAACATCTCTGCTCCGTCGGGCCTGCGCTCGGCCGGTGAAGAGGAAGAAGGCGAAGAAGCCGCTGAAGAGGCGACCGAAGAGTAAGCCCTTCGACCCGATCTTCGGGACAGTGACAGGCGCGCTCCTTCGTGGGGCGCGCCTTTTTCGTGTCCTGCGGGCAGTCCGCGCCCGTTGAGTTCACCCGCCCGTCGGGCTACATCTGGGCCATAGCGCGGAGCATGGCATGAAACTTTTCGTCGGACTGGGTAACCCCGGAAGCAAATATGCGGGCAACCGCCACAATATCGGCTTCATGGCCTTGGACCGGATCGCGGCGGACCACGGGTTTGCCCCGTGGCGCAACAAGTTCCAGGCTGAGGTGACCGAGGGCAAACTGGGATCGGAAAAGGTGATCCTGCTCAAGCCAATGACCTTCATGAACCTGTCCGGCCAATCCGTGGGCGAGGCGATGCGGTTCTACAAGCTGACCCCGGCGGATGTGACCGTGTTCCATGACGAGCTGGACCTTGCCCCCGGCAAGTGCCGCTTGAAACAGGGCGGCGGGCACGCGGGGCACAACGGTCTGCGATCGATCCACCAGCATATCAGCCCCGATTACCAGCGCGTGCGCCTTGGCATCGGCCACCCCGGCCACAAGGATCGCGTGGCAGGCTATGTCCTGTCCGATTTCGCCAAGGCCGAACAGGACTGGCTGGATGACATGATGCGCGGCATTTCTGACGGGGCTGCGGATCTGGCCGCTGGGGACGGGCCGAAATTCCTGAACGCCGTGGCCCTGCGGGTCGCGCCGCCGCGCTCCTCGACCAGTACGCCGAAAGCCGCGAAACCTGCTCCGGCACTCGAACCGGCCTCCGAGGAAGAAACCCGCACACCGCTACAGAAACTGGCGGACAAGTTTCGCTAGGCCCCTTGATGGCGAACAGCGCCACCGCGCGCTCAGCCGGGGGCAGCCCCCAATCGGCGAAATGATCCTCTCGCAGGCCCGAGAACGCGCTTGAGGCGGCGCGCAGCTTGCCCTGCAACCACAATGCGCCCGGATGCGCCGCCGGATCGCCAGTCCGCCCAGAACCACCTTCAGAACCAAGCCAAACGCCGCGCCGATTTTCAGCAATTCGCGGGTTCGCGTCATTCTGGCGATTTGCCTTGGGAAAGAAAACCTGACCGATCAGTCGTTATCACCGTCGCTGTCACAACCATCCGGATCGCCCCCGTGATCGTCGCCCAAATCATGGTCGCTGCCATCGCCGTTGTCGCCACCCTGTCCAGTAGATGCGCCATCACGCGGATTGCTTTCGTAGCCGTCTATCGAGGCAACCTCATGCCCTCACGGTTTTGCGCAGGGTCGCGGCTTTGGACCCCGTTTACCATCCCCAGAACCGATCCCGTTTCGGCGTGGGTGACATTCTTGGCGCGGGTCGCGATTGATTAGGTTTGTGCCTGTGCCAGGCCAGTGCCGGATAAACAATGGTTGCGAGGGGAAGGAAAATTTTCATTGGCTCGGCTCCTTTTGTGAGGTGCGTCTTGCGCTTGCAGCCGCCGTCGGGGTCGCCCCGTCAGCGGTATGCCCTCAAATTGCGCCCCATCCCTCCGCTTGCGGCTCATGGCCGTCGCGCAAGCCGAATCTTACGCGAAAATCATTTTAAATCCGTGCTTTAGGAAAAAATGCGCCGCATCTTGCCCGATCAAGGCAAAATGCGGCGCATACGCAACCGGAAACACAGGACGGTGTCAGCCGCCGGCGTTGATTTCCACGCCCAGATACTTGGCCACGGTAAAGATGTCCTTGTCGCCTCGGCCACACATATTCATCACGATGATATGGTCGGCGGGCAAATCAGGCGCGATCTTCATCACATGGGCCAATGCGTGCGACGGCTCCAGCGCGGGGATGATCCCCTCGGTCGAGCAGGACAGCTGGAACGCTTCCAGCGCCTCCTTGTCGGTGATCGAAACGTATTCGGCGCGGCCAATATCGTGCAGCCAGCTGTGTTCCGGCCCGATGCCTGGGTAATCAAGACCGGCGGAAATAGAATACCCTTCCAGTATCTGCCCGTCGTCATCTTGCAGCAGATAGGTGAGGTTGCCATGCAGCACGCCGGGGCGCCCGCCGGTCAGGGATGCGCAATGCTCCATCTTGTCGTTCACGCCCTTTCCGCCCGCTTCGACCCCGATCATGCGCACGGATTTGTCGTCAAGGAACGGATAGAACAGGCCCATGGCGTTGGATCCACCGCCAATGGCCGCGATCAGCGTGTCAGGCAGGCGGCCCTCGCCTTCCTGCTCGGCCAACTGTTCGCGCACTTCTTTGCCGATGATCGACTGAAAATCGCGGACCATTGCCGGATAGGGGTGCGGACCGGCCACGGTGCCGATGCAATAAAAGGTGTCGCGCACATTGGTCACCCAGTCGCGCAGCGCGTCGTTCATCGCATCCTTCAGCGTGCCGCGACCGCTGGTCACGGCCACGACCTCGGCCCCAAGCAGGCGCATACGGAACACGTTAGGTGCCTGACGCTCCACATCATGCGCGCCCATGTAGACCACGCATTTCAGCCCGAACTTGGCGCAAACGGTGGCCGTCGCCACGCCGTGCTGCCCCGCGCCAGTTTCGGCAATGATGCGAGTCTTGCCCATGCGGCGGGCCAGAATGATCTGCCCCAGCACGTTGTTGATCTTATGCGCGCCGGTGTGGTTTAGCTCGTCGCGTTTCAGATAGATCTTGGCCCCGCCCAGATGTTCGGTCAAACGGTTCGCGTAATACAGCGGCGAAGGGCGGCCCACATAATGGGTCCACAGATCGTTCATCTCGTCCCAGAACGAATCGTCGGTCTTGGCGCGCTCGTATTCTTCCTCAAGGCTGAGGATCAGCGGCATCAGGGTTTCGGACACAAAGCGCCCGCCGAACTTGCCGAAACGGCCCTTCTCATCGGGACCGGTCATGAAGCTGTTGAAAAGGTTGTTCATCTGGATATCCACCCCTGCCTGTTCATCGGCGGCGCGGACCCGTTTGGGCCTACGCCAGTGCCGCGCGGACGAACGCCGCGATCGCGTCTGTATCCTTGATTCCGGGCGCGGATTCAACGCCCGACGACACGTCCACCTGCTTTGCCCCGGTGAGGCGGATCGCTTCGGCCACATTGTCGGGCGTCAGGCCACCGGCGAGCATCCACGGCTTGGTCCAGTATTTGCGCTGCATCAGCCGCCAGTCGAAGGACAGGCCATTGCCGCCGGGCAGTTCCGCGTCTTTGGGGGGCTTGGCGTCGATCAGCAGTTGGTCGGCTACCGCGGCGTAGGTGTCGATTGCAGGCAGGTCATCCGCGTCGGCAATGCCGATCGCCTTCATCACCGGCAGGCCATAGCGGGCGCGGACCTCGGTCACACGTTCGGGGCTTTCGCTGCCATGCAGTTGCAGCATGTCCAATGGCACCGTGTCCGTGATCGCATCCAGCAGGGCATTGTCCGCATTCACCACAAGCGCCACCTTGGCCAACCCCACAGGCGCAGCAAAAGCCAGTTCGCGCGCCTGTTCGATGGACACATTGCGCGGGCTTTTGGGAAAGAACACAAAGCCAGCATAGGCGGCCCCGGCATCGGCCGCGGCTTTGACATGCGCGACCTCGCGCAATCCGCAAATCTTGACCTTGATGTCAGCAGGCATGGATCAGGCCGATTCGTCCAGAAGGGCCAGAACCTCGTCCTTGTTCTTGTCCCGCTCGCCCTTCACGCGGCGCAACTCGCGCTCCAGCTTGTGAACCTCGCCCTTCTTGCGGGACACTTCGGCGCGGTGCTTATGTTCGCGCAACCATTCCCACAGGAAACCGATCAGCAAACCGATGACGATGCCAGCAAAGAAGATGGTAAAGACCGGCACAGTGACCGACTGGTTGATGCCGATGATATCGGCCAGCCCTTCGGGCAGCAGTTTCAGTTGCTGCAATTCGCGATTGGCTAGGGCGACGGCGATCAGCGCAACGGCGATTACCGCCCAGATGGCGTAGCGGATATAGCGCATGGGTTACTTCCCGTTCAGGCGGTCACGCAGCAGCTTGCCAGTCTTGAAGAAGGGCACGCATTTTTCCTCGACCTCGACGGATTCGCCGGTGCGGGGGTTGCGGCCCAAACGGGCGTCGCGCTTCTTGACTGAAAACGCGCCGAAGCCGCGCAGTTCCACACGATCACCGCGCGACATCGCACCCGTGATCTCTTCAAAAATGGTATTCACGATCTTTTCGACATCGCGTTGGTACAGATGCGGATTTTCATCGGCGATTTTCTGAATCAATTCCGATCGGATCATGAGCCAATTCCCCCGGCCGTTGGTTTGTTAAGCAGCGTTGTCTTTTCCCAGACTATAGAAAGAAAGATCAGCTTCCGAAACAAGAAGGATGTTGAAAAGACAGCAAAAGATGCCCGATTCCCGCCGATTCAGGGGGTGGCGCGGTGAAAGTTCCGTGGCGCTGCGCATTTGGGCCGGTTTCGCCATGCGCGCCATGCCATTGATTCGGAAAAGGGAAACGGCCCCGCATTACTGCGAGGCCGCGTCATTTTTTTCAGGCTTGCGCCAAGGTGACTTAGTTGTCGCCCTTCAGCGCGGCACCCAGGATGTCGCCCAGCGACGCACCCGAGTCGGAGGAACCATACTGTTCGACGGCCTCTTTCTCTTCGGCGATTTCGCGTGCTTTGATCGACAGGCCCAGACGGCGGGTCTTGCTGTCCACGTTGGTCACGCGCACGTCGATCTTGTCACCGACCGAGAAACGCTCGGGGCGCTGATCGGCACGGTCACGCGACAGGTCGGAGCGGCGGATGAAGGACTTCATGCCCTCGTATTCCACTTCGATCCCGCCATCTTCGATTGCGGTGACTTCCACAGTGATGATCGAACCACGCTTGGTGCCGCCAACGGCGTCAGCAAACTTGTCGCCACCGACGTTCTTGATAGAGAGCGAGATGCGCTCTTTTTCAATGTCGACTTCGGAGACAACGGCCTTGACCATGTCGCCCTTGCGATAGTTCTGGATCGCGTCTTCGCCGCGCTCGTCCCAGGACAGGTCGGACAGGTGAACCATGCCGTCGATTTCGCCGGGCAGGCCAACGAACAGACCGAATTCGGTGATGTTCTTGACTTCGCCTTCGACCTCGGTGCCCTCGGGGTGCGTTTCTGCAAACACTTCCCACGGGTTGCGTTGGGTCTGTTTCAGGCCCAGCGACACGCGGCGTTTGGCGGGATCGATTTCCAGCACCATGACCTCAACCTCTTGCGAGGTGGACACGATCTTGCCGGGGTGCACGTTTTTCTTGGTCCAGGACATTTCGGACACGTGGACCAGACCCTCGACGCCGGGCTCCAGCTCGACGAATGCACCGTAATCGGTGATGTTCGTCACGCGGCCGGTGTGAACCGATTCCAGCGGGTATTTCGCGGCGACCAGATCCCACGGATCGTCTTGCAGCTGCTTCATGCCCAGCGAGATGCGATGCGTCTCTTTGTTGATCTTGATCACCTGGACCTTGATGGTCTCGCCGATGGACAGGATCTCGGACGGATGGCTGACGCGGCGCCATGCCATGTCGGTCACGTGCAGCAGGCCGTCAACGCCGCCAAGGTCAACAAACGCACCGTATTCGGTGATGTTTTTCACAACGCCGTCCACCACGTCGCCTTCGGTCAGGTTGCCGATAACCTCGGCACGCTGCTCGGCGCGGGACTCTTCAAGGATCGCACGGCGCGAAACAACGATGTTGCCACGGCGACGGTCCATCTTGAGGATTTGGAAGGGCTGCTTCAGGCCCATCAGCGGGCCAGCGTCGCGCACGGGGCGCACGTCAACTTGGCTGCCGGGCAGGAATGCAACAGCGCCGCCCAGATCGACGGTGAAGCCGCCTTTGACGCGACCAAAGATTGCGCCTTCGACGCGCTCTTCGTCCGCATATGCTTTTTCCAGGCGATCCCATGCTTCTTCACGGCGGGCCATTTCGCGGGAAATGACGGCTTCGCCACGGGCGTTTTCAGCCGAGCGCAGGAAGACTTCGACTTCATCGCCAACGGCGATGGTCGGTGCTTCACCGGGGTTTGCGAATTCTTTCAGATCAACGCGGCCTTCCATCTTGTAGCCGACGTCGATGATGGCTTGGCCCGCTTCGATCGCGATGACCTTGCCTTTGACAACCGAACCCTCTTCGGGGGTGTCCATTTCAAAGCTCTCGTTCAGGAGCGCTTCGAATTCTTCCATTGTTGTGTTCTGAGCCATGTGGTCTCTGATATCCTATTCTTTACGTCTGTTTCCGGCCGTGCGGTTGTCTCCGCCGGTCTTGGGGTTTCGTTGGTCAGGCGAAACGCAAAATAAAGAGGGGCGGACGGGTCCGACCCTGCTCATCTCAATGTTTCACGGTGTTTTCACCTTATCGACGGAGGCCACATAGCCGTCTTTGCCCTGTTTTGCAAGGGGCAAAGGGACGGTTCAGATGCGTTTAGCCTCAACCGCGGTGATCGCGGCAGCGATGGCATCGGCGATGCTCAGGGCGCTCGTGTCGATGATTACGGCATCAACCGCAGGTTTCAACGGTGCATCGGCGCGGTTCATGTCGCGCGCATCGCGCTCCTTGACATCGCGCAGCACGTCCTCGCGGGTGGCCAGGCCACCCTTTTCGGTCAACTCCAGGAAACGCCGCTCGGCCCGCACCTCGGCACTGGCGGTGACGAACAGCTTGGCCTCGGCCTGCGGGCAGATCACCGTGCCGATGTCACGCCCGTCCAGCACCGCACCGCCCGCACGGCGCGCAAAAGCCCGCTGGAAATCCAGCAAGGCCGCGCGCACCTCGGGGATCACGGCAACCCTGGACGCGGCCTGCGCCACATCAGCGGTGCGCAAATGCGCATCGTTTTCCAGATCCTCGGCGATAAGGGTCTGTGCGGCCTCCAGCGGCTCAACACCAGCCAGCATCTTGGCCCCAACAGCGCGATACAAAAGCCCCGTGTCCAGATGAGCAAAGCCGAAATGCGCCGCCACGGCCTTGGATATGGTCCCCTTGCCCGCTGCGGCTGGCCCGTCGATTGCAATGGTAAAGCTCATCAATCCCTCCGTATATCTGCGCCAAGCCCGCCCATAAGCCCCTCGAAAATCGGGAAGGATGTGGCGATCGGGCCGCCATCATCCACACGGACAGGCTGCTGCGTTGCCATTCCCATCACCATGAAGGACATGGCAATACGGTGATCCAGATGGCTTTGCGCCACCTGACCGCCGGGCACATTGCCGTGGCCCAGCCCCTTGACCATCCACCAATCCGGCCCGTCCTCGACCGTTACGCCACCTGCGCGCAGGCCCGTAGCCATGGCGTCGATACGGTCCGATTCCTTGACCCGCAATTCCTTGACGCCGCGCATCACCGTATCGCCCTTGGCAAAGGCGGCAACGACCGACAGAGCGGGGTATTCGTCGATCATTGAGGCCGCGCGCTCTGGCGGCACCTCAGTCCCGTGCAGATCGGCCGAGAACCGCGCGCGGAGGTCGGCCACCGGCTCGCCCCCCTCTTCACGCGGGTTCTCATAGGTCAGGTCCGCACCCATCTCGCGCAGGGTGGTGAACAGCCCCGCACGGGTGTCGTTCAACCCGATATTGGGCACCAGAACATCCGATCCGGGCACGATGATCGCCGCACAAACCGGGAAAGCCGCCGAGGAGGGATCGCGCGGCACCAGGATGGTCTGCGCCTGCAATTCCGGCTGGCCTGTCAGGGTGATCACGCGGCCTTCATCCGTCACCTCGGTGCTGATCTCGGCCCCGAAGCCCGCCAGCATCCGCTCGGTATGATCGCGGGTCGCTTCCTGCTCAATCACCACGGTCTGCCCCGGCGCGTTCAGCCCGGCCAACAAAACCGCCGACTTCACTTGGGCCGAGGGCACCGGCACGACATATCGCACCGGAACAGGGTCCACCGCGCCAACGATGGTCATCGGCAAACGCCCACCCGACCGGCCCACAGCCCGCGTACCGAACAGGGCCAGCGGGTCCGTCACCCGCGCCATGGGCCGCTTGTTCAGACTGGCGTCGCCGGTAAAGGTCGCCGTGATCGGGCAGGTCGCCATCGCCCCCATGATCAGCCGCACCCCGGTGCCGGAATTGCCACAATCAATCACGTGGTCCGGCTCGGCAAAGCCGCCCACACCCACGCCGCGCACGCGCCAAGTTCCATCCTCGTCGCGCGCGACCTCTGCCCCGAAGGACCGCATCGCCTTGGCCGTGTCCAGAACGTCGTCGCCCTCCAGCAAGCCGGTCACCACAGTCTCTCCCACACACATCGCGCCCAAGATCAACGACCGGTGCGAAATGGACTTGTCCCCCGGCACATGCGCCTCCCCCTTCAAGGGGCCGCAAGCGTGCGAGGACATGGGAATGGGCGTGCCGTGGCCGGACATGGGATGCTCCTGCAAAACCGTTTCCCCTGCTGATACCGCAGGGGGCAGGCGCGGTCCATCACCCAGCCTTCACCGCTCGAAAAATACTCCCGCCAGCGGTAGCCCGCCCTACAGGCGGCGGAACGTCATGTAATGCGGCACACGCCCCTCGCGCAGGGCCTTTTGCTCATACCGCGTGGAAATCCAGTCGGACCACGGATTGCGCCAATCCGACGGCCCCTCCGCCAACCATTCGAATCCCGCGCGCGGCACCTCTTCCATGGTTTGGCGCACATAGTCGGGAATATCCGTGGCCACGCGAAATTCGGCCACGTCCTGCATACAGGCATGCAGCGGCGCAAGATGCTCTTCGGTCACGAAACGGCGGCGGTGGTGTCGCGCTTTCGGCCACGGGTCGGGATAGTTCAGAAACGCCTTGGCAACCGATCCCGCGGGCAGAACATCAAACAGGTGCCGCGCATCACCGGGATGAATACGCACATTATCGACGCCTGCCTTGCGCAGCTTGCCAAGGGTCATGGCAACACCATTCAGATAAGGCTCGCACCCGATGATGCAGACATCCGGATAGCGCGCCGCCATATGCGTCAGATGCTCGCCCCCACCAAACCCGACTTCCAACCAAAGGGGACGGCCTTGCAAGAACTCCGAAAGGTCCAGCGTGACACGGTCGGGGTTCTCCTCCCAACTCACGGGGCCGGGGGACAGGCGCGGCAAATCCTCATCCAACATCTTCTCTTGCAAGGGACGCAGGGCCTTGCCTTTGAAGCGGCCATAGAAATTGCGCCACGGGGCGCCGGTGGGATGCTTGGTATCGGTCATGCGCCGCCTCCTACCCGCGATTAAAACCTCGCGCAACATCCGGCTTTGGCGACGCCTTGCCATAGGGCCCAAAAAGCAGCGGCGCGCCGCAAGGCGCGCCACCGATTGACAACCGGATTGCCTGCAGGAATCAGACGGCTTTTTTCAACGCATCCACCAGATCCGTGCGCTCCCAGCTGAACCCGCCATCCGCCTGGGGCGCGCGGCCGAAATGGCCATAGGCCGCCGTGCGCGCGTAGATCGGCTTGTTCAGCTCCAGATGCTGGCGGATACCGCGCGGGGTCAGGTCCATGCATTGCGCCACGGCGCGCTCGATCGCCTCGTCCGGCACCTCGCCGGTGCCATAGGTCTCCGCGTAGATCGAAAGGGGCTTGGACACGCCGATGGCATAGCTGACCTGGATCAGGCAGCGTTTCGCCATGCCCGATGCGACCACGTTCTTGGCAAGGTAGCGCGCGGCATAGGCGGCCGAACGGTCCACCTTGGTCGGATCCTTGCCGGAAAACGCGCCGCCACCATGGGGCGCGGCCCCGCCATAGGTGTCCACGATGATCTTGCGCCCGGTCAGGCCCGCATCACCGTCCGGCCCGCCGATCACGAACTTGCCAGTGGGGTTCACCCACCATTCGGTCTCCGGGGTGATCCAACCATCGGGCAGGGTCTCGCGGATATAGGGTTCCACGATGGCGCGGATATCGCCGCTGGTCTGGCTTTCGTCCGCGTGTTGCGTGGACAGCACGATCGAGGCGACGCCGACTGGCTTGCCGCCTTCGTAACGCACCGAAAGCTGCGATTTCGCATCGGGGCGCAGAGTGGGTTCAGCACCGGATTTGCGCACCTCGGCCAGTCGGCGCAGGATCGCGTGGGAATACAGGATCGGCGCGGGCATCAGCGCCTCGGTCTCGTCCGAGGCGTAGCCGAACATGATGCCCTGATCGCCTGCGCCCTCGTCCTTGTTTTCGCCCGCATCCACGCCCTGCGCGATATGGGCGGATTGTTCGTGCAGCAGGTTGGTGATTTTCACCGTTTCATGGTGAAACTTGTCCTGCTCGTATCCGATATCCTTGATGCAGGCGCGCGTGATCGCGTCGATTCTGCCCATGTATTCGGTCAGCTTGGTCTTGTCCGACAGGCCCACCTCTCCGCCGATGATGACGCGGTTCGTGGTGGCGAAGGTTTCGCAGGCAACACGCGCTTCGGGTTCTTCGGTCAGAAACGCATCTAGGATGGCGTCGGAAATGCGGTCGCACACTTTATCGGGGTGCCCTTCCGAGACGGACTCGGAGGCGAAAACATAATCGGGTCGTGACATGAGAAGTGCTCCATTGAATTTGCCCGACACGCCAGGAAGCCGTTGTGTCGAGAGACCTTTTATAGTTAAGCCCGCCCCTCCTTCAGGTCAACGTCCGATTAACCTGCGGCGCACGATAACTGCCGCAATCAAAGCCATAAACAGGATAAGGAATGGTAAATCCCCCGCGCGCGCATAGGGGGTGGGCGCAAGCGTCACAGGCAGGACGGCGTCGATCCAGCCCTGTTCATTCAGGGCGATCTGCGCCTGAACATTGCCCTTCGGCCCAATCATGGCCGACACGCCCGTATTGGCGACGCGCACCATAGGCAGCCCCTGTTCAACCGTCCGCAGACGCGCCTGCGCCAAGTGCTGGTAGGGGCCAGAAGCCTTGCCGAACCATGCGTCATTGGTGATTTGCAACAAGAACCGCGGGCGCTTGGGGGCGGCGGACACATCCTGCGGAAAGATTGCCTCGTAGCAGATCAGCGGCAGGGCGGGGCCGATCCCCGGCACCTCGATCAGCTGCGCACCGGGACCGGCGGAATAGCCCTGCCCCTCAGTCGCGGCCAGCCCGTGAATGCCCCATTCCGCCAACAGGTCGCCAAGTGGCATATATTCCCCGAAGGGCACCAGGTGATACTTGTCATACAGCGCCGTCACCGCGCCCTGCCCGTCCAGCAGCACCGCCGAATTGTAAAGGCGCGGCCCGTCGAACCGCTGCACACCCAGCAGAACGGGCGACGCGCCGCCCGCTTGGGCGATGCGGGGTAGGATGTTCCCTGCGTTTTCCAGCAGCACGGGCAAAGCGGTTTCCGGCCAGACGATCAGCGCGGGCGCGGGCCCTTCGGGCGTGGCGGCGGTGGCCTCCATCATGCGTCGGTAAAACTCGGGAATATATTCGGGCTGCCACTTCAGATGTTGCGCCGCATTCGGCTGCACCAGCCTTATGACAGGTGCGTCAGGTGCAGGCAGAACCGGCTGACCGATCTGTATTCCGGCGAACAGCAGCGCGCCATAGACCGGCATCAACACGAACCCCGCCCAAGGGCGCGGCCCTGCCAGCCGCCACAGCGACACGGCCATCAGCAGCATCAGCAGGGTCAGCCCGTGCGGGCCAACCCAAGCGGCATATTGCAAGAAGGGAGAAGCAATCAGCCCATGCCCGATCAACGCCCATGGAAAGCCGGTAAAGATATAGCTGCGGATCAGCTCGGCCAGCGCCAGCGCCACCATGAACACCAAGGGCCGCCCACCCGCGAACCGCGCCAGCCCCAGCGCCGCCCCCCAGAACAGGGCCAGCCCGGTGGACAGAAACACGATCGCAAATGGCGACATCCAGCCATGGCGCACCAGATCGACAAGGAACGGCTCGACGATCCAGTTCAGCGCAAGGGCAAAATGCCCCGTGCCTGCGCCCCAGCCAACCAGCATAGCCGCGCGGGCGCTGCGGGCCAAGCGGAACAGGGAAAAGATCAGCGCATAGCCCAGCACCGCCACAGGCCACAGGTTGAACGGCGCGTGGCCCAGCGCGGCCAGCAGACCCGCGCCAAGCGACCACAGGAAAAGTCGGCGCGGGGTGGTGACACGCGGGGCAAGCCATGCCTCGACGCGGTGGGCCGATATCGGCCCCAAGGCCTCAGCCATTGACGCCGGAACCTACCCGCACGCGCAGCCGCTTGATCCGGCGCGGATCGGCCTCGACCACCTCGAATTCGGGACCGGCCGGGTGTTTCACCACCTCGCCGCGCACCGGAACACGGCCCGCCAGCATGAAGACCAGCCCGCCAAGGGTGTCGATCTCTTCCTCGTCGATCTCGTCCGTGGCCGTCAAAGAGGTGCCGATCACGCTCTCGAACTCCTCCAGCGGGGTTTTGGCCTGCACCAGCCAGACGCCGGGCTTTTGTTCGACCCATAGGTCGCCCTCTTCGGTGTCGTGCTCATCCTCGATCTCGCCGATGACCTGTTCAATCAGATCCTCGATGGTTACCAGACCGTCCACGCCACCGTATTCGTCGATCACCAGCGCCATGTGCCGCCGCTCGTTCTGCATCTTCTGCAAAAGCACTCCGATGGTCATCGAGGGTGGCACGAACAGAAGCGGCCGCAGCATGGAATTCAGATCGAAGGCCGCGACCGCCGATCCATTGAACCCGTGTTTCAGGGCAAAATCCTTCAAATGGATCAGCCCGCGCGGGCTGTCCATCGTGCCTTCGTAGACAGGCAGACGGGTCAGGCCCGTTTCGCGGAACACCTCGACCAGTTCATCCATGCCGATATCAAGGGGCACGGCGGTGATGTCGGCCTTGGGTATGGCCACGTCTTCGACGCGCATCCGGTGAAGGTTGAGCATTCCGTGAATCTGCATCGGCGCGGGACGCGCCGCTTCCGGCTCTGCCTCGTCGCCAACGTCAGTCGGGCTCAGCGCACCGATGATCCGCATGAAAAACCCGCTGCGGGGTTGGCTACTGTCTTGGGCCTCGTCCTGTGACTGCGCGCTCTGCGCTGCCATAGAGGACCCGTCGCTACTGTCGGCCATAATACCTTTCCATTTGGGCGAATTGCCCGAAGTTTTACGAATATGGGTCTTGGAGCCCCAGTTTGCCAAGTATCTCGACCTCTATCCGTTCCATTAAAGTGGCATCAAGGTCACGGATGTGATCATAGCCCAAAAGATGCAGGCACGCGTGAACGACCAGATGGGTGACATGATCGGCCATGGGTTTGCCTGCTTCCGCGGCCTCGCGGGCGCAGGTTTCATAGGCAATCGCGATGTCGCCAAGCTCCGGGTCCGGCCCCTCAGGCGGCAGGGGTTGCCCGCCCTCTTCCTCCGCGCAGCGCTCCTCTGATGGCCAGCTTAACACGTTGGTCGGCTGGGGTTTTTCCCGAAAATCGGCATTCAGTTCGGCGATGCGGGCATCATCACAGCCCATCACGACGATTTCCCAATCGGCGGCCTTCAGCCCCAGATGCGCCAGCGTGGCCTGCGCCGCGCGTTCTGCCAGATCGGGCAGGCCTGCGGCCTCCCACCTCGGGTCTTCGATGATGCAATCGGTCAGCATGGGCGGGCTCATGTCAGGGCGCGCGGCGCCAAGCCAGCCATGCCTTCTGCAGCGAGAACCTGCCCGCCTTTGCAGCTTCCTGCACCTTCCGCAGCATCCCAAAGCGCCAGAACCCAGTCCAAGGCAACCTCGAACATCACCTTCGCCGTTGGGAAATCCTTGCCGAATGGGTTCACTGCGGGCATGTCCGGCTGCATCCAGCCATCTACGATCTTCGCTTCAAACAGGGTGCGACAGGGTGCCACCGCCTTGTTCAGCACAGCAATATCCGGTCTCGCCGGATGCGCCATGACAGTCAGGAACCCGTCCTGGTCCTGACCGGTGTGAACGCCGATATCCAGCTTTTCCACCTGATCCGGCAATGACGCCAGCAGCACCTTCATTTGCGCGGGCTGCGAGGCTGCTTCGGGCGCGGGATCTGTCGTCGCCCCGCCGCCCGGAAGGCGTTTCAGAAAATCCAAAATCGACACGATGCAGCCCCCGAAAGCGTTTTACTGGTCCGCCTCATAAGCCTCGATGATCGCCGCCACAAGCGGATGGCGCACAACATCCTTGGACGTGAAATAGCTGAAACTGATCTTGTCGATACGTTTCAGCAACCGCTCTGCGTCCGACAGCCCCGAAGGCATGCCGCGCGGCAGGTCGATCTGGGTGCGGTCGCCGGTGATGACCATGCGCGACCCTTCGCCTAGACGGGTCAGAAACATCTTCATCTGCATGGATGTCGCGTTCTGCGCCTCGTCCAAGACCACGAATGCATTGGACAGTGTCCGCCCGCGCATGAAGGCCAGCGGCGCGATCTCGATCCGCTTTTCCTCGATCAGCTTGGCCGATTGCTTGCCGGGCAGGAAATCGTTCAGCGCATCGTAAAGCGGCTGCATGTACGGGTCGACCTTGTCCTTCATGTCGCCGGGCAGATAGCCCAGCTTCTCGCCCGCCTCGACAGCGGGGCGCGACAGGATGATCCGGTCCACCAGCCCGTTGATGAACATATTCACGCCCACGGCCACGGCCAGGTAGGTCTTGCCGGTGCCTGCCGGGCCGATGCCGAAATTCAGCTCGTTCGCGAACAGTGACTGGACATAGGATTTTTGCGCATCGGTGCGCGGCTCGATCAGCTTGCGGCGAGTTTTGATCTCGACCTTGCCGCCGCGGAACATTTCCAGCTGCGCGCCGGCATCAGGGGTTTCATCGCCATGCATACGCAACTCGCGGTCCACATCGCCGGTTTCCACATCGCGGCCCGCTTCAAGCCTTTCGTACAGCGCATTCAGGACAGTCTCTGCTTCGGCGGTGGCCTCTTTGTCGCCCATCACCGCCAACTGGTTGCCCCGTCGCAATATCTGCACGTTCAGCTTTTGCTCTATCTCGGCAAGGTTCTTGTCGTAAGGACCGCAGAGGTCGATCAGAAGCCGGTTATCCGGAAATTCGAGGCGAAGCTCTGCAAGAGCGTTCGGATCGTTCGGAGCGGGCAGAATACTGGTAGGCAATCAGCTCTCCTTCGCATGAGGTGTATTTATATGGTGCCCTTAAAGGGCATGGCTGGCAATAGATATGAGTATCGTGACGCTATCGTGCCAACAAAAAGGACCGCGGAAAGGTTCCCGCGGCCCTTTTTTCTGGCAAATCACCGATTTTACAGCGAGTCGCTGATGGTTTGGGTGCCCTTGTAGGGGCCCGTCGCCGTGTTCGGCGGCGCTGCGCCCGAGCAGACCGGCTTGCCGTATTTATCCAGACGCTGCGACAGGTACCCTTCGATCCCGTCGTCGATCATCCAGTGGTCACAGCCGTTCGGGTCAACCCATACACCGGCCACCATGGTGGAAAGGTGGTGTCTCTTTAAACCATAGTCGATTGTCTTGTTGGTGTTGACCTGCCCCATGCCGCCTTCGCAGGCTGACAAAGCGCCAGCGGCTGCAAGGAACGCGAATGCTTTAACGATTTTCATTGATACGTCCCCTTAGCGAATGCAGATAATTTCAACACGGCGGTTCTTGGCCATGCCGCCTGCCGTATTGTTCGGCGCGGCAGGCATCCGCTCGCCATAGCCGCGCACGTCGACGACTTGCGCACCAAGGCCTTTTGCCACGCTCGCAACCGTGTTGGCGCGGTTGTAGCTGAGGCGCATGTTATACTCGTCCGACGCGCGGCTGTCGGTATGGCCCGCGATGATGTAGGCCCGCGCACCCGCCTGACGGAAGAAGTTCTGAAGCTGGGCGACACCATTGCGCGACAGCTTGTAGCTGTCGGTCGCGAAATACTGGTCCGAGTTCATGACGCCGCAAACATTGCCGCGACGGCAGACCGGAATGCCTTGGCGGTTGACGTGGGGCGTCATGTAGCCCTCGAAACCGTCGTCCATCACCCAGTGTTCGCACCCGTCGGGATCAACCCAGACGGTCGGCGCGTAACGCTCGTTCGTGGTACCTTTCGTACTGTCGAAAAGCCCCTCCTGTGCGGAAACGCTTCCGGCACCGGCAAGCCCCATGAGCAGAACCGCAGCCACCAAGGCCGTCAGGTTCCGAACTGTTTTGGATATCTTTGTCGCCACAGCTTCAACCCTATTCAAATTATCCCCCAGAAAAGACCCGAATAAAAATGGCAGAAGAGTCTTCTCATCTAACACCCTTAAGGATGTAGGAAAATCACCAGAGTGTGAAGCAAAAACTCAAGGTTTATTGCTTCCAAAGTGGAAACTGCACAGGTTTCAGTGACCTTCAGGTTGCCGCCTTGCAGATCAGATCAGCGTGCCCGACAGGGAGTTCGTACCGCTTTCAACGATCTGCACGCGCCGCACCTGCCCTTTGACATCCAGCGGGGCCTGAACGTGAACCGCGTGCAAATGATCCGATTTGCCCACCATCTGCCCTTCGTGGCGGCCGGTTTTCTCGAACAACACACCAACCTCTTGGCCGACCATGGCATCCTGCGCGGCTTTCTGCTGTTCGGAAAGCAAGGCTTGCAGCCGTTGCAGGCGGTCCGATTTCACATCCTCGTCCACCTGGTCACGCTCTGCCGCGGGGGTGCCGGGGCGGGTGGAATACTTGAACGAATACGCCGTGCCGTAGCGCACCGCTCGGATCAGGTCCATCGTGTCCTCGAAATCCTGCTCGGTCTCCTCGGGGAAACCGACGATGAAATCGCCCGAAATCAGGATATCGGGGCGCGCCTCGCGGATGCGTTCGATCAGGCGCAGGTATTGCTCGGCCGTATGGCTGCGATTCATCCGTTTCAGGATGCGGTCGCTGCCCGATTGCACGGGAAGATGCAGGTAGGGCATCAGCTTGGCGCATTCGCCATGCGCCGCGATCAGGGCGTCATCCATGTCATTGGGGTGAGAGGTCGTGAAACGGATACGTTCCAGCCCATCGATATCGTTCAGCGCCCAGATCAGACGCGCCAAACCCCAATCGCCGCCATCCCCCGCGCCGTGATAGGCGTTGACGTTCTGGCCCAGCAGGGTGATCTCGCGCACGCCGCGTTCGACCAGGTCGCGCGCCTCGGTCAGGATGCGATCAGCGGGGCGGCTGACCTCGGCCCCGCGGGTATAGGGCACCACGCAGAAGGCGCAGAACTTGTCGCAGCCTTCCTGCACCGTCAAAAAGGCCGACGGACCGCGCATCGCCTTGGGCCGCTGCTTCAGATTCTCAAACTTGTCTTCCTCGGGGAAATCGGTGTCCAGCGCCTTTTCCCCGGCGCGCGCTTTCGCTTCCAACTGCGGCAGCCGGTGATAGCTTTGCGGGCCAACGACCACATCCACCAAAGGCTGGCGGCGCATGATCTCCTCGCCCTCGGCTTGGGCCACGCAGCCCGCCACGCCGATTTTCAGATCGGGCTTGGCATCCTTGAATTCACGCAATCGCCCCAGTTCGGAGTAAACCTTTTCGGCAGCCTTTTCGCGGATGTGACAGGTGTTCAGCAGGATCATGTCCGCGTCATCGGGCCGGTCGGTTTCGACATAGCCGACACCGCCCATGGCCTCGACCATGCGTTCGCTGTCATAGACGTTCATCTGACAGCCATAGGTTTTGATATAAAGCTTCTTGGGCTCGGCCATGACACGCCATCCTGTCGCGGTTTCAGACCGGGCGTATACTGCGGCTGGCCCCCGCTTGCAATGCGGGCGGAATTGGCAGAATTTGGGCCACAAAGAAGATGAGGGGCAAAATGCGCTATTCGGGCATCAAGGATTTCCTGTCCAAGGGACGTGACGCGCTGGCAAAGGGGCCAGTCGCCATGATCCTGGTCGAGGACGAGGTCGAGATTGATTCGACCATTCGCCATTATCTTGAAATCGGGTTCAAACCCGTGCTGGTCTTCATGCCTGAAAGTTTCAGCCTTGCCGCCGATACCAAACCGCAGGTTCACCGGATCGACTATGACATGACCCGTCCTGGCGCTTTGGAAGATGCGGTGAACGCCATGACAAATGCCGCGCCGGGCCTGTGGATGTATTACTGCTACAATGCCGAATACCTGTTCTATCCGTTCTGCGAATCCCGCACCGTGGGTGAAATGCTGGCCTTTCACACCGAGGAACGGCGCGATTCCATGCTGACCTATGTGATCGACCTCTACGCAGGTGACCTGAACCAGCACCGCAACGCGGTTGCGCTGGAGGATGCGTTCATCGACCGCTCTGGCTATTACGCCCTTGCCCGCCCCGACGCGGCCGACCACAATCATCCCAAGGAACGGCAACTGGATTTCTTCGGCGGCCTGCGCTGGCGGTACGAGGAGCATATCCCCGCCCGCCGCCGCAAGATCGACCGCATCGCGCTGTTCCGATCGAAATCGGGCCTGAAGCTGCGCGACGACAACACCTTCGAGGACGAGGAATACAACACCTACGCCTGCCCGTGGCACCACAACCTGACCGCGGCGATCTGTTCGTTCCGCACTGCCAAGGCGCTTAAATCCAACCCCGGCTCGACCTTCGATATCGAAACCTTCCGCTGGCATAATTCAACGCCGTTCGAGTGGCATTCGCGCCAGTTGCTGGACCTAGGACTGATGGAGCCGGGGCAGTGGTTCTAGGCTGCAGTGCGGCGTTCAATCCAGATCCTCGATCACGATCCGGTCCTCATCGACGCCCAGATCCTTCAATGCTGCGCTGATATCGTCGATCAGCGGTTCCGGTCCGCAAACGTAATAGTGACCGGTTTCCGGGTCGATATGGCGCGACAGAAAGGTCTTGTCGATCAGCGCGGTCTGTACACTGCCCTGTTTTTCATCGGTCACGGTAAAGACTGTTGTCAGCCCCTCCATCCCTTCGAATTCATCGCGCAGGATGATGTCTTTTTCGGTCTGGTTGGAAAAGATCAGCGTGCAATCTTTCAGCGTGCCGCGCTGTTCCAGCCGCTTGCGCAAGATCGCGATGAAGGGTGTCACCCCCGCGCCGCCCGCGATAAAATAACCCGGCCCCTCGTCATGGATCGCGCCCCAGGGTTCGATCTTTTGCAATGTCAGCTCATAGCTCATGGCAATCTCCTTTCCTGTTGGAAAGGAAACGCCCGGTCTCGTGCGGGGTTCCCATGATCGAACACTTTCGCCTGCGGAAATTGCGGAAGCCTCTGGCGGGGAAATTTACAGCACTAAACAGGCAGAGTGCAGCGCCACGGCTTCTTTGGTCGTCAAATTTCCCGGAGCAAGACCCGCTTGCGGGTCGAGGGGCTGGCCCCTTCTACCCGGCAGTGTGTGCAGAAAACGCTTAAATGTTTTCCTGCTGCGGCATGCCCAGGATGTGATAGCCGCCATCGACATGGATGATTTCGCCCGTGGTATAGGCGCCCGCGTCGGACGCCAGATAGACCGCGGTGCCGCCGACGGCCTCCAGCGTCGCGTTGGATCGCAGGGGCGCGTTCATCTCGGCGTGCTTGTAGGTCTTGCGCGCACCACCGATGGCCGCACCGGCAAGGGTTTTCATCGGACCCGGGGAAATGGCGTTGACGCGGATGCCATCGGGGCCAAGGTCATTGGCCAGATAGCGCGTGGTGGATTCCAGCGCCGCCTTGGCCACGCCCATCACGTTGTAATTCGGCACGATGGTGTTCGACCCCTGGAAGGTCAGCGTCAGGATCGACCCACCATTGTCCTTCATCATCGGGTAGGCGCGGCGCGCCACCTCGATCAGCGAATAGGCCGAGATATCCATCGAATTTTTGAAATTCGCGCGACTGGTATCCATGAACCGGCCCGTCAATTCGGACTTGTCCGAAAAGGCAATGGCGTGGACAACGAAATCAATACTGTCCCAGCGGGCCGAAAGCCCCTCGAACGCGGCATCAAGGGACGCATCATCGGTCACGTCCACGTCGACCATGAAATCACTGCCCACCTGGGTCGCAAGGGGTTCAAGCCGTTTGCCGAACGCCTCGCCCTGATAGGTGAATGCCAGTTCAGCCCCGGCATCAGACATGGCCTTGGCAATGCCCCAAGCGATCGAGCGTTCATTGGCCACGCCCATGATAAGGCCGCGTTTTCCGGTCATAGAAGCCATGTCAGTCCCTCATTTGTTAACGCAGGGTTTTGCCGATCTGGCCCGCGCGGTCAAGGCAGCGCGGACGCGCGCCGCGCCTGTGTTGCCCACATCCCGCGCTTGGCAATGGCGCATTCTCAGAAGTTTGAGCGTCAAGATGCTTCGACACGCAGTGAGATTCGACTATGAAAACGCGGCCAGCGCCAACGGGCGTTTTGCGCCCACCCTGTAATTTCTGTTTACGCGCTGCGTGCGCATTCAGAACAAAAAATGCGGCAATTGCTTGGTCATCTGTTGTTGCCATGCGGCGAAAAAACCGGCCATTCAAGCAAGGCAGAGCAAGAATGAAATCGCCGACTTACCCGGCGCGGGCCGATGAGCACGTCTTTCGCCCTTTTGCTGCTGATATATGGACCCGTCGTGACGCCAAGGAGAAGGGCATCGGGCAAAGTTCTTTGATCGGTTGATCGCAGAGGCGGTTCAACATGCTGCGGTCACGATAATTTCGACCTTCAGGTCCGGGCGGGCGAGCTTAGCCTCGCCGCAGGCGCGGGCGGGCGCGTGGCCTTGCGGAACCCACGCATCCCAGACAGCGTTCATCTCGGCGAAGTCCGCTATATCGGCAAGCCAGATAACGGCCTGTAGCATCTTTTCGGGCGACGATCCGGCCTTTGCCAACAGCGCTTCTACACGCGACAGGCAGTCGCGGGTCTGTTCGGCGACCGTTGCGCCATCCCCCACCTGTCCGCACAGATAAGCCACACCGTTGTGCTTGACGATCTTGCTCATGCGTGGGCCCGTTTCGATCCGTTCGATCATCCCGTTCTCCTATTCAGCCGCGTCCTGCATTGCGTTGTCCATTGCCGCAAGTTCGCCCAGTGTAACAGGTTTCAGTGGGGGGCGAATGCGGTAGTAGCCTGTCTCATCGGGCGACTGCCCGTTTGCTTGGCTCAGCAACGCCGTGACCGTCAACCCGCAATAGCGGCCCTGACACGGGCCCATGCCCGCGCGCCCAAACGCTTTGGACTGGTTCGGGCCACGACAACCCAGCTTGGCGTAGCTGCGGATATCACCGGCGGTGACTTCTTCGCAGCGGCAGATCACAGTGCCGTCGGCCGGTTGCAACGCAGCGCCGTATGGCGGGTAGGCCGCATCAAGGAACGGGCGCGCGGCCATTTCGCGCGCCATTGCGCGGCGCATGGGCACGGCCCTGTGATCGCGTTCGTGTGTCGACAGGTGACCCGCTTCCTCCGCCAATTTCAGTGCCGCCAGCTTTCCGGCGTTCTCGGCGGCTTTTGCCCCGCCGATCCCTGCGCCATCGCCTGCGATGAAAACCCCGGCGACATCACTTTGGCCCCAGTCATCAAGCACGGGCACAAATGCGCCTTGGGCCACATTCCAGTTGTGGGAAATGCCAAGGGACCGCGCGGCCTGCGTATTTGGCACCACGCCGTGATGCAGAAATACCGTCTCGCAGCCGATGCGCTGCGTTCGGCCCTTGTGTGTGAATGTCACGGCCTCGGCTTTGCCCTCGCCCTCAATGGCGATCGCGGTTGCACCGGCAAAGCGCGGCACCCCGGCGCGCGTGAGCTGGGCCAGCATCTTCAGACCCTTGGCCATATATGGCCAACCCCGCACGGCACCGCCGATATACCGCGCCGCACGGATCATATCGCCCCGAGTCTGGGTTTCGACCATTGCCACGGGCGGCATGCCTGCGCGCACCATCTGAGCCGCAATCAGATAAAGCAGTGGACCCGAGCCCACCAACACGGCATTGCGCGCCAAAACGCCGGATTGCTTCAACAGAATCTGACCAGCCCCGGCTGCCATCACGCCCGGCAGGGTCCAACCTGGTATCGGCATCGGCCGCTCCAGCGCGCCAGTGGCCATCAAGATGCGATCCGCCTCGATCTGCGCGCCGCGCCCCTCGCAGGTGTAGGATAGGCGAAACCCGTCTTCTATGGCCCAGACCACGGCACCGGAAACATGTTCAATCTTGTCGTGGCCCAGGCTTTGAGTCAGTCGGGTGCCATCGGTGTAATCCGCACCAAGAATATCGCCGCGCAGGGGCGCCACCCGGTCCACATCGCGGTAAATCTGCCCACCGGCGCGCGGCTGTTCATCCAGCACCGTCACACCAAGGCCCAGATCTGCGGCCTGCGCGGCGGCGGCCATGCCCGCCGGGCCCGCACCGATAATCACCAGATCACGCGAAACCATCGCTTGCCTCCCCCTCATGCGGGCGTCTGATCTCAAGCCCCTCGGTGACCTCAAGCATGCAGGCCTGACGGACCACGCCTTCTATCTCGACGAGGCAGTCAAAGCACGCCCCCATCATGCAAAACGGCGCGCGCGGCGCACCCGATACAGGTGTATGGCGGAACACCTCGACCCCGGCCGCCAGCAGGGCCGCGGCAAGGTTCGCCCCCCCCCCCCGGCAAACGGTAGGACACACCGTCGAAGGTCACCTCGACGCGCGAACCGCTGTCCAGTTCAAGAAACGGCGAATCGGTTTTCACTGAACACCTCCAGATCTGGCGCCGCATCCGTGCCCTCCAGCCAGTCGGGCAACAGGCGGGCATGGGCGGCGGCAAGGGTGATGCCGCTGTGACAGGTGACAAGATAGGCGCCCGGCATGTCGGCGCTTTGCTGATAGATCGGCAGCCCGTCGGGGGACAGCACGCGCAACGCGCCCCAGCTGCGCACCAATTGCGCGCGCGCCAGCGCCGGATAGGCGGCGATGGCCTCGGCGGCCAGCCCCGACAGGCCGGGCTGCGTCACCCGGTCATCCAGACCGACCTCTTCGTTGGTGGCCCCGATCTGGATACCGCCCTCATCCACCTGCCGCGCGATAAGCGACGGGCGATTGATCAGCTTGGGCAGCTTTTCGGTAATCAAGACCTGACCGCGTTGCGGCCGGACCGGCGCCTTGAACCCCAGCTTCGGGCCCAGTTGCGTCGCCCCCAGACCGGCGGACAGAACGACTTTTCCGGCGGTGACAGTCGTGCCATCATCGCAGATGACGCGAAACCCGTCCGGCTTGGTCACATCTGTGACGGTCTTGCCCGTCAACACACGGCCCCCCATCCGCCGCACATCCGCAGCAAGGGCCATCAGCAGTTTCAGCGGGTTCGCGTGGCCATCCTGATGATGCAGGATCGCGCCTATGACTTTTGGGCCGATATGCGGCTCTTCCTTGCGCAGCGCGTTGTGGCCCAGCACCTCAAAGGGGTAATCCCCGTCAAGCTGGGCCTTGAGGATCTCGTATTTCTCGACGGTCGCTTCCAGTGTTTCTTCGGAGAAATGGAAATCAAAACCACCATTTTGTTCAAGCGGGATCGCCTGACCGGTGTTGCCTGCGATTTCATTCGCAAACTCGGCCCAGATCGCGGCGGATTGTTGCGACCAGCGGGCGTAGCGGGGTTGGTTCATTCCCTTGGACTGCACCCAGACCAGCCCGAAATTGCCTCGACTGGCGCGGAATGATCCGTCGTCTCCATCCAGAACGGTCACGGATCGCCCGCGCCGGAGCAAGCCCCAAGCGACGGAAAGGCCCACGACGCCCCCTCCGATAATGGCATAATCGGTTTCCATGTTTCTGTTCCGATCGTGAATGGTCGTGTCAGGGTGGTCTTGTCACGCTTGCGTTCCGGTCTCTCAGCTCATTTAGGCGGCCTTTCTTTCGAAAGCCAAGGGGCTTTTTCCGCCTAGCGACGAATGCCGCC
>Ga0209121_10000122_pt1 | contig 77899 bp, 62 predicted proteins | sample Cruoilmetagenom3_FD_187292 | JGI IMG/M metagenome (GOLD analysis project Ga0209121, IMG submission 187292) | Oil polluted marine microbial communities from Coal Oil Point, Santa Barbara, California, USA - Sample 3 (SPAdes) (version 2) | ecosystem: Environmental > Aquatic > Marine > Oil seeps ...
ATGACCATCCGCCGTGCATTCAGCACCACAATTTCCAGCACCACGCTGGCCTTTTCCCTCGCCCTCGCTGCTCCGGTAGCAGCGCAGACCGGACCGAGCGAAGGCTGGGGCGTGGAAGCCACCGATGTCGTGCCTGACCCGGCGATCACCTATGGCGAGCTGAGCAATGGCATGAAATATGCCATCCGCCAGAACGACACCCCCGATGGTGCGGCGTCCTTGCGTATGCATTTCGATTTTGGTTCTTTTGGAGAGGCCGACAACGAACAGGGCCTGGCTCACTTTATTGAGCATATGGCGTTTAACGGCACGACCAATGTCCCCGAAGGCGAGATGATCCCACTGCTCGAACGGCTTGGTCTGGCCTTCGGTCCGGACACCAACGCCTACACCAGCTTCGATGAAACCGTGTACATGCTCGATGTCCCCAATGCGACCGAGTATGGGCTTGAAGTCGGACTGTTTCTCCTGCGCGAAACGGCCAGCGAAATTGTCTTCGCGCCCGAAGCGGTTGATCGTGAGCGTGAAATCCTCGTTAGCGAGCGCCGCACGCGAGACAGCGCCGGCCTGCGCAATTTCCGCGATATGTTCGACTTCCGCATCCCCGGCACGCGCTACGTCAGCCGGTTCCCTATCGGCCTTGATGAAATCCTGCGCGAAGCCCCGGCAGAGCGGCTGCGCGATCTCTATTACCACTTCTACCGCCCGGAAAACGCCACGCTGGTGGCTGTCGGTGATTTCGATGTCGCTGAAATGGAAGCCATGATCGAAGCGCGCTTCGGTAATTGGCAGGGACGCGGCGAGGCGGGTGAAATTCCTGCACTCGGCACTGTCAACTTCGACCGAGAAACCGCTTTCGACACCTTTGTCGATCCCGCCATCAGTGAAGGCGTCGCAATCTATCAGCTACGACCTTACACCGACCCTGCTGACACTGTGCAAGAACGCACGCGTTCACGCCTGCGCAGCCTCGGCACGATCATGTTCGACCGGCGTATCACCCGCATTTCCAATCAGGCAGACAGCCCGATCCTGGGCGGCGGCGTCGGCTTCACCGATGATGAAGGCGTGGCCGATTACTCGGTCGTCAGCATCAGCACGCGCGACGGCGAGTGGGAAACCGGCCTGTCGATTGCCGAACAGGAACTGCGCCGCGCATTGCAATATGGCTTTACCCAGTCGGAGCTCGATTACGCGCTGACGCAGGTCGACAGCTCGCTGCGCCGATCCGTCGCGCAATCCGAAGCGCGCACCAATCGCCAACTTGCTGGCGCTTTGGTCAACGCCGCAGCCGAGAATGACTTCATCACCGATCCGGCGTGGCGCTATGAAATGTTCCAGCAGATCCGCCCGCAGCTCACCGTCGATGCCGTGAACGCAACTTTCAACGAGTTGTGGAGCGAAGGCGAGCCGCTGGTGCGCGTCACCGCAAAGGAGCTGGAAGGCGGCGCGGACGCAGTTGCTGCGGTCTACAATGAAAGCGCGACTCTCGCAGTTGCAGAGCCGGAAGACGTTGCGGTCAGCGCATTCGCCTATGATGACTGGGGTATGCCGGGCACCGTGGTTTCCGATACGATGATCGATGATCTGGGCATCCGCACGGTGACCTTTGCCAACAACGTCCGACTGAACATCAAGCAGACGGATTTTGAACCGGGCCGCGTGCGCTTCAACGTGCGCATGGACGGCGGCAACTTCGCGCTGGACGATATGAATTCGACGGCGGCGGGCATCTATCTGCAAATCGCCTCACAAGTCGGCGGCGTCGGTCAGCACAGCTTTGACGAGATGACCGAATTGCTTGCCGGACAGCAGATCTCGACCGGGATTGGCGCTGGCACGGATACGTTCAATTCGGGCGGCGTCACCACCCCCGATGATCTCGACATGCAGATGAAGGTAAGCGCGGCTTACCTCACCGATCTGGGCCTCCGTCCGGAAGCAGACGCGCGTTTTGACGCGGTGATTGATGCGGTATGGAACCAGCTGTTGTCTCAGCCTAGCCAAGTCTTTGCATTGAAATCGGCCGAACAGATTGCCGACAGTCCCTACACCGACTTCCCGACGCGCGAGGATCTGGATGCAGTCGACCGTGAATCGCTGCGCGATGCCGTGCTGGCCTCGGCGGCAAGCGGAGCGATCGAAATTGGCATCGTCGGCGATATCGACCCCGATGCAGCGATTGCAGCGGTGGCGCAGAGCTTTGGTGCCTTGCCCGAACGCAATGCCGACTTCTCCGAATTTGCGGACAAGCGTGTGGTCGCTTTGCGCGATCTTTCCGGTGACGAAGTCAACGATTACACGCACACCGGACAGGCCGATCAGGCATTGGTCGGCAGCATTTGGCGGACCCGCGACGACAGCGATTTCCGCGAGGACATGGGGCTGACCCTGCTGTCCGGTCTGGTCCGTCTCAAGGGTCTTGAAACCCTGCGTGAAGAGCTGGCCGCGACCTACAGCCCGTCGGTGTCTAATTCGACCAGCTCCGACTATGTCGATTTCGGTTCGCTGAGCCTTTCGGCAGTGGTCGATCCGGCGCAAGCTGAAGAAGTGCGCGCCATCATCACCCGGCTTGCAGCGGAACTGCGTGACGAAACGGTGAGCGAGGACTTCCTGCTACGCGCTCGCCAGCCGGTACTGGAGAACATTCGTCAATCGCGTGAAAACAATGGCTATTGGCTCGGGGTGACTTCCAGCGCGCAGGGCGAGGCCGACCGGCTCAACCGCGTGCGTCAGCAGGTCGAAGTGCTGGAAAGCTGGACGCCGGAACAGCTGCGCGATCTGGCGCGGACTTATCTGACACCGGAACGCCGGGCAGACACCCGCATCCTATATGTCGGAGATGACGAAGCAGGCGAGTAAACCTTTCCAACGCGATCCAAAAAATGGTCGGACCTCCTATCTATACACGGGGTCCGGCCAATTTTTGGTTGCGCTCAGCTCTCGTCAGCCGGAATCGCGGTCGAGTGGATGTGCAATTCGCCTTCCAGCGTCTTGTGAACCGGGCATTTGTCGGCAATTTCCATGAGCCGGTCGCGCTGGTCCTGTGTCAGATCGCCCGATAGCTCAATCGCGCGGTCGATCACCTGGATTGGCGCACCGCCTTTCTCGCAATCGACGCAATCCTCGTGATGATCGCGGCTGTGTTCCATCTCGATCCGCACGTTTTCGAGCGGAATGCCCTTACGGTCGGCATACATCTTGATTGTCATGCTGGTGCAGGTGCCAAGCGCAGCGAGCAGCAGATCATATGGCGTCGGCCCATGATCTGAGCCGCCATAGCTTTCCGGCTCGTCCGCAATGAACTGATGCCTCTCGGTGCGCACCCATTGGGCGAATTTTCCACCGGCGGTGGACACCTCGACCGTGCCAGCAAAATCTTCGCGCGGCTCCTGAGCAAGGTCGCGCAGATAGGGCGTCGCCCATGCCGCAATGGTTTCCGCCGCATATTCGGCGGCGCCCGGTTCGGTCAGCAAATGATCCGCTCCGTCCAGCGTAATAAAGCTCTTGGGATGCTTCGCGGCTTCGAAAATACTCCGCGCGTCTTCGATGCTAACGATGTCATCCTGCGGCGTGTGCATCACGAGCAGCGCGCGTCCCAAATTGCCAATGCGCTCCGCCTGCGGTTGGCCATGGCCCTGCTGCACAAAATCACGGGAAATGCGGAATGTGCGGCCAGCAAGAATGACTTCGGCCTCACCTTCCTCCTCAATCCGTTCCAGCGCATCGCCGAAATGTTCAAACACATGATGCGCATCGAACGGTGCATTCAACGTCACCACGCCCCGCGCCTGCGGGATTTGCTCGGCAGCGGCGAGCACCGCAGCACCGCCCAAGGAATGTCCGATTAGCAGGACCGGCGGCACCCCCCGCTCTTCCAGCGCCTGCGCAGCCGCAACCAGATCCTCCACATTGCTGACGAAACCGGCATTGGCGAAATCGCCGTCGCTGCCGCCCAGCCCGGTAAAATCGAAGCGCAACACCGCGAGGCCCTTCGCGGCCAGTGCGGATGCCACGCGCGTCGCCGCGTGACTCTGCTTGGTGCAGGTGAAGCAATGCGCGAACAGCGCCGCACCGCGCGGCTTGGTATACAGCGGCATTTCCAGCCGGCCGTCCAATTGCTGCCCATCCTTGCCGGTAAAGGTGAATTTCTCTGTCGCGATCATATGCTGCGTCCTTTTCTGTTACCCACATATCGTTTGAAATGGGGGAACGGTTTCCACCCCTCTTGCGGGAAAAGCGGCCACGCGCCATAGGCACGCCCAATTGGACACGCGCGCGAAAGGCCCTCCCACATGAAAATCCGTATCCATGTTTCGCTCAAACCCGGCGTGCTCGATCCGCAGGGCCGCGCGGTGCATCACGCGCTTGAAGGGCTTGGCTTTGCGGGCGTGGACGATGTGCGGATCGGGCGGCTGATTGAGCTGGACGTGGCCGATGACACCAGTGACGCCGCGCTGACCGACATGTGCGAAAAGCTGCTGGCGAACACTGTTATTGAGAACTACCGGATCGAAAAGGTCGCCGCATGAAGACCGCCGTTGTCACCTTCCCCGGTTCCAATTGCGACCGGGATATGTGGACCGCGCTGCGCGATGTCTCGGGCCGCGAGCCGGTGAAAGTCTGGCATGGCGATGCCGATCTGCCGGACGATCTCGATTTTATCGCCCTGCCCGGCGGTTTTTCCTACGGCGATTATCTGCGCAGTGGAGCGATGGCGGCGAACAGCCCGATCATGCGCTCCATAGTCACAGCCGCCAATCGCGGCGTGCCGGTGCTGGGCGTGTGCAACGGCTTTCAGGTACTGACCGAAGCGGGACTGCTCCCCGGCGCATTGATGCGCAATGCAGGGCAAACCTTTATCTGCCGCACCGTGCCGCTAACGGTCGAGAATTCGCAGAGCCTGTTCACTGCGCGATATGAGGCGGGCGAAGAAATTCGCATTCCGGTCGCGCATCATGATGGCAATTACTTTGCTGAAGACGAAGTGCTGGACAGGCTGGAAGGCGAAGGCCGCGTGGCTTTCCGTTATGCTGAGAACTGCAATGGATCGCGCCGCGATATTGCCGGTATCATCAATGCCAGCGGCAATGTGCTGGGCATGATGCCCCACCCTGAACGCGCTATTGAAGACGACCACGGCGGCAGCGACGGCAGGCGCCTGTTCGAGAGCATTCTGGGCGAACTGGTCTAGGCCTTTAAGCCAACTCTATCACCTCAAAATTGTGCGCTATCAGCGCACAACAAAGGGCGACCGCCCACCCGCACCGGCCGCGAAGGGAACAACCGGGAGGATGCTCCGACGGATGTCGGAGCGAAACCACAAATTACGCAGCGTGGCGGCGGTTGACGACCAGCGAGTGCGCTTCGGTCGCAGTCATCGGGCGACCAAAATAATATCCCTGGATTTTGGTGCAGCCCAGCTGCCGGATCAGGTCAGCCTGCTCGACCGTTTCGACACCTTCTGCCGTGGTCGACATATCAAGGCTTTGCGCCATCGCGACAACAGCGCGAATAATGGCGAGGCTTTCGGGGCTTTCCTGCGAAGCGCCCTGCACAAAGCTGCGGTCGATCTTGATAGTGTTGAACCGTATGTTGCGCAGGTAGCCGAGTGAGGAATAGCCGGTCCCAAAGTCGTCCAGAGCAATCGAGCAGCCCAGCGCCAGAATTTCTTCCAAAGCCTGATTGGCCGTCTTGCCGTCACGCAAGAAGACGCTTTCAGTCACTTCCACTTCCAGCCGTGCAGCGGGCAAACCGGTTTCGGCAAGCGCTTCCACGATGGTGGCAGAGAAATTTGCCTCGAGCAGCTGTTCGCCCGACACGTTGACCGCAACCTTGATATCTTCGGGCCAGCGCATGGCCTGACGGCAAGCTTCGTGAAGCACCCATTTGCCAATCGGGATAATCAACCGCGTGTCTTCGGCCAATGGAATGAACTTGGCCGGACTGACAAAGCCATGCTCTTCGCTGTTCCAGCGCAGCAGCGCTTCGAAACTGACAACGCCTTCGGACTTGGAATTTACGACCGGCTGGAAATTGAGGCTCATTTCCTTATTGGCAATCGCATTACGCAGCGACAGTTCAAGAGTTCGGCGCTCTTCTGCATCGGCATGGAGCGATGGCATATAAGTATTGTGTGTGCCTCCGCCATCATCCTTGGAATGATACAGGGCAAGGTCGGCGTTGCGCATCAGTGTTTCGACGCTCTGCCCGTCGCGCGGACCAATGGCCGAACCGACGCTGGCGCCGACGAACAGCGTATGATTGTCCACCAGATAGGGCTTGGAAAGATGCTCGATGATGGTCTCGGCAATGAGATCGACCCGCGTGTGATCGGTTGCATCGCGAATGACGACCGCGAATTCGTCGCCGCCCAGTCGTCCGCACTTCTCATTGTCGGTGCAGACCTCGTTGAGACGCTCTGCGACTTTGGTCAGCAGCCTGTCGCCCACAAGGTGACCGAGAGAGTCATTCACTTGCTTGAAGCGATCAAGGTCGATCATCAGGAAGGCACAGCGCGTGCGCCACTGCGCGGAGAAGCGCATCGCTTCGCCCAGCGCCTCGGTCAACATCAGACGGTTCGGAAGTCCGGTCAGCGTGTCGTAGCGGGCAAGATAGGCGATCTTTTCATCGCGCTCTCGTTGCTCGCTCACATCCGAGCCGACGCCGCGAAAGCCCACATAATTGCCCGATGTGTCGCGCATCGGCGTGCCCGACAATTCCCACCAGCGGCGCTGCTCACCAAGGTGTACCTCGACCAGCAGGTTCGAAAAACTTTCCCGCCGCTTCAGCCGCTCGGCCAGATCGCGAACACTGTCCGGAGTATCGCCGTTTTCTAAGGTATGGCCAGCAATCAGGCGAACGAAGCGCTCGCCCTCGACATCGGCAGGCTCACGCCCCAGCGCATAGGCAAAGCGCGGGCTGACCGAACGCAGGCTGCGATTGTTATCGACCTGCCACAGCCAATCCGATTCCTTTTCTTCGAACTCACGCAGCAGAAGCGAGACAACTTCGTCTTTCTCAGCCACACCAGCTTCGGCGATGCGCGCTGACAGGTAAGTTTTCGCTGAATTGAGCGCACCTGCGACAATCACGGCCATGAAAGCCAGACTTGAGACGGCGAACAGATAATCACCCGAAATTACGAAGGACGCAGAACCCGCGAAACCCACGACCATGTCGAAAACCAATGTCGCGACCGGGGCAGAGCTCGACGTTGCGGCACTACCGGCCACGAGCATCGCGGCCAGAGTCCAGAGCCCGAAATGCTGCGCAGGACTGCCCATTGGCGCCGCAAACAGCAATGCGACAATCCAGGGAACAGAGCAAAGCGCGACCGCCATAGCTTGGCGGCGGAATTCCTCGGTGGACATGCCGCGCTTGGCGACGCTGATAAAGTCACGGTCGACCCGGCTGACATTGGTCACTCCAGCGACAACCGCGAGTAGCCATAGTCCCAGCACCCATGCAGGAAGCGTCCCGACATATAGCGACACTGCCATCACCGCCGCGATGCCATGCGCGGCAAGGCGGATGCGCGAAGCCTTGTGAATTTCGGAGTATTGCAGGGCGCGCAGGCGCGACCAATCGCCCTCATCCGGGTCGCGCAATCCGATTACCTGCAGCGGGCCTAATTGCAGCGGCAGTTTCGGGAGGCCGGTCGGGTTCTTACTCACCCAACTGCCTTACGCATGGAATGGTTAGCGCTCGGTAAACCTGTATCGTTTCGGGATTGAAGCCCGCGCGCTATTCGCCCGCTATTCGCCCGCTACTCGACGGTAACGGATTTGGCGAGGTTGCGTGGTTGATCGACGTCAGTGCCCTTGGCCACGGCGACATGATAGGCCAGCAATTGCACCGGGACCGCATATACAAGCGGCGCTATCAGCGGATGGACTTTGGGCATTTCGATAGTTGCCATGCAGCCTTCCCCAGCCTGCTCAATTCCCTCTCTGTCAGAAATAAGCACGACCTGTCCGCCGCGCGCCTGCACTTCCTGCATGTTGGACACGGTCTTTTCGAACAGTGGACCCGACGGCGCGAGCACGATCACCGGCACATCTTCATCGATCAAGGCAATCGGACCGTGCTTCATTTCGCCCGAGGCATAGCCTTCAGCATGAATGTAGCTGATTTCTTTCAGCTTCAGTGCGCCTTCCAACGCCAGCGGAAAGTCTGCTCCGCGCCCCAGATACAGCACATCGCGCGCCGGTGAGATGAGATGCGCCATGCTGGCAATGTCATCATCATGGTCAAGCGCGGCGTTGAGGCACGCGGGCGCTTCAAGCAGGTGATCGACGATTTCGGCTTCTTCCTGACGCGAGAAATGCCCCTTCTTCACTGCGAAGTGAGCGGCCAAGGCTGCGAGCACGGCGAGTTGGCAGGTGAACGCTTTGGTCGAGGCCACCCCGATTTCAGGGCCAGCATGGGTGGGCAGCAGAAGGTCCGCCTCGCGCGCCATCGAACTTGTTGGCACGTTTACGACGGCTGCAATGACCTGCCCCTGTTCGCGGCAATGGCGCAATGCGGCCAGCGTATCAGCGGTTTCGCCGCTCTGGCTGATAAACAGCGCCAATCCGCCTTCGGGCAGGATCGGTTCGCGGTATCGGAACTCACTAGCGAAATCGATGTCGACCGGCACGCGGGCGAATTGTTCGAACCAGTATTTCGCCACCATGCCTGCGTAATATGATGTGCCGCACGCCACCAGGGTGATGCGGTCGATGGCGGAAATATCAAAGTCGATCTGCGGCAGGGCGACCTGTTGCTCGACCGGGCGCAGATAGGAGCGCAGCGTTTGTGCCACTACGGTTGGCTGCTCGAAAATCTCCTTCTGCATGAAGTGGCGATAATTGCCCTTCTCAATCGAAGCTGCAGAAGCGCCAGACGTGCGTACTTCGCGCGTCACTTCATTGCCTTCAACATCGCGGATCGTGGCTTCGTCACGCGTAATCGTGACCCAATCGCCTTCCTCCAGATAGCAGATCTGCTGGGTGAGCGGCGCAAGTGCGAGCGCATCGGAACCAAGATACATCTCCCCCTCGCCATGCCCAACCACCAGCGGCGATCCGAGCCGCGCGCCGATCAACATATCGGGGTGATCGCGAAAGGCGATGGCGAGTGCAAAGGCGCCGCGCAGGCGCGGCAGTACGGTCTGCACCGCATCTTCCGGCGAGTGACCCGCCTCGATCTCGCGGCTGATCAAATGGACAACCGTCTCGGTGTCGGTTTCACTCTCGAAGCTGCGGCCATCTGCGCGCAGCTCGTCACGCAATTCCTTGAAATTCTCAATGATGCCATTGTGGACGAGCGCCACGCGCTCGGTCGCGTGCGGGTGCGCGTTCTTTTCGGTTGGTGCGCCATGGGTTGCCCAGCGTGTATGGGCGATACCGGTTTCGCCGGGAGCAGGATTGCTAGCCAGCTCCTCAACCAGATTGTTCAGCTTACCTTCGGCACGGCGGCGGACCAGTTCGCCATCGTGGATCGTGCAGACGCCCGCGCTGTCATAGCCGCGATATTCCATCCGGCGCAGGCCATCGACCATCCGCTCTGCCACATGGCCATTGCCGACAATTCCGATAATTCCGCACATATTGCTTGGTTCTCCGCCGCATTAATGCGGGAATTTGGTGTCTACGAATTGATGAGTGAATGCCACCGGGTCGGGCTCGGTTCCGTCCATGGCAAGAAACTTGACGCGGCCCTGTTGCCAGATTTCGCGAATGCTGGCCTCCATGCCTTCGGGAAATTGCATCCGCGACGTCACGATGTCCCGCCAACTGCCTTTGGCCCCAAAGGTGGCGCGAAAGTGCGGCTCGGCTTCGGTCAGCCAATTGGCATTGGCGTCATCAAGGTGACCGATGGCAGCAAGGACATAGCTGTCGAGCAGGCGCAGGAAGGGCTTGCCTTCGTAACGGTCGCTCACTTGCTGGCGGCCTTCTTCTTTTTCTTCATGGCGTCATGAAAGCGGTCCGCCCAACCGGGCTTCACCAGCTGTTCGGCCCGCACCATGCGCAATTCCCCGTCACCCACGTCGCGGCTGACCGCGCTGCCAGCGGCAACAATCGCGTCCGCGCCGATATTCACCGGAGCGATCAGCGCACTGTTTGAGCCGATAAAGGCGCGCGGACCGATATTGGTCTGGTGTTTGAAATAGCCGTCATAATTGCAGGTGATCGTGCCAGCGCCGATGTTTGCGCCCGCGCCGATGGTTGCATCGCCGAGATAGGACAAATGGCTCGCCTTGGCGCCCTCGCCCAGCGTCGCCTTCTTGATCTCGACGAAATTGCCGACCTTGCTATTCGCCTCCAGCACCGCGCCGGGGCGCAGGCGAGCGTAGGGGCCCACTTCGACATTTTCGCCGATGGTCGCGCCTTCGAGATGGCTGAACGCCTTGATATGCGCGCCTGAAGCAACGCTGACGCCGGGGCCGAAAACGACATTGGGTTCAACCGTCACGTCATCTGCCAGCTCGGTATCCCAACTGAAGAAGACAGTACCGGGCGCGCGTAGAGTGACGCCTGCGATCATCGCCTCTTCGCGCTTGAAGTCTTGCCACTGCGCCTCTGCCGCCGCGAGTTCAGCGCGGCTGTTGATGCCAGTGACCTCGGCTGGCCGATCGGTGTTCACCACCGCACAGACCTGACCGTCAGCGATGGCAATATTGACGATATCGGGCAGGTAGTATTCGTCCTGCGCATTGTCGTTCTGCACCCTTGCAAGCAATGCGAAGAGGTCCTCCGAGCGCGCTGCCAACAGGCCGGAATTGCACATTGTGCAGGCACGCTCCTCGTCGGTCGCGTCTTTCCACTCGACCATCTTTGCAATGCGGCCCTCCTGCGCAATCACACGGCCATAGCGCAGCGGATCGTCGGGTTCGAAGCCCAGCACGACCGAAGACGGCGCATCGCCTGCATTCAGTCGGTCGATCATCGCCTGCATGGTGGCGGTCGAGACAAAGGGAACATCGCCGTAAAGGATCAAAACATCGCCGGAAAAGCCGCGCAGTGCCTCCTCAGCCTGCTGGACGGCATGGCCGGTGCCAAGTTGCGGCTCCTGCACGGCGAAGGCGCAGCGATCACCCAGCTTCTGGTGCAATTGTTCGCGCGATTCGCCCACGATGGTGACGAGCTTTTCCGGCCCCAATGCTTCGACACTGGCAAGCAGATGATCAATCATCGGCCTGCCGCCAACTTCGTGCAGCACCTTGTGGCGATTGCTTTTCATGCGCGTGCCTTTGCCAGCGGCAAGGATAATCGCGGCGATGGGTCTGTTGTCGCTCATGGAGCGGGCCATGCCATCATTTGATTGCGGTTTCCATACGCCTGTCTATCTGCGCCATCATCATGAGCAAATTTCCCTTCGACATCATCCTGTTCGACCTTGACGGAACGCTGGTGGATTCCGCCCGCGACCTGTGTCCGGCGATCAATCATGCACTGGGTGTAATCGGGCGCGATCCGGTGAGCGAAAGCGCAACGCGCAATATGATCGGCGGCGGCACCGACATGATGCTAACCCGCGCACTTGAGGCGACCGGCGGGCTGGTAGACAAGGCCGACTATAAGCGGGTGACCACGGCACTGCTGGAACATTACTGGGCCAATATCACGACCAACACCGTGCCATTCCCCGGATGCCATGAGGCACTCGACTTGCTGGAACAGCATGGTTGCAAGCTCGCCATCTGCACCAACAAGTCGGAGAAACCAGCGCGCGAATTGCTCGATGCGCTGGGCCTGACACACCGCTTCACCGCGATTTATGGCGGAGACACGCTGGGACGTGAACGGGCCAAGCCGCTGCCCGATATGCTGCACGCAGCCATGACAGAATGCGGCGGCGGACGTGCCGCAATGATCGGCGATTCCACCTATGACATGCGCGCCGGGCGCGCTGCTGGCGTCCCTGTGGTCGCATGCCGCTTTGGATATCACGATGTGCCGCTGACCGAAATGGACTGCGATGTGCTGATCGATGACCTCTATGGCCTTGTTCCTGCAATCGAAAACTTAGGCTGTTGACGCGCCTGAGCAGGTGTATTGACTTCACAACACAGTAGTCTACCTTTCGCCGCGGGACATCCCAAGGGGAGAGGGAAATGTATAGCGAACAGGACCTGCGCGATGCCGTAGCCGGCGGCGCGATCAGTGCAGAGGTCGCAGAGGCACTGCGCGGACATGTGGCGCATATGCGCAAAATGCCTGTGACGGACGAAGAGAACTTCCGTCTCGTCAACAGTTTCAACGACATATTCGTGACCATCGCAGCAGTGCTGCTGCTGGTCGCCATGGCGGGCATTGGCAGTGCGATCGTGGCTGGGCTTGCTGGATTGCTTGTTGCGGGCGCCGCATGGTTCATGGCGGAATTCTTCACCAAGCGTCGCCGTATGGCTTTGCCCTCCATCGTCTTGATGCTGGCCTTTGTGGGCGGCGTTGTTGCCGCCCCGCTGGAGATTCTCAGCGAAACAAATGTCGATCAGAACGAACGATTGTTGGGCGCGCTCTTCGCCGGCAGCTTCATCGCAGGCGCAATTGGTGCGTATTTGCACTGGAAGCGCTTCATGGTGCCGATCACCATAGCTGCGATCAGCGCCACCGTGGCCGCGTCCATCATCGCGCTGATAGTCACCGCAATTGGCCCGGCAAGTCTCGACAATCCGGAGCAATTGATACTGGCGCTGGTGTTCATCGCCGGCCTGTCCATCTTTGCTTTCGCCATGCGCTGGGACATGAGTGACCGTGACCGGTCGACCCGCCGTAGTGACGTCGCCTTCTGGCTGCATTTGCTGGCTGGCCCGATGATTGCGCACCCGCTGTTCCACTGGCTCGGTATCACCGATGGCAGCATGGTCGGCATTGGCGGCGCGGTAGTTGTGCTGGCGGTGTATCTCGCCTTCGGACTGGTTGCGCTGGCCATTGATCGACGCGCTCTGCTCGTCTCGGCGCTGGCCTATGTGCTGTTTGCCCTCGTTGAACTGTTCGACGAGTTTGGCATGGTCGAGCTGTCAGTAGCACTCACCGCATTGGTGATCGGCTCCGCACTGCTGATGCTGAGCGCCTTCTGGCCCGCCATCCGCGGCGTGGTCGTCAATAAGCTGCCCGGCACATTGCAGGCGCGCCTGCCAATTGCAGGGGCAATTCCACAAGCCGCCTGAGGTTTGGATAGGATTTGGAAGAAGTCCGCAGGCCAGGGCGTCTTGCGGGCTTTTTCTATGCGTCCACCGCTTTCATCAATCGCCGCTCAACCGGAGCCAGCACTCCCGCCAGATCGTGCCCACGTTTGAGGATCTGGCCCTGTTCGCCATGCAGCGACCACATTCCCTGCTTGCTGCGTAAGGCTGGGCGCTTCTCAAGGCGCATTTGCGGCACTTCGGTCGCGCGGCGGAATGCTGCGAACACGGCATAATCCTTGGTGAAATCCATGGCGTAATCGCGCCATTCACCGGCAGCTACCATGCGGCCATACAGGTCGAGAATTCGGGTCAGTTCCTTCCGTTCAAAGCCCACCTGCGCGGGCGCGCGATTGCCGGGGAATGTCAGAATATTGGGAGCGCCGGGGTTGGACCGCATCAGTTCTTGGTGCCGCTCTTACGCTCAGTGACCAGGTCAGGTGCCTCGTTGTCCTTGGCATGTTCCGGAGCAGGCAGAGCTTTGCTCAAGGCCTCCACCTGTTTGCTCAACTCAGCGACCTGTTCTTCCAGCGCCTGGACTTGCTCGCTTGGCGCAGGCTCGCATGGCTCATCGCATGGCGTACCATAGGGGATGAATTCCTTCATCCAGTCCTTTGCAGGCATCAGCGTGGAGCGCGCCTTCAAGCCGATCATCGTCGCGCCTTCAGGCACATCGTCGGTAACGACCGCATTGGCACCAACGCGCGCGCGCGCTCCGATCGTGATTGGCCCGATAATCTGCGCGCCCGATCCGATAATGACATTGTCTTCCAGAGTAGGGTGACGCTTACCACCCTTGCCGTTTGTGGGATTGGTGCCGCCAAGCGTGACGCATTGATAAATCGTCACATTGTCACCGATCTCGGCGGTTTCCCCGATCACGGTAAAGCCGTGATCGATGAACAGATTCGCGCCAATCTTCGCACCGGGATGAATGTCGATAGCGGTCAGGAAACGGCTGAAATGATTGACCAGCCGCGCAAGCAGGAACATTTCGGCCTCAAACAGCCAATGCCCAACCTTATGCAGGCCCAGCGCCAGCACGCCGGGATATAGCAGGATTTCCCAGCGCGAGCGCGGTGCCGGGTCGCGCGCATGGACCGATTCCAGATAGCTGATGAGCCGTTCGAACATGGTAACTTCAGTTTCCCATCAAAACCCGCTCAAAGCAAGCGGGGCTCGTCTGGACCGTGCAACGCTTCGAGTGCTGCACGCCATATACCCTGCGTAGGTGGGGTCTTTCGTTCCAGAGACAAGCGATCGATAGTGGCAACCAGCCGTTCAAGATCAGCATAGGACCGGTTCGCGCGCGGGATGAGGTAGCCCGCGGCATCTGCGGGCAGCGGCAATCCTCGTTCCTCCGCCAGAGACATCAGCAACTCCTGCGCCATTTCGTCATCGGGCAGGCCGATATCGAGCTGGAGCGATCCGCCGAGACGCGATTTGAGATCTGGCAAAGCAATATCCCACGGCGGCTCTCCACCAACAATCAACAGCGCGGTGCCGCTTTCCTGCGCGCGGTTCCAGCGGTGGAATATCGCATCTTCATCCAGCTTGTGCGCGTCGTCCAGCGCTTCGCCCGCTCCGCTCTCGGCAAACCAACGCGCGAACAGCGATTTTCCCGAACGCTGCGGACCGGTGAGAACTGCGGTGCGGAAAGGCCAGTTTTCGGGCGCCACCAGAGCTTCGGCGACATGCGCATTGCCCGCGCCGACCACGATCCGTGCGGGACCGTTTCCAGCCTTCAATGGGAGGGCGATTTGCTCCACCGGGCGCTCCTGTCAGCGCCTAGCGCGAAATGCCGAGCGCGTTCGACCCTTCATTCACCGCCCAGCCGCGCGAACGCAAGGCGCCAGCAAGCGTGGAAAGCTCGCCCGCATAGGTTACACGCAGCACAGATGCGCCGCCAATCGCCGTGGAATTGACCGCCACACCGCTCACGCCGGGTGTGCCACGCAGCAGCGAAAGCGCGTTGTCGAACGAGGTTGCATCAGGTGTGGCGACCTGCACCACATAGCTGGCAGCGGCCGCTGCCGTTGCCGTGGGCTGCGGTGCCGGGTCTGAGCCGGTGCCTGCTTCAATACCGGCAGGAACTTGTGTCCCGACATTCTCTGCCGCCTCTGCCCGGCGCGCTTCGGCAAGGAGTGCGCGCAAGGCTGGGCTGAGTTCTACATTGCCGAGCGTCAGCGTTGGGTCAGGCCGCAAGCGACCAGCTGCGAGCGCCTCGGAATATATGCCATCAAAGCGTTCTACCGCCCGATTGAGCATGGCTGGCAAGGCCGAGGCGCTTTCGGCGCGCAAAGTGAATTCGTCGAGAAAGCGATTATCCGGGCCATAGCGCGCGGTGAAATGCCCTTCTACCGGGCCACCGGGATACTCCCAGCGCAGATTGGCAATCGGCACGACCACATCCGCCGCGCCGAACAGGTCGAGAATATTGTTCCACCATGCCCGGCTGCGGCGACCGGTTTGGCCATAGGTCAACAGGAGCGATTCGCCGCCTGCACCCGAGGGGCGAACATAATCGATCGCGCTCGAACCAAACTGGTATTGCGCCCACGCCCGCTGCCACGGATTGCGCACTTCGAACATCGTCTGCGTGCCGCCGGAAATCAGTGTCGGCAATGTCAGCATCGGTGCCGAGCGGGTGCGCGAACTGGTTGAGCCTAACAGCGCGCCTGCCCGCTGCCGGTCAAAAATAACGCCCAACCTTGCCACATAGCGGCGCGGGCCGATGTTTTCTTGTTCAACTACGATGGCGGCAACCAGCGAATCGAGTCGGTCATCCGAAATCGAAGGTCCGTCGAGCTGCTCCCACGCCCGGCGTTGCGCTTCTCTCCAGCCGTTGGTGCGCGCTTCTTCTGGGCTGCCTCCGGTCGCGTTCACTTCGATCCCGCTAACGTCGATGTCGCTGCTGCTTGCAACGGGCGCAATACCGCGATTTCCGGATACTTGCGCCGTCAGCGATGTCACCGCGACGATGCACAGCAGCACAAGCGCAAGCACACCGAAAAGGGCGGAAAGATGCTTCACAGGCAGGCGGAAGGGGATGGAAAGTGTGCGCATCGTGGAAATCGCAAGCCTTTTGCCCAAAGGCGAGTGGAAATCCAAGCACGAAAGCCTATGGCAGCAAGATGAGCTCCAACACACCCTCTTACACATACGAACAAGCCGGCGTCTCGATTGAAGCGGGCAACGCGCTCGTCAAGGCGATTGGACCGCTGGTCAAGGCCACTATGCGCCCGGGAGCGGACGGCGAAATTGGCGGCTTCGGCGGCTTTTTCGATCCGAAGGCGGCGGGCTATAAAGACCCGTTGCTGGTCGCCGGCAATGATGGCGTGGGCACCAAGCTGAAACTCGCCATCGAGAATGACAAGCATGATAGCGTTGGCATTGATCTGGTCGCCATGTGCGTGAACGATTTGATCGTGCAGGGAGCGGAGCCGCTGTTCTTCCTTGATTATTTCGCCACCGGAAAGCTCGACAATGGCGTTGCCGAGCGAGTGATCGCCGGCATTGCCGAGGGGTGCCGGGAAGCAGGTTGCGCACTGATTGGCGGCGAAACCGCGGAAATGCCGGGCATGTATGCGCCGGGCGATTATGACCTCGCTGGCTTTTGCGTCGGCGCGGTTGAACGCGGCGAACAGCTGACGGGCGAGAAGGTCGCGCCCGGACATGTGCTGCTGGGACTTGCAAGCTCGGGCGTGCATTCGAACGGTTTCTCGCTCGTCCGGCGACTTGCAGCAGACAAGGGGTGGAAGCTCGACCGCCCTGCCCTGTTTGATCAGGACCAGCTACTGATCGACGCGCTAATCGCGCCAACCCGTATCTATGTGAAAAGCTTGCTGCCCGTGGTGCGCGCGGGCCATATCGATGCTCTGGCGCATATTACCGGCGGCGGTCTGCTGGAAAACCTGCCGCGCGTGCTGCCCGAAGGTGCGCGGGCCATGGTCAATGCCGATAGCTGGGAGCAATCGCGCCTGATGGCATTCCTGCAGGCGCAGGGGAATATCGAGCCGGGCGAAATGGCGCGCACATTCAATTGCGGCGTCGGCATGGTGCTTGCAGTTACGCCGGACAAGGTGGACACCGTCACCAAGGCGCTGACCGAGGCGGGTGAAATCGTCGTGCCGGTTGGCGAGATTGTCGAAGGCCAGCGCGGCTGCACTGTGCGCGGATCGGCAGGCATTTGGTCAGCGCGTGAGAATTGGGAAGCCGCGCACGATGCCTGACGCGAAAGCGCCGGAAAAGGTTAAGGTCGCCTGCCTGCTGTCTGGCAATGGCACCACAATGTCGGCGCTGCTGTTTCATTCCAAACTGACCGACTGCCCCTATGAAATCGTGCTGGTTGCCAGCAACAATCCCGATGCGCCCGGACTGCAAATCGCTGCAGCAGAGGGCATTCCCACCTTTTCGCGCGACCATCGCGGAATGGACCGCCGCGCGCATGAAGAGGTAATGGATGCGGCGCTGCGCGATGCGGGCGCAGAATATCTCGCCTTTTGCGGCTACATGCGCATCCTGACGGAGGAATTCGTGGCTGGCTGGGAAGGTCGGATGGTCAACACCCACCCCTCGCTACTGCCCAAATACAAGGGGCTCGATACACACCAACGCGCCATCGACGCGGGCGACGCATTTGGCGGTTGCTCGGTCCACGTGGTTACTCCGGAATTGGATGGCGGACCGCTGCTGGGCCAGATGCCCGTCGCGATCCTGCCCCACGATACGGCCGATACTCTGGCGAGCCGCGTGATCCTTGCCGAATACCAGCTCTACCCACGTATCTTCGCCGAATATGTCGGACGCCAATATCGGGCAGATTGGTTGTTCGAACGTGTGCAGGCGCTCGCCTTGGCACTTCCCGAAGCGGAGGAGCGCGAAAGCCATGGCGCACCCGGCTGGCGCACAGGCGGCAAGAGCGGCAAATATTTTGCCCATTTTCAGGACCAGTTTCACGGCGTCGATCATGTCAGCGTCTTGGTGAAGACCAGCGGTCCGGACGAGGTGATCGGTCTGTCCGAAACCGCGCCAGAAACCTATTACAAACCCGCCTACTACGGTGCCAGCGGATGGGTCGGAATCATTCTCAACCGGCCCGGCGTTGATTGGGACAATGTCGCTGAATGGCTCACCCGAAGCTGGCGCATGGTCGCTCCCAATCGCCTGACCAAATTGCACGGCGCAGCGGACCAGTTCTGACTGATGAAGCTACCACCGCGCCCCCACCCGCTCTCGCGTTCTCCATTGGTAGAGCGCGCCTGTGGCTGGTTGGAGAGCGCCTGGACCAAAGGACTGACAGCACGCCCCACGCTTGATCCTGACGCGCTTTTCGCAAAGGCTGCGAAAGATGCTCCGGCCCGCGGCGAACATGGCCCGCGCTCCGCTGAGGATGTCGATGACTTCCGTCTGCGGCTCTACACTCTATGTGAAGCCTTGCAGGAACAGGCGAAGCTCAATGCGCTTGGGCTGACGATAGCCCATGGCCAGATCGCCCGAGTGATCCGGCAGCGACTGGAGCTCGGAGCGTTCTGGCTCGAGCAACCCGAAACGCTGGCTGCCGAACTCGCCCCGCCCATCATCGTGGTGGGGCAAATGCGCAGCGGCACCACGCGCATTCACCGGCTGCTCGCGGCAGACCCGGCAATTGCAGCCACGCGGTTCTGTGACAGCTGGCATCCCGTGCCGCGCAAGCCCGACACGCGGCCCGCCTGGTCGATGCTTTCCTTGCTGTTTGCGCGCAAGCTCGATCCGTGGCTCGATTCCATTCACCCTTTCGGCGTCACCCGGCCTGATGAGGAACTTGGCTGGCTCGCCTGCGCGCTCGATCATTGCGCCTATGAAGCGCAATGGCGGATCCCGGCTTTCTCAGCCTTTTCGGAAGCGCGTGACCCGGCGCCGGTCTACCGCGAATTTGCCCGTATCTTGCGCACAGACGCACAGTTTCATGGCAATGCCAACATACCGCGCGTGCTCAAAGTCCCGCAATTTGCCGAAGATCTGTCCGCATTGCTCAGCCAATTTCCCGATGCGCGCGTGATAAGAACGCACCGTGACGGGGAAGACATGGCCGCGTCCGCCGCTTCATTGGTGGCGAACCAGATGACTATCCAGTCCGATGACGTCGAAATGGACTGGATCGAGAGCGAGATGGCCCGCAAGATTGCGTTGCGCGAGCTGCGCATGAACGCTGCGCTTGAAGAATTTGACGGTCCTTCTTCGACGGTGTCGTTCGAGGATCTCAACGACGATTGGGAAGCCGAGATGCAGCGGGCCTATTCCGAGTTGGGACTGGAATTGCGACACGAGGCGTTGTCGGCCATGCGGACGGAACAGGACAATGCACAATCATCACCGCATCACAATCATGCAGCTCAGCAAGCGAAATTCAGTGAAAACTCGGAAGAAATTGCCGCGACGAGGCCCTAGAACGCTTTGGCCATAGGGACCTCTTCCCTGTGGGCCTTGTCCGGCACAAGGATGTGCGCCAGCGCAACCGAATCAGCATTGCCAAAACTCTGCCAGCGACGCAGTTTGCCGTCCTGCACGCGCGCCATCCAAAGTGTATTGGTGGCAAGCCGAGGATCGTCAGCTTCGATCGATCCACGCATCAGCACATCGTCCCCATGCATCGCATAGCTGTCGATATGCATCTGGAACCCGGCGTCGAGCGCAAGAAAGGCATGAACCGCTTCGACGCTGTCTTCATAACCTGCGACGCAGGCTCCCCGGCTGTCGACTAAACAGGCATCAGGATGCAGCAGCGAAATCATCGCCGCAGCGTCATGGTCATTGAGTGCCGCTATATAGCTCTGCACGATGGAAAACGGCTTCTTGCGCCTGTTCCAGAACATTGCGCTTTCCCTCTCCGGAAGATGCAACCCCGCGACAAAACGACTCGGAGTTTACCTTCCTGAGAGGAAATATATCACAAAATAAGGCCAGGGCCTGTAAAATTGTAATAAGATAATATGAAGTTAGCCGACGATCTCATCTTCATTGAAGAAGAAGTCGATTTCGATCTTCGCATTTTCATCACTGTCAGAGCCGTGGACAGTATTCGCTTCAATGCTTTCAGCAAATGCCTTGCGGATCGTGCCTTCGTCAGCGTCGGCGGGGTTGGTGGCGCCCATGATCTTGCGGTTGCGCGGAACCGCATCTTCGCCTTCCAGCACCTGCACCACGACCGGACCGCTCATCATGAATTCGACGAGTTCGCCGAAGAAGGGGCGTTCCTTGTGGACGGCGTAAAAGCCTTCGGCCTGCTCGCGCGACATGTGGATGCGCTTGGAAGCTACGACGCGCAGGCCAGCCTTTTCCAGCATGTTGGTGACAGCGCCGGTCAAATTGCGGCGGGTGGCATCAGGCTTGATGATCGAAAACGTGCGGGTAACCGCCATGAGAATTTCCTTCGAAGATTGGGATAGAGTGATTGCGCGCGCCCCTAGCGCCGCTGCTCGCATCCGGCAAGCCCGCCGCTATTCACCGCAAATGTTTGCGGGTCTTATTCGCCGCTGTCTCGCCCGATGGTCAGCATTCCGGTTGTCTGGCCGTCAGAATTGCTGGCATTGAAACTGAACATTTCGCCATTCGGCCCTTCGCCGCCAATGATGCGGCTCTCACCAGCAGTCATTTCCATCCCGATTTCGATTCCGGCGGATTCAGCCTGCCCGCGGTAATGTGTGACCATGTCCTCAACCGAAGCGTTGCTCGTCATAATAACAAGGCTGCCTTCGCCATCATTGCCAGTGATGACCGTGTTGGAAACAACTTCGGCACCCGGGTAGATCGTGAATCCAGCGGGCAATTCGGCATCGACATCGCTGCCGCTGGTAATGACGGCCTCATTCCCTTCATCGTCAGTATAGCGAATTTCCGCCCCACCATCTCCATCGACCTCATATTCGGCCGTGCCGTCTTCGGTCTCAATCGTCGTGGTGTCGCTGCCGCCACATGATGCGAGCACAAGCGCCCCGCCAATAATTAGTAATCTGCGCATGATAATCCCCTCTCGTCAGGTCATGGGTAGTGAAGGCTACATCGGCCTCAGGTCAAGGCCCTTCAACCCAGCGCCCGCCCTGCTGCTTCCAGAATTTGCGTTCCAACCCTTCACGGTCCTGCAGCGCCTTCCACGTCTCGCGCGCCTGCCCGCGACTAGAATCGTCGAACAAATAAAGCACTCTGGCAAAGCCAACGCCCGGTTCGCGCCATTGGCCATCGGCGATCAAGAGGAACTTGGCGCCATTGGCAGGCTCGACCTCATTCGACAGCAGAATGGGCTGGCGCGCATCGTGCTCATCACCAGCAATACCATTGGCAAGGAAAGCTTCGGCGCTCGCATTCCAAAGCGCGCCGGAGATCGTTTCCAGCAGATCGAGATCATCCGCCACCACCAGCAAGTGCTCGCCCGCCTCGCGCACCTTGCGGGCCAGCAAGGTGATCGCGGTGGGCGCGGGATCGCTGGAGAGGAGATAGAAATCGACGCGCATTATTCTCGCCCTATCGCTTCGCTACTTGAGGGCATTATTCTCGCCCTATCGTTTCGCTACTTGAGGGCACTATTCTCGCCCTATCGTTTCGCTACCTGAGGGCATTATTCTCACCCTATCGTTTCGCTACCTGAGGGCATGGTAGATCTCAGCCCTCAACGCTATCGCGCACGAAACGGTCGATCAGGCGTGCGCCGTAACCCGTTGCGCCCTTGCCCCAGGTCGCGCCGGGCTTGTCCGCCCAGACCATGCCGGCGATATCGCAATGCGCCCAGTTCACACCGTCTTCGATGAAGCGCTGGAGGTATTGCGCCGCAGTGATCGAGCCTGCCCAGCGCGGACCGACATTCTTCATGTCCGCAATCGGGCTGTCGATCAGCTTGTCATATTCAGGCGCGAGCGGGAAACGCCACAGCTTGTCACCGCTCGCCTTACCCGCAGCCAGCAGATTGTCCGCCAGCTTGTCATCGTTTGAGAATACGCCGCCATGTTCGTGGCCCAGCGCAATCATCATCGCGCCCGTCAGCGTCGCAAGATCAACCACTGTCTTGGGCGAGAATTCTTTCTGCACCCACGTCAGCGCATCGCACAGCACCAGTCGCCCTTCAGCATCGGTGTTGATGACTTCAATCGTTTGCCCGCTCATGGAAGTGACGATGTCGCCGGGGCGCTGTGCATTGCCATCAGGCATGTTTTCAACAAGGCCGCACACGCCGACGATATTCGCCTTGGCCTTGCGCCCGGCCAAAGCCAGCATCGCGCCTGCCACGGCGCCTGCGCCGCCCATGTCCCACTTCATATCTTCCATGCCGCCCGGCGGCTTCAGCGAAATACCGCCAGTGTCGAAGGTAACGCCCTTACCGACAAACAGCGTCGGCTTTTCACTCGCCTTGCCGCCCATCCATTTGATGACGAGCAGCTTGCTGTCACGGCGCGAGCCCTGCCCAACGCCGAGCAGCGCGCCCATCCCAAGTGTGCGCATTTCGTCTTCATCGAGCACCTGAATTTCAACGCCGGTCCCTTTGAACCGCTCCTGACAGCGTTCGACGAAGGACTGCGGGTAAATGACGTTGGCAGGCTCCGCGACCAGTTCGCGGGTGAATTCGACGCCCTTGGCCACGGCCTGCGCGTCTTCCCATGCCGCGTCGGTTCCCTCTGCCGCACCAACGGCATGAACCGTCTTCAGCGTGCGCTTCTGCTCGTCACGCATCTTGGTACGATAGGTGTCCCAGCGCCAGCTGCGCAGCCGCGCACCAAGCAAAACGGCCGCCGCTTCCTCTGCATCAAGGCCACTGCTGGCGAAATCGATGGCCAGAGCCTCTTCGCCGCTGGTCAGATACTTTGCAGTCAGCGCAGCACCGGCTTTCTCCAGGGCAGCCATGCGCCCGGCATCTTTCTTCTTGCCCGCTCCGACAAGCGCGAGCCGCACGACTTTCCCATCCGCCTCGTGGAAACCTTCGAAAACCTGTCCAGTCTTACCCTTGAAGCGCGATGCCTCTGCGCCTTGCGCTATCGTAGTGGGAAGATCGTCCGGCAATTTGTCCTGTTCGACCACCCGCGCCACGAGGCGCGATTTGGCGGCATCAAGGCTATCGTGAAATTCAATGTTCATGGAGGCTCCCGGGGGCTGATATTCTGTGTCTGGAAAGCAGGGACTTGCAGCCCTGCAAAGCTGACATTGCAGTTAGGAGCGCGTGGTGCGATAGGCAAGCCATGCTCCCCGGCTTGCCCCATGTGCCACAGGCTTTGTTGCGCCAGATTTCCGCCACAGGTGCGGCGGTTTTGGCGCTGTGCTGCGCTGCACCGCAAGTGAGCGCGCAGGATATCGATGCGACCGAGGCGCAGGTTACAGCCCCGCCCGTTCCCGAATTCAATGCAGACGGCCAGCGCCAGATCGGGTTTGAAGCTGACACGCTGGAATATGACCAGAACACCGACACGGTCAGCGCATCGGGCAATGTCGTGCTGCGATCCGGCGATCAGTCGCTGCGTGCCGATGAAGTTACCTGGAATCGCCTGACAGGAGAAATCATCGCCAGCGGCACCGTCCGTCTGGTGGATGCTGACGGCAACCAGCTTTTCACGGATCAGGTCACGCTGACAGACGAGCTGGAAGCGGGCGCAATGACCAACCTTCTGCTCGCCTTCCGACAGGGCGCGCGGCTGGCAGCGGCGCAAGCGACTCGCACAGAAGATGGCGACATCGCGCTCGACCGCGCGGTCTATTCCTCTTGTGCCGTGGTCGATGCCGATGGCTGCCCGCGTAGCCCAAGCTGGCGCATCACGGCAGAACGCATTGTCTATGACGACGAGAGCGCACAAATCCGCTTCTCGGGAGCTTACCTGGAGCTTTTTGGTGCGCGCATCCTGCCCCTGCCCGGCCTTACCGTGCGCGCTGATGGGCGCGCCAGCAGCGGTTTCTTCGTTCCCGATATCGGGCTGACAGCATCGAACGGGATCGAGATCAGCGACAGCTATTACTGGCGGCTGGCCGACAATCGCGACCTGACCGTGACCGGTTATCTCTTCACCGAAGCCGCGCCGATGGTATCCGCGCAATATCGCCATTTAACGGAGAATGGTGCGTTTCAGGCTGAAGCCTACGCCACCTACGGATCGCGCATTCCCCTCAATGCGACGACGCCCACGTCGGAGAATGATTTCCGCGGCTATTTCGCCACCAATGGGCGCTTCCAGTTGGACGAGAACTGGACCGCTACGCATTCCATCCGCCTTGCCAGTGATCGCACCTTCCTGCGCCGTTACGACATCAGTCGCGAGGATCGCATCCGCTCGACCGTCGAGCTGGAGCGGATTGATGACAATTCCTACGTCTCGATTGCGGGTTGGGCGACGCAAGCGCTGCTTGTCAGCACCGATCAGGGGCAAGTTCCGCTCGCCCTGCCGTTGATCGATGCACGCTATCGGCTGGAAGATCCGGTGCTGGGCGGTCAGGTCGAATTGCAGGCCAACACGCTCGCCATCACCCGCGCCGACGGGCAGGATACACAGCGCGCCTTCACCCGCGCGCAGTGGGACCTTCGGCGCATCACGCCATGGGGTCAGGAAGTCACCGTGACCGGTCTGGTACGCGGCGATGTCTATCATTCAGACGGCAATCTGCTCACCACCAACCCCAGCTATCGCGGCGATGGCGGCTGGCAGGCCCGCGGAGTGGCACTGGCAGCGGTGGATGTGAAATGGCCGTTTATCGGTAGCTTCCTTGATGGAACACAGATCCTGACGCCGCGCGTCCAACTCGTTGCCGCGCCCGACATTCGCAATCTGGACATTCCCAATGAGGATGCACGCGCTATTGATCTGGAGGATTCCAACCTTTTCGCGCTCAACCGCTTCCCCGGCTATGACCGGGTGGAAGACGGCGTGCGGCTCACTTATGGCGTCGATTGGCAAGCCAATTTCCCCGGCTGGCGCATCGCCAGCTCCATTGGCCAATCTTACCGCCTGACTGACGAACCGACGCTGTTTCCCGATGGCACCGGCTTGAATGAACAATGGTCCGATTTCGTCGGGCGGACCGAAGTGCGCTATAACGACTTCCTCAAATTCACCCACCGCTTCAGGCTGGACAAGGACAATTTCGCCGTGCGCCGCAATGAAGTGGACGCGACGCTGGGATCAGACCGCACCTATGTCGAAGTCGGTTATCTGCGGCTCAACCGCGATATCGATTTCACATTCGAAGATTTGCAGGACCGCGAGGAATTGCGCGCCGCCGGGCGCTTCGCCTTCGCGCGGCACTGGTCAGTTTTCGGATCAGCGGTGGTCAATTTGACCGACCGGGAGGAAGACCCTTCCTTCACTGCAGACGGGTTTGAACCACTGCGCACGCGATTGGGTGTTGCCTATGCCGATGATTGCCTCGAATTCGGTGTGACCTGGCGACGCGACTATATCCAGCTTGCTGACGCACAGAGCGGCAATAGCTTCCGCCTGTATTTCAGCCTGCGCAATCTCGGGTTCTGAACGGATTGCGGGCCACACACCCTTGGCGAGCGCAGGCGGCTCAGCTAGGGTTAAGCCTTGGGTTTACATAAGTCACACCAATTATCGGGCGCTAGAGTGATCGCGCCGCCTACAGGATTATCAAAAACGTGAATTCCAATGTGAAAAAAGCACTCCGGGTCGCAATTGCCGGATTTGGCGCTGCCATCATGACTGCCCCGCTCACCAGCACAGCAGTGCTGGCGCAGGCCGGTGGCAATGATGCCTTCAACCTGCCCGAAGACATTTCGTTTATTATGAATCAGGTGGACAACACCAATGAACGGCGCGCCACCGCTCGCGTAAATGGCAGCATCATAACCGGCACCGATATTGATCATCGCCTCGCGCTGATCATGGCCGCCCAGCAGAATGTGCAGCTTGCGCCAGAGGATATCGCGCCACTGCGTTTGCAGGTGCTGCGCAATCTGATCGACGAAACCCTGCAAATTCAGGAAGCCGCCGCACAGGATATGGAAGTCACGCAGGATGAGGTAAACGCCTCCTACGAACGGTTTGCCGTTCAGTCGCGCGGGATGAGCATTGCGGAGATGGGCGCCTATCTGACGTCGGTCGGCTCCTCCCCTCGCTCCATCAAGCGGCAGATTCAGGGCGAACTGGCATGGGAAAACCTGCTGCGCCGCAATGTCGTGCCTTTCGTGAATGTTTCCGAAGCAGAGGTCAGGGAAATCTGGCAACGCATTCAGGAATCGCGCGGGACCACCGAATACCGTCTGGGCGAGATCTATCTGTCGGCCAACTCGACCAATCGCCAACAGGTTCTCACCAATGCAGAACAAATCATCGAACAGCTTCGTCAGGGCGGCAGTTTCGTCGCCTATGCACGGCAATATTCCGAAGCTTCCAGCCGCATCGTCGGCGGTGACCTTGGCTGGATTCAGCTTGAACAATTGCAGCAGCCCCAGCTTGAGGCTGCCGCCGCGCAGATGACGCCGGGACAGCTTGTCGGTCCGCTGGAAATTCCTGGCGGTTTCTCGATCCTGCTGATGATCGACCAGCGCCAAATCGGTATGCCCGATCCGCGCGATGCTCTGCTCAGCCTGAAGCAGATTTCCTACACTTTCGCTCCCGGCACGCCGCAGGCAGAAGCTGAGCAGCAAGGTGCGGCTTTCATTGCTGCTGTCGAGGGAATGAGCGGTTGCGGAACGGCAGATGCCGACGCGGCGGCTGTGGGCGCAACCACCGTGGACAATGATCAGATTCCTGTGCGGCAATTGCCCGAGGCTCTGCAAAGCGTGCTGTTGCAGCTCAGTGTCGGCCAGACCACGCCGCCGTTCGGCGATCTGACCGAAGGCATTCGCGTGTTGATGCTCTGCGGTCGTGACGATCCCGAAGAGAACTCTGGTCCATCAATCTCGGATATCATGGACACAACCGAAGAGGAACGCATCGAACGGCGTGCCCAACGCTATTTGCGTGACCTGCGCCGCGATGCGGTGATCGGCTATAATTGATCCGATGAAACCTCTCGCTGTGTCGCTTGGCGATCCGGCGGGAGTCGGTCCGGAGATTATCGCTGCGGCATGGTCGCAGCGGGAAGAATTGGACCTGCCACCTTTCGTGGTGATCGGCGGCGCGCAGATCATGGCCAGTGCTTCGGGTCATGAAGATATTCCCTGCGCTGATGGCCCGGATGGCGAATATCATCCAGCCACGCCTGACCAACAATCGGCACAGATCGCACTGGAATCGCTCGAACAGGCCATTGCTGGCACGCTTTCTGGTGAATTCAGCGGCGTGGTCACCGCGCCGGTCGCAAAGTCCGCCATTGCGCAAATCTCACCGGGATTTATCGGGCAGACAGAGCTGCTGGCAGATAGCTGCAACCTTGATCGCAACAGCGCGGTGATGATGCTCGCCGGACCTAGCCTGCGTACCGTCCCGCTCACCGTTCACTGCTCGCTGGCCGATGTACCGGGATTGATCTCGCAGGACCTCATCATCCATCGCACGCGCATCGTCGCGCGAGCCTTGCACAAGGATTTCGGGATCGCATCGCCGCGCATCGCCATCGCCGGGCTCAATCCTCATGCAGGCGAGGATGGTCGGATGGGGCGCGAGGAGATCGAGGTGATCGCCCCCGCTATCGCACAACTTCGCACAGAGGGCATCGACGCCACCGGCCCGCATCCCGCCGATACGCTGTTCGCACCGCATAAACGCGGCAGCTATGATGCGGCTATCGCCATGTATCACGATCAGGCGCTGGTGCCGCTGAAAGCGCTCGACTTCGATGATGGGGTGAACGTCACGCTCGGCCTGCCCATCGTGCGCACCTCGCCCGATCACGGCACAGCGTTTGACATTGCGGGCCAAGGCATCGCGCGGCCCGATGCGATGATCGCAGCGCTTCGCATGGCGGGCGACATCGCCGCGCGGCGCGCTAATGGCTGAGCTTCCTCCCTTACGCGAAGTCATCAAGATGCACGGCCTGTCTGCCTCCAAGGCACTCGGCCAGAACTTCCTGTTTGATGAACAATTGCTCGACCGCATCGCTGCAATACCGGGTGATTTGCAGGACCGGGCCGTGCTCGAAATCGGGCCGGGACCGGGCGGCCTTACGCGCGCCCTGCTGCGCGCTGGCGCTCGCGTCACCGCCATCGAGCGGGACAATCGCTGCATCCCCGCACTCGCAGAATTGCAGGAGGCCTTCCCCGGCCAATTGCGCGTGGTGGAAGAGGATGCGCTGGCCGTGGATCATGGCGAGCTGATGGGCGAACCTTTCGCCGTGGTCGCCAACCTCCCCTACAATATTGGCACGTTGCTATTCACCCGCTGGCTCGCCGAAAATGCATGGCCGCCGCGCTGGACCAGCCTTACCCTGATGTTTCAGCAAGAAGTCGCCCGCCGCATAGTCGCAGCCCCCGGCTCAGGCGAATATGGCAGGCTTTCGGTACTCGCCCAATGGCGCAGCAAGGTGAAGCTGGCGATGAAGGTACACCGCAGTGCGTTCACGCCGCCGCCCAAGGTGATGAGCGCCATTGTCCATGTCGCGCCGGAAGAGGCTCCCACGGGCGTCAATATCCGCACGCTGGAGCGGTTGACCGAGGCCGCCTTTGGGCAAAGACGCAAGATGTTGCGGCAAAGTCTGAAAGGTCTTGAAGGCGGGTTGAGCGCGCTTGAAGCGGTCGGAGTGGAGCCAACGCGCCGCGCAGAAACGCTCAGCATCGACGAATTCGTCGCGCTAGCCCGTGCGATCGATCAGAGGATGAAATAGCTCGCTAGAAAATAGGCAGTGACGAACGCCAGCAGCATTCCGGTGGGAAAAGGTCGCCAAGCTTCACATCGAATGCGCTGCGACCGTCGCGCATCTTCGCAGGCAGCATCGCTGTCATGCGCGTATCGATACGAGATTTTTCACCGCCGGCTAGCATGGCTGTCAATTTTCCAAGGACGCTATGTGTTCGCGGTAGCGCGAAATCCTTATGCGCAAGTTAGGCTCCGAAGGTCAGCGCAGTACAACTGCCGCCATTTGACAGCGCGCGACTGCTCCTTAAGGACTTATGGCAATGACACAGCTTTCCGATACCGAAACCAGGCTGATCGAAGGTATCGATCAGAACCGAATGCTGGAGCGCACCCAAGGTTGGGCGGCGATTAATTCGGGCACGAACAATCTCGACGGGCTGGCTAAGGTTGCCGCTGAACTGGCTGAAGCCTTTACCAAGCTTCCGGGCGAAGTGACCTTGCGCGATCCTGCTTCTGTCACCGTGGTAGATGCAGCCGGGCGCGAGGTTGAAAAGCCGCACGGCCAGCATCTTGTGTGCTGTGTGCGGCCAGAGGCGCAGCGCCGCTTTCTTCTCACTGGCCACATGGACACCGTTTTCCCCGCCGATCACCCCTTTCAGAAGCAAGTCTGGCTGGACGATGAAACGCTGAATGGCCCCGGCACGGCGGACATGAAGGCGGGTCTCGCCATCATGCTGGAAGCCCTGACCGCACTCGAAACGAGCGATGCGGCGAGTGCTATTGGCTATGATGTGATGATCAATTCGGACGAGGAAACCGGCTCGCTTTCCTCTGCCGCGCTGATCGACCAGCTGGCGCGCGGGAAACACGCGGCCCTCACCTATGAACCCTCTGCCAAGCCCGATGGCACGCTGGCCCATGCGCGCGGGGGAAGCGGCAATTATTCGGTGACTTTCACCGGCAAGTCCGCCCATGCCGGGCGCAACCCGCAGGATGGCCGCAATGCGATTGTCGCTGCCGCCGATTGCACAGTCCGGTTGAAAGCGATGCAGCATGGCGATTTGCCGATCAATCCGGCGAAAATCGATGGCGGCGCGGCGAACAATGTGGTGCCCGACCATGCCGTGCTGCGTTTTAACATTCGCCCCAAATCGACCGAAGCGGCGGAGCGCTTCGCACATGATCTCAAGGCGCTGCTGAGCGAGCTTGAAGCCGCGCATGAGGTGTCGATCCATTGCCACGGCGGCATTTCGCGCCCGCCCAAGCCGGTTGATCCCACTGCGCAGAAACTGTTCGACCTTGTCCGCGACACTGGCGCTGCGCTGGGTCAGACCATCGGCTGGCAGAGTACTGGCGGGGTGTGTGACGGCAACAATATCGCGGCCAATCACGTGCCCGTTGTCGACACAATGGGCGTGCGCGGCGGCAAAATCCACTCGCCGGACGAATTCATGATCGTGCCTTCATTGACGGAGCGCGCGCAGCTATCGGCAGTGGTCCTTCACCGCCTCGCAACAGGAGAAAGCTTGTGAGTTTCGTGATGCGCGCCGCCAAGGCGCAGGACCTCCAGCCGCTGTATGAAATGGCCAAGCTGACGGGCGGAGGCTTCACCAATTTGCCGCCCGACCGCAATTCGCTGACTGCCAAGCTCGAAGGCTCCACCGCAGCGTTTGGACGCGAAGGTGACGAGATTGAGGGCGAGACTTTTGTGCTCGTGCTGGAAAATATCGAAACGGGTGATGTGCGCGGCACTTGCCAACTGTTCACCGCAGTCGGGCAGAACTGGCCATTTTATTCTTACCGTATCACCAAGCTGACCCAGCACTCGCAGGAGCTTGACCGCATTGTATCGGCAGAGCTGCTAAGTCTGGTCAATGATCTGGGCGGTTGCAGTGAAGTGGGCGGGTTGTTTCTCCATCCGGGCGAACGTGCGGGCGGTTTGGGCCTGCTGCTGGCGCGCAGCCGTTATCTCTTCATCGCCAGCCACCGGGAGCGATTTGGCGACCGTGTGCTGGCGGAGCTGCGCGGCATCATTGACGAACGCGGCGGATCGCCATTCTGGGACGCGATTGGCGGCAAGTTCTTCGGCATGAGCTTTCAGGAAGCGGATGAGTTTAATGCCATCCATGGCAACCAGTTCATCGCCGATCTGATGCCCAAACACCCGGTCTATATCGCCATGCTGGACGACGCCGCGCGCAAAGTTATCGGCCTGCCCCACCCCAGCGGCCGGGCCGCGATGCGGATGCTGGAGAATGAAGGTTTTGCCTACCAAGGCTACGTCGACATTTTTGACGGCGGGCCAACGATGCTCGCCGCAACCGACCGGGTACGCTCCATCGCTGATGCGCATCATGGTCCGGTCGAAGACATCACGCTCGAAAAGGGCGAGAAGGCGCTGATCGCTACGGGCCGGATGCAGGATTTCCGTTGCTGTTACGGCGCGCGTGAGTTGCGGGGCGATGGCATGGCCATTGATGCGCAGGCAGCTGATCTGCTGGGCGTGAGCAAGGGCGATCAGGTGTGGAGCATCTTGCGATGAGCCTGACCGAAATCAATTTTGACGGTGTGGTTGGCCCGAGCCACAATTACGCTGGTCTCAGCCTCGGAAATCTGGCGGCGACGAAGAATGCGGGCGCGATTTCCTATCCGCGCGCGGCTGCCTTGCAGGGCATTGCCAAGATGCGCGGCAATATGACGATGGGATTGGCGCAAGGCTTCTTCCTGCCGCTGCCCCGCCCCGATAAGGGCTGGCTGGAGACACTGGCCGCAGACGAGACGACTGATCCGGCGCTGGTCGCTGGTGCTTGGTCGGCCAGCTCGATGTGGACTGCCAATGCAGCCACCGTGTCCCCTGCGCCCGACACGGCAGACGGCAAGTGTCATCTCACAGTCGCTAATCTTGTCACCATGGCCCATCGCAGCCACGAATGGCCCGATACGCTGGCGCAATTGCGCCTCGCTTTCGCTGACGCCGACCATTTCACGGTGCATGACCCCGCGCCGCCTTGCTTCGGCGATGAGGGCGCGGCGAACCATATGCGCTTTGCCGGATCACATGGCGAGCCGGGGCTGGAAGTGTTCGTCTACGGGCGCAGTGGCGGCCCCTTCCCCGCGCGCCAGCACGAACAGGCCAGCCGCCTTGTCGCGCGAAAACACGGCCTTGACCCGCACCGCGTGTTGTTCGTGGAGCAGGCTCCCAAAGCGATTGCCACGGGCGCATTTCACAATGATGTCGTCGCGGTGGCGAATGAAGGCGTGCTCTTCACCCATGAACAGGCCTTCGCCGATCCCGCAGGCATCTACGCCGCAATCATGGCCAAGTGCGAGGGTGCGCAAGTGGTGGAAGTTCCCGCCGCCGCCGTCAGCTTGAAAGAGGCGGTCACCTCTTATCTGTTCAACGCGCAATTGCTTACCCCGCCCGATGGCTCGGGCATGACACTGGTGGTGCCGGAGGAATGCCGCGACAGCGCGCCGGTGTGGCGCTGGTTGCAGGAAATGCTCGCGGGCAATGGCCCTATCCGCAACGTGAAGGTCGTCGATGTGCGCCAATCCATGGCCAATGGCGGCGGCCCGGCCTGTCTGCGCCTTCGCGTGGTGGCCGATCCTGCAACAGTAGACCCGCGCTTCATGCTGGATGACGCCAAGGCCACGCTGATGGAACAGGTCATCGCCGAGCATTGGCCGGAGCATATCGACACCGCCCAGATCGGCAGCGAGACGCTGGCTGAGCAGGTGCGCAAGGCTCGCACCAAACTGCTGGAAGCATTGGAACTTTCCGAGCTTGTTTGAGTCTGGCACATCCGTTGTCGGTTTGCTTTACATCTCGCTTTGCCTTAACCATCGTGATGCGCAGTTATCCGTGCTTGGCACGGCATTTGCTGTGTAACGCGTTAAGAAAGGGTCCGAATGTTTCGCAAGATCAGCAGGCTGTTCATCATCAAGACGCGCTGGGAAGCGTATCTGATTATTTACGCGCTGGCCCTTGGCGCCACATCACGCGGCACCGCCTACATCCACGAATATCCCGGCTGGGGCGGCTACGCCCTGTTCCTCGCCTGCACTGGCGCGGTGTTTCTGGCGGGCGCGAAGATCCTCGACTGCCTGCGGTATGAGAAGATGGGGCGAGAAGCCGAGAAGGCTGCCATTGCTGAGTGATTGAATTGAAGGGTGGGGGTTTCTGTTGCTAGCTACCCGCGCAGCGATTTTGCGGAGCGAGGACCGTGATGCCTGCGGAGCCGCGATTCTCGCAATCAGAAGGAAAGGTGGGACGGTTCTGTTGCTAGGCCCGCCCCAAGCCCCCGGAATCCGTTCTGTTGCCCGGTCGGTCCAACCGCGCTTAAGCTTTGTAAATTCAGTCCGTTAGGACATCAAATTACGCAGCAATCGCGAGTGCTTCATTATCATTGGCACTTGTGTGTTTTGAGCGTTTAACGGGGGATCTCAGCCCGGGCGAAAACAGTGCCTTTCAACACACGTCGATCCTAGTTCGGCCCCGTCAGAATTCGCTGATTTCTCAGCGTTTTTGGTGGAGCCGCCGGGTACTGCCCCCGGGTCCGCTGTGCCTAGTGCACACCGCAATTTATCGCCATATCCCGCCGAAACGGGCAAAGCCTATATAGAGCATCGTATCTGAATATAAAGTGTAGCGTCATTGCGAGGAGCCCGAAGGGCGAAGCGGCAATCCATCTTCCGGCGTTGGAGTTGATCCGGACGGCAGGAGATGGATTGCTGCGCTGCGCTCGCAATGACGAAAAATTATGCTGGCTATTTCTTCAGCGCATCGCGGATTTCGGTCAGCAGCTCGATTTCGGTTGGGCCAGTATCTTCGGCCGCTTCCTCTTCCGGCTTATCGAACCGCGCCTGTGCCTTCTGGGCGTAACGCACGAGCATGAAGATGATGAAAGCGAGGATCACAAAGTTGATGACCGCAGTCACGAATGCGCCCCATGCCAGCACATTTGCGCCCGCTTCACGCGCGACTTCAAGGCTCATGCCCGGCTCGATCAGCTCAGCACCGCTCAGCACTGTGTATTTGGAGCTGAAATCGACATCGCCGAAAATTGCGCCGACAATCGGCATGATGACATCCGCGGTCAGCGAGGCGACGATCACGGCAAAAGCACCTGCGATGATGACCGCAACGGCCAGTTCCATCACATTGCCCTTGGCAATGAAATCCTTGAATTCTGTCAGCATTGTCCCGTAGCTCCCGTTTGGTTGTTTGTTTACTCCCTGCCAAAGGATTCTCCGGTCTGCAAGGCGGGCCAGCTTCCTTGTAACCGGGCCATAGCGTGCTATATAAACAACACACTTACAGGGTTTTGGAGGAATTCGCGCATGTTCAAACGCCTCGCCATGCTGGCAACACTGGTATTCGGCAGCCTCGCGCTGGCGAGCTGTGGCATCAACTCGGTTCCTGCGGCGGAGGAAAACGCCAGAGCCAAATGGGCCGATGTCGAAGCTGCGTTTCAGGAACGCGCAAACCTTGTGCCCAATCTCGAACAAATCACGATGTCTTCTGCGGAACAGGAGCGTGCAACGCTTGAGGGCGTGATCGAAGCGCGTGCGTCCGCCACCCGCCCCGAGATCCAGATCGACAGCGGCGATCTCAACAACCCCGAGGCGATGGCCCAGTATCAGCAAGCGCAGAACACTTTTGGCGGCGCTCTTTCGCGCCTGATGGCAACGGTTGAAGCCTATCCCGAACTGCGCAGCCAGGAAAATTTCGGTCGATTCATGACCCAGCTTGAAGGGCAGGAAAACCGAATCCGCGTGGCGATCCGCGATTACAACGAGGCTGTCCGTCAGTATAACACCACGATCCGCACCTTCCCCGATACAATCGGTGCCAACATCATCCACGGTGCAGAGCCGATGGTACCCTACGAAGCGGCCACCGAAGGCGCAGAAGTCGCGCCGGAACTGGATATGCGCGGCGAGTGACGCTGTCACTTCGCACTAACCTGCCAATCAGGCATCTGCTTGCCCTGCTGATCGCCATTGTGGCGGTCGGTTGGGCGACTGTTGCCCATGCGCAGCCTGACTTCCCAGAACGTGGCAAGGCGCCAGTTCTCGACCTGGCGAACATCATTGATGATGGAACCGAGGCGCAGCTGACGCAGCAACTTGAAGATTTCGAGACGCGCAACGAGCGGCAATTCGTGATCGTCACGCTCGACACTTTGCAGGGTTACGACATCGCCGATTACGGATATCAGCTGGGCCGCTATTGGGGTCTGGGCGATGCAGAAAACAATGACGGTATCATCCTGATAGTCGCACCTAACGAACGACGTATGCGGATCGAAGTCGGCTATGGGCTTGAGGGTATCATCCCGGACGGCCTCGCGTTCGAATACGTTGAGGGCATGAAGACCTATTTCCGCAACAATGATTATTCCGGCGGCATCAGCTGGGCGGCAAATGAAATCATCACTCAGCTCGAACTCCCGCCCGAAGAAGCTGCGGCGATTGCAGCCGGAGCTGGCCAACAGCGCGAGGCCGAAGGCGGCTTTCCGATCGGTACACTGATCTGGCTCGGCTTCCTGTTCTTCTTCTTTGTCCTGCCCATGATAACGGGACGCGGCGGGCGGCGGCGCTATCGCAGCGGAACCGGCGGCTTGGTCGGCGACATCATCTTATGGGAAGCAGGCAAAGCGATTGCTCGCGGAGCATCCGGCGGCGGAAGCAGCTGGGGCGGCGGCGGTGGTGGCTTTGGCGGCGGTTTCGGCGGCGGTGGTGGCTTTTCCGGTGGTGGCGGATCGTTCGGTGGCGGCGGCGCTTCAGGGGGCTGGTAATGGCATATTTCGATAAAGCGCAGCACAAGATCGTCTCCGACGCCGTGGCAGAAGCAGAACTGACCACCAGCGGCGAAATCGTCCCGGTTATCGCCGAGCGGTCGGATGAATATTCCGATGTCGTGCTGGTCTGGGCTGCGGCTGCCGCTTTCACCGCAATGAGCATTTTCGCTGCGTTTCCAGAATTTTTCCTCGAGAAGGTCGACTGGGTCTTGGGCGGTTGGTCGTCCGAGCGCAGTTATGGCGAAATCATCGCCTGGGCTGTGGGCTTTGGCCTGCTGAAATTCGTCGCCGTGTGGGCGATCCTCAGCTGGGACCCCTTACGCTTTTTCTTCGTCCCCTCCCCGCTCAAACGCCAGCGCGTGCATGATCGTGCCGTGCGCCACTTCAAAGTCGGTGCCGAGGGTCGGACGCATGGCAAGACCGGCGTTATGCTCTACCTCTCGATGCGCGAGCACCGTGCGGAAATCGTCGCTGACGATTCCATCACCGATCTCGTGCCTGCTGAAGTCTGGGGCGAGGCCATGGCCGATATGCTCGCCGATATCCGCAAGGGCTGCATCGCGGAAGGCATTGCCGCCGGGGTGCGCGATGTGGGGAAGGTTCTGTCGGAACACTTCCCGCGCGGGGCGGATGACGGGAATGAATTGCCCGACCGCTTGATCGAAGTCTGACCCTTCGTTAGCGCGCGTCGCATGAACACACCTGACGCCGATCTGCCCGAAGAAGTGACCTGGCAAGGCCAGTGGATCACCGCCAAGAAACGCGGCCGCTGGGAATATGTCTCCCGCGCGCGGGACATTCGCGCTGCCGTCATCCTCGCGGTGGAGGATGGCGAAATCCTGCTGGTCGAACAATATCGCGTGCCGCTCGGGTGCCGATCATTGGAGTTACCCGCTGGCCTCATCGGAGACGATGACGGCGGTGAGGATGACGATCCGCTCAGCGCCGCCAAGCGCGAGTTGGAGGAAGAGACCGGCTATGCCGCCGCGAACTGGGAAGTGGTGGGCGAATTCTTTTCCTCCCCCGGCATGACGAATGAAGGCTTCACCCTGCTGAAAGCCACCGGCTTGACCAAAGTCGGCCCCGGCGGCGGCGTGGAGGGTGAGGACATAACCGTCCACCGTGTGAAATTGGCCGGTTTCGACAAGACCATCGCCGATTTTCGCAATGGCGATATTGCCATCGATACGCGGATGCTGCTGGCGCTCGGCCCGGCACTGCTGGGCGATGCGGCGGACTGACCATGATCGAGGAACTGATCGCCAAAGAGCGCCTGCCCGAGGACTACACGCAAATTGTGGAACAGCACTGGAAGCCGCTCGCGACCCGCATTGCGCGCGAGGCGACCAGCCGCAAACCGCTGATCGTCGGCGTGAATGGTGCGCAGGGGACGGGCAAGACGACGCTGTGCCGTTTCTTGGAAGTCCTGCTCAAGCAACGCGGCCTGCGCGCCGTGACGCTCTCGCTCGATGATCTGTACCTGACGCAAGGAGAGCGGCTGCAACTGGCAGCAGAAGTCCATCCGCTGTTCGAAACCCGCGGTGTTCCGGGAACGCACACTGTCGCGACAGCCTTTTCGATCATCGAAGATGTGCTGGCCGGGCGGACGTTCGAAATACCGCGCTTCGACAAATCCTGCGATGATCGCAGCAATGAGGTCACGCGGATCAGCGGTCCGGTGGATGTCCTGCTGTTCGAAGGCTGGTGCATTGGCGCCACGCCGCAGGAGCCAGACGCGCTGGCCACGCCCGTCAATGAGCTGGAGGCTGAGGAAGACCCAGAAGGTATATGGCGCGCGCTCGTCAACCATTGGCTGGGGGCGGACTACAAGCGCCTGTTTGGCCTGATTGATCTACTGATCATGCTGAAGGTGGACAATTTTGAAGCCGTGCTCGCCAACCGGCGGCGGCAGGAACAGAAACTGGCTGACCTTAATCCCATCGGCCCCGGCCTGATGGACGAAGAGGCGCTGGTCCGCTTCATCTCTCACTATGAGCGGCTGACACGGCATATGCTGGAAGAAATGCCGGATCGCGCAGATATCCTGTTTGAAATCGGGCCCGACCAGCGGCCCCGGTAGTCGCTACGCATCGTGTTATTTTGCTGAAAGGAGCATCGCAACCGGAAGGGTTGGGATGGAGTAAGCGAGGCGGGAGGGAATGAGGAAGACAGCCCCGCCTATCCGGCTGCGATGCGATATCCGTGCTACAGCAGCGGACCAAACAAAATAGATGGGCCTTAGGCCGTAAAACTACCCATTGCAGGGCTTTGGCAAGCTAAATGCCTGCTTCCACTGCCAAGCGGATCATGTCGGCACTGCTCTTCGCGCCGAGCTTCTCCATCGCCAGGCCACGGTGCATCTTGATCGTCTTTTCCGACAGGCCAAGCTCCCAGGCGATCTGCTTGTTGCGCAGGCCCGCCGCCACCATTGTCATGACTTCCATCTGCCGTTTCGACAGGTCCTTGATCTTCTCTGCCGCGCGAACGCGGCGCGTCAGCATCGGACTGTCCGCACCTTCCTCCAGCTCGATCTGCGAGCCATGGAAATATTCCAGCTCACCAGCGTCATCGAACACTGGCGCGACAACCACGGCATTGCGGAATGGGGTGCCGTCTTTCTTATAGTTGAGGATTTCGACCAGTACCGATTTGCGATCTTGCACACCATCACGGATCGCGTCGGTCAGCCACGGCTCTGTACCGGGCCCAGACAGAAAGCGGCAATTGCGCCCAAGGATCTCATCCTCTGAATATCCGGTCAGTTCTATGAACGCCTGATTGCACGCAATAAGCGGGTTGTCGGGCAAGCGCGGGTTGCTCACCACAGAAGCGATAGGGCTGGTCGCTATCAGATCCCGGGCGGCCGGGTCCGATGTATAAATTGCGTCTTCCACGAGCCAGTGTCTAGCCGCCAGCGGTGGTGCAGGTAAAGCCTGTGTTTGCAAGGGCGTGTGCTAAACCCGGCAATTATGTTACGGGGCTTAAGTGTGATGCAGCCTCCGGGCTGTGCGAGCAATCTGGCGGAGTAGGGAGAGGGGAAACCATGTCCATCGGATCACAATCTGCGGCTTTGACGCGATTGCTGCACCGCGTGCAGGGAGAAATCCTGAAGCACCCTGCGTTCACACGCGGGTCTGGAGGCAAAGTGGACGACATGTCCTATCACTCCGACGGGCAGGCGATTGATGATATGGCGCGCGATCTGGCGCGGATTTCAGCGCAGATTCAGCGGCTTTATTCCAGTGCCCGCTTCCAGGAACAGATCGCGTCGCGCGTACCGCGGGGCAAAAAGGGGCCTGACCTACGGTGGCAGAAATTCCGCCAGCAGCAATCCGCGCGCGACAAGCGCAAATCGGTGGATCAGGTCTACCAATTATCGTCGGATGTGCTGGGGATGCTGGAACATCTGCGCGATGCCAACAACCGCCCGCCGATCGAAGATATCCTTGCCGAAGCGTTGAAAGAATTGTCCGATGACATGCAGGAGGCCGTTGCGGTCGTCGAGCAGAGCAAAGGCCATTACGAAAATATCGATGCTCACCCGACCGGCATGTACAATGTGCCGCTGCCACTGATTATCGCGCTGATCGCGATCTATCTGAAAATCCGCAACCGCTAATCCTGCATATCGGCATCGATGATACGCGCCTTTCCGGCTGAGACGTCGATGCGCATATCGGCAAAGCCCACCGCATTGAGCGAGTGGGATACCATCAGGATGACGCGCTGGCCGATATCCTGCCTTAGGCGCCCGATAATGCGCCGCTCCAGATCAGGGTCCATGGCAGAGGTCGCCTCATCCAGAATCAGCAGGCTGGCAGGCCGAACCAGTGCGCGTGCCAGACACAGCCGCTGACGCTCTCCACCCGAAAGGCGCGCGCCGCCATCAAGCAATTCTTCGCCCAGACCACCGGGCAGGCCGCGTACGATATCCGTCGCCTCGGCATGCTCCAATGCATCCCACAAAGCGGGGTCGTCCGCTGCTAGATTGGGCCACAGCAGGTTCTCGCGCACCGACCCATCAAAAATGAATGGCTCTTGCGGCGCGAAGGAAACTTGCGACTGCCACGCGCGGCGATGCCCGCTCTCCAGCGCGAAGTCACCGCGTTTCACAGTCCCCTCGGCAGGCAAATGCAGCCCGGCGATCAGTTCGACCAGCGAAGACTTACCCGCGCCCGATGCTCCGCCAACATGCACCAGCGTGCCGGGTGCAATCCGGATCGGTTCAGCGGCGACAAGGCGCACGGTCTGCCCTGTTTCATTCACGACATCGACACAAGCGTGATCGATTTCCAGCACGCCGTCTGCCGGAGGGAGGGGATCGCCCGGCATCAGTGGCTTGTCGCTGCGGCCTTCCTGTGCCGTCTTCAACGCTGCTTCCGTCTCACGGATAGCCTCGAAAGCGGGCAACGCATGGGCAATCGATTGCAAGCCGCCGAAAGTCGCAATCAGGTTTGGCGACAGCCGCAAAACGATGGCCGCCATCACCAGCAATTCGCCGCCCGTCAGCCCGACCAGTCCGTATCCCACCAACAGCACCAGCAGCGCCGCTATCGCGCCTACCAATTGCACCGCATTGCGAAGCCGGCCTTGCTGGGTGACGAACTGGATCGCCAGCGCGCGCGTCTCGGCAATACGCTCGGCAAAGCGCCCACTCAGCTCGTCCTCGGCGCGGGCGGCCTTGGCGGCCTTCATCCCATCGAGAAACAAGGTCGTCTCGTGCATCACACCGCGATTGGCATAGTTCAGCTGCTTGCCGAGTCGATGGCTCCGCGACGTCCAGATGATCGCAGCGATCAAGCCGATCGCGACCAGCCCCAGCAACGCCAGCCCCAGCACCGCACTGACAACGAAAGCGGCGGCCAGATAGGCCATGCCCATCGCCAGCGTCACCACGCCTTTGGACAGCGCCTGCATAGTCATCGCCAGCCGTCCGATGTTGGTTGTCATGGTGTTGAGCAATTGCGATTTGCGGAACCGCTTGATCACCGGCCAATCGGTATGGGCAAGCAGGGTAAAGAATTGCAGCCGGGTATGATCGACAAATCCCTGCGACAGGCTGGTCATCATGATATCGCGCTTCATCAGCACGATGGCGCGCAGAACAACCAGCAGAATGAAGCCCAACCCCATAACGGACAATTGCCCGATGACTGTATCGATGCCGACAAAATCGAACCAATTGAGCAATTGCCCGGTCACTCCGGACCGCACAGCCTCTTCCTGCGCAAACAGCGTTTCCGCAACGGGCAGCAGCAGCACCAGCCCAACACCTTCAAGCACGGCAGCCAGCGCGATGATAAACAGAGTTCCACCCATCCGCGGCCCGGCATAGGCAAGGATTGCAGCGAACAAGTCGCGCGCGCCCGATTGGGTTGAAGCAGGCAATTCAGGCACGTCAGACGACATTGTCAGCGCTTCTCTGGGGCATTTTCCCCTTGTCGAAAGCCATGAAGTCAGCGCGCTCGCTTTCGCCGGTCACCACCACATCGCCCACCATCAGCCAAGCATGAAAGAGCAGCCCCTCTTCCATATCGCCACGGCGCGATCCGATGATGATGCGCGAAGGCAACCCGCGCCGTGCCAGCACCCAGCGGCTGGTCATGGCGCGCGGCAGGCAGACCGCTTCAAACAGGCGCAGATGATCGGCTACGCGGTTCACGATGCGGCCAATGTCGCTCGCCTGTTTGCGCTGTTCTGGGGAAAGCTGCGGGCGCTCATCATCTGACTGCTCGCCTTCGATCACACCCAGCAATCCGCGCCAGTAGCGAAACGGCACCCAGCGGATCAGGAAACGCGCCCACGCGAGCGATAGCCATATCTCGAGCCGCAGGAGGCGCTTTTTCAGGGAACGGTTGAAGGTCATTGTCGGGAAACCGCCTATCAGACCTTCGCCAGCAACCACAATGCCGCCCGGTCGCGCAATCCCCGCATCGGCGCGGGGTGGCGTCCAAAGACAGGTGCATCGCGCAGGATGCCCGCATGGCGCAGCGCGCGCTCGGCAAAGGGCGGTCTGCCAGCAAGGCCAAGCCGCCGCGAGATTGCGGCAAGATGGCCCTGCACCAGCGCATCATCAGGTGAAGTTGAGGTATCTGCCAGCCAGTCAGCGACGATCTCTTCATCCCACAATTCAGCCACCGCCAGCAGGCTCGCCACCAGCGCCGCCTCGCAGCCCAGTTCGCGCGACCGGGCAATTGCTGCATCGCGCACCTGCGGTGTCACGCGCTGGGCAATCTTGACCAGATCGCACAACCATTTCAACCGCTTCCACCCAGTCAGCGCGCCATGCACGATCAGGTAGAGAACATAATCGGGATCTGACAACGACACAGAATGTACGCCGTTACCCGTGCCCATTTCGGGATCGCGCCAACCATCGGGCGGATAGCCAAGCAGGCGCGAATGCAATTCGATCTGCACGGACATGGTTGGATCGACAATGCCGACTTCGCGGTGATGGCGCAGCACCCAGCGCGCCTTGCGCATGGCGGATGCGCCAGTGCCGCCGCCAATGCGGTAACCGTGCTGCGCTGCCAATTCGAGCGCGCCATGGACGCGCCCCGGCTCGACGAGAAGATCGACATCTTTGGACTGCCGCAGCGCGGATTCGCCATACAGCTCTTCACCCAGCCGCCAGCCCTTGAATTCAATCCAGTCGATGCCCGCAGCATCGAGCAATTCGCTGAATTTTCGCGCAGCAGCCTTCTGTCGCAATTCGCGCCGCGCATTGCGGGCTGCCACTTGTTCCAGATAGGCGATCGCATCACCCTCGCCATCCGGCCAAGCGCTCCACGCGCGGTGCAGCAACGGCCCGATCCGGTGACGATCCGCCGCAAACTGCGCCAACTCCACGCCCGGCTGCGGTGCATCGTCCGCAAGCTGCAATCCCAGCGCAGGACGAAGCGCAGCGGCGAGTTGGCGCAGTTCGGACGATGCAGTCAGCATGGCCTCACCTAATCCGCCTTGGCCCTCGCCTGCAACAACTCCTTGTAACACGCACACCATGATGCTTTAGCGCCCGGCATGTCAGCGATAGGGGCAATATTCCGGCGGGACGGTTCCATGGTGCCTGCCGAGGACACCGAGCGCATGACTGCCTCGCTGCGCATCCACGGTCCGCGCAAGCAGGAAAAGCGCCGGTTCGACACGATGTCGGCCAGCTGGACGCATGGCGAAGACTTCACCCCGCAGGACAGGTTCGAACGCCAGCCTATTGTGGCGGGATCGGGCGCATTTCTGTTTTCTGGCAGGCTCGATTACCGCGATGATCTGGCCCGCGCCCTAGGTATCGAAGCTGCGCGAGCAATGACCATGCCAGACAGTGCGCTGGCGCATGCCGCATGGCAGAAATGGGGCCGCGATGCGCTGTTGCGGATCGAAGGCACCTGGGCCTTCATCGCGCTGGATACGCAGCGTCAGGCCCTGTTCGCCGCCCGCGCCCCGCTCGCCGCGCCGCCGCTGGTCTATCACGACACGCCGGGCCTGTTTGCAATCGCCTCTGCACCCAAGGGACTGTTCGCCCTACCCGCAATTCCGCGCGAAGTGGACGAGCAGCATGTGGCCGATACGCTGATCCTCAATTTCGAGGATGCGGAGCAGACCTATTTCCGCGGTGTGAAGGCCCTGCGCAGCGGCCATTGGCTGGAAGTGCGGCGCGACCGGGTGGAGTGCCGCCAATATTACGACATCGCCTCGCTGGAGCCGGTGCGCTTCGCCAATGATGATGACTATGTCGACGCTCTCGATGCGCTCCTGCATGACGCCGTGGAAACCGCGATGCGCGCGGATCGGACTCCGGCCACAACAGTCAGCGCCGGCCTGGATAGCTCCACCGTCTCGGTCTACGCGTTGGAAGCGCTGGAGCGCGGCGTACACGATTTGAACGATCCGCTGCTTGGCTTTACCCACGTCCCGGGCAAGGATTGGGACGGGCGCAGCTTCGGCAAGACGCGGCTTGGCGACGAATCCGGCCCAGTGAAGGCGCTGGCCGCGATGTATCCGCAATTCGATGTGACCTTCGTGCCATCCGAGGGCCTGTCGCTCGATCACAGACTGGATGAATATATCCGCATGAGCGATTCCCCGCCCTATGGATGGAACAACATCCATTGGGGAGTGGAGATTGCTCGCCTGACGCGCGAAGCCGGGCGTAAAGTGTTGCTCAATGGATCGAGCGGCAACCGCACGATCTCGATGACCAATCGTTATATCTACCCGGAACTGCTGCGGCAGGGGCGATGGGGCGAAATGCACCGCCTGCTGCGTGGGCTCGACATCCAGCAAGGCATGTTGAAGCGTTATTATCGATTTGTCGGTGAGCCACTGCTGCCCTCATTTGCCAACAAGGCCATAGCGCGGCTGCGGCGTGACCAATCGGGCGCGGGTTGGCAGGGCTTCTCCGCGATCAATCCAGACTATGCGGCCGAAATGCGCGTGTCCGAGCGTGCCGCTGACATGGGCTGGGACGACAGCTATTCATCGCTGAAAAGCTCACGCGATCTGCAAATGCGTATGACCTTCAATGGCAACCGCGAACATGGCGCGCTGCATGTTCTAGGAATGCAGGGCATCACCGGCGTGCAGGGCCGTGATCCGCTGGGAGACCGGCGCATTACCGAATATTGCCTCGCCATACCGCCTGATCAGTTCATGACACCCGGCACCGATCGCTGGCTTGTCCGGCGGTTGATGAAGGACCGAATGCCGCCGGAAATTGTCGACATGAAAGTGCGCGGGCGGCAATCAGCGGATTGGCACGCGCGTTTTACGAAAGATATCGAGCGCCACCGCGAGGAATTCGAGCAGGCTGCGAAGGACCCGGATATGGCGCATCGCTTCGATATTCCGCGCATTCGCAAGATCTTTGAGACATGGCCCGACAAGACCCCTCTCGACGCGGATGACCATCCCGATTACGCGCTGGCCATGGTGGGCATCGGGAGGATGGTTGGCATGTCGCGCTTTATCGATTGGGTGGATGGCAAGAACAGATGATTGATACCCCGTTCACAGTGTCCGCCGATCTCGATCTCGGCACGCGCGTCGGCTCTTACCTGCGCAGCGGCGATGCAGACGTGTCCATTGCTGAGGGGCAGGTGCCGCAGGCGCTGGATAATGTGACTGATCGCGGCGTTGCATTTGAAGTCAATGCGGAGGAGTTTCTGCTGCACGTCCCCAATGGGGCGAGCTTCCATGTGATCGGCGGAAAGCACATTCGCTATGCCCGCAATGGCGTGTCGGACCGCGATGTCGCTCTGTTCCTGCTCGGCTCTGCCTGGGGCGCGCTGTGCTATCAGCGCGGGCTGCTGCCGCTCCATGCCAGCGCCGTGATGCACAAGGGGAAGGTCCATGCCTTCACCGGGCAATCAGGCGCGGGCAAATCCACACTCGCTGCAGGACTTTCGCAGCGCGGGCTGGATTTCTTCACAGACGATGTGCTGATAATTGATCCCGCCCGGATCGAAGGTTCCACCGCAAGCTGCTTTGCCGGTCAGAAGGACATGAAGCTGTGGGAAGATGCGCTGGCGCTGACCGGCGTTGAAAGCCATGGCCCGGTGCGCGACGAACCCGATTTCAAGAAACATTTCGCCATGCCCGCCACTACGGAGGAAAAGGGCAGCGGCGATCTGGTCAGCCTGACGATCCTGAAGAACGAGAATGTCCGGCGGGATCGCGATCCGATCCAGATTGAGCGCGTGCGCGGCGCACAGGCGCTGAAGCAATTGCGCGAGAGCGTTTACCGGATGCGCTATGCCAACGCGATTATGGGCCGTCAGGCGCTTTATACGGCGCTGGCCCGGCTCATCGCGGCGGTCCATGTGCAAACATTCGACCGTTCCATGCTGAAGCCGCAATTCGACAATTCAGCCACCGCCATGCGCGACTGGATTCAAAATTTCGACCAAGCCGATGGCTGAGGTAGGCGCATCTGCTGATAGCCCTCCAATCGAGGGCATTACCTGGCTCGCCTCCTTCCCGAAATCGGGCAATACGTGGACCCGCGTGTTGCTGTCGAACCTCATCGCTCCGGACGGTGTTGATGATGACAATTTTGCCTCGCTGGCAGGGTCCATCTCGTCCAACCGCTCCGCCTTTGATGCGATCACCGGCCTGCCCTCTTCCGATCTGACGGATGACGAAATCGACCTGCTTCGGCCTGATTATTATCGCGAGAATGCGAAGGTTGCCGCCCAGCGTCTGTTCGTGAAAGTGCACGATGGCTATCATGACAATGGCGCTGGCGACCCGATTTTTCCCGCCGATTGCAGCTTTGGTGCGATCTACCTCGTGCGGCATCCATTCGATGTCGCGGTGTCTTACGCCAGCCATCAAGGTCACACGAATTATGACAAGGTCGTCAAACAGTTAAACAACGCCGATCACATCATGGCGGGCGGCGGGAAAAGCCAGCTGCGGCAAAGAACACTCGGCTGGAGCGGCCATTATCTAAGCTGGCACCGGCAGGAGGATATTCCCGTGCTGACGGTCCGCTATGAAGATATGCTGGCCGACACTGCCGCTTGCCTGAAGCGAATGGCAGAGTTTCTTGGCTTGCCTGAAGCGGACGAGGATGTGGCCATTGCCCATGCGGTCGAGGAAAGCCAATTCGACAAATTGCAGGCGAAAGAAGCACGATCGGGTTTCCGTGAACGGCCTGAAAAGACCGAGCGTTTCTTCCGTGCTGGCCGCGCTGGCGATGGCTGGAACATCCTATCCGAGGAGCAGCGCGAAATGCTCTACACCGCCAATCGCGATGTTATGGAAGAATTGAATTATACGCCTGAGAAGGCCGGGAGAGAACAAGCGTGACAATTGCGAACGAAACCACAATCACCAAGACCGATGACTGCGTTGAAACGGTGGTCGATGATGAGCTGGTGCTGATGAATGTCGTGAACGGCCTGTTCTACAGCCTGAAGGACACCGGACGCCGTGCGTGGGAACTGCTCGCAGAAAAGGACAGCTTCGGCGCGCTGGTCGATGCCATGTGCAGTGAATATGATGTGGCCGATGAACTTTGCCGCACGGACCTCACCAAATTGCTGACCGACTTGGATGAGCGCACGCTGGTGAAGCTGGGCTAAGCCTGCGGCTAGCCCAGCTTACCGTTTCCAGCCTCAGTCTTCCCACCAATACGGCGCACGCTCAGCATCGCCAGTTACGACTTCATTTAGCGTTGCCGCGTCGTAGGCACGCCCGCCCAGCACCACGGTCTCGGCCGTTTCGGTGTTGCGGATATTCTCCAGCGGATTGCCCGTCAGGATCACCAGATCAGCCAGCTTGCCCGGCTCCAAAGAGCCAATTTCGCTGGCCATGCCGAGCGAGCGAGCAGATGCGATTGTCGCCGCTTCCAGCGCCTCGACCGGGCTCATCCCGCCGCGTGCGAATGACCAGATTTCCCAATGGGAATCGATGCCGGCCTGCTGACCATGCGCGCCTATGGAAACTTCCACCCCGCGCTCTGCCAGCCGTGCAGCTTCGCGGGCGATATCATCATCGACGAAATCGCCTTCGGGCGCTGTGGTGCGGCGCGCCGTTTGCGCGCGCAGGATTGCCGGCGGAGTATGTGCCTGAAGCAGCGGCTGCTCGAACACATTGGTTGCCTGACGCCAGTATGGATCACCCGCAAGACCGCCATATCCGACCACCAGAGTGGGCGTGTAATTGGTGTTTGCGCCGCCCATGAATTGCAGCACATCTTCGTAGAAATGCTCGACCGGAATGTTGTGCTCCAGCGTCGAATTGCCGTCCGCGACAAGGTTCAAATCCATTCCGAACAGCGATCCGCCTTCGGCCACCACCATCATGCCTTCACGGCGCGCAGCTTCCACCACCATCTGCCGCTGTTCGCGGCGCGGCTGGTTGTAGTTCTTCACGCTCGGCGCACCTTCCGCACGCAGGCGGCGCACGTGGTCGAGCGCGTCCTCCAGACTGTCGATCTGGGCATAGGCATAGGGGCTGCGCGCGCCGTAGATGATGCGCCCGGTACTAAACATGCGCGGTGCCAAAATCATGCCGGTGCGCTGCATGTCCTCGGCCACGAAGAACGGCGAATCACTCGACGGATCGTGGATCGTGGTCGTGCCAAGCGCCAGCGTCTGTTGCAGCGCCCAGTTCTGCTGCGGGACAACGCCATCAGCTGAAACAGGGCCATGCGCATGAGCATCAACAATGCCGGGAATGATCGTGCGACCACTGGCATCAATTGTCGGCGTGTCTGCGGGGATGATCACATCCCCCGCCGCGCCGACAGCGGAAATGACATCGCCTGTAATCAGGATCGTGCCGTTCTCGATAATGCCGCCATCCTCATCCGCCATGGTGATGATGCGCGCGCCGGTGATCGCCAGCGCGCCATCGTGCCGGTCCGCGGGCACGGTGCGCAGCATGGAGACGCCGCTGGTCGGTTGGGAGTAGCCCTCACGCTCTTCGCCTTCGGCAGCCGGAGAGGAGGCGAACAAATCGTCCACCATCGCAGTGTAGAGCGTCGGTCCGAGCGACCAGTGCAGGCGCTCTCCGCCGCTGCCCCAATGGACGAAATTCGCGCCGGAATCGGAGACTTCCACAACCGGCAGGGCGCGCGCGCTGCCTGACAGGCTCACCGTCTGCCCACCCGGCATCAGTGGCACGGCGAAAGCATCATAATTCTCGGTGAAGGCGACATGCCGCCCGGTTGGCGAGACGTGATAGCTCGTTACCATTTCACCGCTGGCATGGGTGCGTGCGGCCTCTCCGTTCAGATCGGTAGAGACAAGCACCTGCGCGCCGCCTTCGCTGCCTGTCATGAAGATGCGATCGCTCACCGCGCCGAAATGCGGGTTTGAGTGACTACGGCTTACCAGCGTTATTTCGCCGCCCGAAGCAGGGATGCGATAAACGCCGGAATTGTCGCTATATTCCGGCGCGGTCAGGTACCCGCCCTCGCCTTTCTCGAACACGATGGTGCGGCCGTCGGGCGAGAAATGCGGGCGCGCATAATGACCCGGCATGGATGTGACCGTGCGGCCCCCGCGCCCATTGGCGCCCACTGTGCGGATTTCGCCAAGGCCCGCATCGGTCCAGCGGACATAGACCACCTCATCCCCGTCGCGTGACCAGCTGGGGAACAGTTCACGCGCATCGCCGCCATCACTGGTCAGCCGCCGCATCGCGCCGCCGCCTGCGGGCCCAGAAATTGGCATAGTGTACAGACGGCCAAGGCTTTCAAACACTACCGTGCGGCCATCGGGCGAAGTCGCGGCAAAGCGCGGCATGGTGACTTCAACCTCATCCACCGCCACGGGGATTTGCGGATGCGGCGCAGGAAGGACGCCGCGCGTATCGCTGATCGCAAAAGGAATTTGCGCGAAGTTTGAACCGTCCGCATCAATCCGGTTGATGTGTCCGCCTGCCCAGAAAACGATCGAGCGGCTGTCCGGCGTCCAGTCCATATTCGGGTAGACGCCCGTCACCGCCCATGTCTCCTGCACGTCGCGGTCCAGATCATCATAAATCCGCCGCTCCTCACCCGTTGCGATATTGCGGATATAGAGGCCGGATTGAACATTCTCTCGGCGGACGAAGGCGATCATCGTGCCGTCGGGTGAAGGCGTCGGCCGCACTGCTCCGCCAAGGCCAGACACTGCTGTGGTTACTTCACCAGTTTCAAGGTCGTAGCGTTCAATGTTGAACAGGTCCTGGTTGGAATCCTGCGCGTAAATAAACGTGCTGCCCGGCGTGACATTGCGGGTGTAGTAGATCGCGCTGCCATCTGGCGCGTAGATCGGTTCGCCCAGTTCCTTCTGGTGCTGCTCATTGGGCCGTTCAACCAGCCGCACGCCAGCCCCGCCGGAGATATGGTAGAGCCACACCTCACCCGTGCCGAGCGAGCGCCCGGTGGTGAAATGCTTCTTCGCCGCAATAAATTGCCCGTCCGGCGACCAAGTTGGCTGGTGCATCAGCCGAAAGTCTTCGTCGGTAAGCTGGCGCATATCGCTGCCATCAGCATTCATCAGCCAGATATTGTCGCCCCCACCCCGGTCGGAGGTGAAGGCAATGCGGCTGCCATCGGGCGAGAAACGCGGCTGCACTTCCCAAGCCAAACCTTCAGCAATGCGCGTCGGCGTGCCGCCAGTAATCGGCATGGTGTAAATGTCGCCCAGCATGGAAAAGGCGACGGTCTGCCCGTCAGGCGACACGTCGACATCCATCCACGTGCCTTCATCCACGCTGATCGGCACCTGCGAAATTTCGACACCCGGAGGTGCGTTGACGTCCCATTCCGCACTCTCCGCCTCCGCTACGGTCTCCTCTGGCTGAGCATCCTGCGCAAAGGCGGTGCTGGTGGCGAGAAGGCTGGTCGCGGCGAAGAGCGTGAATTTGCGGAGCATGGGCATTCCGTTTCAGTTGAGACGAACGCCATTCATAGCCGCGAAGTCCGCCGGCGCAATGCGCAGTGCAACATGGCATGCGCTACAGGGCGGATCAGCGAGGGAAATTTCAGCAAGCGGGCAAGTGATCCGTGACTATGCCGCCGCCATGCTACACAGCGAAGCACATGGAGTTTGTCTCGTGATCAGCACCTTCACAATTGCCGGATGGGGCCATTATTTTCCGCGCCGCACGGTTTCATCCATCGCGCTGGACGCGGCGCATGGGACGGAAGCAGGCTGGACCGAGCAGAAGTTCGGTATCGCCTCTCGGCACATTGCAGGCGACGACGAAACAAGTTCGATGATGGGCGCTGCGGCAGCGCAGGCCGCGCTCGCCATGGCCGGGTGGGATCACGGCGCGTTCGACGCGATCATCGGCGGATGCGGCGTGATGGAGCAGCCTATCCCCTCAACTGCTGCGCTGGTGCAGGACAAGCTGGGCCTTGGCGCATCGGGAATCCCAGCGTTTGACGTGAACCAGACCTGCCTGTCTTTCATGGCCGCGCTCGACATCGCCGCGATGGGGATTGCCTGTGGCCGCTGGAAGCGCGTGCTGATTTTCTCGAGCGACATTGCCTCCGCCGGTCTCGATCCCGCAATCGCCAAGAACCGGTCGATTTTCGGCGATGGCGCTGCGGCGCTCGCCATCGAGGCGTCGGACAGCAGAACGGGCCTGCTCGCCAGCCGCTTCGTCACCTTTGGCCAGCACCATGCCCTTGCGCGGTTGCGTTCCGGCGGGACCAAGCTGCGCGTGACCGAGGGGTATGACGCGCTGGTCGCAGGCTCCTATTTCGAAATGGACGCCTTTGGTATTTTCAAGGCAGCGGCGAAGGCCTTGCCCGGCGTGATCGATGGCGCTTTGGCCGATGCCGGGTTGCAGCGCGACGATCTGGATTGCGTGGTGTGCCATCAGGCCAGTGCGCCGGGCGTCGAACATGTCCGCCGCCTGTTCGCGCCAAGTGAGGACCGCGTGGTCAATGTCTTCGCGCGCACCGGCAACCAGATTGCTGCATCAATCCCTACTGTGCTTGCTCACGCGCTCGATAGCGGCACGGCCAAGCCGGGCGACAGACTGCTGCTGCTCGGCACGGCAGCGGGTATCAGCGCGGGCGCGATGGTGGTGCAATTGTGAGCATGGAGCGTGTCCTTATCACCGGCGCGACCGGCGGGCTTGGCACCGCACTGCGATCTGAAGCCAAGGCGCGCGGTGCACAAATCCGCGCGACGAGCCGTAGTCCGCAGACTGCACCAGATGCCGAGTTCGTAACAATTGATCTCGCCAGCAATGATGCTGATCTCGCGGCGTTGGTGGAGAATTGCGAGACGGTGATCCACTCCGCCGCCCTGTCCGATAGCTGGGGCGATGGCGACGCATTCGACGCGACCAATGTGGAGGCGACGCGGCGCATGCTCGCTGCCGCTCGTGCTGGCGGTGTGAAACGCTTCACCTTCGTCTCCTCTCCCTCGATCTTCGCGCGGCTGGAGGATCAGGTGGGGATCGACGAGAACACCCAGCCCGCATCCCCTTCGCTCAACCATTACGCCCGTACCAAGCTGGCGGCCGAGCGGCTGGTGCTGGCAGCAGGCGATGCGCAAATGGCGACTTGCGCCATACGCCCGCGCGCGCTGGTAGGCGAAGGTGACCGGGTCATCCTGCCGCGCCTGATCGAAATCGCCCAGCGTGTCCGCGTTCCCCTGCCACGCGGCGGGCGGGCACTCATCGAACTGACCGATCTGCGCGATGCAGCGTGGACAATTTGCGAGGCTGCCGAGCGGTGCGAGGCGGTGAATGGCAAGGCGATCAATATTTCGGGAGGTCGGCCCGTGGCGGTCAAAGATTTGGCCCAGAAAGTTGCCGACATCCTCGGCACCTCGCCAAAGCTGGCAAACCTGCCCGCCGCGCCTGCGCTGGTGCTCGCCACCATTCTGGAGAAAGGCGCGCGTCTGCTGGGGACCAAAGAACCGCCGCTCACGCGTTATACGCTGTCCACGCTCGGCTTTTCGCAGACCTTCGATCTGGAGCCTGCGCGCCGCTTGCTTGGCTATCATCCGCAGCACGATGCGGTTGAAACCTTGCTCGATCAGGTGCGCCAATCCGCCAGGAAGGCGACACAATGAAACGCGTGGGCTTCCGCTGGATCGCGCGCGGATCGTGCCGCCATCCCGAAGCGATGACCATTCGCGGCGGCTCGCTATGCCCGGTAGACTTCCCCGCACTGGTCGGTGTGATTGCCCATCCGGAACGCGGAATCTTCCTGTTCGACACCGGCTATGATCCAGACTTCCTCAGCGCCACCCGGCCCTTCCCCGAACGGCTTTACCGTTGGACCACGCCGGTCGATATCGGCCCAGATACAGAGTGGCAGACATGGCTCGCCGCCCATGGCATTGCCGAAAGCGATCTGGCGGGCACAATCGTCTCGCACTTCCACGGCGATCATGTTGCCGGGCTGAAACGCCTTGCCCATCTGCCGGTCTGGTGCGCGCGGGCCGGCTTGGAGGATTTGCGCCAAGCGAGCCGGATCGGACGTGTACGCAGGGGCTATCTTGCCGACTGTGTGCCAGCCGAGATGCACAATCACTTTTTCGAAGATGCGCCCGCCCTGCCGTTGCCAACAGCTTTTGCGCCTTATGAAGAGGGGCGAGACATCCTTGGCGACGGCAGCCTGCTCGCGGTCGAGCTTCCCGGCCATTGCCCCGGCCATTGGGGTTTGGCGCTGCGCACCGAAGACGGGCGCGATGTGCTGCTGGCGGCGGATGCCGTGTGGTCGGGCAAGTCGATCAGCGCCTGCCGCCCGCCCCCGCGCCTTACCACCGCGCTTTTGGGCGATTCGCGCAGCTATCACGCCACGTTGAACCTGCTTCACCGCGCGGCGGGCAACAATGGCGATCTCGCAATCCTGCCATCGCATTGTGCGACAAGTGCTGCGGCTTTCCGGGGCGAGGATGCGGACTAGCAACATCTTGCTGTCATGGTGGCGCACACGCCGCGCAGTGCACATGTCGTATGCCGCGCTGGAGCGATTGCGCGACGCCAGATGGAGCGCCTTGCAGCCTGCTTTGCGCAAGACGCCTGCGCTGGCGAGCCATGCGGGCAAGCAGCTCACGGATTTCCAGATCACCGATACGAGCGAAGTGCGTTCCGATTACGGGCGGTGGAACAGTCTTGGCCTCTCGCACACGCAATGCATCGCACTGGCGGACGCGGCGGAACGCGGAGAGGATACCGGCGAAGTCGTCGCGGGCTGGTCCACCGGTTCGGGCGGCGGTGCGCGCGGACTGTTCCTGACCGATGCGGCGGAGCGGGCGGACTATATCGGCCAAAGCCTCGCGCGCCTGATCCCCGCACGCGCCTTGCTGCACCGCCAGCGCATCGCGCTGCATTTGCGCGCCAACAGTGCGCTCTATGCCGATGTGAAGCGGCAGCGGATGGCGTTTGCGCATTTACCGCTCGATTGTCCAATAGCGGAGACTTGTGAAGCACTCGCGAGCTTCGATCCGACGATCCTGATTGCGCCGCCGCACCGCCTGCTTGCTCTGGCCGAGCGAGGCTGTGCTCTGCCCGCACTCAAACACCTGTTCTACGGCAGCGAGCCGATGAGCGAGGCCGAACGCGCTCTTGTGGCGGCGAGCATGGGTCTCACGCCCCAGCCGATCTATCAGGCTACCGAGGGCTTTCTCGGCAGCGCCTGCCGCGAAGATCGCCTGCATTTGAACGATTACGCGCTGGAGATTGAGCTGGAGCCGGTCGCAGGCACGCGGGGTTTTCGTCCGATCATCACTGACCTTCACCGCCGCAGCCAGCCGGTCGTGCGGCTTCGCGGAGATGATTTTCTGGAGCTGGACGAGCGCGGGCCTTGCCCCTGCGGATTTGCCGGACGCACGATCCTGCCGGTCACGGGCCGAGTGCGCGATCTCTGGCGCCTGTCAGATCGCACCGTGACCTCGCGCCAAGTGACCGATGCCGTTGAGGGCGCGCTCGGCGGCGCGATCGCTTGGCAGGCATCTGCGAGCCCGCAAGAAATCACGCTAAAAACAGCTCCATCTTGCCCGGCTGAACGGCGCGAGGCCGCTGTGCAGAGTCTCCAACAGCTGACCGCCTTGCCAGCCGCGAGCGCCGATGATCTCCCTGATTGGGAAGGCCCCAAACGCCGCAAAGTGGTTTGGACCGATGGCTGAGCGTGTCCTCATCACCGGAGCGCGCGCTGCTGCCGCGCTTGATCTGGCGCGCGACTTTGCTGCTGCCGGGTGGGAGGTGCGTCTGGCCGATTGCAGCCCTGCCCGCATAGCCCGCTGGTCGCGCATTCCGACGGCGGTGCATCGCTATGCCTCACCAGTGTTCGACCGTGCAGGCTTCCGCGATGACATCGCCCGGCTGGTGAGTCAGCTTGACCCAGCGCTTGTCGTCCCGACGTGCGAGGAGGTCTTTCACCTCGCCGCACCGCCGCTCGAACATGTATTGCAAAACCGTCTGTTCGCCCCACGGCTCGCGCTGCTTCGACGACTGCATGACAAGCACGCCTTCGCCGCCGCCTGCCGCGAATGGGGCCTGCCTGTCCCCGGTACTCACATTTTGGAGCATCCTTCGGACCTCGCCCAATTCGCCGCAGCAAGCGTAGACTGGGTGTTCAAGCCGCCCTTCAGCCGGTTTGGCGAAAGCGCGCTTGTGGGGCCTTTACCAGCGCGGCTGGCCCAATGTGTGCCAAGTCCAACGCAACCATTGCTCGCCCAGCAACGCATTCGCGGCGTCGAGACCTGTTTCTACGGCGTGGCGCACAAGGGCGCACTGGTCGGCTTTTGCGCCTACTCCTCGCAATGGCGGATGGGCGGCGGGGCCAGCTTTGCCTTTGAACCACTGGCCGGCAAGCGGGAAGAGACACTTCGAAACCTTGCCCAAACCCTCGTGCAAAGATCTGGAATCACGGGCCAATTCGCCGCCGATGTGATCTTCGATGCAGACGAAACGCCATGGCTTATCGAGTGCAACCCGCGTGCGACCAGCGGTGTCCACCTGCTTACCGGGAACGGCGACCTTGCCCGCGCTATCGCTCACGGCACGCCCATCCCCGCCAGCCGCGCTCCGCAGCCCCGCCATCTCGCCCCGGCCATGGTATTGTTCGGCCTGCCTCTGGCCATCCGCACCGGACGCGTGGCACAGTGGCGGCGCGCCATGACCAATTCCGCCGATGCCATCTCCCGCCCCGGTGACCGCCGCCCGCTTGCCGGAGCCTTGGTCGATGCCGCCGGATTTGCGTTGACGGGTCTGAGGCACGGAATTTCGACCACATCGGCTTCCACGCGCGATATCGCTTGGAACGGGGAGGATCTGGGATGAGCGGGTTTCCCGGTGCAGTTCGCAATGCGTGGCACATGGTTGCCCTCACCCGCGATATCCGCCCCGGAACCGTTCGCAAGGTGCTCGTCTGTGGCACACCGATTGCACTGTTTCGCACCGCCGACGGTCCCGCCGCGCTGATCGACCGCTGTCCGCATCGCAACTATCCTCTGTCCGAAGGCCGGATGGTCGATGGAACGCTCGAATGCGGCTATCACGGCTGGCGTTTCGACCCAGCTGGGCGCTGTGTCGGTGTGCCGGGTTGCACCGGCGCTTCGCTGGACGACAAGCGGCTCAATGCGCAGAATGTCAGGCTGGCAGAGCGGCATGGCGCGATCTTCGTGACGCTGTCGGGCGAGGCACCGGAAGAGCCACCTTTACCACCCGATTTTGGCAACCCTGATCTCGACCACTTTTGGTGGCAACAGGGCACATGGCAAGGCCGCGCATTTGATGCGGTTGAGAATGTGATGGACCCGTTCCACACCAATCACCTGCATCACGGCTTCATCCGCCGCCGCGACAAACGCTTGCCGGTTGACCTTATCGTCACCAGCCATGGCGACGGCATCGACATGGCCATCGAGCAGACGCAGCCCGATCTGGGTCTGATGTCGCGCTTTCTGGAGAAAGACCGTGTGCGCAGTGTCTCGCGCTATTATCCACCCACCATTGTGCAGGCGCGCTGGGAAGGCGAGGCGCAGCTAACATTGTGCGTCACCGCAATCTTCACCCCCGCCACCGAGGGGACATTTACACCGTTTGCACGCTTCTCAACCCCCAAGGGCCTCGCCCCCGGCTGGCTGAAACAGGCCGCCATCCGCACCTTCCTGCGCCCCGTCGTCGCGCAGGACCGTAAGGCTCTGGCGAAACAGCACAGCGTAATGCGCACCTTCGGCCATCCGCAATTCGTCTCCGGCCCCGGAGACATCCTCGGCAGTCGGCTGCACCAATTGTGGAAGGGTGAGCAGCTACCACCGGGCAAGGACGAACCGGTGCGCGCCATGCTCTGATTGGCGCGCGGTCCAGCAGTTGGCGATCTGCCGCAATGGCTTGAAGATCAGGCCAAGGAACTGAGCGTAGACGCGTTGGTAGTGGGACCAATATGCGCCCGGCGAGGTTCGCTACGATCCGCGCGCTTCCCCTGCTGTAGCCCCGATTCAGCCAGACATGGCTTCGTCAGCCTGTTTGGCATGGTGCAGATCGCCGATGAGGCTATCGCCTATGCTGCCATCGCATTGCAATCCGCATTCGGTGTCGACGATAAGGGCAGTGAGGTCATTTCCTTGTGAAACGCACCTCCGCCGAAGCTCCAGCGCCACGACCATGCGAATCCGGCGGCCACATCGACCATTGGGTCGGAAAGATACTGGCGCAATGATCCGCCGACATAGGGCCGGATGCTCCAGCTATCAGATATCGGTGCAGTATACGCAACCCGCAATTCTGGTATCATCCGGCTGTGCGACCCGCTGCTTTGCGCGACCACCTGATTGTTGGGGTCTGCCATGACTTCTGCTGTATCGCCGCCGCCCAGATCAAAGCGATGAGATACTGCCACTTGCGCACTCAACATCGTGACGTCGCGCTCACTGCTTGCGGAAAGCCCGAAGCCTGCTTGCACTCTACTCGCGGAGAAGTCTGCCTGCGCGTAGGATGCAAGCGCGGCAAAGCGCGTCTGCCCTAGATCGTAGAACCCGCCGACACCAATTTGCTGAGCATCGCCCGAGGCCGTCCAGGCATCGCTGTAGCGTAGCTACGCAAATCTCCCGATCACTCCTACGGAAAGTTCCGTATTCATTGAGGGTGCCTATTCGGTTTCTATGCTGAGTGGGAAGGAGAGTGCGATGAGCGAATGGCGCGTCGTCAAACTGGAGCTGGCGCGAACCGAGGCATTCCCGTCAGGCTCGCCAGGCCGGTCGTATCTGATCCGGTTGCCGTTGGACGAAAACGGGCTGATCGACGAACTGGCGCGTGCGTTTGAACCGCATCGGGCCACTGTTCGAAGGTTCTGGGCCAATGAACCCGATCAGTCGGGATATATCATCAAAGTGCCCAATGGATGGGCATTCTCCTACGCTGTGGCCGAAGATGATGATGAACCCATCTTCCATCTTGAGGATCATCCGATCCGCGATGGGGAATATTTGACCCTGACTGAACCTGACGGCACCCGCTTGCCATTTCGTGTCGTTTCGATGGCGAGCGCCTAGCCTACGCGCGCTCTGCGGCGTCTTTCTCGCCAACACCAGCGGCGAAAGCGATGCGCAAGAGGTCCGACAGATTATGGACGCCCACCTTCTGCATCACATGAGCGCGGTGAATTTCGACTGTTCGCGGACTGATGCCGAGATCATAGCCGATGGTCTTGTTGGGATAGCCCTTTACCAGACCTTCCAGCACTTCGTATTCACGCGGTGTCAGCCCGTTCAACAACACCAGAGCATCGCGGCGACGTTGGTGGCGTCGATCATCGTCACTCAGCCTTTCTTCCGCATGTTCGAGCGCCTGAATGAGCGTTTGCTTTTCGAACGGCTTTTCGATGAAGTCGCAGGCACCTGCCTTCATGGCAGTCACCGCCATGCCGACATCGCCGTGCCCCGTCATGATGGTGACTGGTGAGGTGACACCGCGTTCATTGAGCTCAGCCTGCACTTCCAGCCCGTCTTTTCCTGGCATGCGCACATCGAGCAGAATGCAGCCGGGTTCGAGTTTGGGCGCGGCGGTCAGAAATTCATCTCCGCTGGAAAATGCCTCAACCTGATAACCCGAGGTCTTGAGCATGAAGCCCACGGATCGCCGAACGCTATCATCGTCATCGACCAGATAGATCTTCAAATCAGGCATCACTGTCCTCTTCAAGCGCGAGCGGAAGTGTGAGATTGAACTGCGTGCCGCCCAAGTCAGAAGGCTCGGCCCAAATCCTGCCGCCATGAGCGGTCACGATAGTGTGGCATATTGACAAGCCCAATCCCATACCTGTTTCCTTGGTGGTGACGAAGGGGTGGAACAGCCTTTCTGCAACATGCTGATCAAGCCCCGGCCCGCTGTCGACCACGGAGACGCGCACGTTACGCTGGCCATGCGACGACGAGCTGGTGATCTGGAGGCGCTTCACAGTGCTGGCCTGCATCGCTTCAAGGGCATTACGGATCAGATTGACGAGCACCTGCTGAATCTGGATTGGGTCAACCAGAACCTCATCATCCGGGTGACCCAGTTTTACTTCGATATCAACGCCCTTGCCATCCCCATTGACCAGAGCGAGCGCCGTCGCTTCAGAAACGATCCGGGACAGACGCGCCAGTTCATGGACCGATTCCCCCGTCGATATGAAGTCACGCAGCCGCTGCACAACTTGCCCGGCGCGAATGGCTTCCTTCGAGGTCTCTTCCAAAGCCATATGCAGGCTTTCGAGATTACCCTCGCTCGGGTCTTCCAACAGGGCAGAGGCTGCATTGGCGTAATTGGTTATAGCTGTCAGAGGCTGGTTCAATTCATGGGCGATAGACGTCGCCAGCGTTCCCATTGTCGAGATGCGCGACACATGGGCCAACTCTTCCTGCAGGGCATGCAATTGCTGTTCAGTTTCCCGGCTGTCAGTCAGGTCCCTGATGAAACCGGCGAACATGGTCTTCCCCTCAGCCACAAATTCGCCCAGAGCAATATCGACTGGAAAGGTTCCTCCGTCGCGGGCCCGTGCAGTTGTCACGCGGCCAACGCCTATCACCCGCCTCTCTCCCGTCGCGAGATAATGTGAGACGTAGCCGCCATGCCGTTCACGATCGGGCGAAGGCATCAACATGCTGACATTCTCCCCGATAACCTCTTCTTCTCCGTAACCGAACATGCGTTCTGCGCCGCGGCTGAAGAACAGGATGCTGGATTGGGTATCGATGACAATCAGCGCATCCGGCATCGTATCGATCAACGCATGCAGCGTATCGCTGCCACCCAATGGCGCCAGAACTTCCGGGTCTATCGATCTGGCCATCGCAGTGCCCCATCGCCTCCTGTCTTGCGAAGATGGCTTGATTAACACCGCGCTGACGATTTGAAAAGCTGGCAGTTCCGGTATGTTATTGGATAGCCTCCTTGCAATCCTTGCGTTCGGCGCCTCTGGACCGCGCTCCCAGTCGCTGCCAAGCTGCCTGAAACTGACTGAATGGATGCTACACCAATGCCATTATCATTAAATTGGCGCGCTAAGGGGATGTCCGTATTTCGCGCAATCTCTGTGCCCACTCTACCAGCTTGCATGCGAAAGCTTCTGATCGTCATAGCTCTGTTCCTGTTATCGGTCGTTCCGACAGCACAGGCTGCACAGACTGCGCCAACCCATCAATGGACGTCCGTGCAGGCAGAGACGGTCTGGCGCTGGCTAGATCAGGCTGATCGTGAAGCCATTGCCATCGACCCGGCGATAAGCACGCAGTTGCGAACGGCTATCGACAACGGTGATCAGGCGAGCATGGACGAAAGCGCGCAGGCTGGGGCCATGCGGCTCCTTCTCGCCTATCACGGCCAATGCTGTTCGGTGCAATTGCCAGCCAACTGGCACATTACCCAGTCCGTGACGCGCGAAATGCTGGCGGAACGGCTTGAGCAAGCCCTGACCCAAAATCAGATCAGTATGCTCTTTCGCGCGAGCCGCCCGCGCCACCCGCATTACCGCGTGCTGGCGCGCGCCTATGAAAACGAGAGTGACGAAGCTCGGCGAGCGAATCTCGCGCTAAATCTGGCGCGGTGGCGCAGCTTGCCCCTGCCCACGGAAGGTCGATACATCATCGTCAACGCGGCCGCACAGGAACTGACCGTGTGGGACGGAACGAAGCTGCATGATCGGCGCCGCGTGATCGTCGGCACGCCCGGAACGCGCACGCCGGTATTCGCAGCGGAAGTCAGCGGCGTTGTTCTTAATCCGTGGTGGAACATCCCATCCAGCATCGCAGCCGAGGGAATTGGTGCATTCGTCCGCCGCGATCCGGCAGGCGCACGGGCGCGCGGTTACATCTACAGCCAGGGGCGATATCGCCAGATGCCCGGGGACAACAACGCGCTGGGCCGGATGAAGCTGGTGATGCCCAACCGCTTCTCCGTCTTCCTCCATGACACTTCCAATCGCGAACTGTTCGAGCGCGATGAACGACTGCTCAGCCATGGCTGCGTCCGCGTGCAGGGCGCGGTGGAATTTGCCGCGCGGCTGCTCGAAGGCACAGACTGGACGCGCGCAGCGGTGGATGAAGTTGTCGATCTTGGCGAAACGACGACAATCCCGACAGCCGAAGTCATGCCGATCTTTATCGCCTATTTCACTGCGGAACCGGGCGAGCTTGGCGGCGTGCAGTTTCTTCCCGATGTCTACGGCCGCGATGGTAGCGCAGGCATGGTTCCCGGCGCTTTACGGAGGTTTGCGTTTCCTATGCAGGTCGGCGATCCCATAGGTTGCGACGTGGCAAACCAGCCCAGTTGAACCAGAGGACCACCGTCATGAACGGAAGGCCCCTTGCCCGGCAACTGGGTCTCGGCTGATCAGGCTGCAGGCTGCCCGCTCGCAGCAGCAGCCGCTGCCTTTCGACCGTCCAATCGCGTGCGCAGAATTTCCAGCAGGGTCAGTGTAGCGGCGACGATAAGCGGTCCCAGAACGAAGCCATGCGCGCCAAACACGGCAATACCGCCGATAATTGCAATGAAGGCGACAACTGAGTGCTGCGCCAGTTGTCGCCCCACCAGCATCGGGTAAAGGACATTGTCGATCAGCCCGACGATCAAAGTGCCCCAGCCGGTGAGGATCAGGGCTGAGACCCACTGCCCGTCCATCGCCAGCAGGATCGCCGCCGGCAGCCAGATGACGAATGCACCCAGAAACGGCACGATCGCCAGCAGACCCATGACGAGACCCCAGAATACCGGTGACGGCAGGCCGAGCCACCAGAACATCAATCCGCCCAGCAAGCCCTGCACCATCGAAACCGCAGCGACACCCCAGACCGTGGCGAATATCGTATCTTGCAGCCGCGTGAGCAGCTTGGCGAATTCGCCTTCGGAAAGCGGCGCAAGAACGGCAACGGCAGAAAGCGCACGCTTGCCGTCTCGCAAAAAGTAGAACAGGAAATAGAAAGTCAGGAGCAGCGTGACCAAGCTGGTCAGAGAGCCGACAAGGAGGTCTGTCGCCAATTTCTGCAAGGCCGCGCCGACGCCTGCGGCAAGCTCGCCGAAGTCGAGATTGGCGTCCATCCAAGCAACAGCTGACTGAGCGCCGGGCACACCATCAGCCGCATTGCGCCAGTCTACCAGAAGCAAGGCCTCCAGATCACTCGCGCCAGACAGGACCGCGTCCAGCACCGCTCTCGATATCAGCAACACAGGCACGACTACCAGCACGGCGATGATGAACATGGTCAGCGTAACCGAAACTGCAGGAGAATGCAGGCGAAGACGCAGGGTGCGCTCGATCCCGGCGAAAAGCACAGCCAGCGTCGTCGCCCAGACGAGTGCAGCAAAGAACGGCTCCGCAATCAGATAGCACAGCACAATTCCGCCCAGCACGAACAGGGCCAGCAAGGCCCGCGAAAAGTCCGGGGAAAGCGAAGAATGTTCAGTCACGATGCGCGCCTCCTTGCTGCAGCGCGAACCATCCTGTTCGCCCGCATCAGGTTGTTATCGCGACTTTCAGCACGCCGTCGCGTTGATTGGCAAACAATTCGTAGGCGTCAATGATCGAATCCAGTGGGAAATGATGGGTGACCAGCGGCTTGGTATCGACCCGCCCGGACGCAACGGTTTCCATCAGGCGGCGCATTCGCTCCTTGCCACCGGGGCATAGCGTGGTGATGATGCGGTTATCGCCCAGCCCCGCTGAGAAGGCATCGAGCGGGATGGTCAGATCGCCCGAATAGACGCCGAGCGAAGACAGCGTGCCGCCGGGCCGCAGCACCCGCAGCGCGCTTTCAAACGTCTCTTGCAGACCCAGCGCCTCAATCGCGACATCCACGCCGCGCCCGTCAGTAATCTTCATGATCTCATCGACCGGATCGACTTTCGAAAAATCGACCACATGGGTGGCGCCCATCTGCTTGGCCATTGCCATGCGCGCGGGCACGCTCTCAACGCCGATAATCGTGGTCGCGCCCATCATGTGCGCTCCGGCAGTCGCACACAGGCCAATCGGGCCTTGCGCGAACACGGCTACGGTGTCGCCGATCCTGATACGGCCCGATTCTGCCCCGCCAAAGCCAGTGGACATGATGTCAGGACACATCAGCACCTGTTCGTCAGACAGGCCATCCGGGATCGGCGCGAGGTTGGCCATTGCATCGGGCACAAGCAGATATTCCGCCTGCGCACCGTCTATCGTATTGCCGAAACGCCAGCCACCGCTGGCCTTCCAGCCATGTCCTTCCTGCCCACCGCATTGGGCGTGAAAACCGCACAGCGATGCGTGCGACGTGCCAGCAGGCGTGATCGCTCCGGCTATGACGCGCTGGCCTTCGGTAAAGCCGGTGACAGCGGAGCCGAGTTTCTCGATCGTGCCGACGGGTTCGTGCCCAATGGTCAGGCCCTTTGCGACCGGATATTCGCCTTTCAGAATATGTATATCGGTGCCGCAGATGGTCGTCGTCGTGACCTTCATCAGCGCGTCAAGCGGGCCGATATCGGGCACCGGCTTTTCCCCCAGTACGATCCGTCCCGGCTCTATGAATATCGCCGCTTTCATCAATTCCGTCACGCGCCATCCTCCTTATCAGTTGCACCTTGCACGGTGAAAAAACACGGTGAAAGGCTGGCGAGACGGAGTCAGTACGCAAATCTTCGTAGTGGGTGCAGCCCGCGTCTATCGCGATGGCGGAACGCTTTCGAGAAGCCGCTCTATATCGGCGGGTCGGCAGAGGTCTGTGCCTGGTGTGAGAACTGCTGCTGCTCCGGCTGCGACGCCATAGCGGAAGGCCTCTTCCGCATCGCTGCCGGTGGCAAAAGCGTGAACCATTCCCGCAACGAAACTGTCGCCCGCCCCAACGGTGCTGCACGCTTCGACATCCAGAGCCTTCAAGCGCAGGGTCTTGTTCCGCATAACCAGCAACGCCCCGTCTTCACCCATAGTCACGGCAAGATTTTCAACCAGCCCCTGATTCACAATCTCGCGCGCCGCAGTTTCTATCGCCTTGTCATCGGGAAGCGGTCTTCCGACCATTCCTTCGAATTCCAGCCGCCCGGGTTTAGCCAAGAATATGCCCCCCTTAGCGATGCAGGCCGTCAGCGGCGGGCCTGATGTGTCGAGCACAAACCGCGCGCCCTGCTCGCGGGCAATACGGGCGACCGAAGCGTAAAAGTCGGTGGGCACGCCGGGCGGAAGCGATCCGCTGGCGACCAGATAATCGCCTTTCATCGCGCTGACCGCGTCAAGGCAGGCCTGCCACTCGGCTTCTAGCAATTCCGGTCCGCTCGATGAAAAGCGAAATTCATGGCCGCTTGATCGTTCAAGAATGGCGGTGCTGATGCGGGTCGAGCCTGCAACCGGAACGCGCGTTTTCACCAATTGGTGCAGATCGAGAAGATTGTCATAGGCCACGCCGCCCGGTCCGCCCGATGGATAGAAACAGCGGGCATTGTTGCCCAGCCGGACCAACACGCGCGCAACATTGATCCCTCCGCCGCCCGGATCGACGCTGGCCTTGTCAGCCCGCAATTTGCGCGTGTGTTCCAGCCGTTCGACCGAATAGGCAACATCGATCGCCGGGTTCATTGTCAGCGTCGCGATCCCGCTCATAGACTATCTGCTCCTGCAAGCGATGCGGGCGGTTCGAGAACGGCAAGCGCCGCTTCGGCGTCCTTCACATGCTGTTTGACGTCGATGAAGCTGTCGGGCGTTACCGAGATGGAATCAATCCCGCATTCAACCAGAAAGCGTGCGAATTCGGGGTGATCGCTCGGCGCCTGACCGCACAGGCCGACCTTGCAATCGTGCCGATGCGCCTCTGCGATTACATGCCGGATCATCCATTTGACCGCGGGGTCGCGTGCGTCAAACTGACCGGCCAGCAGATCGGAATCTCGGTCTATGCCCAGCGTCAACTGGGTCAGATCATTGCTGCCGATGGAAAATCCGTCAAAACGCTGCGCAAAATCGCCCGCCAGCACGACGTTGGACGGGATTTCGCACATGACGTAGATTTCCAGTCCGTTCACACCCCGCTCCAGCCCCTCTTCGGCCATGACGGCAAGCACCTTGTCGGCTTCGGAAACGGTGCGGCAGAAGGGGATCATTACCGCGACATTGGTGAAGCCAAGATCTTCACGCAAACGCCGGATTGCGCGGCATTCCAGAGCAAAGCCAGCGCGGTAGAGATCGGAATAGTACCGCGATGCGCCGCGGAAGCCGAGCATCGGGTTTTCCTCCACCGGCTCGAAAGCGCTGCCACCGATCAGGCTGGCATATTCATTGGTCTTGAAATCGCTCATCCGCACAATGACGGGATGCGGATGCGCTACCGCAGCGATGCGCGCGAGGCCGCGCGCCAAGTGATCGACGAAATAGTCGGAAGCGTGATCATAACCCTTGGTCAAGGTCGCGATTTCGCGTTTCGCTTCCGCATCTTCCAGCGAAGCAGGATCGACCAGCGCCATGGGGTGCACGCGTATCTCGTTGGCGATCACGAACTCCATCCGTGTCAGGCCAACCCCGTCCACAGGCAGCCGCCACCAGCGCATCGCAGCCGAAGGTTCAGCAAGGTTGAGCATCACTCTGGTCCGCGTCTCCGGCACCTTGCCAAGATCAAGCGTGCGAACGGTATAGTCCTGCTTCCCGTCATAGATGGCGCCATTCTCGCCGCCGAGACAGCTCACCGTAACCAGCTGGCCATCCTTGAGCAGGCATGTGGCGTTGGCCGCTCCCACCACAGCAGGCAGGCCGAACTCACGGGCAACGATGGCCGCGTGCGACGTGCGTCCGCCGTGATCGGTCACGATGGCAGATGCGCGCTGCATGATCGGCACCCAGTCAGGATCGGTCGTGCCGGTCACCAGGATGGCCCCGTCGACGAATGTGTCGATATCGGCGGCGTTCTCGATATGGCAGACTTTGCCGCTGGCAATGCCATGCCCAATCGCCAGACCGGTCAGGATCGGCGCGGCGCTGGCTTGCATCGCATAGGATTGCAAAGCGCCGGCCCCGGCCCGCGACTGTACCGTTTCCGGGCGTGCCTGAACGATATAAAGGTCACCGTCCGGCCCGTCCTTCGCCCATTCCATGTCCATCGCGCAGCCGTAATGCTCCTCGATGATGCACGCCCAACGGGCAAGCTGGAGCACTTCGCTATCGTTGAGGACAAAGCGCTCGCGCTCCTCAGAGGTGGTCTCGATATTGGTGGTCGGACCGCCCTCACCCTTGGCATAGATCATCTTCACGGCTTTTTCGCCACGCCGCCGGGCGATGATCGGCACGAGCGCCGTGTCTTCCAGCAGCGGCTTGAACACCTGCCAGCTGTCGGGATCGACGACGCCCTGAACGATATTCTCGCCAAGACCCCACGTGGCATCGATCAGCACCGCATCGGGAAAACCCGTTTCCGTGTCGATGGAAAACATCACCCCTGAACCGGCCAAATCCGCGCGCACCATCTGTTGCACGCCAACCGACAGCGCCACTGCCGTATGCTCAAAGCCATGCGCCTCGCGGTAGCTGATTGCCCTGTCGGTGTAGAGCGAGGCATAGCATTCACGGCAGGCATCGAGCAGCGCATCCTCCCCGGCGATATTGAGAAAGGTCGACTGCTGGCCGGCAAAGCTCGCTTCGGGCAAATCCTCTGCCGTGGCGCTTGAACGCACCGCAACCGATGGCGTGGCCTTTCCGACCCGCCCGGAAAGGTCGCGATAACCCAGCCGGATGGCCTGTTCGAGTTGCTCCGGCCATGTCCCACCCGCGATTGCGGCGCGAATTCCTTGACCGGTTTCTGCGAGGCTCGCATCGCCAGAGGACAGCGCCTCCAGATGGTCCGCCAGCAGCTGTTCCAATTGATTGTGCGCCAGATAGAGGCGAAATGCGTCGGCCGTCGTGGCGAAACCCGGAGGCACAGCGACACCTTTGGCTGAGAGCGCGCCGATCATTTCCCCGAGCGAAGCGTTCTTGCCGCCGACCAGCGCCACATCGGCCCTGCCCAATTCAGCGAAATCCAGTACCATCGGCCTATCCATCATGCGCCTCCTGCTTTGGCGAAATCGCCCATCCGCATCACGAGCTTGCGGGTCTGGCCGGGTTTCGGGAATTCTACAACCGCACCATCATACGCTTCGCCGTCCACCGTCAGGGAGAAGCTCTCGCCTTCTCCACCGCGTTCTACGATGATGGAGATGGCCGCATCGTCCCGCCGAAACGTGGCGCGATAGCCCGGCCATGCGCTCGGCAAGGTCGGCGCGATATGCAATCCGCCATCCTGCATCGTGATGCCGAGTATGCCTTCAACGCCGAGCCGCCAGGTCCATGCGGCAGCGCCGGTGTACCAGCTCCATCCGCCCATGCCGCGATGCGGTTCTACACCGCCAATATCGGCGGTGATGGCGTAGGGTTCGGTGCGATAAGTCTCGGCGTCCTCAGGCGTAGAAACCCGCTTCACCGGGCTGAGCATATCGAAAATGCCGAGCGCGCCATCACCATCGCCCTGCTGCGCAAAAGCCAGACCAAGCCATGCCGCCGCATGCGAATATTGCCCGCCATTTTCGCGAATGCCGGGGGGATATGCCTTGATATATCCGGGGTCGCGCGGCCCCTTGTCAAACGGTGGCCACAACAGCCGCGCCAGCATCGCTTCATCGTCAATCAATTCACCTTTGGCGGAGCGCAGCGCCCGGCTGACCCGTTCGGGATCGGCTCCGGCAAAAGCGGCCCAGCTTTGCGAAATCGAGTCGATCCGGCATTCCTCTTCCGTGGCAGAGCCCAGAGGATGCCCCGCATCGTCGAACGCGCGGCGATACCAATCGCCATCCCAGGCTGCATCTTCCGCATTCTGCCGCAATCGGTCTGCTCTGCCTTGCCAGAAATCGGCCTCAGCCTTGCGGTCACGCTTGCGGTGCAGGTCCGCCATCATCGCCGCCGTCACGGAAATAAACCACGCCAGCCAAATGCTTTCACCGCGCCCTTCGCGGCCAACGCGGTCCATCCCGTCATTCCAGTCACCCGCACCGATCAGCGGGAGGCCATTACGGCCATAATTGACACGCTCCAACGCCCGTTCGCAATGCTCAAGAATAGGCGCGCCATGGTCCGTGCGTTCAAATTCGGCATAGCGATCCTCCTCGTCATCACGCAGCTCCGGTGCCGAAAGATAGGACACCTGCTCATCGAGAATGGAAAAGTCGCCCGTCGCGCGGACATATGTCGCCACAGCATAGGGCAGCCACACCAGATCGTCGGAGCATCGCGTGCGCACGCCGCGTCCGGCAGGCGGGTGCCACCAATGCAATACATCGCCTTCCTCAAACTGATGGGCGGCGCTTTCGAGGATGTGGGCGCGCACACGCTGCGGATCGAATGGCAGCAGGGCAAGCATGTCCTGCAATTGATCGCGAAAGCCGTAAGCGCCGCTTGCCTGATAAAAGCCGCTGCGCGCCAGAATGCGCGATGAAAGGCTTTGATAGATCAGCCAGTTGTTGACCATCAGATCGAAGGCGGCATCGGGCGTTTCGACTTCAACGCCGCTGAGGAAACCAGTCCAGACACGGGCTGTTGCCGTTTCACTTTGCTGCCAGCGCGCATCCTCTCGCCATAGCTTTGCCAGCGCGGCCGCATCACCGTGGCTCGCCCCCTCGCCAAGGATGAATGCGATCTCCTTCGTCTCCCCGGCCGCCAGATTGAGGTGAACCTGATACGCCCCGCACGGGTCTTCGCCCGCCACTTCTGCGCCGGACAATCCCCAGCGCGACAACGCCTCTGGCTGCGTCATATTGCCTTCGCGCCCGAGAAATTCGCGGCGATCCGTCGTGAAGCCATGCGGCGGGACACTGGCCGTCAGGAAAGCTGCGCGCCCGGCAAACTCGGCATTCCAATGGCTTTGCGCAAGGATCGCCTGAGCGTCTGCGTCGAAGGCACAGGTAATGTGCTGCCGCGCTGTGCCAAACAGCGATCCCATCAGCCATTCGGCGTAATATGTCGCGGTCAGGCGGCGCGCACGGTCGCTTAGATTGCGAAGACGCAGGCATACGATCTTGACGGGTTGATCGGGCGCGACCCAGATGCGCTGCTCCTGCTCAAGGCCATGTGACGTGGTCCGCCAGATTGAATAGCCTTGGCCATGGCGAACCTCGTGTGATGCCGCTGCACGGGCTGAACCCGGAGTCACGGACCAGACCGATGCGCTTTCCTCGTCGCGCAGATAAAGCACCTCGCTTGGGCGGTCGGCCACCGGATCGTTGGTCCACGTGGTGAGCCGTTGTTCGCCGCTGTTCATGCTCCAACTGAAACCGCCACCAGATTCCGTCACCAGCGTTCCAAAATCCTCGTTGGCCAACACGTTAATCCACGGCGCGGGCGTGGTCTGGCCGGGGTTGAGGCGAATCACATATTCCGACCCGTCGAGCGTGAACCCGCCGATGCCATTGCCGAACAGCAGGTTTTCCGTGGTATCGACTGGCTCAGCGTCTTGCACGGCTGGCGGAAGTGTCGCGATCATTGGCGGCAATGGTCCGCCAGTCGGCTGACTGCGGGCCAGCTGCTCCGCGATTGACATGCCATCATCGAAAAGCACCACGGCTGCGGCTGCCTCAAGTAAACGGGCATGCTCCGCCCCGACCTGATCGCTGAACAGCAAATGGATGCCACCATTCCGGCCAAGCATGTCATGCGCGCCAATATCGGCAAGCAGCTCTGTCAACTCGCCTCTGAACGACGCTGCATAGGAAGATCCGCTTGTCTGTAGCAGGACCAGATCAACCGCGAGGCCGCGACTTCGCCAGAATTTATGGGCGCCGCACAATTGCTCCACCAGCGTATCTTCCACTCCGGTCACCTGAAGCAGGACAATCGGCAGATCGCCCGAGAGCGCCATGGGCCACAATTGTCGCTGGCCCGATTCATTCGCGCGCAGCACAGCCTGCCCCGCGCGCAGGCCGCCATGCGGATAGATGAGCGAAGAGCCGAGCGATTGCACCACAGGCAGCATGTTCGGCGTCACGCGCGCAGCATGGGCAGAATGCGCAGCATCGATGGCGGCATCGCGCATCAGCCATTCTACCGCCCCGAGCGAAGCATAGCGCGCCGCGATTTCGAGCGCCGCACTCGATGACGCCGCCGCGACAGTAAGGAAGCACAGCTCGCGCCGCTCGCCCGGTGCCAAGCTTATTTCGGTCTGCAGGGCCATGATGGGGTCAAGCGTGAAGCCGGTTGTCCCCTCCAACGGCTGACATGCGCCGCGCGGTTCACGGATATCCCCGCCGCGCCCAAGAAACGCTCTGCGATCTGCGCTGTAGGTCAGACTGCCGAGGGGGCCGTCGGTGTCGATGGCGTAATGCAGGGCGACCGGCGGGGTGTCTTCGGGTCGGCGGGGACGACGCCGGATCATCAGCCCGCCAAACCGCTCGACGAATTCGCTGCGGACGAACAGCTTGCTGAAAGCCGGATGGCGTTCATATTCAAGAGGCGGCGCGAGCACGGCTTCCGCGTAACTCGTGACGCGCAGCCTGCGTGTCTGATCGCTTTCGTTGACGAAAGAAACCCGGCGCACTTCGATGTCGTCACCACTGCCAACCGCGATTTCGAGCTTGTGATCAATCTCGCGAATACGGCTGTGAAATTCGGCACAATGGGCCGAGAAAATGATCTGGCTTTCATCGGCAGCAATGCCAGTGGGCTGGCGGGTGATCGACCATGGCGCACCAGCTTCGTCTTCATGGACATAAATCCACAGGCCCTCCGCGTCGCGGGTTGAGTCCGGAATGAACCGCGTGAGCGCCTGACCATGCCATGTAAGTCCACCTCCGCCGCCATCGGAGACACAAGTCGATAGTCTTCCATTGCCCAGCACAAGCGCCTGCGGATATGCGGAAGGCTCTGCCTGCCAGGGCACGTATTCGGCTACCGGCGTCGACGGCGCGGAATTCTCCAAGGTATCCAACCGTGGCAATTCAGGGGGCAGTTCATGCGGAATGCGTTCGCTCAGCAGCAAGGATACGAGCCGCATCTGCGGATCGCGGATGAAGCGGGTGACCATAAGATCGTGCGTCAGGGCATTGGCAATTGCGCACAGCAACATGCCCTGATGGTGCGCCATGTATGCAACGACGGGCGTGAACGATTTGTCTTCACGTTTGCGCTCTGGCGTGAAGTCGAGCGCTTCCCACATACCATAGCGTCCTTCGGCGCCAAGCGCCGCAATCGCCCGAAGGTTGGCAGCGGCCTCTCGCGGAGCAATCGCCAGAGCCAAGGCGGAGGCATAGGGTGCAATGACGTGATGACGGGCAAGCCCCCGCCGCAGCCCCAGTCCCGGTGTGCCGAAGGCTTGGTAGCGGTATCGCTGTTCAGGATCGCGGTCTGCATAGGCGGATTCAGATACCCCCCAGGGCGTGCCATTTTCGCGTCCGTGCCGCTGCTGCACCGCAACAGCCACGCGCTCGCTTTCTTCCAGCAGACTGTTCGTGCCGCTGCGAAGGAGCAGACGCGGCATGAGATATTCGAACATCGAGCCATTCCACGATAGCAGCGCCAGTCCGCCAGCGGCACGGGTTACGGGACGCTCAAGGTGGAACCAGTGCTCCAGCGGCACATCGCCTTTGGCAATCGCAAAGAAGCTTGCGAGCCGCGCTTCCGATGCCAGCAGGTCATACCGGTGCATGTCGATCTGCCCCGTGCTGATATTGTAGCCAAGGAAGAACAATTTGCGCTGCTGGTCATAGAGCCACGCGAAGTCCATCGACCACGCCAGCGCCTCAACCTCGGCGGCCAGTGCCGCAAATTCGCCATTCTTATCCTCAGCACCTGCAAGGTCACGCTGCATGTCGGCAATATGATGGCCCAACCGCTCAAGCCATCCGACCAGATCACGCGCACCAATCGGATCGATGCCGCTATCATGCTCGCAGATCCTCTCGGTGATCGCTTCTAGCGACGGTAGCATGGCGAGCATTGCGTCGAGCTGCCGAGCCTGTTGCTCTGGTGCAGTCAGCACGGAACATGCCGATGCCTCCATCTCCGCCAAAACCGCATCCAGCTCACCCGCATTGTCGGCGCCGTTCACGCTGACGCGCATCAGGTCGATCAGATCACGCAGACCGTCCCATCGCTGCGGCTCCAGCGCGGCGTCAGCTCCTGCTTCGCGCAGCGTTTCCGCAAACGCGATCAGTCCAACGGCCAGATTGCCGCTGTCCACGGTCGAAACGTAGCGCGGCTCCAGCGGTCGCAGATGGAGCGTCTCGTACCAATTGTAGAAATGCCCACGGTATCGCTCCATGCGGGCAAGCGTCTCCATCACGTTCCAGCCGCGGGCCAACAGCTCGGCGCGCCCGAGATAGCCCATATCCCATGCTGACGCGCTGGAGGTCAGCAACATGCCGATATTGGTTGGCGAGGTGCGATGGCCGATTTCTTCGTGCGGTGGCCCCTGGTAATTGTCGGGCGGCAGCCAATTGTCCTCTGGTCCGGCGAACCGTTCGAAGAAATACCAGGTACGGCGCGCAAGCAGGCGCAGAAAACGGATATCTTCAGCATCAAGCGGGTCGACGGTGGAGCGGCGCGGCCTGCTGGCGCGCAGCATGATCTCCGGCGCGGCCAGCCACGCAGCAAGCAGCGGCAATCCCGCAGGCAGAGCGGCCGGGCGGAGCATGAACAGCAGGCCTGCAATCACGGCTGCCCCCACCACGCTTGGCGCCATTTCCCGCCAGATGGCCTGCCGCGCGGAACCGCCTGCCTGTCGGGCTGCGATCTGGGCTGCTGGAGTCCACTCCAGAAGATGACGGTGGCTGACCAAGCTGCGCCATAGCGTTACCGCAATAGCGTGGAGCGACAGCAGCGCCTCGTGCAGGAGGCACACGATTACCAGCAACCAACGGCCAGCCTGATCTTCCAGCCGCGCGAAAAAGCCGTAGCTGGCCCCAATGCGCCGCCCCCGGGAGAGGCCGCTCACAAGGTCGGTTGCCAGCTGGCCTCCAGGTCCAAGCACGACCAGCAAGAACCAGAACCACGGATTGCCGGGAAGGACAAACCATCCCGCCAGCGCCATTGCGACCGAGCCCGGTGCCACAAGGCTCCGACGCAGATTGTCGAACATCTTCCACCGGTCGATACCGCTAATGCGCGTCGGCAGTCTTTCGCCCTTTGCGCCAGGCACACGCCACCCCAGCCAGCCGAGCAATTGCCAGTCACCCCTTATCCAGCGGTGGAGGCGGCGTGCATATTCAGGATATGTCGCAGGAAAACTCTCATACAGGACAATATCGGTGGCAAGTCCCGCGCGGCCATGCGCGCCTTCCAGAAGATCGTGGCTGAGGATGCGGTTTTCCGGCATCCGCCCATCCACGCTGGCGTGGAACGCGCGCACGTCATAAGCGCCCTTGCCCACAAAAATGCCCGCGCCGAAAAGGTCCTGATAGACGTCTGACACCGCGCGGCTGTAAATGTCTATCGCGGTATCACCGGTGAAAAGCCGCGCGAAGAGTGTGCGCATTCCGGCGGCAGGCGATATCTCCACTCTCGGTTGCAGCAGGGTAAATCCCCGGTGCAGGCGACCTGTGCGGCGGTCAATGCGCGCGTGATTGAGCGGATGCGCCAGCGTTGCGACCATTTTGGCGACCGTTCCCGGAGGCAGGAGCGTATCAGCATCGACTGTCACGACATAACGAATGCCAGCCAGAGCGCGAGGATCCCCTTCATGTAGCGAGAAGCCACTTGGGTCATTGTCTACCACCAGCTGGTTGAACTGCTCCAACTTGCCGCGCTTGCGCTCCCATGCCATCCAGAGTGCTTCACTCTCGTTCCACAGTCTTGGTCGCATGAGCAGGTGGAACGGGCCGGTTGGCGTATCCGTTTGCTCGCCATTGGGGACTTCGCGCGGGTGCCGCCCGTTCTGATCGCGGATCGCCTGCACCAGGGCCTGACGGAGCGTTTCGTCCGATGGCTGTTCCTCGCTGTCAGCATCGGGCAGATCAGCCAGAAGGACGACATTCAGGCGTGGGTCCGCATTCGCAAGCCAATGTGTCTCCAATTGTTCGGCAAGGCTCGCAACATCTCCGAGCGATGTGACCATGACAGGCACGACCACCGCGCTTTCCGCATCGGCTGGCAACCCGCTTTCAAAGTCCAGTTTTGGCAGGACCGATGGCGGCAATATCCGCGTTACGCCCCAATGCACGGCGGTGAAAGCGAGGACAGAGGCAGGCAACAGGCTGACAGCCAGTCCGACTATCCACTGCGCCAGCGTCGCGCCCGCCCACCACAGATACGCGGCAGGCAGCAGCAGCGAACCTATGCCTGCGATAATGATGGCGAGCGCATAGAACCAGCCCGGATAGCTGCGGACCAGTCGCCGCAACCTGACGCGAAGCCCAAGCGACATACCCAGATCGCGCTCAAAAGCATCGCGCCCGTCATCGACCAGCCAGTATCCTACGTGTCGCTCGACGGCATGGCCCGGCTCTGTGTCTGCCCGCGTGACTGCGGCCTGCGCGACGGAAACTTCATCCTGCGCGGATGCAGTCGCCATGCGCTCCACAGCATCGCGATAGGCATCGCGGGTTGCAAAATCCATGGCTGCATAGGCACCGGATGGATCAGCGCGCAGGGCGGCCTCGACAAGGCTCACCTCATCGAAGAAATCCTGCCACCTGATCGCTGCAATGGTTGCCAGATTGGTGATGGACCGTGCCACGCGCTCGGTCGTTTCGAGCGAAGCGGAACCGCAGGCGCGGGGCGAAATGTCGACAGGAGGCTCAAGCCCGCCTTCGAACAATTCGGCCATCGCGACAATCAGCATTTCGATGCAGGCGATGCGCAACATGGTCGGCAAGGCCCACAATTCGGCAATCGTCAAATTGTGACAGCGTTGGTACTCGTGAATGAAGTCGGCGGCTGTGACGTGGGTCAATTGCAAATGGCTGGCCAGCAGCAGCTCGCACGCCACTGCGGCAATGCGTGGTTCTCTACCGCTTTCGGAAGAGAGCGCAGGAAGTCGACGATAGAAACTGTCCGGCAGATCCTGTTCGATCTGCCGGATCGCCCGATGCACCTGATAATCGTTATCCAGCAGCCATTCGGCAGCCTTGCTCGCATCGGGTGGAGGATCGACACACGCCTCTCGCGCGCGATCAAGCCAACGGCGAACGTCGGATATTCGCGACCATACGGGCACAGCTTTCGGCGCTCCCGATACGATCCGGTGGCGCAGGGCCAACTCAGCCGCAGCGCCGTCTGAGGCGAGCGGGCCGTTATCGTCCAGCGCGGCGTGCATCAGGCAAACCGGAAGGCAGACGGTACCGCGCAGGTCGCAGGCTCGGGGCCAAAACGACATTCGATGTTGGGCCGCACAATCAGCACAGGCACGTCGCTATGTCCGGCGACATAATCGGTGACGCTCCCACAAGGGACATCTTCCAGCCCGGTGCAGCCGTGCGATGACATGACCACCATGTCCGCTCTCTGCTCGCGGATGATCCGGCAAAGCTCTGTCCGTGCATCCGCTGGTCCCACTGTCATGATACTCACCGGAACGCCATCCTCGACACTGCGGCAGCGCAGGGTTTCCAAATTGGCGCGGGCGCCTGGCTCGCAGCTGGCCTCCAGTTCAGAGCCGAGGCAGGGCAGCATGGGCTCGTCTGTTTGCAGTCCATCTTCCGCTTCCGACACCACGTGGACGAGGATCAAGGTCGCGTGATGGGTTCGCGCGATCCGGCGAGCGAGCGGCATGACGCTCTCCGCGCGCGCGGAGCCGTCGATAGGCACCAGAATACGCCGGTAGGTCGCATCGCCGAGAGACTTTGGCGGCATGAGCAGAAGCGACGTCATCCCGTCGTTCATCAGAGCCTGCGCGGTTGCACCAAGGCCGGGCCCGCTGTGACTGTCGCGGCGGTGCATCGCGATCACGCTGGTCTCGTGCGTTTTGGACCAGTCTGCCAGCTCTTCCCCCGCATTTCCGGCGAGCAAGACGCTATCGATGGTTTGGCCGGTATCGGGTTGCGACGCGGCCAATGCGCCGCCCTCCTCAGGCTCCTGCGTCTGGCCCGAAACAAGCTGGCGCAGGTTCTCACGCTCCGCGCATTGCCGGGCGTGCCAGGTGATCGGGTCTGCAGGTGACGAGAAATGGTGCCGCAATTCTATGACCCGGGCAAAGGTCACTTTCAGGCCGAGGCTGCATGCCACCGCAAGCGCGTGAGGCGCCAAGGAATGAACGCCATCGAAATCGTCAATACACGCGAGGAGGCGCGGTTCGTCTTTTGATGCACGTTGGGGAGCGGGCTTGGACGAAGGTGTCGGCGCGAAACGGTTGACGCGGCTCTTCGTCTGAAAAAGCAAATTGGTGTTGCCATAGGGCATAGCGCGGTCCTCAACTGGGCGGTGAAGGAGAGTCCTCCCGCGGTCGTGAACAATGCTGCACCAGCTAGGCTGAGCCTATAGGTGACTGTCCGTAGCGGACGTACCCGGTCAAAGCGGCTCGTCGTGCCAAGCGGCCAATGCAAGACGTGCTGAGCCGCGATTGCTGGCTAAAAATTGCCCCAGCGGCCCATGCGCATCACTCGCGCGGGCGATATACCATGCGCTTGGTGGCCTCTGTGACGAACAACACCAGCACGCCGCCGGCAAGGCATTGTAGCAATACAGGTGTCGCAATGGGGGAAAGCCCAAGGATCGCCTGCATCGGCCCCCAGTGCATCCCCAATAGTTGCAGTGTCAGTGCAGTGGCCATGCCCACGAACATCCAGAGGTTTTCCGGCGGATGCCAGCGCCAGAACGGGCGATGCAAATGGCGAATGCTGATGAGATAGGCAAAGTGGAAAAAGACCACCGTCAGCACCACCGCGTTACGTGCCGCATCAATTGTCTCGCCGGCCCCAAGCATGGTGGACAGGACCCACACAGAAATTCCCGTCATCGCCAGCGCGCCCGGTAGCATGAGGATGAGAGCTTCCCGGTCGATCAGCCTGGCAAGTTTTGCCCGCACCGGCTGGTCAAGTTCGTCACCCTCCCCTCTGCCGAAGCCCAATGTGACATCCTGCACGCCATTGGTGACGACGTTGAGCCACAGGAGCTGCACCGGCGTCAGCGGCATCGGCAGGCCAAAGGCCAGCGCGCCAAGGAACATGCAAATCTCCGCCAGACCCGTCGCCAGCATGAACAGCACGATCTTGCGGATATTGACGAAGGTGATGCGCCCTTCCTCGATCCCGGCGACGATCGTGGCGAAATTATCATCGGCCAGCACCATATCCGATGCGCCGCGCGCCACGTCTGTGCCACTGCGCCCCATCGCCACGCCGATATCGGCCGCCTTGAGTGCCGGTCCATCGTTCACCCCGTCTCCCGTGACCGCAACGATCTGCCCCGATTCTTCGAGCGCAAGGACAATGGCCAGCTTCTGATCGGGCTCGGTCCGCGCAAACACTTTGGCACCGCCTACAAGGTCGCGAAAAGGCTCTGACGATGGATCGTGCTGCTTAAGCTGCGCGCCGGTGACCACATCGGATAGCGCAATATCCATGCCCAGCTGATTGGCAATCGCCAGCGCGGTGCGCGGGTGATCGCCGGTAATCATCCGCACATCAATGCCCGCAGCCCGGCAGGTATGGATGGCGTCAACCACACCGTTACGCAGCGGGTCGGTCAGTCCGACAAACCCGATCAGGCGCAGCCCTGACAGGCTCTCGGGCAGCGGAGCGTCAAGCTGGGGCACTATTTTTTGCGCAAAAGCGATAATCCGGTAACCGTCCGCCGCCATGCGTTCGGCAATGTCGCGGTGCGCGGCCCCCGCGCCCTCGCACATTTCGAGGATCGTTTCCGGCGCGCCCTTGGCGACAATCCTGACGCCTTCGGGCACCTTCACCGCCACGGCGGCATGACGAAGCGCGGGTTCGTAATGCAGATGATCCAGCCGCATTTCGCCCAGCAGTTCAGCAGGGTCGCTGCCCGCCTCGCGTGCCAGATCAAGCAGCGCAATGTCGACAGCATCGCCCACAGGGCTGCCCGCCTCGGTCAATTGCGCTTCGTTGCACCATCCCGCTGCCTGCCCGATCCGTGCCAGACCTGAATTCTCGCCATCGGCAAGCCAGTCCTCCCGACCGATCCGCGTGCCATCGGGTAAGGCGACACATTCAGCCGAGAGACGATTGAGTGTCAGGGTTCCTGTCTTGTCGCTGGCGATCACGGTGCAGGCGCCTAGCCCTTCCACCGCTGGCAGGGCTCTTACGATCACCTTGCGCTTTGCCATGCGGTTCGCCGCAGCAGACAGCGCCACCGTGACGGCAATGGGCAGTCCCTCAGGGATGGCGGAAACAGCAAGCGCAATCGC